>Ga0070730_10004795_pt1 | contig 11770 bp, 6 predicted proteins | sample Coa_R1_3_FD_66447 | JGI IMG/M metagenome (GOLD analysis project Ga0070730, IMG submission 66447) | Surface soil microbial communities from Centralia Pennsylvania, which are recovering from an underground coalmine fire - Coalmine... | ecosystem: Environmental > Terrestrial > Soil > Unclassified ... | reverse complement strand
CCTTCCATGGGCTCGTCCAAAATGAGCACTTCGGGCTTGTGGAGCAAAGCCTGCGCCAGGCCCACGCGCTGCCGCAAACCTTTGGAGAGATTGCCGATGAACGACTCGGCGCGGTCGGCAATGTGCACCTGCTCCATCACCTCGTCCACCCGATCGTTTCGATCAGGGATCTGGCGCAATTCCGCCATAAAATCCAGATATTGGACAACGGACATCTCTGGGTAGAGCGGCACGTTTTCAGGCAGATAGCCCACCCGCCGCCGCACCTCGATGGACTCGGTGAGCAGATCGTAACCGGCCACCTTGCCGCGTCCTTCGGACGGGGGCATGTATCCGGTGAGGATGCGCATCGTCGTGGTCTTGCCGGCGCCGTTTGGCCCCAGGAAACCCACGACCTCGCCCTTGTTTGCCTGGAACGTCAGGCCGCTGATGGCCGTACGCTCGCCATAGCGCTTGGTGAGCCCTTCAACCTCAATCATCGACTTGGCCTCTTGCACGAGCGAACCATAATTGCCTCTGTGGGGCGGCCCCGGCAGGCGAACAAAAAGCACTCAGCGTCTCGACTGGGACACTGCGTGCTCCGAGTAAACCACGCCTTCAGTGATACCGGGCAACGATAAACGCGCCAAAATAGGGCAAAATACGCTTACCGCCGAAAACACTATACAACGGGTTAGAAAACTAAGTCAAGCCTTACTCATGCGTCCTTAATAAGAAATTTGTGTATTTGGCCTAAAAAGCAGGCGTTGCCACCACTCGGGCCGGACCGGCGGCTCGCCACAAGGGGCTGCCGCACAGCCCGCGAGCATTATGTCGCGGCAATTGAGGTGCGTCACCCGGTCAGCCGCATACTCTATTTTGGGGTAGCGGCGGTGGCGGTAGTGGCAAATCGCAAAAAGCGGTGGCGAGGAATTGCTCCAGTCGGTGGCGAATGATCGAGAATTGCCGGTCTGTTTGACACTTTCTGTTCCGTTCGGTACAATCGGGCCGCGCGCCCTAAAACGCTACATGTTCTGGGCGCACTTTTGACTGTCACGGCTGCCAGCCACTCAAAATCTCATCCACAATTGGAGTAAAGCATGCAAGATCTGAGCCTTTTCGAACAGTATGCCATCTACGCGGTGCTGGGCGTCGCCATTATTGGGCTGGGCTATGCCGTGTTTTTGCGGGCCCAGATCATGCGTGAAGACAAGGGCGATGCGCGCATGCAAGAGGTTTGGGGCTGGATTAGAGAGGGCGCGGACGCCTACTTGGGCCGCCAGCTCAGGTCGATTCTGCCCCTGATTGCCATCCTGACTGTGGCACTCTTCTTCTCCGTCTATATTGTGCCGCCATCACTCGAAGCCACGCAGCGCTTCGCGGGCGCCAATGACTCCTCCGTGCGGTTGTATATCGGCATTGCCCGCGCCCTGGCCTTTGTCATGGGCGCCGGCTTCTCGCTGACCGTCGGCCAAATCGGCATGCGCATGGCGGTACAGGCCAACGTGCGTGTCGCCGCCGCCTCGCGCCGGTCGTTTGGCGAGGCCCTGCGCGTGGCTTACCGGGCCGGCACCATCACCGGCATGCTCACCGACGGGCTGGGCCTGTTCGGCGGCACCATCATCTTCATCATTTTGGGCAAAGCCGCGCCCGACGCCCTGCTGGGTTTTGGCTTTGGCGGCACCCTGCTGGCGCTGTTTATGCGCGTGGGCGGCGGTATTTTCACCAAGGCCGCCGATGTCGGCGCCGACCTGGTGGGCAAGGTGGAGGCCGGCATTCCTGAGGATGATCCGCGCAACCCGGCGGTGGTGGCCGACCTGGTAGGCGACAATGTGGGCGACTGCGCCGGCATGGCCGCCGACATCTTTGAGAGCTACGAGGTGACCATTGTCTCCGGTCTGATCCTGGGCCTGGCCTTGTATCACATCACCAACCGCCTGGAGTGGATCGTGTTTCCGCTCATCGTGCGCGGCATTGGCGTGCTGTCGTCCATCATCGGCACCTACGTGGTGCGCGGCGGCGAGACCGGCAAGAGCAACGATGCCATGTCGGCGATTTTCCGGGGCTTTCTTTTCTCGGCAGCCATTTCCGCGGCGCTGTTCTTTGTCGCGGGCTTTATCTATCTCAATAAGCCAGAGATGGATCAGTGGGGCGGCTGGTGGCGTACGCCGTTGGCCGTGGGCGTCGGCGTGCTGCTGGCGATTGTCATTGACCGGCTGACCGAGTATTTCACCGGCACACATGCCTCACCCGTCAACGAAATCAAGAAAGGCGCCGATACCGGCCCGGCCACCCTCATTTTGCAAGGCTTGTCGGTTGGCTTTGAATCGTCGGTCTGGTCGGCGATCGTCATCGCGCTCACCATCACGGCCTCGATCGGTATCTTTGGCACTATCCCGGGGCTCGATGCGGCCCAGCGCGTCTCGTTCATCCTGTATGGCGTGGCCATGACCGGCATCGGCATGCTGACCCTGACCGGCAACAACGTGGCTATGGACTCGTTCGGCCCAATCTCCGACAATGCCAACGGCATTGGCGAGATGGCCTGGTCGGGTCGTGACGACAAAGAGACACAGGCGGCCCAACAAATCATGTCGGACCTGGACGCGGTGGGCAACACCACCAAGGCCATCACCAAGGGCGTTGCCATTGGTTCGGCGGTCATTGCCGCGGTGGCGTTGTTTGGCTCGTTCCTGGTCGACGTCACGCGCGCGCAAGCCAACATTGGGGTGGCGCTGGGCGATCAGATCGGCACCTTGGGCATCCGCGTGGATATTCCTCAGGTTTTCGTCGGCATGCTCATCGGCGGCGCCCTGCCCTGGCTGTTCTCGTCTTTCGCCATCCAGGCCGTCAGCCGCGCCTCGGCCCTGATCGTGCAGGAGGCTCGCCGCCAGTTCCGTTTGGGCGTGCTGGAAGGCAAAGTCAAGCCCGATTACCGGCAGGCGGTGTCGATCTCGACCTCCGCCGCTCAGAAGGAACTGTTGGGCCTGGCCCTGCTGGGCATCGTCACCCCGATCGTCGTCGGCCTGATGCTGCAGGTGGAAGCCCTGGGCGGCTTCCTGGCCGGGATCATCGTTTCTGGGCAGCTCCTCGCGGTGTTTATGAACAACGCCGGCGGCGCCTGGGATAACGCCAAGAAGCTTATTGAAGACGAGCCCAAGGACCCGGCCCACAACACCGGCAAGGGCTCCGAGAGGCACAAGGCCGGCGTGGTGGGCGACACGGTGGGCGACCCGATGAAAGACACCGCCGGCCCCGCGCTCAACCCCATGATCAAGGTGGTCAACCTGGTGTCGGTGATCATCGCTCCTATCGTCGTGCAATATGCCAAAGCCACTGGCGGCACGCTGGTGGGCGTTTGGGTGGCGATCATTTTCTTGTTGGGCGTGTTGGTCTGGGCCATCTTGCGTAGTAAGGCCCCGGCCCCGCAGTTGAAGTCGTAGCCGCCGGCGATCAAAAAAGTGGGCCGGCGCCGTGTCCGTCGCTATCGTCACTTCGCCCGAGTATCTGAAGCACGACTTCGCCGACCATCCGGAAAACGCCCAACGGCTGCGGGCGATCGAGGCGGCGCTCGACTCGCCGGCCCTTGGGCTGCGTGAGTTTCTGGTGCCGTTGGATCCGCAGCCGGCCAGCCTGGAGCAACTGGCGGCCGTGCATGCCCTGGGCTATATCGAGGGTTTGCAGCGGGCGATGGCGCGCGCGCCAGGCTATGTGGACAGCGCGCCGACTTATATCGTTCCCGCATCGTTCGACGTGGCCTGCCTGGCGGCCGGCGGCGCGCTGCGGGCCGTGGAGGCGGTGCTGGCGGGCGAAGCGCTGGCGGCCTTCGCGCTGGTGCGCCCGCCCGGCCACCACGCCGAGCCGGACCAACCGATGGGCTTCTGCCTGTTCAACAATGTGGCTGTGGCCGCCCGCCACGCCCTGCGGCAACACGGCATCGAGCGCGTGCTCATCGTCGACTTCGACGTGCACCATGGCAACGGCACGCAAGATATGTTCTACGACGACCCGGCCGTTCTGTTCATCTCGTCGCACCAGGAAGGCATCTATCCCGGCACGGGTGCGCTCGATGAAACCGGCGCGGGGGCTGGCCAGGGTTTCAACATCAACCTGCCGCTGCCCGACGGGGCCGGCGATGAAGCCTTCGAGCGCCTGACAGCAGAGATCATCGCACCGGCCGCGCAGCGCTTTAGACCCAACCTGGTGCTGGTGTCCGCCGGTTTTGACGCGCATTGGCTGGACCCGCTGGCGGGCCTGCAACTGACCCTCAACGGCTATGCGCGCATGACCCGCAGCCTGGACCAAATCGCCCAGGACTCCTGCGGCGGGCGCCTGGTGCTCACTTTGGAGGGCGGTTATCACCTGGCGGCCCTTACCGGCGGGGTAGTGACGGTCCTGCGCACCTTGCTGGGCGAAACCGGCCTGCCTGACAGTCTCGGCCGGCCGCCCAGACCCGAGCCCGACGTGCGGGACATCATTTCCAAGGCCAGGGCCATTCACGGTCTCTAACTTGCCGTTTTGGGTTGCAAATTGCAGGCATTGGTAGCATACTCCCCGCTGCGCCGCCGAAGTAAGTTGACATTTCGCGGACTGGTATAGCCCTATGGCCGACATCCCGCTTCGAACATACGTCCAGCAAATGGATAATCTCATCGAGCGCAAGCAGGTCGATGAGGTCATCGCGCATTGCCGCCATATTCTTGGCCTGTACCCGAAACACCTGGATACCTACCGGATGCTGGGGAAGGCGCTGCTCGAAAAGGGCCGGCACGGCGACGCGGCCGATATTTTCCAGCGCGTGCTGTCGGTCGTGCCCGATGATTTCATCTCGCACGTGGGCATGTCCATCGTGCGCGAAGACGAGGCCAACCTGGATTCCGCAATTTGGCATATGGAGCGGGCTTTTGAGTCAGCTCCGGCCAACGGCGCCATCCAACAGGAGTTGTGCCGTCTGTATGGCCGGCGTGACGGGGTGGCCCCAACGAAGGCGCGCCTCACGCGCGGCGCACTGGCGCGCATGTATGCCCAGGGCGGCCTGTATCTGCAAGCCGAGGCCGAATTGAAGGCCGCCCTGGTCGCCGAAACGGACCGCATCGACCTGCTGACCAAGCTGGCCGATGTCTATTGGCAGACGGACCAGCCGGCTCAGGCTGCCCAAACCTCGGCGGCTATTTTACAAAAACTGCCTTATAGCCTCGAGGCCAACCGCATCCTGGTCAATGTCTTCCGGACGCAAGGGCGCAGCAATGACGCCATCATTTATCGGCAGCGCCTTGAGGCGCTGGACCCGTACGAGGCGTTTGCGGACCCCGCGGCCAATGGCGCCGGCGCCGCCCGGGTTGACCCGGCCAAAGTGACGGTGGCGCGCCTGGAATACGTACCCGGCATGGAAGACTCTGGTTCGCCCGATTGGCTGGCCTCGATTGGCGCGAAGTTTGAGGAGCCCGCTTCCCCGCGTGCCCCGGAAGCACAGCCTGAGTGGCTCAGCAAGGCCGGCGAAAGCGCGCCGGCCGCTGCCGATTATCAGCCGGGCAAGGGCAGCGTGCCCGATTGGCTAAAGGACCTAGACAGTGGTCCGGCGGGCCCGGTGGAAGCAGCGTCCGCAGCACCGCCGGATTGGTTGAAGGATATTGCCTCCAGCCCAGCGGCCCAAACTGCGGCGCCCAATAGCAGCGACGAGGGGTTGCCCGATTGGCTTACCACGGCCACTGGCCCGCTGCCCGCCGATGCGGTTCCCGATTGGATGTTGCAAGGCGCACCCCAAACGAGCCAGGCAGCGGACAACGCCGCCACAGCGCCTTTGGTTGACAACGCATCACAGGCCGCCCCAGTGGACTCTGCCCCGGCCAAACCCAGTGACACAGCCCCGACGGTTCCAGTTCCGGCCGCAGCCCTGCCACCGCTGGAGCCGGCCGGCGAAGTGCCCGATTGGCTGAAGGCAACCGCGGCTGATGAGCCAGAGGAAGAGTTGCCCGATTGGTTGAAGGCGATCACCAGCCAACCGCTGCCGGAGGCCAAGACCGAAACCCCAGCCAGCCCATCGGCCGCGGTCCCAGCCACCAACATACCCGATTGGCTGCAGGGGGCCGCGCCAGAGCCGGCCACCACACCGGCGGCACAAGAGCATGTGCCGGGTTGGCTGCAAACTGCCGCCAGCACTCCGACCGGTACGGGGCCGCTGCCCGATTGGCTCAAAGTGGCCACCGGCGAGCTTGACCCCGCGAAGGTGGCCCATCTGCTGCCGCCCGAGCCGGAGGCCACACCACCAGTCGCTGCCGCGGCCGCGCTTGAGCCAGCTAGCGCGGCGAAAGCATCTGCCCCACCCGAAGCTCCCGCGATGGCTGAGGGGACTGCGCTAGCCAGCCCAGCAACGCAGGGTGTTGAGCCGACCTCGCTTGGAGAGTTGCCCGATTGGCTGCACGGCGCGGCGGATCATTCGGAAGCCGAAGCCCCAGTGGCTGGCGCGGTTGAACCGGCCGTGAGCGCGGAAGCCACACTAGCGCCAGCCGCCCCGGCATCAACCGCACCCGAACCGGTTGCCCCGACAATAGCCGCATCCGAGGCGACTGTGCCCGGACCGGCCGGTGCGGATACGATGGCGCCTGGGCTGGAAATGCCCGATTGGCTGAAAAACGCCGCGCCCGCCGAGGCTGTACTGAGCACGCCGGGCTCGCCGGCGGAAGCTGCCCCGCATTCTGCTGAAGCCAGCAGCGGCGAAACGGCGCCATCCCCGCTGGGCGACGAAGAACTACCCGACTGGCTGAAGTCGGCCTCAGCAGTCCCAGCCCAAGGTCAAACACCGGTGTGGCTGCAAACTGCACCGGCCGGGCCCAGCCTGGTTGAGTCACAGGCCGAGCAAGAGCCTACCTCGGAATTACCCGATTGGTTGAAGGACCTTTCGGCCAGCGCGCCGCCGCCGGATGCCGGACAGGCCCCGCCACTGGCTGAGGTCGGTCTGACAGGCGGCGCCGAAACACCCAGCGCGGCCGCGCCGAGCACGCCAGCGGTGGAACTGCCAGATTACCTACAAATGGCCTCGCCACAGGCCATTGCGCGCGCGGAGCAACCCCTGGAGATGGAACCCGAAGACATGGAACCTGAAGCGGATGAACCGGCCCCAGCTTTGCCAGCCGAGATACCCGACTGGCTAAAAGCCCTGGCGCCGGTCAGCCCTGATCCAGTGGCGCCTGTGCCAGCCACGCCCCAGCCAGCGGCGGCCGAGGCGCCCCCAGGCGCAAGCCTGACCGACTCGCTGAGTTGGCTGGATGAGCTGACTACCACAGCCGCGCCGACGGCCGCGACGCCCACCAGCGAGCCGGCGCCCGAAGCGCCGCCGGCCTGGTTGGCCGCTCCAGCGGCCGCCGCTGCAACCGGCACGGACGCGGTGCCCACCGAACCAGCCGATATCGTGGCCGGTGGCTTGGCCGAGGATACGCTGACGGCCGAGATCCCGCCGTGGGCACAAAATGATGAGCCCGGTCCCAGCGACACGATTGTGTCGTGGCTGGCAGGAAAACATGTCCCCGACTGGCTGCGACAGCCGGCGAACGAAGCGCCCGGCCTGCCGGCAGTTGAGTGGGAGCCGAACGCTGCTGACACCGCGGCGGGAACCGCCGCAGCAGAACCCGCAGCGCCAGAAACCCTCGAACAACCCACTGCGGCACTACCGTCCGCGGTGGCTAGCCTGGAGGCCGCAGCAGCAGCGCCCGAGACTGCGGCGCCCGTGGAGGCCCCGGCCACGCCCGCAATGGCTCAGGCCGCCACGCCCGACCTCGAATCGATGGATCCCGAGGCCGCCTTCCGCTGGCTGGAAAGCCTGGCTGCTCAGCAAGGGGCCAAGCCCGAGGAATTGTTCACGGCGCCCGCTGAGCCGGCCTCCGCCAACATGCTTGCCCCGGCGGCAGAGCCAGCGCCCCCCACAGCCAAGGCAGCGCCCACTGCGGAAGAGCCGCCCGCCCCGGCCGCTGAGCTGCCGCCCGTGACGCCGGCCGAGCCGGCGATGACCGCCAGCGGCGCTGCCACACCCGCGCCTGGCGGCCTGGAAGACTTCCTCAAACAGAACGAACTCGCGCTGCCGGTCGAACACCTGGTTGACACGGCGCCCAACAAATCGAAACCACCAGAGGTTCAAGCCGCCGCGCCCGCCACGGAGACAGCCGCCGTGGCCCCGGTGGAACCCGCCAGCCTGCGCGCGGCCGCCCCTGCTGAGGCGCCGGCAGAGGCGCAGGCCGCGGACGCAACGGCCGACTCGGAGGCCGAGGCGGCCATGCGCTGGCTGGAAGGCCTGGCCGCGCAACAGGGAGCCAACCCGGCCGAGTTGTTGACGGCGCCCGAAGATCGCACACTGGAAGCGCCGAAATGGGTGTCGGCCGAGCAGGCGGCGGCTGCTCAAGAGCCAGAGCCGGCCCCAGCTGCACCTGTGCCGGATCAGCCAGCCCCGGTCGCGGCCGAGCAGGCCGCTCTGCTCGCGCCGGAAGTGCCTACGGCCGAGCCGGTCGCGGTTGAGACCGTGCCTATCACGGGGGCAGAGACAGCCGCGACGGACGCAACCGTGACACCGCCAGCCGCGACACTGCCAGCCGCGACACTGCCAGCCGTGGCGGAGAGGACCGCGCCGGAAGCGCCTTCCGGCGAGCCGGTTGCCGTTGAGACAATGTCTGTTGCGGCGGCGGAACCAGCCGTGGCGGAGACGGCCGTAGTAGAACCAGCCGTGGCAGAGCCAACCGTTTCAGAGCCAACTGTGACGGAGATGCCTCTTGTAGAACCAGCCGCGCCGGAGGCGGTCGTAGCGCTGGCGGCCGCGGCAGAACCAGCCGTGGCAGAGGTGGCCGCAGCGCCAGTCGAGGCAGCCTCCGAGGCGCTTTCGGCTGACGCCGAGGAGGAAGCGGCGATGCGCTGGCTGGAAGGTCTGGCGGCGCAACAAGGCGCTAAACCCGAAGAACTGTTGACCACGCCTGAGGAGCGCACAGTCGAAACACCCGCCTGGATAACCGCCGCGGCGCAGGCAGAGGCCGACAAAATGCAGCCGGCGGCTGAAACCTCGCCGTTTGAGGCCATGGCGCCAACAGCCGCACCGACCGCCCCGGCGGAAATGGAAGCCGAGCCGGAACCGGCGGCGTCAGAACCTGCACCCGCGGCCGCGCCCGAAACGCCCGAGTGGCTCAAAGCCCTGGTGCCAGCCGAAGATCAGGTCACCGCGGCCCCAGCCGAGGCCGCGGCGCCTGTGGAAGCCGCGGCGCCGGTTGAACCAACAGTGTCGCTTGAACCCGCAGCACCTGTGGAAGCCACGCCATCTGCTCGCCCCGGCGTGACCGCCGACCTCGACAAATTATCGCGGCTGGCCGATCGGTTGGCCGCCGCGCGGCGCGCGCGCGAGGCCGAAATGGAAGCGCGCTTTGCCGAACAGCGCAATCAACAAGAAGCCGCGCGGCGCTGGGTGGAAGAAAAGCTGGAGGCCAAACAAGCCGAGCCGGAGCCAACGACGGAGCCTAAGCCCGCTGCCCGGCGGGTGACCGCCCCGCTGGTGCCGCCCAAGCCAACGGCAGCGCCCAGCGTTCAGGCCGCGCCACCACCGCCAACGGTCGCGGCCGTGCCCGCCCAGCCAGCACCCACTCAACCAGCGGCGGTCAGGCGTCCGCTTCACCCGCGGCCATCGATCCGTGTCCGGCGGCCCGAGGCCGCCCGCGAGGCTAGCCCCGCGCCGGCCATGGCCATGCCCGCGGCGGTTCCCACTGCCACGGCCGAAGCCCTGGCGCGCGGGCAGGCCGCTCTGGCGGGCCAGGACTACGAAACGGCCGTGACGCATCTGTCGGCCGTGGTTGAGCAAGGTCAGCATCTGGATACGGTCGTGCAATCGCTCGAAAGCGCGACGGCCTCCGGCAGCTCCCCGGTGCCGGTGCTGCGGCTGCTCGGGGATGCGTACATGCGCAACGATCAACTTCAAAAGGCGCTCGACACCTATCGCCAGGCGCTGCGCCGGTTATGAGACAAAGAGGATAAATTGGAACGATCGCTGGTGATCATCAAGCCCGACGGCGTGCAGCGCGGGCTTATCGGAGAAATCGTCGGCCGCCTGGAGCGGCGCGGCCTGCGGCTGGGCGCCCTGAAGTTTATGGCGGTGGAAAAATCGCTGGCCGAGCAGCACTATGCCGTGCACAAAGGCAAGCCATTTTACGAGGGCCTGATCCAGTACATCACCTCGGCCCCGGTGGTGGTGATGGCCTGGGAGGGCTCGAAAGCGATCGAAGCGGTGCGGCAGACCGTCGGCGCCACCAACCCGACCAACGCGGCGCCCGGCACCATCCGTGCCGATCTGGCGTTGGACATCGGCCGGAATTTGATCCACGCCTCGGATGGCGCCGAAACGGCGGCCTTCGAGCTGCAGCTGTGGTTTAAGCCGGACGAGCTGGTGGCCTGGACGCGCGACGGCGAGCGCTGGTCGTTCGAAAAATAGTTATTGGATCCGCAGCATGACCTTGCCTTCGTGCCATAGCTCTTCCAGCTTGTAGCGTCGGCGCTGCTCGGGCGAGAAGGCGTGCACGATGACAGCGCCAAAGTCAATCAGCACCCAGCCACCCTTGGGATGGCCCTCCACCCGCGGCGATTTGAGTTGAAACGTCTGGCGGCCGGCTTCGGCCACCGCCTCCACCAGGGCGTCCAACTGCCGCTCGCTGGTGCCGCTGCAGATGATAAAGAAATCGGTGAAGGCAAATTGTCCGCCCAGATCCATCAGGACGATATCTTCCGCCTTCTTTTCTTCCAACACATCCACCAATGTTCGCGCCAGATCGATTGGTTCCAGGGGCATTCTCCTTATGGTCTTGTTTCAGCCTTGTGACGACCGCTCGAGCGGCCCCAACGCGACCGTGTTCAGCGGCGTATAGACGCTGCCGCCCGGCCCTAGCTCACTTTCCATCAAGCTCAGTTTGGCCGGGCTAAACCGGCCAATCGGGCGCGCGCGGGCCGGCCCCAGCGCGTCCATCAGGCGCCGCGCTTCCGCCGGGCCGACGCTGTCATTGACGCGGCCTAAGGTCAGGTGCGGGTGGTAACCGCGACCTTCGGGCTTGAACCCCAGCGCGAGGGCCTCGGCTTCGACCGCGGCTTGCAGCTGCTTCAGCGGCGCCAGCTCTCCACTTATGCCGGCCCAAACCACCGTGGGCCGCGCCGGGTTGGGAAATACCCCTACCCCTTCGGCCGTCAGCGCCATCGGCGAGACCGCCCCGGCAGCGCGGGCCAGGCCGGCCTGCAGCTCGAGCAGGCGCGCCTCGGCCACGTCCCCGTAAAATTTCAGGGTCAGGTGGATACCTTCTGGACGCACCCAACGGACACTGCGCGGCGGCGCGGCGGCTTGGAGGTCCTTTTGGAGCTGCGCCAGTTGGCGCTGCAATTCAGGGGGCAATTCCAGGGCCGCAAATATCCGCCGGCTCAAACCAGATGCCTCTTGAGAAGTTGGAGCACCTCGGCGGGCTTGTCGTCGGTGAGCAAGTGGCCGGCGCGCATCACCTGCAGTCTGGCCGACGGGATGCGCCCGGCGGCAAAGCGGCCTTCGCGTGACGACACATTGGCGTCACGGTCGCCGACGATAATCAGGGTCGGCGCCAGGATGCGCGGCAGCAGCGGCGTCAGGTCATAGGCGATGATGGCCCGGCCGCTCGAAAACAGCGAGTCGGCCGTGCTTTTGAAAAACTCTTCCGTGCGGCGCCGCAGGGGGTGCAGGCCCGTGACACGATAGCCGAGCGGATGCGCCAGCAGGGGCTGCATCACCGGCGGCGACACGCGCATGGCCCACTGC
>Ga0070730_10004794_pt1 | contig 11770 bp, 9 predicted proteins | sample Coa_R1_3_FD_66447 | JGI IMG/M metagenome (GOLD analysis project Ga0070730, IMG submission 66447) | Surface soil microbial communities from Centralia Pennsylvania, which are recovering from an underground coalmine fire - Coalmine... | ecosystem: Environmental > Terrestrial > Soil > Unclassified ... | reverse complement strand
GCGCCGACGCACAACGCCACGCCCGATGCGCGCCCGAGCTCGCCGATCTGCCGTGCAATAAGCTGCTGCGCCGGCGCGCCGACGCAGAGCAGAAGCAAATCCCAGGATCGCGCGCAGCAGGCACGCGCAACGGCAAGCCGCGCCGCGGCGTCGCGGGCGAGACCGGCTGGTGCGGGCAAGACGTCGATCGCCGCGTGCGGATAGGCGGCGCGCAGCGCCGCGAGCGTTGGGCGATCAGGCCCCACCACCACGACCTGCTTGGCGGACCGCGTGGTGCTCAGCGCGGACAGGAGCGCGGCAACCAGATCGCTGCCGGTGACCAGCGGCAGCGTGTTCCCGTCCAGCCGGGCGAGCGCGCGCAAGATCCGGCTGTCGCATACCGAAAGCCAGGCGCCGCGATAGATCGGCAACACGTCGGCGTGCCGCTCGTTGGCCAGCACGACATCATAGGCGTTCGGCGTGACCACGTAGCGATAAGGCGCGCCGGTCTCCGCGATAAGCCGCGCGATGACGTCAGTCTGCGACAGCAGGCAAAAGCGCAAGCCGAGAAACTCGACATGCGGCGGACATGCGCCTTTCATCGCGCCAGGCCCCGATGCGATCACCGGGATTTGCGGGCGCTGGGCGAGGGATGACGAGCCATTCATCAATGCACGCCTTGCGTCGTTCCGCCGAGCCGAGACAGGAACGCCACGACCTCGTTTCGGTCGTTGTCGGCGATTGCATTCCACCGCGCCACATTCGCGGTCGATGCGGCCACATAGCGCGATCGCCAGGAGTCACCGGAAATCGCTTCGGCGATGCGTTCGGCTGCCCGTTCGGGCGACGCCGTATCGATGAACAGCCCCGACGCGCCGAGCACTTCGCCGAACACGGCGCCCTGCGGCGCGACGACCGGAATGCCGCAATACTGCGTCTCGATCAGCGGCAGCCCGAGACCCTCCGCATGCGAAGTACACAAAAGCACGTCGGCGGATTCGATCAGGGGGCGCGCCTGCGCATCGCTGAGGAAACCGTGCAGAAAGACGTGCGGCCGCCCGCGCAACAGGTCGGCATCGTCGCCCCAGCCGATCCGGCCGATGATGTGATACTCGACCGGTCGCCCGGTTCGCGCCGCCAATGCGGCGCAGATGTGGGCCGCCGCGATGAAATTCTTGCGCGGCTCGATGGTGCCGATCGACAGCACGCGCAGCGCCGCCGGTTTTGCCGGCCGCGCCGCGCGATCGCCGACCGCCAGCCCGAACACGTTTTCGATGCGCGGCCGGTAAGGAATGATGGTCGCGTCCGGATGGCAGCGACATTGCAGCTGCCGCGCGGTGTCCTGCGAGTTGGTGAGAAAATAGCGGAACCGGTTGACCGCCATGGCGAACAGTGGCGCCATGTAATACTTGGCGGCGCGATTGAGATCGTGGCGGCGCGTCAACAGAAACAAGTCGTGGACGTAAAGCACCGAGCGATCCGGCGTGAACGCGAAGTAGGGCGACGGCGGGAAGCCCGGGAAAACGAAGACGTCCGAGCGATGGCCCAGCGCGCAGGCGGGCAAGCCGATCATCTGCGCCGCCATGATCTGAAGCCGGTTGCCCGAGGCGTTGAACGGCCGCACGTCCAGCGGCGACAGCGCAGCGCCATTGAATTGCGCCGTGGTGATGCGCTCGATCCCGCTCGCCCGGCGGCCGACATGCGTGTAGTCGATGCGAACGACCGCCATGGCTCACTGCGCCAGCACTTGGCCGCCATGCGCATCGTTTTGCATGACGCTGAGCAGGTCGAAGCGGCGGATCGCGAGTCCGGCCGCGAGCGCGAACGCGATCGCGTCGATGACGAGCGCGGCCGAGCCGTCCGGAATGAACGCGGCGGCCGCGCGCGCGCTGAGCACGAATGCGACGGCAAGCGTCGGCATGGCGATCAGCGCCGGCAGATCGATCGGCATCCGATACCAGCGGCGTCCAAGCGCGGCGAAAGCCAGACACGAGATGATGCTTGCGGTCATCAGCGCGATCGCGGCTCCGGCCAGTCCATAGGGCGGCAGCAGCAGCAGCGACAGCGTGCTGGAGGTAAACAGGAACAACAGCGAGACCACGAGTTCCAGATAGCTCGCGCGCGAGAAGTAGATGACCTGGGCGAAATAAAAATTGCGCATCGTCATACAAGCAAACGCAACCGCGAAAAACGGCACGAGGTCGTGCGTCGGCGCGACGAATTCCGGCTTGAGCAGCAGGCGCAAGACCAGATCGCCGAACACGACAAAGAAGGCGCTGCCGAACGTCGCGGTCGCCAGGCAGGCGGTAAAGGCCTTGCGCAGCACGCCGTCGGCGGCGTCGGCGTCGGCGTCATTGGCATGCTGCTTGGCGAGCGTAATCAATGACAGAGCAATGACCTCGCCGAACACCGAAAAACTTTGCCGCAGCAGATCCGCGACCACCCCGTAGGGTCCAAGGGCGGCTTCGCCCAAAAAATGACCGATCAGCACCCGGTCGATGCTCTGTCCGGCGGCGCTGATGCCGAAGGACAGCAGCAGCGGCCAGCCGTAGCGGAGCATGCGCAACGATGCCGTCCGCGTGCCGTGCGACAGGCGCACGCCCGGGAACGCCGCGAGCAACGGTGCGGCGGCGATGAGGTGCGCCAGCGCGATGGCGAAGGCCAGCCCCCGCGCGCCGCCGCCCAATGCCAGACTCGCGCTGCCGAAGCCGATCATCAGCACGGTGCGCAGCGCCATCGCCAGTGCGCTGCGCCGCGCCTTGAGCAGCGTGCGCGTAACCTCGAAAGCGGCCTCGTACACCGTCATGCCGCAGATCAAGGCAAACATCGCGAGCAGAAAGCCCGACTCGAACAGTCCCACCCAGCCCATCGCGCCAAGCACGAGCGCGACCGCGATCAGGCCGCAGGCCAGCAGCCGCGCCAGCGATGCGACGTATTCGTCGAAGCGCTGCAGATGGTAAACGCCGAAATAGGCGAAACGCATCCACTGCGCGCCGAATCCGTAAACGATCAGCGACCAGGCAAAGATGAGCACGTAATGGCCGTATTCGGCGGGGCCCGCCATGCGGGAAAAAATGGCGACAGCCAACAGGTTTCCGGCAGCCGATACTGCACGCGCGCTCAAATAGAGCAGGCCGGACGTATTAAGCATTCCACCTGATAGAGCATCCACGACGTGGAAAACAGTGGGCGCTCATGCTTTCAGCCGGTATCGTTAAAGGCGTTACCGAAAAAATTGACGACGCGAGTACGAACGATGCGCATCTTCCAGGCCGCTCGCGAGTGTGTCGGCGACGCAGTTCCGTCACGCGCCTGCAGGACGGCGCCGCGGCGTTATCGCGCGATGGCGGCGATCTTCATCCTGCTGCTGGCGGGCGGAACTGGATCGGTTAACGCCGCGCCGATCGCGTTCCAGCGCGGCGCGACGCTGGTGGAGTTTTTTGAATTTCCCAAGACCGTGGGCGAAGGTTTGGCGAAACGCTATGCCGCTTCCGCTTATCCGGACGCGCGCTCGGCGCTGGCGCTGTTCGATTTCGAGCACCTGCGCCGGGTCGGTTTCGATCACGTCCGCGTTCCGCTCGATCTCGGGCCCTTGATGTACGGCGACGAGGCTGAACAACGGGCTATTCTCGACGATCTCGTTGCCATCATCGACGAAATTCATCGTCATGGCCTCACCGTGCTTGTCACGTTATTTTCGCCGTCGCTGCACAACGAGACCACGGACGATTTTCTCGACGGTCTCGACGGGCGACATTTTCTCGCCTACGCGGCGACGGTCGATCGGGTCGCGGCGGCGCTGACGCGCGCGGCGCCGCAATCGGTGGCGCTCGAGCCGATGAACGAGCCGCAATCCAAATGTCGAGTCTGGTTCGGCACCGACTGGACGGCTTATCAACGCAAAATGGTCGAGCGCATTCGGCGCATCGCGCCGCAGCTTGCGCTGTTTCTCACCGGCGGCTGCGCCTCGAATATCGACGGGGTCGTTCTGCTCGACGGCGATCTGTTGCGCGATCGGCGCAATTTTGTCAGCGTGCACTTCTACTATCCTTTCCTGTTTACGCACCAGGGTTCGACCTGGACCGAGCCGTTTCTGGCCGGCACGGTGGGCGTGCCTTATCCGGCCTCGGCCGGCAGCCTCGCCGAATCCTTGGCGCTGACGCGCGCGCGCTTTAAATCGGCGGCACTGGCGTCCGGCGCCGACCGCGCCGCCGCCGCAGCCAAAGCCGAGGTTGAAATCCGCAAATACTTCGCCGAGTCGCAGGGCATCGCGCAGATCCGGGAATGGATGGACAAGGTGGCCGACTGGCAACGCCGCCAAGACATCGATTCCGATCGGATCGTGTTCACCGAGTTTGGCGCCATGAAGCAGGAGATCGACGGCGCCCAGATCGATCGCGCCTCCCGCGCGCGCTGGCTGCACGATACCGCCTCGATCGTCAGCAGCCATGGCTGGGGCTGGACCGTTTACGTGCTGCGCGACGGACCGTTCGGCATTTACGACCGCGAAAGCGATCGGGGACCCGATGCGCAGCTCATTAGCGCGCTCGGCCTTGCTTCGGCCGGGAATGCGCACGAGCGGAAGCGGCGCGCCGGCGACTGAGACGCCGCTTGCCGCGCCGGCTCACGCGGTAATGCGCGTGACCGACAGATAATGCAGGCCGAACACCGCGCTGACGAAAAAGAACCAGACTTCGCCGACCTGCTGCAGAATCGAACTCTCGAAGCAGGCCGAAAACATGCTGAACAGACACACGCGCAAAAACAGCATTTGCAGAGGTTCGGTCTGCGGCGTGCGGGGCTGGCGGTAAAAGTCGGTAATCGGCGAAATGACGACCCAAAGGATCGTCAGCAGCAGCCCTGGAAGGCCGATGGTCAGCGCCAGATTGAGATAGCCATTGTGGGCGTCGCTCGCGGCATTGACCCAGCTGGCGTGCTCGCCCAGGCCGAAGACGATCTCCGGAGTGCCCCAGAACGCGGAAAAGCCATAACCGGTGAACGGCCGCTGCGCGACGTATTGCATCGCGGCCCGCCAGATTTCGGTGCGTCCCGTAAAGGTCGGATCGGGCATAAAGGCTTCATTCAGCCGGTAGATGGACTCGAACAGCACCGAGCCGACCGAGAACAGATTGAAGATGAATAAAATAATGAGGATGAGCGTCAGCCCGACAGCAGGCCTGCGGCCGCGCGCAATGATGCGCGACAGAATCAGCACCAGCGGGAAGACGCCAATGGCGTTCTTCGACATCGTGAACGCGAGGAAAATACCTGCCAGGACGACGATCAGGGCGCCAAGCGCAAAGCTGCGCATGCGCGCTACGAAAATCCCGACGAAGACGAAGAGGACCATCGCGGCGCCGGCCTGGTTCTTGTGGGCGAACAGCCCGCGCCACTCCCCGGCATGCTCGGGTTCGACAAAATCGGTCGCCTGATGGATCGAAAGCTGCGGGGCAAGCAAGACGCCCAGATAGCAGAGCGCGAGCACGGTCAGGACCACGACGGCGAGGAGCTCGCTGAAGTGCCGCGAGTTTTTCGGCAGCAGCAGGCTGATCGCCGCAATGCTCATGACCACGAGCGTGAATGCCAGGCGGCGTGCGGCGAGCGCCGGCTCCCAGGAGAGGATGACCGACAGCGCACACCAGGCGAGGGTGGCCAGCAGGACGGGCCGCGACAGCAGCGCCAGGCGCCGCGGTGCGTTGAAATAGGACCAGCCGGCAAGCGCCAAAAACAACAGCGAAAAGCCGATCTGATTGACGCGGTCGCCGGCCTCGAGCTCCTGCGGCGGATCGGCAAGGCTCGGAAACGGGTGAAATGAAATCCAGATCGCCAGATAGACCGCGATGAACAGAACGCTGCGAACCAGCGTGTCGGCATCGACGGCCGGCTGGACCGAAATGGCGGCCGAGCGGGGGATGGTGAGCTTCCTCACGATTTTTTCTCTGCCCGCATCCAGGTCCGCCGGGCGGGTTAGGACACGTCTTCCCCGGTCAGCACGGCGCCGCAGATTTTCCGTGCGTCGAGGCCAAGGTCGGAAACGATGTCAGCGGCGCTTTTGGCCTTGTCGTTCCTGAGCACCAGCACGATGTGATCGACCAGCCCGGCAAAGAAGCCGGCGCTCGGATCAGTGCTCGGATCGGCACTGGCGACGATCACCATGTCGAAATTTTGCGTCTGTGCGAATGCCAGCCTGACGTCCTCGTCGGTAATGCGGCGGTCGCGCTGGCTGTTCGGGGCAACGAATGGAATGAAATTGATGTTGGTGTCGGCGTCGCGGATTACCGCCTCGGATAGCAGGCGGCGGCCGACGGCGACGTCGACCAGGCCTGATTCGCTGCGGTCGGCATCGATCACCGCCAGCGTACGGCGTTCGAGGTCGGTGTCGATCAGCAAAACACGCTGTGTTGCCGCCGCGATCGCCGCCAGCGTCAGCGCCACCGGCGCGTCGCCGCTATCGACTCCGGAAGCCAGCACAAGCACGCTTGGATTGCCCCGCCTGCCGGGCTTAGCCCGCACCGTGTCGTAGACTTTGCGGATGCCGGCGGCGATGTTCGATCGCGGGTCCTCCAAGGTGGCTTGATCGATGCGGTCGAGCTGCGGCATCACCGCGAGCACGGGAACGCCGGGCGCCAGCTCCATGTCTGCGGCCGGCGACTGATCGCGCCAGAGGCCGCGTTTGCGCCGTGCCGGTGCGGCGGCGCGCGGCGGCGTAGCCGTTCCGAGCACGACGCTGCGCATCAAGGTGACGCCGGCGCCGGCGGCGATGCCGAGCAACATGGCGCCGAGCGCGATCACCGTATTGGACGGCGGCCAGCTGCGGGTCGGCGGCGGCTCTGCCTTGGAGATCACCTGGATATTCTTCGTGTCGACGCGTTCTTGTTCGGCGGTCTCGCGCGCACGCACCAGGAAGGCTTCGTAGACCGCGCGGCTCGCCTGCACTTCGCGCTCGAGCTCGCGCAGCGTCACCATGGCGGCGTTGGTGGCGAGCGTGCTCTGCTTGAGCGCGTCGACGTTCTGGGTGAGCAGGTCCTCGTTGGCCTTGGCGCTTTCGTAATCGGTGCGCGCCGCGAGCGCGGTGCGGTTGGTCTCGTCGGCGATCATGTGCTTGAGCCGCTCGGCCTGGGCCTGGATTTCGATGACCGCGGGATGGCGGGCGCCGAGGCTCGTCGTTTGCTCGGCTTCGCGGCGCATCACCTCGGCGTATTGGGTGCGCAGCGCGGTGATGGTCGGCGACTGCACGGCTTCCGGAAATGCCCCGATCTCGGTCTTCGATTTTTGCACCGCTTCGATCTGGTCGAGCCGCGCTTTGGCCGCTGCGGTGCGGGCCCGGGCCCCGCCAAGTTGATTGCTCAGGTCCGACAGCTGCTGTTCGTTGACCAGTTGGCCGCTGGCGCCGACGATGTTGTGGCTTTCCTTGAACGCCTGCACGCGATCTTCGGCGCGGCGCACGCTTTCCCGGAGCTCGTTCAGCCGCGCGGTCAATGACTGCGAGATTTGACGCGCGGCATCGGACCGGACTTCGGTTTGCTCGGCCAAATACGCCTGCGCGATGGCGTTGGCGAGCCGGGCCGCCTTGGCCGCATCTCGACTGCTGACGCTGACATCGACCACATAGGTCCGCTCGGCGCGCCGAACTTGCAGGTGGCGCTTGAGCTCGATCAGCGCGGCAAGCGACGGATCGGCGGGCGCCAGCCTGTTGCCGAACCCCAGCAGCGCCGAGAGCTCGTTAGTCATCAGCCGCAAAGGCGATTGCCGTGCAAACTCCGGGTCGTGGGCCAAATCCGCGCTCGCGACCACGCGGCGCAGCACGTCCTCGGAGGTCAATACGCGCACCTGGCTCTCGACCTGCAGAATCGCCGTATCGGTCACTTGCGCAGATTGGTTGGGCTGGTTCGTGACCGCAGGCAGATCGGTGGGCTCGATCAAAATTTCGGTGACTGCAGTGAAGCGATGCGGCACCGCGAGCACGAACAGCACGGCGACCAGCAGGGCGACGGCGGCGGCCACGAGTATCGTGGTGCGGCCCTGCCAGACCGTGGACCAGATCTTGCCGAAGTCGAGATCCGAAGGAGGCGGTGCAGCCAGGGCGTCGGCGCGGGCGACAGCGGCGGACTTGAACTGACGCGGCGCTTCGAACATCGAGCACTCGACAATTGACCGGCGGACTGCGCGGCTGGCCGGTTTTGCCGGTCACCGCCAGCCCGCAGAGCCGCAATGAACGCGCACGCGACCCAGCCGTCCAGCGCTCGGCGCGACCTGGAGAAATTCATAAACAGTTATAGTTAATGCGCGGTGTACGCGTGCCGTCAGCGGCGAAATAGGCGGAAAAACGCGCCAACCACGACTGCCGCGGCGATAACCGGGATCCAGATCAGCACTGCGCCCAGCACCGCAATCAGAATGATGGCGACTATTGCCGCAATGGCCAGCAGCAACAGCGCGATGCCGAACGGGCCTACCCGCCCGACGTAAACGCGATGCGTGCCGCGCAGGTCGTCAAAGCCGCCGCCGCGCCGAGGTGTGGAAGGGGCGTGGCGCCAATTAGCCCGGCCGCCATCGCGATCCGGCGGGATGATCTCGGGTTCGGCGCGGGGTCGTTCCGGCTGGTTCGGGTCGTAGGCCATGAGACGTGCTCGGCGTTAGGGTTTCCGCTATCTAGGCAGCGCGGCGGCAATCACAAGCGACGCATTCGCGCAGGCCGCGCGAAGTCATTCAGCGGGTTTGCGTGCGCTCGTGATGATCGTGCAGGAATTTGGCCAATTGCTCGCGCAGGCTCTCGTCGCGCTCGGTCTGATGGCCGAGCAGCACGGCGCGCTCGAACAAGGTCTGCTGCAGCTCGTGCGGCAGATGGCTCCACAGGTCCGCGGCGGCCGCGCCGAGGGCGAGAAAATAGCGCGCGGCGTTTTCGTCGGCACTCGGCGGTGATGACGTCGGCATCGATGTCGGCATGGCTCGACCTTGCGCTGGATGCATTGAGCGTAGCGGGCCGCCACGGCCCGGGCAACCGAACGATAACGCGCGCGCCGCAGCGCAGTTCAGCTCGGCGCGCTTTCCAGCATGTCGAACCGCCCGAGCCGGTACACGATCACGGAAACCAGCCAGCTCGCCGCGAAAATCGCAATGATCAGATAGCCGAGGCTGCCGAAATGATCGTTGAGCGCGCCGATCATCGCCCAAAACGGCCCTTCGAGCTTGAGTTGGTCGGCCGCCAAACCCAGCGCCTCGATGCTGCCGATCAAAACGGCCACCACGACCGAGACGAACGTGATGGTGAGATTGTAGTAGAGCTTGCGAATGGGCTTGGTGAAAGCCCAGCCATAGGCGCCCAGCATCAACACGCCGTCGGTGGTGTCGATCAATGACATGCCGGCGGTAAACAGAGCCGGGAACACCATGATCGACCAGATCGGCAGGCCGCGGCTCGCCTCGGCGGCCGAGATGCCGAGCAGCCCGATCTCGGTCGCGGTGTCGAAGCCGAGCCCGAACAAAAAGCCGAGCGGGTACATGTGCCAGCTGCGCGCCACCATGGCGAACATCGGCCGGAACACCCGGCCGAGCAGGCCGCGCTGCGCCAACAGATGATTGAGGTCTTCCTCGACCAACGCGTCGCCGCGCCGCACCCGACGAAACGTGCGGTAAACCGATGACAGAATGAGCAGGTTGGCGGCGGCAACCAGGAACAGGAACACGACAGAAGCCGAGGTGCCGATCAGGCCGCCGACCAGCCGAAACGATTCGAAGCGGCCCTGCAGCGCGCCGGTAGCGAGCGCGACGCCCGCGGAACCCAATGCCACGATGGTCGAATGGCCGAGCGCGAAGAAGAAGCCGACGCTGACCGGCCGCTTGCCTTCCTGCATCAGCTTGCGGGTGACGTTGTCGATCGCCGCGATGTGGTCGGCGTCGACGGCATGACGCAGGCCGAACGTGTAGGCGAGAAACGCCGTGCCGATCAGAACCGGATAATCATGGAAGGCAACGAGCGCCCAGATCCACGCCAGCACGTTGGCGCCGATCAGGACGACGTAGATGCCGACCACCTTGCTGCGCAATTCCGCGTTCTGATCGTTGAAAAGTTTTGTAATCGCCGTCCGCATGAACACCTCGCGTCCGGCGCTCGCAATGCTGGACGCGGCCCATCGATACGACGACCCTTTTGCAGGCGCAAGGGCACCAGCCGTAGCCCGGATTGCACCAAGCGCAATCCGGGATTGCCTTTCGGCGATGCGAAAATCAGTGATCGCGGGGCGACGCTCACTCCGGCTGAATGTTTGCCGCTTTGATGACCGCGCTCCAGCGCTCGGTCTCCTGCTTGATGAAGGCCGTCATCTCGGCTGGCGTGCCGCCGCCCGGGGTGGCGTTGAGCGATTGATAGCGCTCGAGCAGCTCGGGGCTATGCATCGCCTTGTTGGCCGCGTCATTGAGTTTGGCGATGATAGCGGCCGGCGTTTTTGGCGGCGCCGTGATGGCGTTCCAGGTGTCGGATTCGCAGCCTTTGACGCCGGCTTCGTCGAGCGTCGGGATGTCCGAGATCGCGGGGATGCGCTGGTTGGTCGTGACCGCGAGAATCCTGGCCTTGCCGGCTTTGTGCAACTGCATCGAGGTCGACAGTTCGGTGAAGAACAAGTCGACGTGACTGGAGATGATGTCGTTGAGCGCCGGGCCGGTTCCCTTGTAGGGGACGTGAGTGAGCTTGACGCCGGTGATCGAGGCAAACAGCTCGGCGGTGAGATGCGAGGTGGTACCGACGCCCTGCGACGCGTAATTCAACTTGCCTGGATTGGCCTTGGCGTAGGCGATCAGCTCCTGCACGGTTTTTTGCGGCAAATCCGGCCGCACCAGCAGCACGTTCGGAAGATGCGACATGATCGCGACCGGCTCGAGCTTGGTCGGATCGTAGTTGAGCCCCTTGATGAGCAGCGGATTGGTGGTGATCGGCGCCGGTTGCGAGGCGAGCAGAATGTAGCCGTCGGGCGCCGCGTGATAGACCAGATCGGCCGCAAAACTGCCGCCGGCGCCGGGCTTGTCTTCGACCGCAATCGGCTGGCCGAGTATCGTCTGCATCTTGGCGGCCACCAGCCTGGCGAACGCGTCGACCCCGCCGCCGGCCGCCGTGGAGACGATGAGCCGTATCGGGCGGTTCGGAAAGTTCGCTGCGTCTTGGGCGCTGGCCGTACCCCGGGCCAGCACGAGCCCCAACGTGGAGAGGATTGCGGAACGGCGGGAAATGCGGTGGCTGGACATGGTCCAAACTCCTTGGCGCAAACTCCTTGAAGTGTAACGCATCAGCTTAGCGCAGCGCGCCAGCCACGTCCCGCGACCCGCTGCCGCTGGGCTGGCCGATGCGAATCCACCGAGCCGAGCGACCAACGCTGCGGGCGCAGCTCGCCGCCAGTTCACAAACGCTTCCGCCCCCCATAGGATCGCGCGCCATAAGGCAGAGAAGGCGCGCAAAAATGAGCAAGCTTGATTTCATTCTCGAAGAATTGGTGACCGCCAACCGCATCCTGGCCAATGAAGGCGTGGTGGATTCGTTCGGCCATGTCAGCGCCCGGCATCCCGACAATCCGCAGCAGTTTTTGCTGTCGCGCGCCCGGGCTCCCGAGCGCATCGAGCGCGACGACATCGTCGCCTACACGCTCGACGGCACCGCGATCGACGAGCGCGGCCGCGCGCCGTATCTCGAACGTTTCATCCACGGCGCCATCTACGAGCAGCGGCCGGACGTGCATTCCGTCGTGCATAACCATTCGCCGAGCGTCATTCCGTTCGGCGTCACCACGAGGAAGCTCAAGCC
>Ga0070730_10004793_pt1 | contig 11772 bp, 12 predicted proteins | sample Coa_R1_3_FD_66447 | JGI IMG/M metagenome (GOLD analysis project Ga0070730, IMG submission 66447) | Surface soil microbial communities from Centralia Pennsylvania, which are recovering from an underground coalmine fire - Coalmine... | ecosystem: Environmental > Terrestrial > Soil > Unclassified ... | reverse complement strand
GAGATTGGGGAACTGTCTCTGCCCCAGCACCAATTGGAGGATTGGTACCATCTCTCGCTGAATCAGAATGGCTTTCGCTTCTGAATTTTCAAGCTGATAACCCACTTCGCGCTCTTTATAGCCCGGGTTCATTGGACTAACGACAACCCCTATTGTGGCTGCCGCAATAAACGTCACCGTATACTCTGGGCGATTGGTGGTAAACAGGCAGAGCCGATCCCCTTTTCTCAGCCCCAGGTCATACAACCCGTTGGCGATGCAGTTCACCATGCCAACAACTTCACGATATGTGAGTACAAGATCGTGATAGATGATGGCGGGGCGGTCAGGGGTGCGCGCTGCTGCACTGCGTAAAAGGTGGTCATAAGGGACGTCAGGAAAATCTACTGGTGGACGAAATAACTCAGGAGCAATCATTTTCTCAGGCATGCCAGGTGTCCTTTCTGTCTCGACGCAACTGTGAGTCTTCAGAAGACCATACGGGCACAGGATACGCTTATATCAGTGCTATTCAGCGTACCCGCTCAATCGTACAAGCTAGCATACTCTAGTTAACCTATAAGGTCAAGTATTACTGCTACGCAGCGCTGCCAGGCTGCTCGGCTGTTTTGATGGCAAGCAGTGTTACAATATCTTTAGGAAAGAATATTCTGCCTATATGGGGAGGGACGTTTGGCTAACGAAGTAGCGGGCCTTGATTGGTCTGGCGATCGGCTGGTGCCGGCATTTCAGACTATACAGCATCTGGATGTCTATGATATACGTGGCGCATCACACGAGGCACAATTGACTATTGCCACGCTGACTGGTCTCATCAATCGACCGCAGCCCCAGGTCTACTTGCTCTCTGGCAATGATGATGCCTTCTGGCTCTCCCAGGCCCTTGGAGGGATCCCTTTATCGAGTCAACAGTCCATGGCAGAGCCAGCACCGCAGTCGGGTGATGAGGCGTTAGATGCTCTCATCACCTTCCATCGCCATGACATTCAAGGCCTGGTTATCTATGATCCTCACCTGGCTGATACCATCAATATTGCCACCATGCTTGCGGGGCAGCGCGAAGGTATTGTCGTCTCGCCGGACCAGGTCCAGGATTTGCAGGCTCGCTACGATCTTCCCATCCTGACTGATCTGCGCGTCTATCAGTGGCACAATCGCTTGCAGGCCTATCATTGGGCGCAACAGCATCTGCTCAGCAACTCCTCAGCTCGCCTGGTTGCCGGTCTTGACCCCATTGTGACGACAGGGTTGCGCTCATTTCTGGTTGCTACCCGTACCTTCATCTACTGGCTTGACTCGCGTAACTATTTGCCTGAACAGGGTGAAGGGTGGCTCTCTGAGCGTCATTTAATGCAGGATATCCTCAACTCATTTTCTCCTGGTACAGCTCATCTCGGGTGGTTTATTGACGAAGGAAGTGGGGTAAGCCTGACTTCTGAGGCAGCTCTCCCTGTGTTGGCCAGCGATTACTTCCTTAATCTGGAGGTATGGACGTCACTCCAGCCGCTTTTGCCTGTGACTCCTGCTCTGTCCTCTTTGGGGGCTTCGTCACCTGAGGTAACTCCTGCTGCCAACAGTGTCTATGTCTCATTTACTCTCAGTGATGGGGATAATTTGCAATATTGCCAGCATCGTCTGGCGCAACTGTGGCGAGATGGTGCTCGAGGCTCTTTACCAATTGGCTGGACCTGTTCACCCATTCTGCTCCAGGCAGCGCCCGTGTTGGCTGACTATTATCTGCGCACACGTACGGCTAACGATGAATTGATCGCCGGTCCAAGTGGGGTAGGCTATATGTTTCCTTCGCGCTGGCCATCTGAGCAGTTCTCCCCTTTCTTACAACGCACAGGCAAACTTATGCAAGCAATGGGCATGACGACGCTTGAGGTACTGGATACCGACTTGCTGCATAGCGCTGGTTTGCCATTGCTCTCCGTCATTAGCCTGACAGGTATGACTTTCGGCAATAGAGGACGGCAGCAGCGTTTTGTGGAAGCACTGGCACCATTTGGGCTGCAGGGGATTTTAAGTGGATCTGGTGTCTGGGCTGTCTCATGGGGCAAGGTAGATGGTATGCCTGTGTATCACAATCTTGGCCTTGCTGGTAGTGTGAAGAGCGCCCTCACACTTATCAGAACAATCTCCACTTTTTATATACAGCGTCCCCTTTTCTTGAATGTCTATGTGCTGGCCTGGACCATGACCCCAACAGATCTCCAGCAGGTCGTACAACAACTCGGTCCTGATTATAAAATTGTTTTGCCAGGCACTCTTTTGGCCTTGCTGTCCCGCTCTTTGTAATGGAAAAGCATGAAAGTGGTACCTGTTTATGCCAGCACCAGTACAGATTTCCTTTGAACTTTCATGATGATCTGTCGACAGTGCTGGCAGCCTCTTTCTGGGCAGCCGCCAGCACGCGTCCAAACCCTTCTGTAAGGATACTCATCTCCTGCTCAGTCAGATACTCAACAAAGTGCTTGAGGATGCCCTGTGCATAAATTGGCCACGCCTGCCGAAAGGCGCGAAATCCCTTGAGCGTGAGCACAGCATAGGTCCCCCGTCGATCTGACCCGGCCCGATCACGCCTGAGCAGCCCCTCCTGCTCTAAGCGATCCACGAGGCGCGTCAGGCCACTGCGACTGAGCACAATGGCTTGCGCTAACTCATGCATGCGAAGGCGACGATTTGGCGCCTCAACAAGCGCCAGCAGCACGTCATACGAGGACAGTGGCAATTGCTTCGCCGCAGCCAGCTCATGTTCGATCAGGTCAATCACTGTTGCATGGGCAGTAATGAACGTTCGCCATGCTCTCAACTGGTTCCTATTTAGTGAGTTTATCATGTTCTGAATATACCACAAAGAGGTTGCAAATACAATGATTGTATTTGCAACCTCTTTGTGGTATAGTAGTTGTACCTGCAACGACATTCTTTGCAGCAAGTTAAAGGAGACTCTTTTTCATGCCTACCTCGACAATTCGTGTGGCAATTGCCTATCACAGTGGTTTTGGACACACAGCAAAGCAAGCAGAGGCGGTAGCGCGTGGTGCCGCATTAGTTGCTGGAACGCAGGTTGAACTACACAATGTTGCTGAACTTACCGATGAGCTATGGGCGGCTCTGGATCAAGCTGATGCCATCATCTTCGGAGCGCCTACCTACATGGGTTCGCCATCCGCAGCCTTTAAAGCCTTCGCCGAAGGAACGTCCAAGATCTTTGCCGATAACATGCGTTGGAAGGACAAGATTGCCGCAGGTTTCACTAATTCACAAACGATTAGTGGCGACAAACTCAACTCGCTTATTGATTTTGCCATCCTGGCTGCTCAACATGGCATGCATTGGGTAAATCTTGGACTCTATGCGGGCTGGGATACCAGTACTGGTAGTATTGAAGATATGAACCGCCTGGGGAGCTGGCTTGGAGCTATGGCTCAATCGAACGCAGATGCGGGCCCTGAGAGCGCTCCTCCTAAGAGCGATCTCCAGACAGCGGAAGCTTTGGGACGCCGCGTGGCCCTTGTTACTCAACAATGGGTGCGTGGCCGTGCAACGTCAGCAGATGAACAATTGAAAGAGGAGCAACAAGCATACGCAACGGCGGCAACCAGGCGCCATCAGGATCAAGGTAACTAATATTCCATTCATCTCAGTATGAATGTGGGCAAGCGAAAAGGGAGGCTATCTCGTGAGTGTCTGAGTCTCCCTTGCGCTTGTGCTTCTCTGTCGCATACAATGGATGATACAGAAACCATTGATCTCCTTTATCTATCGTGCAAGCTGTCAACGTCCTTGACGGATAGGCTCACCGCGACATTGAAGCACTACAAAGCAGTGGTTGCCTGCTGGTGAGCAGTGAAAGGATGCCGTTTCATGCTCGATTTTTCTCCAACAGAGGAGCAGGAAGAGATACGTCGCCTGGCTCATAGCATCGCTGTTGAGCACTTGCGTACGCAGGGACGTTCCGCCGAGAAAAGTGGCGATATCTCTCCTGCCCTGATGCAGACCCTCGCTCAAACTGGCCTGATCACCCCTTTTCCCGATGCATACGGCGGATCCGGCCCGATCGAAGCTATCACCTATGCCCTGATCGCGGAAGAATTAGGCTTTGGCGATGGAGGCCTGGCGATGAACGTGATTGGCTCCATGATGGGTCCGCTGGCGGTCACTCTGGCCGGTAATGAGCAGCAGCAAGAGCAGTACATATTTCCCTTCTGTAATGGATCCGCCGGGGCTGCTGAACGTGGTAGTCTGGCCTTTGCTGAACGTACAGGCGGCTATGCGCTGGCCGATATTCAGGCTACGGCTCGTCTTGATGGTCAGACTTGTCTCATCAATGGCACCAAGCGAGATGTGATTCATGGAAGTCACTCCAATCCGCGCATTGTATTGCTGCGCACGGAGGGGGGCGAAGGTCTGGCCAGCCTGTGTGCAGTCGTGTTGCCTCCTGACGTTGATGGCGTAGAGATCGTACGCGCTGAGCAAAAACTTGGGCTGATCGCTGCTTCCAGCGACTCATACGCCTTCAAGAATGTCGTTGTGCCCTCCAGTACTTTACTGGGTGAGCCTGGCAATAGTGGTGTGATACGCGTGGCGGCCCTCTACAATATTCTGCGGGCTGGAATAGCCTGCGGGACGGCTCGTGCTGCTCTAGAATATGCCGGCGATTACGCACAGGAGCGTATTGCTTTCGGGCGACCCATCGTCTCCTACCAGGGGATTGCCTTTATGCTTGCTGAAATGGCGATGAAGCTTGACGCGGCTCGTCTGCTGCTATGGAATGCGGCGGCGAATTGGGATCGATCCGTTGACCTCGAGACGCTGGTGCGTGATGCCGAAGCCGCGCATTATCAGGCCCTCAGAATTGGAAAGTCAGCGACGATAGATGCCGTTCAGATCATGGGTGGCGCTGGTTTTATGCAAGACCACCCCGCCGAGATGTGGATGCGCAATGCAGCAGCAATGGAGTAACAAGACATGATAAACTTCACCCTCAGCAAAGTACAAGAAGATTTTCGTGATTATGCTCATCAGGTTGCTGTTGAGGAGATGCGGCCCATCTCGCTAGAATGTGATCGCAGCGAGCGGATACCAGAATCGTTTTTCTGGAATATGCAGAAGCGCTTCTGGGCAGGTTCGGCTGCTCAGGCCAGGCAGATAGAGGGGGACGAGCGGCAGGGGAATGTCCTCTCTATGCTCTCCCAGGAAGAAATGGCCTGGGGTGATGCAGCGCTCTCAACGGCTATTCCAGGTCCTGGTCTGGCCGCTCCTCCCATTCTCTCGCAAGGCACACCAGAGCAGCAGGCAAAGTTTCTCGGGCCTTATATGGATGGAAAGCTCCATTGGGGGGCTCTGGCGCTTACCGAACCGGGTATTGGTTCCGATGTGGCGGGGATGTCTACCACGGCTGTTCTGGAGGGCGATGAGTGGGCAATTAATGGGCATAAGCACTACATCACCAATGGGGCGCGTGCTGATCTCATTATCACCTTTGCCACGATTGATAAAAGCATGGGACGTGATGGTATTCGCCCCTTTGTGGTCCCCAAAGGCACACCAGGGCTGATTATCGGGCGCATTGAGGAGAAAATGGGCCTGCGCGCCTCACAGACCACTGAACTCATTTTTGAGAACTGCCGCATTCCCAAAGATCACTTGCTGGCCGGTCGCGGAGGGAGTAGTCAAACGAGCAAAGCTGGTTTTAAGGCGGCGATGGGCACCCTTGATGCGACTCGTCCTATGGTAGGAGCCCTGGCGCTAGGTATAGCACGAGCCGCTTATGAGGCCGCTAAGCAGTGGGTAAAAGAGGAGCTGCCCGCAGGCTATCCTGTGCACAAACGCCGTGAGATAGAAGTGGAACTGGATGAGATGGGGCAGGAGTTACAGATGGCTCGCTTTCTTGTCTGGCGAGCAGCCTGGATGGCTGATCAGCGTATTCCCAACTCGAAAGAGGCATCGATGTGTAAAGCCTATGCTGGGGCGTTGGTCATGAAGGCAACGGCGGCCGCGGTGCGTATCACAGCTCCAGGCGAACAATCAGAGACGAAACTGTTTATTCATAAATGGTTTCGCGACGCCAAGGTCTTTGATATCTTTGAGGGCACGGCGCAGATCCAGCGCCTGGTGATCGCGCGCCGCATGTTCCCCAAAATCAATATCCCTTAGAATGGCGACACGAGAAACGGGTAGGGGTGCAACGCACCCCTACTTTTTCTGCGTGGGCTGCTCTAATTCTATTTCTTCGTCATCATCGATATATGACTCGTACTCGTCATCATTAACCTGTTGATTGATCCAGGACGTCGTTCGCGTATCACGCTTGGTAGGACGGCGGCGCTCAATTACTTCGCGCTTAACAATGTCGCGTTTGGTCACGGCACGCTTATCGCGTAGCTTTCCTCTCATGCTCTCACCTCCTCTCCATTGAGGTAGTGGATGCCAGCCTTCTGAGCATACAGAAGCATTAGGCTAAGCAAGTTGGTTATGCCTTTCTCGTGGTGCACATTTCGGATGAATGCACTTCATCCAGGGAGACTCCATAAATGAGTACTGCATGCTACTTTCTCTATGTGTGAAGTGCCGATCGTTTTTTATGAGGGATGCCAACGCATTGTGAGGGAAGATGGGGGCGATCAAGAACGCCCGGAAGTAGACCTCTCCGAGCCGTAACAGCGATCAACGCGGAACAGAGCATACTTACGCGTTGCTGCCGTTCAGCAGATGAGTTCTGCCTCTCCGTACACAATGCAGCTTGCTTATAGGTACACATCGCATAGAACTCACCTCCTAAATATCTTTGTACTATCATTTTCGTCTAAAACCAACTAAGATATGCCTGCTAACTGCTAATGAGTGTACTCGTTGCTGTGCTAAAAGTCAAGCATTTTTGTTAGCAATATAATTGAATAATGAAGGATAGCCAGATATTACTACTTGCTTTGGCCCTATTGGCGGCCTCATGGTAATGCTATATTTGGATACTTGTGTCACCGTGATCTTCATGCTACACTCACTGCCATACATCTTTATCGAACAAGGAGCTTTGTTGGTGATGGTTGCTGTACGGCAAAAAACACAACTACTATATTGGAGTAGCGTTCACAGTCCTCGTGGAGAGTGTATTGTGATGGCTACAGAGGATGGGGTATGCTGGACGGGTACTCCCGGTACAGCAGTGGATGAGGGCCTTTTCAGGACAAAACACTGGGTGCAAGTTGAACGGGTGGTGCGTGGCGAGAAGGTACCGGCTCTGCAGCAGGCTGTGGACGAGTTGCAGCGCTATTTCGCGGGAGAACAGATCCAATTTTCCTGCCAATTGGACCTGCGAGGGACCCCTTTTCAGGTACTGGTATGGCAGGAACTCTGTCGCATCCCATATGGGGAAACGCGCAGTTATGGAGAAATTGCTCGCACAATCGGTCGTCCCAGTGCTTCTCGCGCGGTTGGTGCCGCCAATGGAGCCAATCCCATTGCTATTATCGTCCCATGCCATCGTGTGATTGGGAGTAACGGTTCACTAACTGGCTATGGCGGCGGGTTGCCAACAAAGGAATGGCTACTCTCTTTGGAGCGTGGATTATCTATAAAACACCTGGATTTAGCATAGGTGCTTTGCCAGCAGGAGTGGCGGTTATTCTCTGTTATCTAGATCTATGCATTGAGCGTTGACATAGGGAATTCCCTGCCATCTTTGGGCTGAGCCAGCTATAGCAAAGTTGAAGCGATTCACATCCAGCACAGCAGCGATATCCTCAATGGGGAAATCTGAGGACCCTGCTTGAAATAGGGAGAAACGATTGGTTTCGTGCAGATAGGCAATGCCTTTAGCGAGGATATCGGATGCTACATATTCTTGTCCGAGCAGTAGTGCCTCAATGTAGTCAGCGCAGATGCGGTCCTCATTCCAATACTCATCGCCCCCATGGAAGGAGGTGGGTAGGATGGTGATAGCCTCTCCTCTAGATTCTGCCTGGTCGTGGGCATATTGCGCCGTAGCTCTGGCATTTGTCAGAGCGCAGAGCAGGATCATACTAGCGTGTGAAGCATTGACTGCTCCCTGTGTTCCAGCTCCCGTACGTTGGATGAGTTGCCGACTACGGATAGGGGCAGTGGCCATGCGTGCTGGTGAGTTGTTGAGATCAAAGCCAGGGATGAGTCGTCCCTCAATCTCACCAATGAGTAGTGCCTCAGGCTCGCGTGTACGCAATGCCTGAGCCTCTTCCACTGTGCGCACCAGCCAGATGCCTTGTGCTCCGCCAGCGAAAGCATAACCTGCAACACTAAATGCCCGAATGACATCAATGACCACAACGATGCCGCGTGCCTGAGCCGCGGCATGACGATCTATTTTGAAAATATCCATGGAGTGTACTATCCGTTATAGTTGCCTGCCTGGGTCATGAATGTTTTGTAGAGCCCGCGAATAACAATACCCACGATAACCAGTACAAGCACAATCATAGTAAGCCATAGCCAGGTGAGTTGTCCTTCCGCCTGATTGTTCGCAGCCAGTGCGGCCACTGATGTGGCGAGAAGCCAGACCAGCATAATGAGAGGAATGGCCAGTAGTGCCAGACAAAAGACAACAATGGCCGCTGGCAAAAGAGTCCGCCAGAGGCCTGAATCACGCAGATTCTCAGTTTTCGCAGTACCATAGGCCTGCCTATGTTCTGTGCCTGCGACCTCGGAAGAGGGAACAGTGGTTTGCTGTTGCATAAAACTCTCTCCTGGAGAACATATTGTATTACTCTTTCAGTATATCACACCTGGCTCCAGGCGTCTTCTTTCAGATGCAAGAGTTTAGCTCCACAAAATGCTTGACAATTGTCATCACTAATGCTATATTGCTTCTGTCGCAAGGGCGCTTAGCTCAGCGGGAGAGCGCTCGCTTCACACGCGAGAGGCCACTGGTTCGATCCCAGTAGCGCCCACTTATTCCTCATCGCTTGTTGTTTCCACGTATACTACCTTCGTATGGCCCTTTCCCCGTAGCTGTTCTTCGTGTAGACTAGAAGAAAAGCCTGTATTTTTAGATGAACTATGTCACATGATTTTGCTATACAGCGACAACAACTTGTTGCCTCACTCTGTCATGCAGGTATTCATGATTCACGGGTGTTGGATGCTATCGCTAGCATTCCGCGCGAGGGCTTTGTGGACGAAATGCTGCATAAGCTGGCGTATGCCGACCGTGCTTTACCCATTAGTAGGGGACAGACGATTTCGCAGCCTTTGATGGTAGCAGTGATGACGCAGGCCTTACAACTTACTGGCCAGGAGCGTGTGTTGGAGATTGGCACTGGTTCTGGATACCAGACGGCTATTCTTGCGCGCCTGTCAGCCTTCGTCTATAGCGTTGAACGTTATCAGGAACTGACCTACCAGGCCGCCCTCCATCTCAGCCAACTTGCTCTCTGGAATGTCTCCCTCTATATTGGTGATGGTTCCGCTGGCTGGCCTGCTGAGGCACCCTATGATCGTATTCTGGTGACGGCTGCTGCTCCTAATGTACCAGCTCAATTGCTCAATCAACTTGTAATGGGTGGTATGCTAGTAATACCAGTAGGTAGCCAGGAACGGCAAGATTTACTGGTGATACGGCGCCTTTCTTATGGGACACAGGTCCAGTCGTTAGGAAACTGTATTTTTGTGCCCCTTATTGGTGAAGAAGGGTGGCGTGAGTAAGCACAAATATCCTATAAGCACTGTCCAATTTCTATCCCCTCGTCTCCAGCACTTCCCATCTTCTTCTCCAGATAGTACTCATCTGGTTGCGTATCCCCACATTCTGTGCTATATTCTGTTTAGAAATAAATACGACACAGGGTCGGATACAAATGAAAGGACAATTGCTATGGGAAGTCTGGATGGACGCGTCGCCATCATCACTGGTGCAGGTCAGGGCATCGGTAGGGAGCATGCTCTCTTCTTCGCCTCCGAGGGAGCCAGGGTCGTGGTGAACGATCCTGGGGTTGCCATCGATGGCTCTGGTGGGGACAGCAGCCTTGCCGGGCGGGTGGTCGATGAGATCATTACTGCTGGTGGTGAGGCTGTTGCGGATACCAACAGTGTTGCCGATTGGGAAGCTGCTCACCGCTTGATCCAGAGGGCAGTGGAAGCGTTCGGTGATCTTCACATCGTCGTCAACAATGCTGGTATCCTGCGCAATGAACTGCTGGTGAACATGAGTGAGGAGCAGTTTGACGCCGTTATCGCCGTCCATCTCAAGGGCACGTTCGTGGTCACTCACTGGGCAGCTGCCTACTGGCGTGAGCTGTTCAGGGCAGGCATCGAGGTTGACCGAGCAATCGTCAATACCTCGTCAAGCTCCGGCCTGTACAATCCCTTGCCAACAGAAGTGAACTACGCGGCAGCGAAGGCAGGGGTGGCGGCAATGACGACGGTGGCTGCTATCGAATTACAGCCCTACCATGTGCGGGCAAACTGTATTGCCCCCTCCAGGGCCAGGACACGGGCTACTGCTGCCCTGCCCGGCATCGATGTCGCGCCGATGGATGGGCGCTTTGACCTGTTTCATCCAGGCAACGTCTCGCCTCTCGTCGCCTATCTTTCCACAGGCGATTGTCCGTTCACTGGCCAGATGTTTAGCGTTCACGGAGGCTCCGTCACGCTGTACCAAAACTGGTCCCCTGGCGAGGAGCTTCACCGCGACCATCGCTGGGGCGTCCCCGAACTTGCCCGTGCGATGGAGACACTGCCGCACGAAGACCCGCTTTCCAAGCTGAGCAACGCGCTGGGCGTCCTGGGTGCAGAGGCCCAGGCGAAACTCCAGGACATCGTCAAAGCCAGGCTGTTAGAGGAGAAGCCTGAATGAGAGACAAGATCACACGTGTCCCTGAAACCAGCCCCGAACAAAGCCGTAAGCCTGGGCGGCCACGCAGCGCCCAGGCACACCAGGCCATTCTCGATGCTACGTTGGAACTGTTGGTCGAGGTGGGTTTGCAGGCTATGAGCATCGAACAGGTGGCAGCGCGTGCCGCTGTGGGGAAGAAGACGATCTATCGTCGCTGGTCCTCAAAAGAAGCGCTTGTGAGCGATGCCATCCGCAGTATCCAGGCAGACATGCCTGTGATCGATACCGGGCATTTGCGCGATGACCTGATCAGCATGTACCGGACTGCTTGGCAGAGCTTGCAGTCTAAGCCATTGATCAGACCACTCTATCTCAGGCTAGCGAGTGAATGCGACGCGCATCCAGCAGTGTTTCACGTGTTTGTATCGCGGCTGGCTCTGCCACGTTTCCATCAATTCGTGCAGATGGTGGAAAAGGCGCAAGCACGTGGCGAAATCCGTCAGGATCTCGACCTGCAACTGGTCACGGATCTGCTGATTGGGCCGATGCTGTTTCGCTGGATGGTCACAAATATGTTGCTCCCATCACCCACGCGAACTGATCTTGCCTCCTTCCCGGAACAGATAACCGATCTGGTCTTACACTGTCTTGCAGGCAAGGTACCCTGACGGGAAAAGAAGAACCTGATTCGACCCTGAGAAGTGAGTGAAAACCAGGTAGCTCTGGATCCAGCAACTGGATATCAAATCCTCAGAAGCTGGCTGTTTTTAGATGCCAGCAGGATTTCGCGCCACTCTCAATGCTGCACATGTAAAACATGAGTTCTCCCAGTTCGAAGAAAGCCTGACTTTCTCCAGGTAGGCCAGGGCAAGATCATGGGCTTGCTCAGGCGGCAATTGTGTGACCCGCCTGAACACTTGGAGGGCCTTTGCCCCTGGTTTGAGACGACGGAGCATCAC
>Ga0070730_10004792_pt1 | contig 11774 bp, 10 predicted proteins | sample Coa_R1_3_FD_66447 | JGI IMG/M metagenome (GOLD analysis project Ga0070730, IMG submission 66447) | Surface soil microbial communities from Centralia Pennsylvania, which are recovering from an underground coalmine fire - Coalmine... | ecosystem: Environmental > Terrestrial > Soil > Unclassified ... | reverse complement strand
CGATCAAGAGCAAGACGGCTCCGAAAAAAGCAGCAGGCGCCCCGACGCACCACACCGGTCGCGTGGTCCAGGTCATCGGCCCCGTGCTCGACGTCGAGTTCGAGCCCGAGCATCTGCCCGAGATCTACAACGCGCTGGTGATCGAGCAGCCCGGGATCCGGCTGGTCTCCGAGGTGCAGCAGCACATCGGCCGCAACCAGGTGCGGGCCGTGGCCATGAGCTCCTCCGACGGCATCGTGCGCGGCATGCCGGTGACCGACACCGGCGGGCCGATATCGGTGCCGGTGGGGAAGGCCGCGCTGGGGCGGATCCTGAACGTGCTGGGCGAGCCGGTGGACGAAGGCGCGCCCATTCCGTCGACGGTCGAGCGCTGGCCCATTCACCGGGAGACCCCGCGGTTCGTCGACCTCGAGCCCAAGACGGAGATTTTCGAGACCGGCATCAAGGTCGTGGATCTGATCGCGCCGTTCGTCAAGGGCGGAAAGATCGGGCTGTTCGGCGGCGCGGGGGTCGGCAAGACGGTGATCATTCAGGAGCTGATCCACAACGTCGCGATGGGGCACGGCGGCCGCTCGGTGTTCTGCGGCGTGGGGGAGCGCACCCGCGAGGGGAACGATCTCTTCCTGGAAATGAAGGAGAGCGGCGTCATCGGCTCCTGCTCGCTGATCTACGGACAGATGAACGAGCCGCCGGGCGCGCGCCTGCGGGTGGGGCTGACGGGGCTCACCGTGGCGGAGTATTTCCGCGACGTCGAAGGCCAGGACGTGCTGGTGTTCATCGACAACATCTTCCGCTTCACGCAGGCCGGCTCGGAAGTGTCGGCGCTGCTCGGCCGGATGCCTTCGGCGGTGGGCTACCAGCCGACCCTCGCGACCGAAATGGGCGAGCTGCAGGAGCGGATCACCTCGACCAAAAAGGGCTCGATCACGTCGGTGCAGGCGATCTACGTGCCGGCCGACGACCTGACCGATCCGGCGCCCGCCGCCGCGTTCTCGCACCTGGACGCCACGGTGGTGCTGTCGCGCCAGATCGTGGAGCTGGGCATCTATCCCGCCGTCGATCCGCTGGCGTCGTCGTCCCGCATCCTGGGCGCGCAGTACCTGGGCGAGCGGCACTACAAGGTGGCGGTCGAGGTGCAGCGGATTCTGCAACGCTACAAGGATCTCCAGGACATCATCGCGATTCTGGGAATGGACGAGCTCTCCGAAGACGACAAGATGCTGGTGGGCCGCGCCCGCCGGGTGCAGCGGTTCCTGTCGCAGCCGTTCTTCGTCGCATCGCAGTTCACGGGGCTCGACGGCAAGTACGTGAAGCTCGAAGAGACCATCACGTCGTTCGAGCGGGTGGTCGCGGGCGAATTCGATCATCTCCCGGAGCAGGCCTTCTACATGGTGGGCGGCATCGAGGAAGTCCAGGAGCAGGCCAACCGGCTGGCCAAGGTCTAGGCGATGCACGTCACGGTCATTTCTCCCGAGCGGGCGGTGTTCGACGGTGAGGCCGACGCCGTGGTCGTCCCGGCCTTCGACGGCGAGGTGGGGATTCTGCCCCAGCACGCCCCGTTCGTCACGCTGCTGGGCGAGGGCACGCTCACGGTGCGGCGCGCCGGCGAGACCAGCCGCTTCCGGGTGGCGGGCGGCTTTCTCCAGGTGGTGGCGGACGCCGTGCGCGTGGTGGCGGGGCGCGCGGAATCCGCTTGACGCCGGAGCATCGTCCCCTAAGGTAGAGTGTGGCCGTCGCTGTGTCGTCGTCTCACGTACACGTTTCCCACCTCATGGAGGGATACCATGCGTAGGATGATCGGCAGTGCGGTGATCGCCGCGGGACTGACGCTCGCCCCCGCACTCGTGGCCGCGCAGCACAGCATGAGCATGCCGGCCCACGAGTTGGGCGTCGACTTCACGTTGTTCTACAGTCACCAATCGCTGAGCGGCGTGAGTCTCAACCACTTCATCTTCGGCACTCCGGTCGACCTGCGGCTGGGTTTCGTGAGCGGGCAAAAGCTGGTGATCGAGCCGCGGATCGGCATCGCGTTCGACAGTAAGGGCACGGGGACCTCGAGCTCCTATCAGATTCTCCCGGATGTGAACGCGCTGTTCAACCTAGGCTCGGGCACGTACAAGCAGGGGATGTATCTCACCGTCGGGGCCGGCCTCAATCTGACCCACAATGTGCTCGTCGCCGGGAGTGCGTCGCAATTCTCGGTCAACGGCGGTATCGGCACCCGGATGCCCTGGGAGTCGGGCGCCATGCGGCTCGAAGCGTTCGTCCGCAACACGTTCAAGAACACCAGCAAGGGTCTACCGAGCGCGCTGGACATCGGCGCGCGGGTCGGTCTCTCGTTGTGGCACTAGCCGTCTGAGCCGCGCGGCGCTGTGGCGCCGGCGCAACGCATGCCTGTGGCCCGTCCGCGGAACTCCCGGCGGGCCACACGTGTCTCAGGCCGGGCGCATTCTTCGTCCGGAGGACATATGCGACACGAAATCCGCGCCGCGCTCGCCGCGGCGATGATGGCACTGCCGGCCATCGCGTCGGCGCAGGCGACCGGGATGCCGTCGTTCAACGCACCCTACCGCGCGTTCTCCCGCTCCGAGATCGGCCTCCTGATCGAGTTCCCGGGAGGCTCGGGCACCGCGTTCGAGGGCGCCTACCGGTACGCCAGTGGATCGTTCGATATCGGGTTGCGCGGCGGGGTGCTCGCGCCGGGCGGCGGGGGCAACGCCGTCCTGCTCTTGGGCGTCGAGGGCCGCGAGCGGGTGCTCACGCATACCCAGGATTTTCCGCTCGACGGCGCCCTGATTCTCGGGCTCGGGGGGCAGTTCGTCTCGGGCGCCAGCGCGCTGATCGTGCCGGTCGGCCTCTCGCTCGGCCGCCGGGTCGACGTGCAGAACAGCGCCGTCAGCATCGTTCCCTACGTGCAGCCGACCGCGTTTCTCGTGGCCGGCAATGGCAGCTCGGACGTGCGATTCGCCCTGGGGCTCGGCGGGGATTTCCGGCTGTCGCGGCGGTTCGACGCCAGGCTGTCGGTCGGTTTTGGGGACATCGACGGTGTGTCATTTGGCGCCGTGTGGGTGCATTAACCCGACACAGTGTTGACTTTCGGGGGGGGGATATCCTACCGTAGGGCGGGTTTGGACGAGGGGCCGGAATGGTCCGGCCTCCAAGCGCACACCCGTGCGGAGGGTACACATGAAGCGTGGACTGATATTGCTCGCGTTGGCGGTTGGCGCCGCGGCGCCGGCTTCGGCACAATTGCTCGGCATGCCGGTATGGAACAGCCCCAAGGGCGGCAGCGGCATCACGATCAGCGGTGACTACGGCAAGCCCAGCAGCAGCTCGGGCGGCGGCAGCGCCTTCGGACTCCGGGGCGACCTGGGACTGGGGACGCTGAACGTGGGGCTCGGCTGGGACAGCTATAAGCCGACCGGCGCGACCACGAGCCTCTCCTCGATCGGCGCCGACGTCGCATTCCGCGTGATTGGCGGAAGCCTCGTCCCGCTCGCGGTCAACCTCCAGGGTGGCATAGCCAAGACGTCGTGCACGGGGTGCACGAGCCTGACGACCATGATCGCGGCGGTGGGCGTGAGCGTCAACATTCCGAGCCCGGGCATCAGCATCGAGCCGTACGTGTCCCCCGGCATCCGGATTTCGAAGTTGAGCGGCTTGAGCAGCCAGTCCAATTTCGGCTTCGCGCTCGGTGCCAACGTCGGGTTCGGGATGGTCGGCGTGCACGTCGCGTACGACTACACCAAGGGCAAGAACGGCGCTCCGAATACGACCATCTTCGGTCTCGGCGCGCACGTGGCGCTGAAGGTGCCCGGGCTGTAAGCCGGTTCACATTCTGGAGTGTTGTCGGTAGCTTTGGGGCGCGCCGTCCGCGGCGCGCCTCATTTTTCTCCGGGAGTCCCGTGCACGTGAGTCATCGGATGGTCCGCGCCGCCGGCGCGGCTCTGCTCGTCGCGCTGGCCGGCTGCGCCCTGACGCTCGACAGCACCCGGCTGGGGGTGCCCGCCACCCTCGCCGACGCGGCCGCCACGCCCCCGGTGGGGACGCCGTTTTCCATCACCAAACATCCGGTGTTCGTGGGATGGGGGGCCGTTACCGTCTCGCCCCCGAACCTGGAAGACGTGCTGGCCGGGCAGACCGGCCCCGGCGCCGGCATCGCCCAGCTCAAGATCCGCGTGCGGGCCCGCTGGACCGATCTCCTGGTCACCGGGCTGACGCTCGGCTTCATCTCGCCGCGCTCCGTCACCTTCGAGGGGCTGGTCCTGCCTCCCACCGCCGCCCCCGCCACCCGCTAGCGCGTCAGTCGGTCGCCACCAGCGCCTGGACCAGCGCCGCCGTCCGGTCCGCCGCGCCGCATCCTTCGGTCACCACGCTTTTCGCCGCCGCGCCCGCCGCCTGGCGCACCGCGGCGTCGTGGTGCCACACCAGCCAGCGCTCGTGCAGCGGCCGCCGCCCGTCGTCGGGGAGGCTCACCGCGGCGCCGCGCTCCAGCAGGACGCCGGCGTCGCGGCTCATGTTCCAGGACGGCCCGAAGCACACCGGCACGCCGAACACGGCGGGCTCGAGGACGGAATGGAGTCCGGCGCGATGAAATCCTCCTCCCACGAACGCCACGTCCGCGAGCGCGTACAGATCCGCCAGCACGCCGACACGGTCCACGACGACCAGCGCGGTATCCCGCGCGGGCTCGAGCTGGGAGAGCCGCACCGGACGGGGCAGCCCCAGCGCCTGCGCGCGCGCCGAGATCCCGGCGAGATGGTCGGGATTGGGCTCGTGCGGCGCGAGCACCAGGCGCGCGCCGGGCACCTGGGCGCGGAGATCGGCGAAGGCGCCGAGGACGATGGCTTCATCGGAGGGCCAGGTGGAGCCGGCGACGATGGTGAATCCCGGCTGCGCCGCCGTGGGGAGCTCGAGGCGGGCGAGGGGATCGCGCGACCGGTCGAGCCGGGCGGCGCGCTCCACGACGCTGTCGTAGCGCGTGTCGCCGGTCAGCTCGATCACCTCGGGCCGCGCGCCGAGGCGGACGAGACGCCCGCGGTCTTCCGCGCTGATCGCGCCGATGCGGTCGAGTGCGTGAAAGGCGGGTGCGCTCCATGCGCGGGTGGGCCAGCCCAGCCGCGAGCTGGTGGGGGAGACGGTCGCGGAGATCAGGCCCAGGCGCACCCCGCGGGCCGCGGCGGCCAGCGTCAGCTCGGGCCACACGTCGAGCTTGCTGTAGACGAGCGCGGTCGGCTGGAGCGCCGCGAGCGCGGCGGCGACCTCGCCGGGCCGGTCGAAGGGAATGTAGTCGGAGACGTCCACCGGCAACGCGCGCGCCAGGCGCTCGGCGGAGGGCGAGAAGAACGTGTACGCCAGCTGCCAGTCGGGCCGCGTGGCGCGCAGCGTTTCCAGGACCGGTTTGGCCTGGAGACCCTCTCCCACCGACGGCGCGTGGACCCACACCAGCGGCCGCCGCGGGTCGCGGTGCGTCGCGGCCCACGTGGCGAGACGGTCGGCCAGGCCGCGGCGCGCCTCGATGCCCCGGGCCAGTTTCGGATTGAAGCGGGCCGCGAAGGGCGCCGCCCCTGCCGCCAGGCGCATGCTCAGGCGGTATCCCACCGACGGACGCGAGGGACGCATCAGTGCGCGGGGCGGTGCGAGCCGGTCTTGGTGAGATAGATCGAGTCGAGCACCTGCTTGAAGATCGGATAGGGAACGGCGCCCTCGAGGATCCCGCCTTCGATCCAAAAACTCGGCGTGGCCGTCGCGCCGGCGCGCTGGGACATCTGCAGCTGCTCGCCGACCTCGGCGCGCGTCGCGTGCGTGTCCACGCAGGCGGTCAGCGCCGCGCGGTCGAGCCGGATTGAGTCGGCGAGTGAGAGAAAAACCGGCTCCGGGGCGTCGCGCTCGGCCCAGTCCGGCTGATGCCGGAAGAGGAGATCGTGGATTTCCCAGAAGCGATTCTGGCGCGCCGCGCAGAGCGCGAACTCGGCCGCGGCCTCGGCGTTCTTATGCAGCCGCACCAGCGGATACGCGACGAAGATCCAGCGCACTTTTCCCGTCTGGATGAACTCTCGTTCGATGTCCGGCAGCGCGTCGAGGGTGAACTGGCGGCAGAAGGGGCACTGGAAGTCGGACATTTCATAGACGGTGACCGGCGCGTCGGCGCGGCCGCGCGCGCGGGCGTTCGCAGGTGCGCTCTGGGCGGGGAGGCCTGCCGCTGCAAATAGCGCCGGAACAAGCAGATAGACGGGCAGAATCCGGGAGCGGAGCGAACCGGCGGGCATCATGCCTTTCCTTTATATGGGATATATAGGAACGCGGGGTGTCGTGTGACAATTGGGCGCTTACGCGAGTCGCCGATTCCTGACACGGCCCCTCTTGCCAATCCGCAATATTCGGGACACGGTATCCTCGATTCCATACCTTAGCGCAACGCCCGGAGTCGCGCCACTCGGCGCGGCGGGCGGCGCGGCGCTGGGGACCGCAGGCTCTCGTGCGCTCCGGGGGGATGCGGCGGCTGGTGACGTATGCCAGGAGCGACGGGGAGTGTATGACGCCGTCGATCGTCTTACTCGCCTATCCCTTCCAGCGGCGCTTGTCGCCGTGTCACGATCGATGTACTCAGTTGGCCCCGGCGCCGCGCGCCGGGCCCTCCCGTTGGTGTGCGTTCACGGCGCCGTCAGCCCGTGGGTCAGGCTCCCGCGCCATCGCCACAACTCTCGAGTCTCGAGGACGCGTATGAACATCGATCGTAGTGAGCGTATCCCTGGGTGGGGTGCGGTCACGCTCGCGCTGACGCTGGCGGTGCTCAGTGTTCCGGCCGCGGCGCAACAGGGCGTCATCACCGGCCACGTCACCGATGTCGCGACCAAGCAGCCGATCGCGCTGGCGCAGGTGACCGTGGTCGGCACCACGCTGCGGGCGATCACCAGCCAGACCGGTGAATACCGCATCGCGAACGTCACTCCCGGCACGGTGCAGGTGCAATCCAAGTACATCGGCTACAAGACCCTGACGCAGTCGGTGCAGGTCGGCGCGGGGGAGACGGCGACGCTCGATTTCGCCATCACCGCCGCCTCCATCGGCCTGGACGCGATCACCGTGACGCCGACCGGCGATCAGTCTACGCGCGAGCAGGGCAGCGTCGCGCCCAAGATCGACATGGCGGCCGTGGCGAAGGTCGCGCCGATCACCAACATGTCGGACGCGCTCAACTCGCGCGTGCCGGGCGTGGTGGTGCAACAGTCGGGTGGCACCACCGGCGGCGGAACACGCATTCGGATCCGCGGCTCCAACAGCATTTCGCTCTCGAACGATCCGGTGATCATCGTGGACGGCGTGCGGGTGGAAGGCGCTTCGACGTCGACCTCCATCGGCGTCGGCGGCCAGGCGCCGTCCCGCTTGAACGACTACAACGCCGACGACCTCGAGTCGGTGCAGGTCGCCGAGGGTCCGGCGACCAGCGTGTTGTACGGCACCGATGCGGGGAACGGCGCGGTCGTGCTCGAGTCGAAGAAAGGCAAGCCCGGGCCGACGCAGTGGGGCTTCACGTCCGAGATGGGGCTCGCCAACGACATCGGCAAGTATCCGGACAACTACCGCGGCGTGACGGGGACGGGCACCACGTGCCGGCTGACGCAGCAGGCGGCGGGCACCTGCACCATCGCCAGCGTGATCACGTTGAATCCCATCGAGAAGTACAGCCCGTTCCGCGAGGGCAACCTCGAGCATCTCGGGCTGAGCGCTTCGGGAGGGACGGACCAGACCACGTTTTACGTAGCCGGCCATTACAACTTCGACAACGGCGTCTATAGCGTCGACTACAATAAGCAGGTCTTCCTGCGCGCCAACATTCACCACCAGGCGCTCTCGAACCTGTCGTTCGACGTGTCCACCGGGTACGTCTCGAGCCGCCTGCGGCTGCCCCAGAACGACAACAACAGCTTCGGGGTGCTTTCGAGCGGCTTCCTCGGTGGCACCGACAGCACCGTCAACCAGGGCTACGGCTTTCTCACGCCGCAGCAGAGCTTCTCGCTGCAGACGCTGCAGTACGTCGATCACTTCACCGGCAGCTTTCAGGGGACGTACCTTCCGCTGAGCTGGCTCCAGATCCGGACCACGCTGGGCAATGACTTCGTGAGCCGCCAGGACGTGAACACGATCGTTCCCGGCGCCATTCCGGCCTCATTCAGCCCGAACGCCAACATCGGCAGCCGGAACTCGAACCCGTTCCAGATCTACAACTGGACCGCGAATGCGTGGGCCCAGGCGTCGTTCCTGCTGGCGCCCAGCATCCAGTCGACGACGACGGCGGGGGTGCAGTACTTCCGCTCCTCGCTGCACGGCGTCCTGGCCAGCGTGCTCGGCCTCACCGCCGGCAGCAACTCGCTGGCAGGAGGCGTGATTCCCAGCGTCAGCGAGCAGACCACCCAGAGCGCCACCGTCGGCAAGTTCGCCGACGAGCGGGTGGGGTTCAACAACCGCCTGTTCGTGGAAGCGGCGCTGCGCGGCGATCAGAACTCGTCGTTCGGCAAGACGTTCTCCAACATTCTGTATCCCAAGTTCGACGCGTCGTGGGTGATTTCGGAGGAGCCCTTCTTCCCGGTACTGTCGTGGCTCAATTCGTTGCGGGTCCGGATGGCGTACGGCAAGTCCGGGCTGCACCCCAACGCGCTCGACGCGCTGCAGTACTTCAACCCCACGCCGGTGCTGGTCGGGGCCTCCGACGTCACCGGCATCACGGTTGGCAATCTCGGGAATCCGGCGCTCAAGCCGGAGTCCGACAATGAAGTCGAGGGTGGGTTCGACGTCGACGCGTTGAACCACCGGCTGACCCTCACGGTCACCGGGTATTCCAAGACCTCGCATGACGCCTTGATCGCGGTCACGGAGCCGCCCAGCTGCGGCACCTGCAGCACCACCCAGTTCCGCAACCTGGGGTCGATCACCAACAAGGGGATCGAGATTTCGGCCGTCGGGGACGTGCTGGACAAGCCCAACCTCGGCATCACGCTGACCCTGTCGGCCTGGGGCAATCGGAATCGCGTCGCCACGCTGGGGCAGGGAATCTTCCCGATTCTCTTCGGGCTGGGCGGGTTCTCGCAGCGCTTCCAGCCGGGCTACGCGGCGGGCGCCTACTTCATGGTGCCCTACACCTTCAACGACGCGAACAAGGACGGCATCATCGCCGTGAACGAAGTGACGCTCGGCACCGCGCCGGTCTTCCTCGGCCAGCCCTTCCCCGATCACGGGGCGTCGCTCGGGGCGGATGTGGCGATCATGCGCCGCTGGCACCTGTCGGGGCTGGTGGACGGCCGGTTCGGCAACAAGCTGTTCAACGCCACCGAGCAGTTCCGCTGCGGCTTTGCCAACTGCCAGGGCCGCAACGATCCCAAGGCGTCGCTCGCGGATCAGGCGGCCGCGGTGGCCAACAACCTGGGCACCCAGGCGGGCTACATTCAGTCCGCCGACTTCGTCAAGTTGCGCGAATTGGCGCTGACCTACGACGCGCCGGACGTCTGGGCCCGCCAGCTCGGGGCGAAGACCATGCAAATCACCGTGTCGGGCCGAAATCTCGCGACGTGGACCAAGTATCGCGGGCTCGATCCGGAGCTGAACGAGGCCGGCCAGGCGCCCTTCACGACCGCCGATTTCCTCACGCAGCCGCCTATTCGCTACTGGGTGGCCCGTGTCAACCTCACTTTCTGACGCGAGGCGCGGACAAATGACGAAGCGGACATTGCTGCTCCAGGCGCCGCATCGCGCGGGCGCCGGACGGCGAGTGCTGCGCGCGCTCGCCGCCACCACGGCCGTCGCGCTGGTCGGCGCCGGTTGCCACCTGCTCGACGTGAACAATCCCGACATCGTGCCGGCCTCGAATCTGGGCACGGTGGGGGCGCTGCCCACCATTCGGGCCGGCGCCATCGGTGATTTCGCCTTCGCCTACGGCGGCTCCGGCGCGGGCGGGTCCGGCGGCACCACCGAGGGCCAGATTCTCATCAGCGGAATGCTCGGCGACGAGCTGATCAACACCGAGACCTTCCCGGACCGGGTCCAGGCGGACGCGCGCCAGCCCGATCCGTCGAGCGGCACACTCGAGACGGTCTTCCGCTCGCTGGCGCGGGCTAGGGGATCGGCCGAAGGGGCCGCCGCCAAGTTCCGGGCGCTGTCGCCGGACACGACGAAGGACGCGGGGTTGTCGGAGATGCTGAGCCTCGCGGGCTTTACGTACATCATGTTCGCCGAGGATTACTGCTCGGGCGTGCCGATGGACAACGTATCGGCGGCCGGAACGCTGACGTACGGCGTGCCGCTCACCCGGACGCAGATTCTCGATACGGCGCTCGACCGGTTCAATCAGGCGCTGGGTGCCGCGAACGCGCTGACGATCGGGGCCAAGGCCAGCATGCAGCAGCTGGCCGAGCTTGGCCTGGCGCGGGCGAATCTCGATCTCGGGAACTACGCCGCGGCGGCCACCGCGGCGGCGACGGTGACCACGGGCTTCAACTACCTGACGCTGTACGACATCAACACGACGCGCCAGAACGACGGCGTGTTCAACGGGATGCGTACGTTCAAGCGCTACGGCGTGGCTAACATCGAAGGCGGAGTTGGGCTCGCCTGGCGCACGTCGCCGGACCCGCGGACGCCCATCTTCCGCTCGCCGGCGACGAACAACGGCTTCGACGGCATTACGCCGCAATACGACCAGCTGCGGTACTTCGACAAGAAGGCGTCGATCCCGTTGGCTACGGGGCTCGAGGCGCGCCTGATCGGCGCCGAGGCGGCCTATCAGGCGGGCGATACCGCCACGATGCTGACGACGCTGAACGCGTTGCGGGCGGCGCCCCCGGCATACATTCTCGCCGGGGACCCGGCCAACCCGACCAACTCGCCGGTGCCGATCCCGCCGGGGACGTTGGCTCCGTTGACCGGCCCCACGTCGCTGCCGGCGGCGGTCACGATGCTCTTCAACGAGCGCGCCCGCTGGCTCTGGCTCACCGGCCATCGGCTGTACGATCTGCGGCGGCTGGTCCGTCCGGCGGGGCCCGGCGGGGGCTATGGTCTCGCCGCGAGCACCTTGTGGCCGAGCGGCGCGTACTTCAAGAACGGCCTGGTTTACGGAAACGCGTTTGTGTATCCGGTGCCGCTCACGGAGCAGAACAACCCGAACTTCACCGCGTGCCTGGACGTGCTGCCTTGACGCGCAGGGGAAGAGCGGAGTGCAAACGCCACCGGGGGGCCACGTCGGCCCCCCGGTCGGTTTTTCTGCCTCAGCGTCAGCTGCCGGTCGTGACTTTGGTGAAGAGGAGAATGACGCCGCCCTCGGCGTCGGTGCCGTAAAAGGTGGTGCCCTCGATGGCGTTGAGGATCTCGATGCGCCGCAGCGTCGAAGCCATGATCTGCTGCAGCGAACGGAAGTCGGTCAGCCGCGACCCGTCGAGGTACACCATCGGCGCGTCGCTCAGGACGATGCTGCTCTGTCCCCGGCGCTCGAGCCGGCTGGGCTGCCCGTGAGCATTCTCCCGATAGGTGAGCTGCGGCGCCTCTTTCTTGAGCACGTCCCAGGCGGTGAGGGCGCCGGAGCGCTCGATCTGCTCCTGCGTAATCACGATCCGGTCCGCGGTGTTTTCCGCCCCGGGCGCCACGGGTTTGGGATGGATGCACGCGCCGATCGCCACCAGCGCCGCGCCCGCAATCCATTTCATGGTCCCGCCTTGGTCCAGATGGCGATCACGCCGCAGCTGTTGTCGCCCTTCAGGAACAGGGGCGGCACCTCGCTTTGATCG
>Ga0070730_10004791_pt1 | contig 11774 bp, 11 predicted proteins | sample Coa_R1_3_FD_66447 | JGI IMG/M metagenome (GOLD analysis project Ga0070730, IMG submission 66447) | Surface soil microbial communities from Centralia Pennsylvania, which are recovering from an underground coalmine fire - Coalmine... | ecosystem: Environmental > Terrestrial > Soil > Unclassified ... | reverse complement strand
CGTCAGCAATAGTATCCTGAGCCTCATGCGCCTGCTGGCGATCATTGCGCTTCTTCTGACCGGCCTGCTGATTACCGTCACGATGACCCCTGGTAGCGGAACAAACCAGGGTGATTGGCATCATGAAAACCATCGGGGGTACACGGCTCGCGGTCATGCGTGGCTACCTGCTTTCCATCAGCATCTACAGCCTGATCGGCACGCTCCTGGGCATTGGACTGGGCCTCTTCGCTGGTTATGAACTGGCCTCGTTTATGCTCAATGTGTTCACCCAGAACCCCGGTCCATTTCACGTCACTCCGGGTGTCATTATGACCAGTCTCGTCGTTGGTTTCGGGGTTCCCCTGGTGGCTGCCCTTCTTCCGCTCTGGGCAGGAACAGGAATCACGGTTCGTGAGGCCATGACGGCGTATGGGGTCAACACTCATGACCATGTTTCTCGCAGAAGCGGCAGGCAACACCTGAGGTGGGTACCACAAACGATGTGGCTAGGGGTGCGCGGCATCTTTCGCAAGCGCGGACGTGCCATCCTCACCCTGCTCGCCTTGACGCTCACAGGCATAGCTTTCTTTACTATTCAGACGGCCACCGCTTCGTTCGATCAGTACAGCAGGCAATTCTCCGGCATCTATATCGATGATGCCACGGTTACTCTCGCGACACCGCAACCCTATGACACGATGCGTCTCACGGCCCTGGTCGTGCCAAATGTGGCACGTGTCGAACCTCTTGAGAGCAGTCGAGTCACTACCAGGTGGGGTCAACTGCAACTCACCGGCGTCCAAGCCGATACCCAGATGTATCGCAAGCAACTCATTGCAGGCCGCTGGTTCTCGGCCAATGAACCCAATGTGCTGGTCATCAGCCAGGTCGTAGCCAACAAGAGCCACTTGAAAGTGGGAGAGACGCTGACCTTTTCCAATGCGGCGACCACGGGAAGCTGGCGCATTATTGGTGAAGTCTTCGATCCAACGAATCCGGCTGATTTTGGGGTTGGACTGACATCCATCACCAATTACGCGACCTTTGAAGGGATGCCATCCAATCTGGTGCAAGGGTTTATGGTCCAGGGCGTGAACCGCGCACCTGAGGCCGTGAACAGGATGGCGAGTCAGCTTGATGCGACCTTGAGCCGCATGGGTGCGGTCCCCACGACCCAAACAGAGCAGGAGAAATTGGTCGTGAGGGGAAACACCTTTGCTCTTGTGGATGCGCTCTTCTACGCAGCAGGGGCAATCGTTGCTCTCGTCGGTATCCTAGGAGTGTTCAATACGCTGACCACCTCGGTTCTTGAACGGCGACGTGAGATAGGCGTCCTGCGCTCACTGGGTGCGACGAACTGGCGAGTCGCTTCTGTCTTCTGGCTCGAAGGGATCGCACTCACCGTCATGGCCTGGGTGATAGGGGTCGTCCTGGGCATCCCTGGAGCGTATGGCTTTGTGAGGCTGTTAGGCCTGGTATTCATCCAGATCCCCTTTGCCTTCAATCTGCTCATGCTGCTGTACATGTTCGCCTTCATCATGCTTCTTGTGATGCTGGCAAGCCTGCTCCCAGTCCTGGGCGCGATACGAGTCCGGATTGCCGAAACGTTGCGCTACGAATAGACCCATCGCTATGTATGATAGTGCCCCTTCTGCCTCGTCGAAAGGGGCACTATCATATACTTTACGAGAGTTGCATGAGGAAGAAAACAGGCGTAAATACTCATCTTATTTGCATGCATTACCGCTTTCCCCTAAACCACTTTTCTGTTCCATTGCACCACAGACCCCTGATTCGTCTGCTGCTCGCCCGTTCCCACGCCTTCCCCTGGCACGCTCCCCAGTTCCTGGAGGAGGCCACAGCTCGTATTTTGCTGCGACGCGTCGGAGGAGGATACAGTTTCCCCCATTATCTGCTCCTCGACTATTTCGCCAATCTGCCTCCCCATGGTCCGTGAGATGCGCGGAGATGTAGCTGGGCAAGAGCGTATGAGTATCCTGCCCCTGATATCACCAATGTTTGAATTCCTCATCTTGTGGCAACCAAGCGGAGGACTGGCGACCTCGTAGAGGACATTGCCAAACCTCGGTGGCGTTAGACCATCCTGTGTACGCGCAGATCGTACAAAACATTTGCTGGACTCGCTACTTTGCGGCTGGTGACACCTTCCGTGTGCGCCGTGTCGCGCTTGATGATATACCCGGTGCAACCGGGAAGAACTTAGAGGGAGGTTCTTGGAGCGCCTAACCGACCTGAAATCGAAAGATAGAGGGGAAAAGAGCCTGTTATGGAAAGCGGTGGTCAGCGGAAGGCATGTAGGCTGAGGTGCCGCAAGCTTCGCGTGCTATGGCTAGAGCTGGATTGCCCAAAGCCCAATCTCTAGGGGAGTAAGTGTCCTCCCATCGATACCATGTCTGAAATCGATGCCCTCTTGCACCTGGATTTCTACGGAAGATCTGGGTGACCTCTACAAGAGTGACGATGATCAACGAGATCATTGAAGGGGATGAGTGGGCGGCCTACGGCACTGCTCGGACGTATCATCTTGACGAAACACGGGATCACCTACGGGCGCGAGCCTATGGTGACAGAGCGCTGGTAGTACTCGTGGGAGTGACGCCCCACCAAGGAGTGTGGGAAAGCCACATGCAGGAGGAAGCAGCGCAGGGGGAGGCATTCACAAGGGAAAGAGCACGAGATGTGCGCAATCTGAACCGGCCGAATGTCGCCACTGGAGAGCCGGATGACACCGAAAGGGTCCTGTCCGGTTCGGGAAGAGGCGGAGAGAAAAGGCCCAGTAATGGGACCTCGCTCGCCGCCTACTTCATAGCTCCCCCCCCCACTGGCGCAAATATGAGATGCACTTCCTATTTTGCGGCAATCTGAGCAATTGTTTCCTCCTTTTAGCAATTCCTGGACCAGGGTCTCAGCCAAAAGGTGAAGAGGGCGCATGGAGAATGAGAAGCTTGCCGCCAGGGAGCCGTGGTGGCATGGTGTTGAGGCGGGAGGCACAGACAGCGAGGCGGGCCGAAGTCGTCGGTGAAGGCCCGCGTTTACCCGACTGGCTCGTCGGCCGAAGCTGGAAGCAGGGGCGTGCGCACATCGTCACGCACGCGTTTGGTCGCTCTGGCTACTTGGCTGAAGGCCAGGATCGCCAGGGTCGAGAAAATGATTGCCTGCACGACCGTAAGCCAGAACCCTGTGTTCATACCAGTTTCCCAGATCAACCGCCTTTGCGCATCATAGGGCCACACGAGCGTAAAGAAGATCAGCAGGCCAAGGCTGTGAATCACCATACCCGGAAGAATCGACTTGGTGAAGTAGACCATGATCCCGAACATCACGTCCACCAAAAAGTACCACGACAGGATGGGCCACACGAACCCCTGAGTCAGGCCGTGCGCTGGTGCAATCAGAAGAGCGGCAATCAGGATCGCGATCGGGCCGCTCACCTTGTGTTCGAGAACACCTTGGAAGTAGCCCCGGAAACCGATTTCCTCGGCGACAGAGGAAACGAGCGATGCCATCACTAGCACAAGCGTCACGGTAAGCAACGGATAGCCGGAGAGGTTCGGAAGGACGCGCGCGGGGATCTTGATGAGTTGGAACAAGACGATCCAGTATCCAACCAGGGCGACGATCGACAGCACCCCCGCGACCACGGCCCAAGCGAACACCTGGCCGGGAACCGGTGTGGCTCTCAGATAGCGCTGCCGCGCTTCTGAGGTGCTTTTGGGCCCCCACTTGCCGCCCAGATACTGCCACATCAGCCAGAGGAGAAGAGCCATGATGACGACTGACCACGGAATGGCTGGGCTGGTTGTCACATTGCTGATGAGCAACACGGTCCAGACACCTCCGGCGACCACCGTGAGGACAAAGGCCAGGATCCCGGACCACACCACCGCCGGAATTCTGACGAAGAGGAAATGCATCGCGTTCATCCCTCCTTAGATGATGGCCATCTCGCGCATTCTTCAAGGTGAGCAAAGGGTGAAAGCCGCGTTGCTCCAGTGCGACAGATGGGCGAAATCACAGCATACTCTCACGAGATTTCCCCGGCTTGTGCATCCTGCACGTCCCAAGTGTTGGAAAGGCGGCGAGCGTTCGCAGAGTGTGTGAGGCCACGCCGTGGAAACTGCCTCCTCGCATCGATAAAAAGCCGATGCCTACTCACCTATACGTGGCCCGTTACGCAAGGTGAGAGCTTCTCACTCTCTCTGCGTCCTCCTTGCTGTTTGGCTGAAACCCTGCTGGACCTGTTTCCGCTTTGAAGTGGACGCTCTGTTCAGGGAAGACTAAGACCTAATCTTCGTCTTCCCTCTCATTAGTGTCCCCAAGCCCATCTGAGTTGGACAACGCCTGATGCGTTCGTGTTCGACAGCGAAATGTTCGTCCCGCTCCCATTCAGCTGTTCCATGGTGTACGTATCACCGCCTCTCAAACCGGGCCAGTAGACCGCGCCCATCCCAAAGGCCCGAATTTGATTCGGAACCCCGTACATGAACGCCACATCATAGTTGCCATTGATGTGGTTTTCGCCCACGTTATAATTAATGCCGGTTGTCATTGGAGCACCAAACTCGTCTACAATGGCGCGGCTTGAATAGCCTGCAAGACGATTGATGAAGTCCTGCTTCCATTGGTTCTCGGTGGTGTAGCTCGTATTCCAGTATGGATAAATATGCAGCGATAAGAGACACCCATTGAGACGGCTATCGCTGCCCACTGCACTCAGGTGATCATTGTATCCCGTCCCGCTCACGACCACTCGGCCCCGGGGCACGTTCGAAAACGTGCTCAACCATTGTGCTACCAAATTGGTCCAACTGGTTGCACTGTACCCATAAGGTTCGTTCATAATCTCAAAGTAGACATTGCCATTGCCACCGTATTTGTTGATGACGGTTCGCCACATCGTCCAGAAATCCGAGAGATTACTCACGGTGCCCTGACTGCTCGAAGCCGTCCAATAGCCGAGGATAACCCGCATGCTTCTGTTCAAGGCGGTATCAATTGCGGCTGTGTAGGATCCCCACCACGATTGTGCAACGCTTGGTGGATTGATTGGTAAGCGTACTGTGTTAGCACCTAAATTATTCTGAAACCCAGCCAGAATTTTGTTGGCTTTTGCCTGAACAGTTGCATAACTATCCGAGGCACTTAATCCAGTCGGGATCACCCAACCACTGTTGTAGTTGTCTCGCGCATCTGCCCAATTGACCCCAGCAAATGAAGTCACTGCTGCATGGGCGCTGCGTGGTTGGAAGAATCCAGGTTGGACGTACAGTGTAACCACCGATATTCCAAACGCTGCAACGATAAGCACGGCACGGCGGAATATCCGAGAACGTTGTGATTTCATCAATCTTCTCCGGTTATGAAACTCATTGCATTACTGGAACGTGTCCATCTACGATAGATCATTGAGAGCACAACTCCTCCATCGAATTCTGCAATCTACAACTCAAGGAACATCTCCCCGAGATACGAGATCCTCATATCTTTTCCTGCTCAGATTTGACGAAGTTGGTCTGCTCGTTCATAGCAATCGATCGCTTCTTGATGTCGTCCGAGGGCATCCAGTGCTGTCCCTTTGTTTGACCACACCAGAGGGTCATCAGGATTGAGGGCCATAGCCTGGTTATAGGCGATGAGAGCCTCTTCATAGTTTTCGAGGGCGATAGAGGTATCCCCAAGCGCTAACCAGACCACTGCACGTTTTTCATGGATTTCCAGGGCCTTCTGATAGGCGTCTCTTGCCGCATCATACTCCTGCTCAAGAAAGAGCTGATTCCCTCGCTTCTCCCAATCGAGGACTTCAGGTGACAGGTCAGTCATCGCCAGACGATACTCCTCCATGGCACTCGATCGCGATCGTTCTGAGTGGAGTTCTGGCTGCGGCCAGAACTCGCTGATGGTGTGTCCATGTGTGGATGCCTCTACCAGCTCCTGGACAAAGACCTCACAACTGGCAAATCGTCTTGTTGGTGTCTTGCTAGCCGCACGGTGCAGGATCGGTTGTATGGACTCATAGTCCTTTCCCTGCAACAGCCTCCTACAAAGCTGCTGGCAAAGCGTGGCGAAAAGATATTGGTCAGCTTCTGGGGTGACAGCTTCCCAAAAAGGAGTGAGAGCGCCTTGTTGGAGAGAGGCCTCAACCGCCGGATAGAGTTCTGGAGCAAGATACGGTGGTGGGGGAGGACGCAAGCGGGCTAGGCCAAAATCGGCGATCCAGAGATGATGGCGTTCATCCAGGAGGATATTGTTGGGGGTGAGGGCCCCATGAACGATCCCATGAGCATGAGCCGTGCTCAATGCTGATCCCATCTGCTGAATCAGATGGAGAAGATGTGACAACGCCTGGGTTCCCTCTTTGTCGGCACTTCCTTCTAAATGAGCTAGGAAGTTGGTCAGTGTCTCTGGAGCGAACCTCTGGAGGGTCAGTAAGTAAGTACCCCCACGAGTGGCTCCAAGCAGGTTTCCTGGTTGTGGGCTCCTTGTCTCTGGTAGCGACCAGGGGACACAACTAAAGACCGTCAGAATGGAGGGATGGCACAGCGCCGTCACCAGCAGGATTTCCCGCCTGGCGCTTTCCCAGAGATCCCTATTAATGGGATCAGATGGAAGCAATTTCAACACCACCGATTGCCTGGCCCGATGGTGAACCGCCAGGTAGGCCGCGCCGCCTCTACCCTGACCAATCAATTGCTCTACTTCGTAGACACCAAACTGTGCCCCTTTCACCAGAGCACCACAGTGCCAACACAGGACCTCTTCAGGGGGAACCAGATGTGAAGTGGGTCCAAGGCAGAAGGAGGGGCTTCCTTTTCGTGTTCCATATTGTATCGTTCTGCCCATCGAAGTGGACCTTTCCTGGCGCGAGTATACACCATCGTTCATACGCTGATCATGTTCCTGCTAGAACCATGAACATGCTCCTTGCTACTCAGGAGTGCGAACCTTTGTATCTCTTCCCGGCGCAACTTTCTCGTTTGGCTTGATTTCTGCCGCTTTTCATTCTACTCGATTTCCCTGGAAATAGCAGGTTTTTTGACAAAAGTCTAGACGATTTATCTGGGGTTAGGCGACCTAACGGACGTACCTATCCGTAAAGATGGAAACAGCCCAACGTATTTGGCACGGGAATATCTCGGCGGTGCAGAACAGCACCGTGCAGGCTAAAGATGGCACCCATTCCTTGCTGATCTCCTTTAACTCCAGCAATTCAACTGATTTCCCGCTTGTAGATACGGCCAATATGGGCACGCAGCCACCGAAGGGAGGCCAAACTATCACGGCTTATGTCTACCTGAGACAGGGGAGCAATGTGCGCGTCTGGCTCTTTGCGCAGGATCAGAACTTCGGATGGTATGGCTCAAACACTACTGTCACGCTGATAGCCGGGACCTGGCAGAAAGTGACCTTTACCCTCCCAAGCAGCATGAGCGGTTCAGCCGCGCGGCTGGGATTGCAGATGGACGGAACAGGAGCCACCATCTATCTGAATGATATCTTCTGGGCTTAGAAAACGCGTAGGAGGCCCCTTTGAGGATCTCTGACAGCTCTTATAATCCACCATTCCACAGAGGTCCTCAAGGGAGTCCCCTACGCTCGATCGATTGGAGCAGGGAAGGAGTGGAATGAACCAGTCGCTTTCTCGAACTCTTTTTGTCGCGAGATTAGATTGTATAGTTGATTGCTTGATGGTACATTTAAAAAAAGCCCCTCTTCAACGCATAATGAAAGGAGTCTTTTATGCGGCAATGTGGCTTGCGAGCATGGCTCGTATTATCGGTTCTGATCTCTCTCCTCTCCGTATTGCTCACCGCGTGTGGTTCCAGTCGTGCCCCCAATGATGTCGTCTTCTGGACCACAGATACCGGCGACATCGACTCTCAGGCGCAACAGCAGATGCTAGATGCCTTTAACCAGGCCAATCCCGACCTTCACGCGCGCATGGTGAAAGTCTATGGCGGCATCTCTAACATTGCCCCGCTGGTAACGGCAGTGCGGGGCGGGACAGGCCCCGATGTCTTCTGGCTCGACCGTTTTACGATGAGCCAGTTCGCGGCTATCGGACTCTTGCAGGAACTTGACCCCTATCTCGCCAAAGAAAGTCAGAATGTCTCACAGCTCTATCTGCCTTTTGCCTGGGGCGAGACACAGTTCCAGGGGCATACCTATGGTTTGCCGATGGATACCGATGCGCGTGTGATTTATTACAACAAAGACATGTTTAAGGCCGCTGGCATCGATCCCGCGATTATGGACCCGGCCAACGGCCCCATCACGATTGACAAGTTGAAGGAGATCGCCTTCAAGATTAATCACAAGGAGGCCAATGGCGCCTACGACAAGATTGGTTTTATTCCCTGGGATAACCAGGCATCTCCGGCCACCTGGGGGCTGGACTTTGGGGCGCAGTATATTGACAAGAAGACCTGTCAGCTCACGCCAACCGAGCCTGCGATGCAGAATGCCCTGCAGCTGGTCTATGACTGGGCCAAGGAGATGGACCCGCTGAAAGTCAAAGCCTTCCAGGATACGTATCAGCCTCAGAATGCGCCACCGACGCAAAACTATTTCTATAATGGCCACCTCGCCATGGAACTTTCCGGCGATTGGGAGCTTTCCAGCCTGAAGAAGTACGCCCCCAATCTGAACTGGGGTATGACCTATATTCCTGTCTTAAGCGGGAGTACGCCCTTTACCTGGTCGGGGGGGTTTTCGGTAGTGATGCCAACCAATGCCAACAATGCGTCGGGTGCTTATCGCCTGATACGCTTTATGGCCGGACCAGAGGGGCAGCGCATCTATACCAAAGTTACCGCACACATGCCCACTTACGCGGAGCTGCTCAAGGACAGTAGCCTCTATAGCGCCGATCACCAATTCTTCGTACAGATGCTGAGCGACTCCCACAGCCGTCCGCCACTACCGGTCTGGTCGCAGCTCTGGGATGCCTTCGACACCGCCAATCAAAAAGTCATACTGGGCGTCGCCACACCAGATCAGGCGTTGCAAAGCGTATACAACCGCGTGCAACCACAGTTGCAACAGTTTTGTCCACTCTAACAGGTAAGCTGCGTGTGAAGATGCGTCTGGAACATGTAAAGCGCTGATCTCTCTTCATACTGTCGCTAACCATCTCTAAGGAGGTAGGATCTTGATCGCGATACACCCTCGACAGCTCTCTCCGCTGGAGCGGAAAAACCTGCGCAAGGGCCTCTTCTTTATCTCGCCCTGGATCATTGGGGTCCTGGTTTTTACCTTCTATCCTATTGTCTACTCGATTGTGCTCAGCTTCGCCCGCTATTCCGGCCTCCAGCCACCGACCTGGATCGGCTTTCAGAACTATATACGTCTGTTCGGCGATGAGCTGATGCGGCAGTCGCTCGGCAACACCATGGCCTACATCTCGCTGGCCGTGCCCATCGGCATTGTCGTCGCCATTCTGCTGGCGCTGGCGATGAATACCTCCGTACGTGAGGTGGCAGTCTATCGGGCAGCGCTCTACCTGCCTTCCGTGCTGCCACTCTTCGCCATCTCCTTTATCTTTATTGTGCTGATCAACCCCAAATACGGCATTGTCAACTATGCCTTATCGGGTTTTGGGCTCTTCGGATCTCCTGCTGGCACCGACTACCTGGCCGATCCCACCAGCGCCCTGCTGGTGATTGTCGCGATTGCGCAGTTAGGAGCGGGCAATGCGGCCCTGATCTTCCTGGCCGGACTGCGCAGCATACCTGATACGCTCTACGAAGCCGCCAGGATCGATGGGGCGAGCCGCGTCCGCAGCTTCTTCTCCATCACCCTGCCATTGCTCTCGCCGATCATCCTCTTCAATGCCATTACCGCGATTGGCGCCGGGTTGCAAACGTTCCAGCAGGCATACATCATCACAAAAGGTGGTCCCAACAACGGGACGCTGTTCTACATGTATTACCTGTACGATACCGCCTTTGCGCAGGCGCAACTGGGCTATGCCTGCGCATTGTCGCTGTTGTTGTTTGTGATCGGCCTGGTGCTGGCGCTGGTGCTCTTTACGGTGGCAAAGCGCTTCGTCAACTATGAACTGGTGAGCTAAATGAAGAGAACGCACAACAAAAAGAAGGAGAGAGCATAATGAGTTCGGTTGTTAGCACCACATCAACGATAAACAAGCCACCAGTGGATCAACAGACGGTGGCGCGTCAGCGCCAGCGCAGAGCCATGACGAAGCTGGGAGAAAGCGTTGTCGCGCGCGTCATCCTGATTGCGACCTGCGTATTGTTTCTTGTGCCATTCTACTGGATGTTTGTCACGGCACTCAAACCTGATGCTGAGCTCTCGATTTTCCCACCTGAATTGTGGCCCAGGGCGGTCCAGTGGGGAAACTTTCTGGCGGCGGTCAATACCTTTCCATTCTGGACCTACTTTGGCAATACGCTGGTGATTACCGCAGGGGTCATCATTGGGAGCATCATCTCTAATCTGTTCGTGGCCTATGGTTTTGCCTGTATCCGCTGGCCCGGGCGCGACCTCGTCTTCTATATCGTGCTGGCAACGGTCTTTATTCCGCTGCCGGTGGCGCTGATCCCGTTGTTCGATATGTTCGCGTATCTGCACTGGACCAACACCTTTCTGCCGCTGATCGTGCCAGCCTTCTTTTCCAGCTCGTTCTATGTCTTCATGCTGCGTCAGTTTCTCTTGCAGATCCCCAGCGATCTGCTGGATGCCGCGCGCATCGATGGAGCGAGCGAGCTGCAAATTTTGTGGCGCATCATCTTTCCGCTGGCGCGTCCGGCGCTCGCGATTGTGGCGATCCTCTCCGGTATTGCCGCCTGGAACGATTTCACGGGTCCCTTGATCTATCTCCAAGATGATACGCTGCGCACATTGTCGGTTGGCCTGGAAACCTTCCGCACAGTGAACAGTCAGGATGTGCAGGTCAATCTGCTGATGGCGGCCTCTCTGCTGGTGATTGTGCCAACGGTTATTCTCTTCCTGTTCTGCCAGCGCTTCTTCGTTCGGGGCGCGATTCTGGGGAGCATCAAGTAGCGAATCAGGCACGTTATGAGAGAGCGTTTGCATAACGATGGGGACAGGGGACACTCACCCCAGAGCGTCCCCTAGTCGCCGCGATTTGTTATTGTAGGGTGGGCAGGCCGCCAACGGTGATCTGGAGGGCATCTGTGGTGCTGCCAGTCTGGGTGGCCATGACAGAGACATCCTGGCAGGTTTGCAGGTCACTGGCTGAGCCTGTCGTCTGCTGGAAAATCGTAGTGATGGCCTGGCCGCTGCGATCCTTGCCGACAAGCTGGCTCCCCTGAAGGTTTGGGCTCAACACAGAAACCATATTGTCTCCATTCTGGCCATTGCCAGCCCGGGAAGTGCCATTAGGAGCCATGCCTCCTGGGGCACCCTGACCGCCGGATGGTGGAGTGCCATTGGGCGAGGCACACTCTCAGCTTTCCTCCCGAATTCACAAAAACGCTGTGCAACCATCCGCCTCTGGAGCGGCTTTTCAATTGCTCAATGGTTGTGCTGCTCATGCTTCGCGGGTGACCAGCTCACGCTTGGCCCTAAAACCGGGTTTTGCTCACTTGCAGTGGAAAACCTCAACAAGAAATGGCTCCAGAAGCTAGGGAAGCCTTTTCCTCTCGACTGTTGATGAGCTTCAACACCGAAAGTGATACTGCTGGCGAACCCTGGAAAGCGGGGAAACACCGAGGAGCAGAGAAGACCTTTCCGATGTGATCGAGCAGAGGGCCACTTCTCCAGCTTGAACAAGCGGGGCTGTTGCTCAC
>Ga0070730_10004789_pt1 | contig 11779 bp, 9 predicted proteins | sample Coa_R1_3_FD_66447 | JGI IMG/M metagenome (GOLD analysis project Ga0070730, IMG submission 66447) | Surface soil microbial communities from Centralia Pennsylvania, which are recovering from an underground coalmine fire - Coalmine... | ecosystem: Environmental > Terrestrial > Soil > Unclassified ... | reverse complement strand
CTTGTTGTTCGGCCACAACCTATGGGTCGAGCGCGCGGCGCTGGGCGGGCGCCAGGCGCTGCTGCTGGGGCTGTCGGCGGTGCAGGTGGTGCTGTATGGCTGGAACTTCATGTTCAACGAGGTCTGGCCGCTGCCCAGGTGGCGCAAGGCGCTTTATTTTTTCGGCAGCCTGGCCCTGTGGGCGGTGGAGTGGCAGCTCGACCCCAACTACTTTTGGCTCATCTTTTCGTACATGGGGCAGATGTTCGGCATCCTGTCACCGACCGCCGCTATCCCCAGCACCAGCGTTATCTTCTTCTTCCTGTGGGCAACTGGGCGCAATTGGAACTTCTCCGGCCTCAGCCTCACCGAAGTGGGGGGCGCGCTGCTGGCCTACACGTCGTTCCTGGTGCTGTTCCTGTTTATCAACGTGGTCAGCCGTACCAGCCAGGAGCGGGCGCTGTTGATCCAGCAGCTTAAGCGCGCCCAGCGCGAGCTGGAGGCGGCCCGGACGCGCGACACCGAGCTGGCCACCCTGCGCGAGCGCGAGCGGCTGGCGCGCGAGCTGCACGACAGCCTGGGCCACGCCCTGGTGGTCATCGCGGTGCAGCTGGAGGCCATCCAGCGGCTGTACCCGGTGGATCCGCGCCAGGCCGAAGAACGCATAGAGGCCCTCAAGGGCGTGGCGCGCACCAATATGGACGAGCTGCGCGGCGCCCTGCAGGGCCTGCGCAGCGCCGAGCTGGGCGACCGGCCCCTGGCCGAGGCGCTGCAAAGCCTGTGCGTGCAGACCGGCCAGCGCAGCGGGCTGGAGATGGCCTGCCATGCCCCGGCCGATGGCGCGCGGCTGACGCCGGCGGCGGCCGAAGCCTTGTGGCGCGTGGCGCAGGAGGCGCTGACCAATGTTGAGCGCCACGCCCAGGCGCACCACGTGCAGCTCAACCTGGAACAAGAGCCGGCCGCGGTGCTGCTGCGCGTCCGCGACGATGGGCGCGGCCTGCCGGCCGGCGCCGAAACCCTGCCCGAGCACTATGGCCTGCGCGGCATGCGCGAGCGCGTGGAAGGGCTGGGCGGGAGCCTGACGGTGGCTGGAGAGCAGGGCACCGTGGTGGAGGCCAGGGTGCCGATTATTTAATTGCCATGTCCATCCGCATTCTGCTCGTCGAAGACCAAACCCTGATGCGACAGGGGCTGAAGACCATCCTGGACCTTGAGCCGGGGCTGGCGGTGGTGGGCGAGGCCGCCACCGGCGAGGACGGCGTGCGCCAGGCGCTGGCGCTGCGGCCGGACGTGATCTTGATGGACGTGCAGATGCCGGGCATCAGTGGCGTGGCGGCCACCGCCGAGATCTGCCGGGCCTGGCCCGAGGCGCGCATCATCATCCTGACCACCTTCAACCGCGACGACTATGTGTTCAAGGGCATCAAGGCCGGCGCGCTGGGCTTTCTGCTCAAAGACATGCCGGCCGGCGAGCTGGTCAGCACGATTGAGCGCGTGTACGCCGGCGAGGTGTTCATCCAGCCCGAAATCGCCTCGCGGGCGCTGCGCGAGCTGATGCATCCGTCCGCGCAACCAACCGAGCCGCTGTCTGAACGCGAGCGCGAGGTGCTGGTGCTGCTGGCGCAGGGGCTTTCGAACCGCGAAATCGCCGAAAAACTGGTCATCAGCGAAGGCACGGTCAAGAACCACGTTTCCAGCGTGCTGGGCAAGCTCCAGGCGGAAAACCGCACCCAGGCGGCGGATATCGCCCGGCGGCGGGGGCTGGTGTAGGGGCCGCGGCACGCTGGCGCGTGGCGGCCCCCTCGGCGCTGTTTCCCCCCCGGCGCTGTGAGCATTTGGGAATTTTGGCCGTAAGGGCGAAGCATCCGCGTCAAAGGTGCGCGTTCGGCCCAACCGGCTGGTGCGGATGCTTCGCCCCTACCAGCGACCACGAAAGGCAAATGCACCCGGCGCTGTTTCCCCCTTGACGGTCCATAAATAATCCGCTATATTTTGGGTTGTAGGATGCCTGTAAGTTCTCGTTGGACCCAGAAAGACGACGACTCCCAAAACAGCTTCTCCGGGGGTCGTTTTGCTTTGACTGCTCCGATGGAACCAAAGCGCCTAACATCATCACCCTTTTTTGTTTTGCCTGAAGGAGGCAAGTCCAATGTCTGAGCGCATCGTCGGCACGGTCAAGTGGTTCAATGGCGCCAAGGGCTATGGCTTCATCGCCCGCGAAGGCGGGGAAGACGTGTTCGTCCACTTCTCCGCGATCCAGGGCGAGGGTTATCGCAATCTTGAGGAAGGCCAGAAGGTGGAGTTCTCCATCCAGAAGGGCCCCAAAGGCTTGCAGGCCGCGAACGTCACCAAGATGTAATTTTGGTTGAACCGCAAATTCAAAAGGCCCCGCCGCGTTTGCGACGGGGTCTTTTTTGTCGGTGAGGGCCCCGTGGGTCTTTGCGAAGCACCCTTATGAAATTTGACGATCAACATCCGTAACGTGGGATACGTCGGATCAATCCGTGCGGCGGTCCTGGACTGGCAAGGCAATCAATGAATCAGCATCGTGGGGCGGGTCTAAGACCCGCCCCTACAGCGAATATCATGGGCTGCCCTTACCGATGTTGATCGTCAAAGTTCATCAGGGCGGACACGCAGGTCCGCCCCTACGGTAGGTGGTTGTCAATCGCGGGCGCCTGGCTCAATCCGCCGCTGCCGGGCGCCGCGGCGGCCTTAGAGGCCTGCTGGCCCTCGCCCATGGCCTTGGCCGCATTCACCAGCGGCAGCAGCGACAATATGCCGATGCGCAGGCTGCGAAATTGCTGGTTGACCACGCCAAAGATAAGGGTGCCCATCTTCCACGCGGGTGTTTTCCGAAAATGACGCTGCGGCCACTGCTGGGCAGTGGCCGCAGCGTCATTTTCGGAAAGAAATACAATTAGAACATGAGCGACATCCCGGCGCGGCCAGCCGCCATCGCCCTGGCGCAAGCGACGATCGCGCGCCGGCCGGTGTATCTCGACACAGAAACCACCGGCCTGGACCCATGGTCTGAGATCATCGAAATCGCCGTGCTGGACCATGATGGCAGCCCGCTGATCGACACATTGATCAAGCCGGCGGCGCTGATCCCCGCCGACGCAACCCGGGTGCACGGGATTAGCAATCGCATGACCGCCGGTGCGCCAAGCTGGAAAGAGGCCTGGCCCCAGGTGGCGGCGGCGCTGCAGGGGCGGGTGGTGGCCATTTACAACATGGACTATGACCGGCGCCTGATGCGCCAGACGCACCGGCTAAGTGGGATGCGCTGGTCAAACCCCAAGGCTGAGTTCTTCTGCATCATGGAAGCTTACGCGCAGTTCCACGGGCAGTGGAACCCGCGCAGCGGCGCTTACCGCTTTCAGCGGCTGGAGGAGGCTGGCCGGCAGTGCGGGCTTAGCTTACCCAACAGCCATCGGGCACGCGCCGATGCCGAGCTGGCGCGGGCGGTGCTGGTGTATATGGCCAACAGCCAGACCTGAGAGCCCACAGGCTTAAGGTAACGGCGCCGGCCCAAACATCACGGTCACCGCTTCGCACAGCTGCTGCACCAGCGGGTGATCACGCAGCTCGCCCTGGCTGAGGCTGGCGGCAATCGAGCGGTAATACCATTCGATCGAGGACCGGCCGCGGTTGAAACGCTCCCACAGCCGGTCGCCCAGCTCGGCCTGATCGATCAGCATCGAGCGCAAGTTGTGCAGCTTATCGGCCGCGGCGACCAACTGAACGTCGCGCGGGGCCGTGCGCAGATAGGCCACGGTGTGCTGCTTGCGTGTTTCCCAGGCGGCGTCATGATGATCGGGCTCGGAGCAGCCCTCGACAATCGCGGCCACGCGCGGCCCGAAACGCTCGGCCAATAGCGCCGCGCTCACCCCGGCATCTTCAATCGTATCGTGCAGCAGCGCGGCCGCCATTAGCTCGGGGTCGGCCTCGCCCGCTGCCTGCAGTAATAACAAGACGCCCACCGGATGGACGATGTAGGGGATGTTGGTGGCCTTGCGCACCTGGTCGCGGTGCGCCTGCGCCGCGAAGATGAAGGCCGAGTCGATGAGAGTTGAATAGGTCAAAGAACCTCCTCAGACGGGCGACAGCCAGTCTAACCTCCAACTTCCAATGTCTGGCTTCTCTTCCTCCCAACCGCCCTGTCCGGCGTCTGAATGCTGAGTACGTCGCCGGGCTGTAAGTTTAGCGTGAATTTGCCCGACGGGTCTGGCTCGACGCCGACGCGCGTGAGCTGGTAGCGGCTACGGGCGCCGCCCGCGCTTGTTTATGCGGCAGTGCCCAGCCTACGGAGGCTAACTCAGGAACGCGGCGAGCAGCGAAGGCCGGAACCGGCGGAATTGCCGCGGAATTGCCGCTTGTCTGAATTTCAGTTCCGGCGTACGATGGGTTTACCTTCGAATAAAGACGCGGGTGGTTCTTTCTACTTCGAGTTGACGACGCTTCGTCAGGTCGTTCATGCAAGTCGTGGACGGCTTGATATATTCTTCTGGATTAGGGGCGGCGCAAGTCAAGGGGACGACATTTCCGGATTTCGTGCTTCTGAACACAACTTGGCGTCTTTTGGCGGTAACCGCACTGTTATTGGCGGTTAATCCTGGCTACTCTGGACATGCCGGCACGTACGTCGGCCGATATCCATCCACTAGGAGGACACCATGAACGTCGGCATTCTCGATCTACTCACGGCTAAAGCTCAAACCGCCTTGGATTACGCCGACTGCCTTGTCGTGCGGAAGCAATACGCCAGTCTGACACCGCAGGCCATAGCTGTTTGGTGCCGCGAATTGGGACATCACGTTTACTACGCGACGTATTTTGGATTCGGCGACCCAAGAGCAAGACTGCCGAACGACCTGGACGTCATATTTATCTCCGCTCATACCCCACGCGCGCCTCTGGCTTATGCCCTTAGCAAGGCCTACCGGCTGGCGCGAACGCGTACGGTGATCGGTGGGCCGCACGCCAAGGCTTATCCACGAGACTGTCTGCGGTATTTTGACCTGGTTGTGTTGGAGTGCGACAAGGACCTGATCGCCAACATCATTGACAATCAGTTTGAGCCAAAAAGCGTTGTCTCTAGCGCCAGGCCGTATCAGGACGCCCCCCTGCTGGAAGAGCGGGTTGCCGAAGTGAAGGCCTCTACCTTCTTTATGGGGCGACCTTATCCTGGTAGCTCGATCCCAATGTTGGCGAGCATGGGCTGCCCTTATACTTGCAATTTCTGCACCGATTGGAACAACCCCTACCGGCCCTTGTCAAACGAGCGGCTCCTGGCGGACTTGCGCTACGCGGCCAAGATGTTTCCGGGCACGATGCTGGCTTTCGATGATCCGAATTTCGGGGTGCGGTTTGACGAAATGATGTCGGTTATGGAAATGGTACCGGCGGGGAAGCGAAGCCCCTATGGCATCGAGAGTTCCCTGAGTAACCTGCGCCCAAGCCGGCTACAACGGCTGCAAGACACCAATTGCTTCGCTGTCGCACCAGGAGTGGAATCCTGGACGGACTATTCAAATAAGGCTGGGGTAGGCAAAGCTGCCGGGCAGGCCAAGCTAGAGCAGGTCATCGCTCATTTTCACACCTTGCATGAACACATACCGTACCTTCAGGCGAATTTCATATTCGGTCTCGACACGGACGTTGGCGATGATCCATTTGAGTTGACGAAAGAATTCATTCGGCGGACGCCGTTTGTGTGGACGTATATCAATATTCCGTTTGCCTTTGGCGGCACGCCGCTTTACGACGATTTTTTGAGCCAGGGCCGGATTCTCACAAAAATGCCTTTTACTTTTTACATTCTCCCATACCTCACGTTGCTTCTGGAAAATTACGACCCGGTCACTTACTATCAGAAGGTGCTTGAGGTGTATTCGCTGATTACGTCCGGCGAGATGCTGCGACAGCGCTTTGGCAGCTTGATGCATCCATTTGCAAAGTACACGAATTACATCCGAACTCTGTTCACCAGGCCTATCGCCAAGCAAATGCGAGCTATCTTACATCGTCTGAAGACCGACAAGGCGTTTTACGCATTCCATGCCGGCGAATCACAAGCGCTACCTGATGTCTATGTCCGTTTGTATCAAGCTCAGTTAGGCCGCTACGCCGAGCTGGTGCCGGTTGAAGATAGCCAGCCGGTTCTTGCCTCAGAGCGGGCAGCATCGCTGCTCGTCAACCCGGTGTTTGGCTCTTGAGCCACAACGGCGCAAATGGGCCGATTGGAGCGGCCCGGCATTCTAATCTCCCCACCCCCCGCCGCCAGGCGTTTCAATGCTGAGCACGTCACCGGCTTGCAGCTCGAGCGTGAACTTGCCGGGCAAGTCTTGCTCCAGACCGGCGCGAATGAGCCGGTTGCGGCCGCGGGCGCCAGGCCGGCCGCCGGCCAGGCCCCACGGGGCGCGGCGGCGGCGCTCGGAGAGCACGGTGGCGGTGACAGGCACCAAGAAACGCAGATCGCGGCGCAGGCCGTCGCCGCCGGTGTGGCGCCCGCAGCCGCCCGAGCCAGGGCGCAGTGTGTAGCATTCCACGCGCACCGGCAGCGCGTGCTCCAGCGCCTCGATGGGCGTGTTGCGGGTGTTCGTCATGTGCACGTGCACGCCACTGGCCGGGGCCAGGTCTTGCGGCCCGGCGCCCGCGCCGCCGCCCATGGTTTCATAATATGCGAACGGCTGGCCGCTGCCGGGCTGCCGCCCGCCAAAGGTGAGGTTGTTCATGGTGCCCTGGGAGGCGGCCGGCACCGCGCCCGGCATGGCCTGGGCCAGCGCGCCAAACAGCGTGTCCACAATGCGCTGCGACGTTTCTACATTCCCAGCCGCCACGGCATGCGGCCGGCGAGCGTCCAGCAGGCTGCCGGCCGGCACGCGCACCCTGAGCGGGGCAAAGGCGCCGGCGTTCATAGGCACATCGGTTGCGCCTGCGCTGCCACTATCTCCAGCCCCTACGGAACCGGTCCCGACGGGGCCGGCCAGGCAGCGCAGCACGTAGGCAGCAGCGCTCTCCACGATGGCGGGCACCGCGTTCAGGTTGCCAGTCACGGCTGGGGCCGTACCGCTGAAATCGGCTTCCAGCGTCTCCCCGTCTACGGTTACGGCAACCTGGAGGGGCAGGTCTGTGCCATCGGCGCCCTCCAGATAATCGGTGAAGACGTAGCGGCCGGGCGGCAGGCTGGCGATCAGGGCGCGCATGACACGCTCGGTGTAGGCGATGAGGGCCTCGGCGTATGCCTGGGTCTGGCCCAGCCCATAGGCGGCCACGATCTCGCCCACGCGCCGCGCGCCAACCGCGTGCGCGGCGACTTGCGCCGCCAGGTCGCCCTGGCGCTCGGCGGGCGTGCGCACATTGTTCAAGATCAAATCCCACACCGCCTCGTTGCGCTGCCCGCCCGCCACCAGCTTCAGCGGCGGGATGATCAGGCCTTCCTGATAGATCTCGGTGGAGAGCGGCATGGAGCCAGGCGACATGCCGCCGATGTCGGCGTGGTGAGCGCGGGAGGCAACGAAAAAGAGCGGCAATGGGTAAGTGGTAATTGGTAATTGGTCAATCAGATCCGCGGGTGGCGGAATGAAGATGGGCGAGACTAAGGTGATGTCGGGCAGGTGGGTGCCGCCGAGGTAGGGGTCGTTGAGGATGACCAGGTCGCCGGGGGCGAAGGGTGAGCAGTGCTGCAGGGCGGCCCGCACCGAGGCGGGCATGGCGCCCAGGTGGACGGGGATATGAGCGGCCTGGGCCAGCAGGCGGCCATCGCCGGTGAACAGCGCGCACGAGTGGTCGAGGCGCTCTTTGATGTTCGGCGAATAGGCCGTGCGCTGCAGGGTGACGCCCATCTCCTCGGCCACCGAGGCGAAGAGGTGCTTGAAGATTTCGAGACGGATCGGGTCAAGCATCGCGGTGGCGACTCTAGTGCATGATCAGGGCAGGCGATTTGGATCCATAGGGGCCTGGCCGGTGGCGTGCTGCAACACCAGCACCCAGTCGGTCAGCTCAGGCTGCATCGGGATGGTCCAGGCGCCAGAATCATCCGGCTGCACGATTCCCAGCGGGTGCTCGGCGCCGGTGCGCGGGTCCCACCAGAAGGCGTGATAGGCCGAGCCCGGCTCGAGCTTTTGGACCGTCAGGCTGTTGGGGGTGAAGGTGGGGCCGTAGATGTAGATGATGCGCACCTGGCCCGGGATGCCGGCCGCGAACGGCAGGTGGATGCGCTCGGGCGAGCCGGCCGGGCTGACCCAATCCTGGTGCGGCTCGAAGCGCCACCATTCAAAGCGCTGCATGAAGCGCGCGGCCATCCCCAACTGGCCTGAGCCGGGCAGCCGCGCGGCATCGTCCCAAGGAATGTTGCCCCAGGTGCCGCCCCAGGGCGAGGCGCCGTACGGCTGGGCGCGGGTGTTAAATTGCCACAGGCCGTTGGCGCCGTAGGTGTGCCCGGCGCCGCCGGAGAGCACATCCGTCCAGAAGGCAAAGCGCTGCACCTCAGGCCCGGAGTAGTGCAGGATGCCTTCATAGCTCATCTCGGCGATGAGCGACGGCATTACCGGCTCGTGCCGATACTCGCGCTGGATCTGGGTCACGCTGGCGACCAGGGTTTCCGGCCCGCCGTGCGCGGGCTGGATGAGGTTGACGTCCAACAGGCGCTCATCCTGCACCGGGTCGCTGATCTCCGGCGCCGAGTGCAAGCCCAGCGGGCGGTGATAGGGGTCGATCTGCTTTATGTAGCGACCGACCTCGATCCAGCCGGCGATCTGTTTCTGGATATCGCCGGCTTTGTCGGTCGAGAGGTAATAGGGCATGGCGCCCTCGCCGGCCAGGCACCACACCACCGGATAGGCTGACCAGCGGGCCACCATATTGCGCCAGTGCTGCTTGATCTTGCGCAGGCCCATGATAGGCAGGTAATAACCCCAACTGCCCACGATGGCGGGTACAAGGCCCGAGCGCGCCAGCCAACTGATGCGCAGGTCGGCCTGGTCGAAGTAGGCGGGGTTGAGGCGGGCATAATCGGCTTCCCAGGGGAAGCCGGCCTCGTTCGCGCCGCGCGGATCAAAGCCGGGCATGTCCGGGTACAGGCCGGCCACGATCTGCACCAGCGAGAACCCCTTGGCCACGCGGTCGGCCGTCAGCATCTGGAAATCTTCGGGCCACCTAAAGCGCTGGGTCAGCCCCATCCACCACGTGTCGCCCATCCAAAAGAAGGGTGTGCCGTCGGCGTGCTCCAGGGTGCGGCGGGTGGCGGCCACGCGCAGCGGGCCGTGGGTCAGCAGCCCGTTGCTGCCGGCATAGGGGCGCGCTTCCAGGCGCAGGGTTTTGCCGTGCAGGTGGGGGTTGGCGGTGTCGGTGCAGGCGGTGGCGATGGTGTAGTCGCCCGGCAGCGGCGGGGCAAAGCGCACCCGCCACTCGCTGCCGCCGGCCCAATAGGCCGGCACGCGCCAGGTTTGCCCGCCTGGCCCCTGGATGACGGCGTCGAGCTCCAGCGCGTTGAATGGATCGGCGTAGGACTGGCCGGAGCGATAGGACCATTCACTGACTTCGTGCTGGGTGCCAAACAGTTGGTCAGACAAGTTGGGATCCTTTAGCCGGCCGAGAGCGATACCGGCTGCACTAGCGCGCGCACCGCTCGGCTTTATGGGAAGGTATGCCGTTTCGAGCGCGCCACGGAGTTAACAATGCCTTACACTCGAGCGGTAAGCGCTGCAGTGGGTGGCTAAACTTGCAGCACAATCACGGTGATGTTGTCGTGCCCGCCCCGCTTGCGCGCCAGCAGGATCAGCTCATCCACGGCGCTCTGCGGGTCATTGTGGTCGAGAATACGCAGAATTTCATCCGGCTCGACCAGGTCGCTGAGGCCATCCGAGCACAGCATCAGCCGGCTGCCGGGGTCGAGCAGCACGCCCTGGTTGCGCATGGAGTGTTCGGGCGGCTCGGTCTCGCTCAGGCGCAGGCGGAAATCGGCGCGCACCGCCGGGTCGCTGCCCAGGTGGCGGCGCACCACGTGCCGGTGCGGGTGATTGCGGGCCTGCTCGGGCGTCAGCAGGCCGTGCTCGATGGCTTCCTGAACAAAGGTATGGTCGACGGTGGTTTGAATGATGCCCCCGCGCCGCGCCAGGTAGGCGCGGCTGTCGCCCACATAGGCGGTGTAGAGCCGCCGGCCGGCCAGCAGGGCCGCCACGCAAGTGGTGCCCATGCCTCTTAGATCGGGGCGCGCCTTGGCCGCCCCCACCACCGCCGCAGCAGTCTGGCTGATGGCCTGGTCGAGGATGGCAGCGTAGTCCGTGCCAGAACTCTTGCCCACCGAGCGGGTGATCGTCTTGACGGCCAGGTCGGAGGCCACTTCCCCCGCCTGGTTGCCGCCGATGCCATCGGCAATGACGGCCAGGGTGACCTGCTCGCCGCCCTCGCCATAGTAGGCGCTGACCGCAAAGCGATCCTCATTGTTCTTGCCTGTCTCGCCGGGGTGCGTGCCCTGGCCGACCATGAGATCGGAGTGTGGGGTCGGGATCATAGGCCAGGCTCGCGCGGCTGTTCGACCGCCGGCTGTTTCGGCACCGGCTGAGTGACGGCCACGACCGCGACGACCGCGACGTGCGCGCCGTTGCCTGAGGGCGCGGCCTGGTCGCGGCATTGAAAGCGCAACTGCACCCGCCCCAGGTTGATCAAATCGCCGTCTTGCAGCACCTGGCCCAGATCGGGCGGCACTGGGGTGTAGTTCACCCAGGTGCCAGAGGTGGAGCCCGAGTCGAAAATACGATACTCGCCCGCCTCGGAGACGATGCGGGCGTGCAGCCGGGAGACCGAGCGGTCGTGAAACACGGTTTCGGCCACGGCGCCATCGCGGCCCAGGCTGAGGGCGGGCGACAAGAGCTCGATGTTGGGCACAGGCGCGCCGCCCCCGCCCGGGTCGACCACCTGGAGGAAGGCGGCCGCGCGCGGGCCGCCACGCCCGTGGCGACCCGGCCAGCGCCAGGCTGGCAGGGCCACATGCGGCAGGCCGCGGCGGCCGAGGCGCCGCGACGGCGACCCCGCTTCGGGCGCGCCAGACAGCGGCGCAGCGCGCCCATCGGACGGGGCCCGGCTGGCCGGGCCCATGGGGATGGTGGCGCCGTCGGGCAAATTGGCTGCCAAGTAAGCGGCGTCCAGCGGCACAACCGCTGGCGCTTTGGCTGCGACGCGCGCGCGCGGCCGGCTGGAGACTTGCTGCGGCACGGGTTGGCGCCGCGCGTAGACAAACCAGGCGCCACCGCCCACCATCAGGGCCAGCAAGAGCCCGCCCGCGGCCAGCGCCAGCAGCGGCCAGTTGCCGGTGGCGACGGCGGCCACCGGCGCGGGGAGGGGCGCCGCGGCGGCCGGCACCTGCAGGCTTACACTGACGGTGGCCACCGGGCTCTCGGCGGCCAGGCCCAGCTCGTCGACGACGCGCGCCTGCAGTTGGTGCGGGGCGTTGGTGGCATAGCCGGCCAGCGGCCAGACCAGTGTGGTGACCGTGGTGGTGTTGGCCTGGGTGGCCACCACCTGGCCATCCACCACCAGTTGCACCAGCTTCAAGACACGCGCGTGCCCATCCGGGAAGTCAATCGTCACGGGAACGGCGTAAGTGTTGGGCTGGGCGGCGGCCAGGGCGGCATTGGCCGAGGGCGCCACGCGCACCAGGCCTTGCGGCAGGCTGCCCAGCACGACGTGCGGCGCTTCCACCCGCAGCGGGAAAAGGCTTTCGGTCGAGGTGAGCACCGTGCCATTCGTCAGGGTGGCGGCCAACGAGAGCTTGTTTTGGCCGGTGGTGGACACG
>Ga0070730_10004788_pt1 | contig 11780 bp, 12 predicted proteins | sample Coa_R1_3_FD_66447 | JGI IMG/M metagenome (GOLD analysis project Ga0070730, IMG submission 66447) | Surface soil microbial communities from Centralia Pennsylvania, which are recovering from an underground coalmine fire - Coalmine... | ecosystem: Environmental > Terrestrial > Soil > Unclassified ... | reverse complement strand
TGCGCGCCGGAGGCAGAATCTTCATCGACAATATCGACCTCGAATCGGACCAGGGATGGGCTTCATTCCTCGGACTCGTCGCGAAGTACCTGAACGCAGGGCAGCCGCCATATATGACCCGGTTCTCGACCGCCACAGAGCTGATGACGTATGCCACTCGCGCCGGCTTCGAACAGGTCCGATCCCACGAGAGGCCACCGCTGGTCATCATGACCGCGGTCAAGCCAGGCCCCGATTCGCTAGTGGACTAGCGAGTGTCGCTCCGCATGCTTAAAACCCTAAAGGAGAACTCATTTTGACTTAATCCTACCGGGGATGGTGATTGCCCGTATCATCCGTTCGAACAGAAGACTCAACTTGAAACGTTTCGCAGGAGTCATGTCTTTTCACACACGGTGCGGCAGCTCAATTCAGGGCCGTCGTGGACCGATGTCGGAACATTCTGTCGCCCAATTTCCGTTTCATGACGCGAACAAATTCAACTTACATTGGAAGCACGAGTGAAGCCGGGATAAGAGCCGCAAGGCGATACAGCAATGTAGATAATTTTGTAACTCAAGATTCCCCAATGTTCAACAAGGTTCAATAGCTTTCAACAGCGTTCTACACAAGCCATTGAACCGCAATGACTTGGAACCTGTTGAATTTGCAGCGAAATCAGGAAAAGCCGAAATCTGCCTTGGGCGCAGGGGGTCAGGAGTTCAAATCTCCTCGCCCCGACCAAAACATCAGCGAAATGGCAATCGCTCTATTAGCCACTCAGAGTCTTCTATTAACCTGTACTGCTTCTATTAATCGGTGCGGCCGCCGCCTTTGCTCAACCATACGCAATTGGGGCCAGGGGAGGCGTGCCGCTGACAGACTTTATTAACACGGTCACCAGTCCGGATCCTTCGCTCGATTCGTTCAGTGCAAAAACCAACCGTTACATTGTCGGCCCAACAGCGGAGCTTTATTGCCCTGGGCTTTGGCCTGGAGTTCGACGCCTTGTATCGCCATCTTGGCTACAACATTCACGGCGAGGTGGATGATCTCATCACCAGCGGCAAAACCACCGGTAATGCGTGGGAGTTCCCGTTGTTGGCCAAGTACCGTTTCCCTATTTCGGGGATCGAGCCCTTTGTGGATGCAGGCGTGTCCTTCGCTACGCTGGGAGGACTGAAACAGCCGATCACTGGCATGTTTCCTTCCGGAACCACGACCATGACTACAAGTCACCCCGCGGAGCTGCGCCATGACACGAATCTTCGGTGTGGCGGTTGGCGGTGGCTTGGACATTCGTCTCGCCTATCTGCATCTGTTGCCGGAAATTCGCTACACGCGCTGGAACTCCGGGCACTTCCAGAACGCTAACGATCCCTTGCGCTGGAACCAGAACCAGGCGGAATTCCTGCTGGGCATCACTTTCGGCGGCACACCGCGTTAGGCGGCACAGAGTCCGTGTAACCCTACCGATCTACACACCGCTCCTGCTAGAGGTAGTTGAGCCTCCAAGCCACTACCTCGGCAGGAGCTGTTGAATTTTTCTATTTTTCAGAGTTTTTCAGTGTCGCGACCGCAACTGGGGAGCCCGTTCGGAGGGCAGTATGGCGCTTCCGCAAAACTGCGCCAGCCTGGATTCGGTGGCTTTCACACGGCCGGCCACCAGATCCAGGAGGCGAGAGTACAGATCCAGGCCAAACGCTGGATTGTCGTTGCATGCGGCGGACAACTGCGTACCCTCAAAGCACACGCCGGTGGAGGCTTCGCGCGCGCGCACTTGAAACAGCGTGTCGTGATGGTTCAGGAATGATGACCAGCCGAACGCGTCGCCCGGCCCTAAGACCTGAATAGAAATGTTGTAGACCGCCGTGCGTGCTTCCACGCTCACGCTGCCGGAAAGGAGCAAGTAGAAGTTCGTCGAACGCTGCCCATTGAGCAGAATTAATTGGTCTTCATCGAACTCGACCTGGTGGGCAAGTGAGGCCAGCGTAGCGAGATGCTGTTCCGGGATTCCGGCCAGGAAACGATGCTTTCGAAGAGCGCGATCCAGTGTCATATCGCCCAACGTGGGTCAAATTCCCCAAGAAAATGGCCACGGCAGGCCATTTAGAGGATATAGTGAGATCCTTGGCAATTGGCCTGCCAATCAGTGCTCGATGCCTTAACAGCGGTCTTTGGCCGGCGAAAAACGGCTCCCGGCCCGAACGTTCCTCGGCAAGTTGTATTCTCATAAGGCATGAAGTGCGATCAAGTCGGCGACTGGGCGCGCCTGTCTCTGCTCTTCGGAGGAGTTCGCCTATCTGGTTGCCAAGCTCAAATCGATTCCCGAAGGCGACGGCACCCTGCTCGATCACACCTGCCTGGTGTTCGTGCACGAGCACGCCGAGGCGAACATTCACAAGAACAGCGGCGTGATCGCGATTGTCGCAGGCTCGAAGGATCGCCTGGCGCACGGCCCGCATACGCGCGTCATGGGCACTATCGGCGATCTTTACCGCACGCTCGCGGACGGTGCGCTCGACGCGGGTTTAGGCGCCGAAGCGTTTCCAACATCGAGCCGCCGGCTTACAGAACTGATCGCTTAAACCAGCCGCGCCTCGGAACCGGAATTCAAATAGCTCAGCTCTCCAGGTGAGCATCCAACGTAATTGTTGTGTTGTAGAGTTTGGAAACCGGGCATCCCGTCTTGGCGGCCTGCGTCGCTTTGTCGAGAGCTTCCTTCGTTGCGCCGGGAACTTTGCCTTTCAACTCCAGATGGCTCTCCGTGATAGCGAACGCCCCGTCCTTCTGTTCCAGCGTGATGGTGCAAGTTGTTTCCAGGCGCTCCGCTTTCAGACCAGCCTGCGTGAGTTGTGACGAGAGGGCCATCGTAAAACAACCTGCATGGGCCGCGGCCAGCAGTTCCTCCGGGTTGGTGCCCTTGCCTTGCTCAAACCGGCTGTGGAACGAGTAGGGTGTGTTCGCAAGTGTGCCGCTCGCCGTCGAAATCGTTCCCGTGCCGCTCTTCAAATCGCCTTGCCATTGGGCCTGGGCGGATCGTTTCATTGGTGATGCCTCCTGAATTCCAGTTTAGAATTTCTACCCGCCCTCGTTCGCATTGGCACGCACCACCTGTTCTGTCACCCAATCGGTCAGCAGCGCGGTTGCGCCGGTCGAGCGCAGCGGCCTGCCGTCCAGCACTGCGTTCACGAAGTTTTGCAGACATGGATAATGGAGATTCTCGTGCGCCGGGAGTTCCTCGTGCCCGCCGGGATAAACGAGCGACGGCCCGTTCAGCGGCGTCAGTTCGATCTCGCCATCCGTGCCGCGGATGCGGAATTCATCGCGCGGCACCTTCGAATGCCAGCGCACATCCACCATGCCGCGTACGCCGCTTTCGTACTCAATGAGAACGGTCGCGTTGTCCTCGACCTCAGTGGGATGCACAAGCGTCGAGACCAGGCCGGTCGCGCGCACAGGTTTGCCGAACAGATAGTTCAGCAGATCGATGCGGTGCGAGCCGATGTCGTAGAGTGGCCCGCCGCCCGCGCGCGCGGGATCGGCCAGCCAGTTGCGTGATCCCGCATCCGGATGGAACCAGTCGTGTGACGTGGCCTCGGCCACCACGGGCCGCCCGATGACTCCGGCAGCGATCAATTCCTTCACCCGCTGAATCTTTGGATACATGCGGCGATAGTAAGCGATGCCCAGCGCGCTCCCGCATTCTTCGGCGGCCCGTTGCATGGCGCAGGCCTCGGCGTAGTTCATGGCCATCGGCTTCTCGCAGAGCGCATGCTTGCCCGCGCGCAAGCTCGCGTTGGTTTGCGAGGCATGCAGAAAAACCGGAGACGCCACGTACACCGCACCGGCGCCGGATTCGTCGAGCGCGGTCTGCAGAGTCGACCAGGCCGGTACCTGGTACTGTTCGGCTTTGGCGGGATCGCGCGTGACAATACCAACCAGCTGGCTGCGCGGCTCCGCGAGGATGGCGGGCAGAACGCGCTTGGTTGTGATGTCGCCGACGCCGATGACCAGCCATTTGAGCATAAGCTCTATGGTATTCTTGCCCGCCGGGGTGCGAGGTGTCCCCGTGCCAGTACCAGGAGATGTCCCGATTGAGGTGCAACGGACGGCCCGTTATATTGGGCATTCCAAGCCATGGAACCCGGCTCGAAGTCGCCCGTCACGCTTGCGCTGATGATTGTGTCCGACCGTTACCGGCATGCTACCGGCGAGCTTATCACCGACGCCGATATCGGCGAACTGCGGAAATGGGCCGGCGCCGGCGGCGAAGAGATGTCGCCTTTTGAAGCCGCCTGCGCCGTGATCCGCATGGAGTTGATGCGCGCGACGGATCGAGTGCAGTAGCCGCGATCGCTTAAGATTTTTCCAGCCGTACGACGCCGTTGCGATAGACTGGCGTCCGATGAGTTACTTTCACGATCATCCGCATCCGCACCGCCGGCAAATTCTGAAAAAGACGTTCATGTTTCTCGGGGCGCTCGCACCCACCAACCGTTTTGTGCGAGCCGCGCAGGCGCTGCCAACTCCCTCGCCCGCCAAGCCTCCGCTCGTCCGCGCACCCGCCGCGCCATTGGAACCGCGCAAGCCGGCCGAACCATACGCCACGTTCGACGCCCATCTGCACTGCCCGTCCGAATCTGGCAATGTCTGGCAGTGGCATCCCGTCACGAAGACGTTTGAAGAGTTCGTTCGCTACCTGGACCGCACCGGTGTGCAGCGCGGCATTATCAATTCCGTGCGCTGCCAGGAAGCGAAAACCCCCGCCGAATTCATCGCCGGCAACCGCGAGGTGGCGCGTTACGTGGAGAAGTACAAGGGCCGGTTTCTGGGCGCTGCCGTGGTGAATCCGCTGTTCATCGATGAAGCGCTGCGCGAAATCGAGGACTGCCGCAAACAGCTGGGCTTTGTCTGGGTGGGCGAGCTCTGCAATTACCAGGTTCCATTCCAATACACCATTAAAGAGTTCGAGCAACTGGTGGAGCAGACCGTCAAGATGAATATGGTGCTCGACGTCCACACCGATCTCGAGGAGATGGAATTCATCATCCAGAAATTTCCGCGCGCGACCATAGTATTTCCCCACTTCGGCGACGGCCACGAAAGTCAGAACATCTTCAAGCGCATCGACCTGGTGGCGCGCAACGCCAACTCCTACCTGGATACGTCGGGGCGCGGGCACGAGCGCATGGGCATGCTGGAATACGCGATAGGGTCGATCGGCGCGGACCGCGTCCTGTTCGGCTCGGATTTCTCGATCAACGACCCCAGTACCGTGATGGCCCGCATCCGCAACTCATTTCTTACTGAAGAGCAGAAGCGGAAGGTCTTTGCCGGGAATCTTGAAGGACTGTTGAAGAAATTCGGGGCGTAAGGGCAGCAAAGTTCACGTCTCCGCTCAATCGCCCAACTTGCCCGCGCGCCGTGCGGCGGACTGGCTCTTGCTCCGCCTTCCACCGGCACCTGTCCCTACCGATTTTCACCGTGAGCCTAAGCAACCGGACCGGAGTAGAATCTCTCTGTGCTAAGCATAAACCTGGCTTTCACGCTGGCGCTGGCGATTCTGTTTACGATCTCCGGCCGCGCGTCGGCTCAAATGGACACCGCCCAACTCGCGCGCTCCGTGACCATTTATCGCGACAACTACGGCGTGCCGCATATTTATGGGCCCACCGATGCGAGCTGCGTTTTCGGTTACGGCTACGCGCAGGCCGAAGACAATTTCTGGCAGATCGAAGACAGTTATATGCGGGCGATCGGCCGCGCTTCGGAGATTTACGGCGAGAAGACGCTGAACGACGATCTGCTGGTGCGCACGCTGGAAATCCCGAGGCTCTCACGGATCGAATACGAAAACGCGCCACCGCGCATCAAACAACTGGTCGAGGCGCTGGCCGCAAGTTACAACTTCTATCTGAAGAAGCACCCGAGAGTGAAGCCGCGCCTGATCACTCACTTCGAGCCCTGGCAGCCGTTCGCGCTGATGCGTTACTCCATCTACTACCTGTTTCTGTACCAGCGCACCGGCATTGCGCACGAGCAGATCCGCGATGCCGCGCGTGAGCAGGGGTCGAACATGTGGGCCATCGCGCCCGCCAAAAGCGCCGCCGGACACGCGATGCTGTTCATCAACCCGCACCAGCCGTTTTTCGGGCCCGGCCAATATTACGAAGGCCACGTGCATTCCGACGAAGGCTGGAACATGTCGGGAGCGTCTTTCTTCGGCAGAGCTTTCCCCAGCATCGGGCATAACGAGTACCTGGGCTGGAGCCACACGGTGAACGAACCGGACGTCGTGGACGTCTACGAAGAAACGTTCGACAATCCGCAGGACCCGCTGGCCTATCGCTACGGCGGCGCGTACAGGAAGTCCGTCGAATGGCCTGAGTCCATCAGCGTCAAGACTGACACCGGCCTCGTGGCGCGCCGCTTCACGCTGCGCAAGACGCATCACGGACCGATTGTCGCGTGGCGCAACGGCAAAGCGCTCGCCGTGAAGTTCGCGCGCCTCGACGAAGGCGGCCAAATCGAGCAGTGGTACGAGATGACGCGCGCCCGCAACTTCGCCGGGTTTCGAAAAGCCGTCTCGCGGCTGGCGGCGCCCATGTTCAACATCGTTTACGCCGATCGCGCGGGCAATATTTTCTATCTCTACAACGGCGCCGTGCCGCGGCGTGCCACGAAATACGATTGGTCGAAGCGTGTAGATGGTTCCGATCCTGAAACGGAGTGGCACGGCTATCACTCGATCGACGAGCTGCCACAAGTACTAAATCCCAAGTCCGGCTTCGTGCAGAACTGCAACTCGACGCCCTTCACCACCACAGTTTTCGACAATCCCGATCCGGCGAAATTTCCGTCGTACATGGTTGGGGAAGCGGACACCGCGCGTGCGCGGATCTCCCGGCGTATTCTCTATAACCAAGAGAAATTCACTTTCGAGGAATGGGCGCGGGCGGCGTTCGACACCACGGTGATCGAAGCCGAGACCGAGATTCCGAAGCTTGCCGAACGCTACGAGGCGCTGCGCCAATCGGATGCGCCGCGCGCCGCCAACCTGGCGCGCGCTATAGCCGAGCTGCGCGAATGGGACCACATCGGCACCATACGCTCAGTTTCCATGACCATCTTCACGCTGTGGTATTGGAAGCAGGCGCGAGATGCGAAAGCGAAGGCAGATCCGATCGGGAATTTAGAGGATGTCCTGAAAGATTTGCAGGAGAAATTTGGGACGTGGGAAGTGCCGTGGGGCGAGGTCAATCGCATCGAGCGCGCACAATCCGGCGGCGAGGAGCCTTTCAGTGATGCGAAGCCGAGTTTCCCGGTAGCGGGTGGCCCCGGTCCCGAAGGCATCGTTTTCAATTTCTACGCGCGTCCCGAGCTGGGCCAAAAGCGGCGCTATGGCGTGGCCGGCCATTCTTTCGTGAGCGTGGTCGAGTTTGGGCCACAGGTGAGGGCGCGGTCGGTCCTGGTATTCGGTGAAAATTCCGATCCAGCGTCACCGCACTATCTGGACCAGACGCGGCTTTATGCGAATCAGCAATTCAAACCAGCGTGGTTCACCCGCGAAGAGATCCAGGCGCACGCCGAGCGGACATACCATCCAGGGGAATAACGGTGTCTTACCGCAGTACCAGATCCCCCGCGCCAACATGCGCGTGCAGGCGATACTTGCCGCCGGGATTGTCTTTGTCGAAGCTGCGGAAGAGGCCATCCTTGGTGACGCCAAATGCGCTGGCGCTCAAATCGCCCGCATAGACGGAGCCGTCGGCGTGGCGGTAATCCGCCGCATTGCCGACCGAAATGACCAGATCGCCGGCGTGGATTTCGACATCCTTGTCTCCAACGACCCCGGACAGGCTGAGGTCGCCGGCCGGAGAGCGCACGTACAAGTTCGTGTTCTTGGGCACCTCGATGCGGAATCGGATGTGGTTGTTTGGGCCGCCGCGAATGCGCAGCGTTCCCGACTTGCCGCCGGGCTCGAACGCGATGTCCACCTCTTTGGCCCGCTCCGGATAATCCAGATGGCACGAGACGCGCAGCACCGCGGAGTCGCCGCCCAGGACCTCGATATCGCCTGCGCGGAGGTGCATCCGCAGGTCGCCGCCCGGTTGAAAAGTGGCTTCGAAAGTGCGTTCACAGGTTCCCGCCGCTGGCCCGCACAGGGCGAACGGTGGAAGGAAAATACACAGGCCGAATCCAGTAAGCAGATTTCGCATGGCTGCCACTCCTATACGAGTTGGGGCTGCTCGAAGTTCCCTGCTATTGCCTGGCTTCCGGTGGCGCGAACGGTCCGCTCAGCACCGCAATCCCGGGCTTGGCTTTCTCCAGCACCGCAATCCCTTGTGCCGTCACCTTCGTCGCCTGAACGTCGAGAAAGCGCAGACTCTTCCATTTGGCCAACTCCACCAGCGCCTGATCGTCCACCGGGACGAGCCTTCGAGCGCCAGCTTCTCCACATGATCGAGCGAGCCCAGAATTTCGCAGCCCGTCGGCGCCGATTTGTGAGTAGCTGAGATTCAGGGTGCGCAATTGTTTGAGCGTCGCGATGGCGTGCGGCAAGGTCATCCGGCATTGGCGTGCCTTCCTTGCTCCTCGGCCCCCGGCTCCCGGGTGCGGGCCGCCCAGGTCGAGCGATTCGAGCGTCGGCAGTGCCTTAATGTCGCTGGCCGGGCTCCACACGCGCGCGGGAATGTACAACTCGCGCAGCCCGGTCAGGTGGCGCAGCGATTCGAGTTCTTTCGGGTCCGCCAGCGTGCCATGCATATCGACGCCTGCTAGATGCACCTCCCCGGCCGGCAGTTCAAAAGGATCGCTGGTATATTCGACGGCGCCATCGAGCAGCACACGCCCGCCTTCACGCATCACCCACAGCGCAACATCGCGTTCAGTAACAGGCGCGCCCGCATCCGCTCCCAGCAGCGAAAACGGTGGGAACCAGACGGCGGCCAGCATCAAAAATACGGAGCGATGAAGAAGGGTCGCTAGAGGCATCGCGCAGCGCTTTTTCGTGAACATTATACCTTTCTGTCTGTACGCCGGATGCCAGCCCGCCACACTATCGCCACTGCTTCAACTGCGGCCAGATCTTTTCGAGCGACCCGAACTTTGCGCCGTGGACGATAAACACAGTGATGTTCCGCTCGAGCGCGTACGGATGATCCGACGTGCCTACGAATTCAACGCGCTCGAATTCTCGCTCCAGCGTTTCTTTGCGATCGCCCACCACGATCAGGCAATTGCCCGAATAACCGCGCGGGCCCCATAAATAATACGTTTGGTGGCCGCTGAGCGCGGGCGGCAACCCGTACCGCGGTCCGAAAAAATCGATGGCGCCCGCCTGCCCGTAGTCCTGCGCGAAGATTCCGCACGCCGGTCGTTCATCGGGCGCTATACGGTCCCACGCTTGCGCCACCTTCGCCACCATTTCTGCCCAGCCGAACTGGTCGGCATAGTGCTGCGGCAGAACCGCCGCCAGATGGCTTTTCTCCGAATGGGGGAGCGCAAAAGGCAAGGCCGTATTCACATAACGGATGAATGCAGGCACGGGCAGAACGGGAAGCACTATAGGTGCGAGCCACACACCTCCCGCTAGGAGGATAGCTATGCTGACCGGCTTGAGCCAGTTCCGCCGCGATCTCTCGATCGCGCTTTCGATCACCACCGCCCCCGCGGCCAGCAGCATGGGGTAAATCGGAGCCAGGTAATAATGCTTGCCTTTCAATACCACGAATGCCGCGAAAGTCACCAGATAGCACCATCCCAACCCGCGGTACGGCTTGAACCGGCGTGCGAAGAGCAGCGCGATCAAGCCTGTGATCCAGATGGGCGCCGACAGCGGATGAATCAGCAGGATCTGCTGCGCGAAATACTCTAGAGGCGATAGCTCAATATCGCGGCCGTCCGCTTTTATGTTGCGCATGAGCTCCAGAAATGGCCAGTGGTGCCCGACGTTCCACAGCAGGTTGGGAAGAAAAATCAGAAACGCCGCGATGCCGCCAAACCACATCCACCGGTTCCACAGAGCGCGGCGCTGTTCCGTCAGCATCAATCCCACAACCATCGCAAAACAAAAAAGTCCGATCGAATATTTCTCTTCCAGGCCCACGCCGGCGATCACGCCGAAGCCCAGCCAGTATCGCGGATCGGAGCGCTTCACCGCCAGAATCGCGAAGTACGCGCAGCCCATCCACAACAGCGGCTCGTAAGAATTGGTCGTGTGCAGGCTTCCCGCGGAAAGATAGATGGGAGCGATTAACACCGTAACCGCGGTCAGCACAAGAGCAAAGCGCCGTCCGCCCAGTTCACGCGCGATCATCGCCGCTACCACGACTGCCCCTGACGAAGCCAGCGCCGGCAAAAATCGAATACTCCTCAGCGACTCCCCAAGCACCAGCCGGGTAATTTTCATCAAAAACGGAACGAGTGGAGGCTGGTCGACATAGCCCCAAGCCAGATGATCGCCGCAAGCCAAATAATCAAATTCGTCGCGGAAATAACCGTAACGGCCGTTTACAACAATATGCAAAGCCAGCTTGGCAATGGCGAACACCAGCACTGCGAGCATGCCGCCCGCCAGGAAGCGCGGCTTGTCATCCGGGGAAACCGCCGCTACTGCTGTTGGTGCTTCCGCCATCTATTGCACCCTTTGCTGCGCCTTGTCGATATACCGCTGCCCGCGTACACACGTGATTCGGGCGGATAATCGCCCTTGATCATATCGTGTGCGGCGTTGTCGCTGGCAACTCTGCGAGTGTTCAAGGCCGTCGAAAAGCCGGTTTACGTCCACCACCTGCACGCGACTATCCTGCATCTGACGGGCATCGGCCACACCAAGCTCGCCTGCCGCTTCGGCGGCCGCGATTTTCCGGCTTACCGACGGCTTCGCAACGTGATCACCGGCATCATCGCCTGACCCCGGCGCTTCCAGTTGAGTTATGCTGGCCGCAGCGGCATGCACCCGGTGGAAGCAGGCAAAACTTTTCAACGCGCCACGCTCGGACGCACCGGCCTGCGTGTCGGCCGGCTCGGAGTCGCCTCCAGCTACGGCGTACCCGCGGCGGCCGTCGAGCGCGCTTTCGAGCAGGGTGTCAATTATTTCTACTGGGGCACTCTTCGACGGGGCGGATTCGGCGACGCCATCCGTCACTTAGCGCCACAGCGCGACCGTTTCGTCCTGGTGATCCAGTCGTATACGCGCATCGCCAGTCTGATGGGCTGGAGCCTGGAACGCGCTTTGCGCGACCTCAAGCTTGACCACGCCGATGTCCTCCTGCTGGGTTTGTGGAACAAACCCATTCCCGCCCGGATTATGGACGCCGCCCGCCGTTTGAAGGAACGAAGCAAGGTTGGCTCCCTGGCCTGTTCCTCGCATAACCGTCCATTGATCGCTAAAATGTTGGCAGAAAATGACTTTGACATCATCCATTTTCGTTATAATGCCGCCCACCCCGGTGCAGAGACCGACATTTTCCCCCACATTCCCGCGGTCGACCCACCCGGGATGGTGAGTTATACCGCCACCAGTTGGGGGCAGCTCATGAATCCGAAGAAAACGCCAAAAAACGAAACGAACCCAACCGCCGCCGACTGCTATCGGTTTGCCCTCACCCGTCCGGAGATCGATGTCTGCATGACCGGCCCTTCCAACGCCCAACAGATGGAGCAAGCCCTCGAAGCCTTGCGCCATGGTCCTATGTCGGATACGGAGCTCGCCTGGATGCGGCGGGTCGGTTCCGCTGTTCACGGGAAATAACGTGATCTTTTTTACCCTCCTACGAAGATTTTCGTCTGACATT
>Ga0070730_10004787_pt1 | contig 11780 bp, 7 predicted proteins | sample Coa_R1_3_FD_66447 | JGI IMG/M metagenome (GOLD analysis project Ga0070730, IMG submission 66447) | Surface soil microbial communities from Centralia Pennsylvania, which are recovering from an underground coalmine fire - Coalmine... | ecosystem: Environmental > Terrestrial > Soil > Unclassified ... | reverse complement strand
CCAGATGGGCTGCTGGCAGTCTTCCCCATGCGGGGCGGGCGCTATCGCCTGATTATTGAGACCGCCGCCGAGGCGGGCGAGGAGAAGATGCCGGACCCGACGTTGGCAGAGATTCAGGAGTGTCTCAACAAATTTGCCCCGGCAGGCAGCGTTGCCAGCGATCCCGTCTGGCTGGCGGCCTTTCGCACCCATCTGCGGCACGCGGAGCATACGCGCCAGGGCCGCGCTTTCCTCGTTGGCGACGCGGCGCACATCCACAGCCCTGCCGGCGGCCAGGGCATGAACACCGGCCTTCAGGATGCTTACAACCTGGGCTGGAAGTTGGGTCTGGTGAACGCAGGCTTTGCTCCCATGTCTCTGCTCGATACCTATGAGGCCGAGCGCCATCCGGTCGCCGAAAGCGTGATGCGCTCCAGCGATATGCTGCTCAGGGCGGCCACGCTGCGCAGCCCGATCAGCCAGCATATCCGCAATCGGCTCCTGCCGCTGCTGGTGCAGCAGGACTTTATCCAGCAACGCCTGACGGCCCAGATCGCCGAATTGAGCATCAACTATCGCCAGAGTCCGATTGTCGCCGAGCAGCATCACGGGCGCTTCAGTCGGGGCCACTTCATCGGCGGCCCCAGGGCCGGTGATCGCGCGCCGGAGGCCGCGCCGCTCCTGCGTGCGGATGGAACACCCACCCACCTCTTTGAAGCGCTGCGGGGGACAAAGCACACGCTCCTGCTTCTGGCTGACGCAGAGCAGGGAGGAGAAGCCTGGCAGCGGCTCGTCGCGTTGGCCGACACGATCAGCGCCAGGTACAGCCAGCAGATCGCCGTCTACCTCGTCGTGGCGGGCGCCGCTGCCCCATCGGGCAGCGCTTCAAGCGCATCCATACTACTGGACCCCGAACGCACGCTTCATCAACGCTACGGCGCAGCCTCCGAGTGTCTCTACCTGATTCGCCCCGACGGCTACGTCGGCTTTCGCAGCTACCCAGCGGATGCTGCCAGACTTGATGACTATCTGAAAGGTGTCTTCAGCTAATCCCTGGCCCCTGGAAAGGAGACTTGCGCCATGTCATTCTTACGTATCAGCGCCCTGGCGCTGCGGATTGTCCGCCAGTTCCTGCGCGACCGGCGCACGCTCGCGCTCATCTTTCTGGTTCCCATCCTGGTGATGACGCTGCTCAACTTCGTGCTGAACAATCAGACCTCGGCGGCCACGCTGGCCGTCGTCCTGCCCACCACCAGCGACCAGGCCACCCAGCAATTTAATCAAAAGCTCAAGCAGGCGCTGGAGAACCCGCAAAACAACGTGAGCGTCAGCTACATCAACGCCAGCGACGCCGACACTACGATTACCAATGGCGACGCCGACGGCGTGCTAATCTTCCCCGCCGATTTCGTCACGCAGCTTCAACAGGGCAGCAGGGATCAAGTTCAACTCAAGCTAGATGGTTCTAACCCCAGCTCCGCCAAAGCGCTGCAAAGTATCGTTGGCGCCCTGCTCCAGAATCTGACCCAACACCCCACGGCTGGCAGCCAGGGAACAAGCGGCGCGTCGGCGCTCAGCGTCGAGAGCGAATACTTGCCCGCCAGCAGCAAAGACTACACCCAGACGGACGCGCTGGCGCCGCTCTTTGTTGGACTGTTCGCCTTCTTCTTCATCTTCCTGCTTACCTCCGTCTCATTTCTGCGCGAGCGCTCGCGGGGTACCATCGAGCGCCTGCTCATCTCGCCACTGAGTCGCGCCGAACTGGTGTTGGGCTATGTCATTGGCTTTACCATTTTCGCCGTTGTGCAATCGCTCGTCATTCTGCTCTTCGTGATTTACATCCTTCAGGTCCACTACGCGGGCAACCTCGGCCTGATCTTCCTGATTACTCTGGCCCTGACGATTGGCAGCGTCAATCTGGGCATCTTCCTCTCTACCTACGCGCGCAACGAACTTCAGGTCATTCAGTTCATCCCGCTGGTGCTGGTTCCCCAGGCGCTGCTCGGTGGCCTTTTCTGGCCGGTCAAGACGTTGCCCGTCGTCCTCAAGCAGATCGCCTATGTCTTGCCGCTCACCTGGGCCAACTTTGGCCTCAAGGATGTCATGCTCAAAGGCAAGGGGCTAGAGACCATCTGGCCCGACCTGCTCGTCCTGCTCGGCTTTGCCGCCCTGATGGTTGTCCTGGCTGCCTTCACCATCCGCCGCGAAACCGCCTGAAAAGCTTCGGCTTGCTGGCAGCGCCTCCTAAGCCTGGGACGCGCTGCCAGCAGTCATCCTCACCTGCGCGCCCACGACCTTCATAAGCTAAACCATGCAACGCTCATTCTTAACCAGAGCATCACCAATTCTCCCTGGCTTCAAAGAGGAATATGCTGCATAGTAGCAGTATAGGACAGTCGGGCTACTCTCCATAACCTACAACGGCTGACCTGCAACCACTTCAACGGGGACATTTTCTCTATCCACTTCCCCAACATAACGGCCCTACTCTTGCCTTCGCGGTCGCAACGGCGCCGACTTCGGGCCAGAAAGGAGGCTACTGGCAAGGGTCCCTCGTTTTTTGGATCTTTACTTCAACTTCAGGAGAAAAAGGCATGCGCAACAAGAAGGCGCTCTGGTCTGTCGCTTCGGCGCTGATGATCGTCAGCGCCCTGGTAGCAACGTTTGCACTCATTCCAAGGGGCGCGCGCGCAAGCAGCGCAACCTATAACATCAATACGCTGGCCGGCAAAGTAGCCTCCGTTAACGGGACGGCAGGCTTGCAAATCCGCTTCTCCGCCTTCATCCAGGAAGAGGCCGATGCGAGCGAAGTCAGCGGAACCAGTTCCAACCCAATCACGCCTGCATTTGTTTTGTCCAGTCCACTTGATGGGACCAGTGTGCAAGCTCCCAACGTGACCGTCAACCAGGATACCGCAGGCGCTCCGCAGAACGAGACAGCCATTGCGGTAGACCCCAACAACCCCAACCGCGTCGTTGGCTCAGCCAATGACTATGTGACACGCACCTGGACCTGCACAGTGAGCGGCACTCCTTGCAGCGCGTTGGGCGACGGCTACTCCGGCACGTATTTCTCTAATGACGGCGGCCAGACCTGGTGCTGCGTTTCAAGCGATCCGCAGCATCTGGGCACCCTGATTCCCGGCGTCGATCACCTGGCGGGTGGCAGCTACGATGCGGGCGGCGACCCGGCGGTGGCATTTGACAGCCAGGGCAATGTCTACTACGCCGGACTGGGCTTCGACCGTGCCTCCGCGCCAAACACAGTGGCCGTTAACCGAGGCACGTTTGATGGCAGTGGCAACCTGACCTGGAGCGCGCCGACGTTCATCAATCCCACCACTTCTCCATCCGTCTTCAACGACAAGGAATGGATTGCTGCCGACGCGCACGTCTCCAGTCCCTTCCGCGACCGTGTCTACGTGACCTGGACTCGCTTCGTCTTCAATCCGGCGAATGGGAGCTATGTCCAGTCGCCTATTAACTTCGCCTTCTCGAGTGATGGCGGCCAGACCTTTAGCACGCCACAGCTCATTTCAGGCAACGTCCTCTACGATCAGGGTTCGCGCCCAGTCGTCGGCCCAGATGGCTCGCTCTACGTCTTCTGGGATGGCTCGACCCGCCTTGCCACGCTGGACAGCACCTATGTGGTCAAGTCCACCGACGGCGGCGTGACCTGGAGCAATCCGACGGCTATCTCCAAGCTGGTTGACATCGTTCCACCTGCCCACACCGCCTTCCGAGTCAACAGCTTCCCAGCCGCAGACGTCGCTCCCAATGGCGACATCTATGCTGCCTGGTCCACCGAGATGAGCGATAGCACGGGCGGTCTGTGCCCTGCCTTCACCAACAACGGGTGCCATGCTGCCGCCGTGTATAGCAAATCTGTCGATGGCGGAGCCACCTGGAGCGCGCCCGCACTGATCTTCCCAGCCTTGGATGCGTCAACCCAGACCGCTATCGGCTATCCGGTGACACAGCCAGACGGCAGCACCCTCAACGCTCCGGCTGCGCGCCGTGTTGATAGCTTCTGGCCGGCTGTGGCAATCTCGTCCTCAGGTCGGGTCTACATGTCCGCCTACGTGGCTGATGTCATCTCGCCCTGGCAGACCTGCGCCAGCGGCCCACAACCTCCTGTGGGCAGGATTGCTTGTAACACCCTTGGCAATTACATCAATAATGCCCGGCTGGATTATGCGGTGGCCGATCTCAGCACCAACGCTTCTCACATTGTCTCGACCCATCCGATCAACACCCGCAACGGCTTTGGCGGCGGTTTCTTCGGCGACTACACTGACCTGGCAGTCGGCTCCGATAACACCTTCCACGCGCTCTGGACTGATAGCAACAACCAGCAGTCGGTCGTCTGGTTCTATGGCTTCCAGTTCACACCCACCCCGATCAACCAGGAGGATGTTGTTACCGACGCCGGAAACTTCTAGGAACGGCTAACACCTCATCGTTGAGCAGGGAAACCTTCCTGTGACTATCAGGTGGGGAGATGTGACCGACGAGTCACGTCTCCCCATTCTCTTTTCCGGTAGGCCGGTTGCAAGCAGAGGACAATCTTGCTCTTAGCAGCCCCTTCGCTGTGCTATCCTCCCCTTGCAAAGCTCCAGCATCGGTGATAGCATGCAAACAAACTCCATCACCCTGGAAAGCATGTTTTCTATCTATGACTACTCTGAGCGAACACGAGGTTGAGCAGATTTTTCGCGCATCAGGCGCCATACTGAAGGGGCATTTTTTGCTCACCTCTGGCCGCCACAGCGGCGCCTATCTGGAAAAGTTTCAGGTGCTTCAGTGGCCGCAGCAGACCCAACGACTCTGCCAGGCGCTGGCCGATCACTTTCGCCCCGCCAACGTCGAGGTCGTCGTCGGTCCCACTACCGGCGGCGTCATCCTCGCCTATGAGGTGGCGCGCCAGCTTGGCGTGCGCGGCATCTTTGTCGAAAATGACCCTGATCGCCCCGGCCAGCGCGCCCTGCGACGCGGCTTTCAGCTCCGCCCCGGCGAGCGCGCGCTGATCGTCGATGATATTCTGACCGCTGGCACGTCCATCCGCGAGGTGTTGGAGGCGCTGGCGCCCTTCCAACCGGAGATTGTCGGTATCGGCGTTCTGGTTGATCGCAGCCAGGGGCAGGCCGATTTTGGCTATCCGCTCCACGCGCTGCTCCACCTCTCGATTTCCAGCTACGCGCCTGCCGACTGCCCGCTCTGCGCCGCTGGGCAGTCGTTGGTCAAGCCTGGTTCACGGAAGCCGACAGCATAATATGAAGAACTGGTACGAACAAACCTTTGAAGAGATCGGCGAAGATTTTGAAATCATCTTCGCCGGGCAGATGCCGCGTACCGGCGCCCAGGTCGAGTTTGCCATCCAGGCGCTGCGCCTGGCCCCCGGCGCGCATGTACTGGATATTGCCTGCGGCGTCGGGCGGCACTCCATCGAACTGGCTCGTCGTGGCTATCAAGTCACGGGCCTGGACCTCTCGCCCACCCTGCTCAACACCGCCGCCGAGCGCGCCAGTCGCGCGGGCGTCGAGGTCAACTGGGTGCGCGCCGACATGCGCGCGATTCCTTTCACCCAGAAGTTCGACGCCGCCTTAAATATCTTTAGCAGTTGGGGCTACCTCGAATCCGAGGCTGAAGATGAGAAAGTGCTGGCTGCTGTCGCCGGTGCCCTCAAGCCAGGCGGCGCGTTTCTGCTCGAAACCGCCCATCGGGACTGGCTCATTCATCATTTCCAGCCCCACACCTGGCATGAAGGCATCGGCGTAGTCGTCCTGGAAGAGCAGATGCTTGACCTGCTCACAGGTCGCTTGCACTCCACCCACACTGCCATCTATGACGATGGTCGTCAACGCCGCTGGCAGATCAACACGCGCCTGTATACCGCCTCCGAACTCCGCCGCATGCTCGAAACCGCCGGGTTCGTTGTCAGCCAGTCGTTTGGCGGCTACGACGGCGCGCCGCTGACGCTGGATAGTTCCCGGCTGATCCTGGTCGCCGAACTGCCAGCCAGATGAGCCAGTTCCGGAACACGTCTTGCCAAATTGTTCCTGGATATAGTAGTATTAAGCTGGATTGCAAACACGGTCGCTTCTTGGCTGTCACAGGCGCATTCCCAGAAAAACGAGCAGCATTTTTCCGGCTGGACATAGCGCCGAGGTGGGCTTCACGATACCACCTCACACGGACAGCAGTGTGCTGCGCCCGTGCTGGTCTTTGTTTAGATGCCGTGACTTTTTGTAAAGCAGCGGTTCCTTCAAGGAGGGTATATCCATGACTTACAGCATTCTAGCCGTTCTTCCGGCATAGTGGAGGTGACATGGCAGGCAGCATGACTGGCCTTGTGATTGGCAGCACGCACGGTATTTTTGATGTCGCCGTTCAGGAGGAGATCCTCCGTTGCACCTTACGCGGCAAACTCCGTAAACCTCATCTCCAACCGGAACATCCTACAGGTCCAGGCCGCAAAGGATTCTCCCACTTCCTCCGCTTCAGCAAAGCAAGCGCCTCGCAACAAAACACCGCTTCCAGGGGAGCAGCCAGGGGAGTTGCCATCGCCGATCCCCCTGAGGAAGAAGAGGCTCTACCCTTGCGCATCTCGGTTGGCGATCTGGTCCGTGTGACCCGTATCGACACCACCACTGGTGTTATTGAGGAAGCGCTTCCCCGACGCAACAAGATGTCGCGTGGCTCGTCCGAAACGGGGAATGAGCAGATCATGCTCGCCAATCTCGATCAGGTGCTGCTTGTCTTCGCGGTCCGCGAACCCGAACCGCATTTTGGCATGCTAGATCGCTACCTTGCCATCGCCGAATATAACCACGTGACGCCCATCCTCTGCCTGAATAAAATGGACCTGGGCTGCCCGAAAGCAGTCGAAGAGGCGGCCAGGCTCTATGCCCGCCTGGGCTATCAGGTACTGGGCACCAGCGCCATCACCAGCGAGGGCATGGATACGCTCAAAAACATCCTGCGCGATAAAACCTCACTGCTGACCGGCCCTTCCGGCGTGGGCAAATCATCCCTGCTCAATACCCTGGAGCCTGGCTTTAGCCTGCGCATCGGCGCCATCAGCGAGGCCACCGGCAAGGGTCGGCATACCACCACCAGCGTGCGCCTTTTTCCCCTCTCCTTTGGCGGCTGGCTAGCCGATTCGGCTGGTATCCGCGAATTGGCCCTCTGGAGTATCCCCGCCAAAGACCTGGCCTCTTGCTTTGGCGAGATGCGCCCGTATCTGGGCAAATGTACATTTGAGGACTGCGGCCACACCGAAGGCGAGGAGGGCTGCGCCATCCGACGCGCCCGCAAGCAGGGGAAGATTCGCGTCGCGCGCTATCGAAGCTATCTCCAGCTTTACAAAGAGGCCGAAGAGGCGGAAAAAGCGCTGGGCTACAATTAACTTATCAGGAGTTGCCTGGCGCCTGCGTCCTAACCCGCGCAGGCGGGTTTTGCGGCAGCCGCAGGCTGACCCTTAGGCGCGGTTTTAACCGCCAGCCTTCTAGTGCAGATCGCGCTCGACGTTGACCACATCTTTCATCTTTTTCAACCTGGCAAAGATGTGATTCAATTGCTCCAGGCTCTCGATCTCCAGCGTGGCCGTGATAATTGCCTTGCGCGCTGAGGGCACCGTTGTCGCGCCCACCGCTGTCATATTGATGCCAAGCTCCCCCACCGCCGTTGCCACATCGCGCATCAAGCCAGGGCGATCCTGAGCGGTAATGATAATAGGCGCCTGATAGCGTTCCTGAGGCATCGTATCCCAGCTTACCTCAATCAGACGCTCCCCGTTGCGCTCCTTGAAGCGGCGCAGGTTTTTGCAATCGGCGCGATGCACGACCACCCCACGCCCCCGACTGGTAAAGCCGACCACCGGGTCGCCCGGCAGCGGCGCGCAGCAATTTGCCAGGCGAGTTAACAGCCCACTCATCCCACCCACGCGCAGACCAGCCGTGCGTTTTGGCTCCGCAGGCGCCGTCGGCGTCAACGCCGCCAGCACAGCGGAATCTTCCGCCGCCGCGCGCGCCTCGCGGTCGGTCGCGGTCTCGTGGGCTTTCTCTTCCGCTTGCCAATGCTCAACCAGCCGGAGCGCCACTGTATGCTGCCGCAGGTTCTCGCGCCCGACAGCGGCCAGCAAATCCTCCCAATCCCCCTGCTCAAACTCCTCGACCAGCCAGTTTTTCTCATCTTCGGTCAGTACCGTCAGCCCACGCGCTCCCAGCGCCCGTAGCTCGTGGTCAAGTTGCTCCTGCCCCATTTGAATGTCAATATCGCGCTCGGTCGTCTTCAGGTAGCGCAGAATCTTCTCACGGGCATGCTTGCTGCGTGCAAAGGCCAGCCAATCACGGGTGGGATGAGCATTCTTGTGGGTGATAATATCGACGATCTCGCCGTTCTTGAGTTCATAATCCAGCGGCGCCATGCGCGTAATCAGCCGCTCGGTGTCAGTAATGATCCGCGCCCCTGAGCAGTGATCGCCCACCTCGCTATGGATACGATAGGCAAAATCCAGCGGCGTCGAGCCGACGGGCAACTCCTTCACATCCCCTTTGGGTGTGAAGACGAAAATCTGATCTTTGAAGAGATCATCTTTGACCGTCTCGACAAACTCAGTCGCTCCCAGCGAGAGTTCTTTTTGCCACTCGCGCAGTTGCTCAATCCACGCCAGCATCTCCTTGCGCGGCAAGGTCGAGCCGCCGCTCTCTTTGTAGTACCAGTGAGTCGCCACGCCAAGCTCTGCCGTGCGGTGCATCTCGTGGGTGCGAATCTGAATCTCCGCCAGCCGATTTTCCAGACAAAAAACGGTCGTATGCAGCGACTGGTAGCCGTTCTGCTTAGGCTGAGCAATATAGTCCTTGATGCGCCCATCTTTGGGTCGCCAGAGCATATGGATATGTCCCAGCGCCCGATAGCAATCCTCGACAGAATTCACCAGAATGCGGAACGCGATCAGATCGTGAATCTCGCTGATGTCCACGCCCAGCCGCTCAATCTTCATGTAGATGCTATAGAGGTGTTTGGGACGGCCAGAAATCTCAGCCTTGATCCCCGCCCGGTGCATCTCAGCACGCAAAATCTTGCAGACGCGATCCACATACTCCTTACGCTGCTCGCGCTTCTCGGCCACCTGCTCCTTGAGCCATTGGTACTTCTTCGGCTCCAGATACTTGAAGGCCAAGTCTTCGAGTTCAGTTTTCACCAGGCCCATACCAAGACGGCCTGCCAGGGGCGCGTAAATCTCACGTACCTCGCTGGCCTTGGTTTGCTGCTGCGTCGGACTCATCGCCTCCAACGTGCGCATATTATGTAATCGGTCGGCCAGCTTCACCACCACGACACGCGGGTCTTCGGCCATCGCCAGGAGCAACTTGCGCACCGTTTCAGCCTGTTGCTTGATATAGCTATCGCGTACCCGCTTCTTGCGCCGTTCCTCATCCTCAAGGACAGGTCGCAGCCGCGCGCCCTCCAGGAGAGGCGCGCCATCTTCAGGAAGGCTTGGGCGCTCTGCTTCTCCAGCGCCTGCTTTTTCCTCGGCAGGGCTACGCTCAGCTTCCTCACGCGCAGGAGGAATCAGGCGTAACGGGCGCTGCGCCTGTCCGACTTTCTTCGCTTCAAAAGCATTAAACTTGGTCACGCCATCGACAACCGCCGCGATGGCTGGCCCAAACTGCCCGCGAATATCTTCGAGCGTAAAGCGGGTATCCTCAACCACATCATGCAGCAGCGCCGCCGCGATGCCTTGCGCATCAATACGCATATCAGCCAGAATCTTCGCCACCGCCAGGGGATGCTCAATATACGGTTCGCCCGATTGGCGCTTCACACCTTGATGTGCCTCTTCTGCCAGCGCGTAGGCTCGGCGCACCAGCTCTAGATCGCGGGCCGACATGTAGCGCTGACACGCATCGAGCAGCGCCTTCAGCGCTCCTGAGGCTGGCGGCTTGGCTGGTTGATGATTCGGGCGAATTTCCTTACGACTGGCCGTAGACATACGATTACTCCTGGCGCCATCTTCTGATATGGCCGCTGCTGGATGCGCCCCTACAAACTTCACCTGCGTGTAGAGGCTTGCCCGCAGGCGTGTCAAGCACAAGAGCGACCACAGAAAGCCGTTCCCTGGAACAGGCGCCTGATTCACGGCGCTGCCTGGAAAAGCGAGCGGCGCCCTCTGCGGTTGCTCAGGCGCCGCCTCCCCCTCCATCTCTCCCACCTGTGGCCGATCAGGTTGATGCAACCTGACCGACGCTTGATTCGCGTGCCCCATACGAGCCGCCTTCCTGAGCGCTCACAGCGGCGCTCAGAACTGTCCTGCTGATATTTTGTGTTTCAGTCTATCCTACTAAAAAATCACAGCGCGCCTTGGGCCACATCAAGACTGGGAGCATTTAGAGGGAAGATGCCAGCACATTCAGTGCCAGGAATCCTCAGTCAGAGGCAGCCTGCGCGCACAGGTTTCTCACAATCTTCTTAAAGAGTAATTATAGCAAAAAAAGGAGAAACAGGCCAGGAAGCTTCCTGGCCTGCTCGTCATGAATGGCGACTGCCGGGCGCCCGAAACGATCTAGCGGCGCACGCGCACCTTATCATAGCAAGAGCTACAATACACTGGACGATCATTTTTGGGCAGGAACGGGACTTCTGTCTCCGCGCCACACTCGGCGCAGATCACGCGGTGCATCTCGCGTGGCGCACGCTCGCCGCCTCCCGAACGTCCGCCAGCCTGGGCGCGACGCGCCTGGCGGCAATTTGGGCAGCGGGCTGGCTCGTTCATCAAGCCTTTCTGCTGGTAGAACTCTTGCTCACCGGCGGTGAAGACGAAGTCCTGACCGCACTCACGACACTTGAGCGTTTTGTCTGCGAAGCTCAACTAGGGACCTCCCTTTGAAATGAATCGGTTATCCTGCGTCATGGTCCTTAGCAGCGTGGCTCACCGAGTTCCCCCTAGCAGCGTGGGACGCCTTTGTGCCAGGCCCCGAACGAGACCGAGTCGGATACCGGACAAAGCATACACTATTCTGCTCTCTTTTTCAAGGGGTTTTACCAGCAGTTTCCAAGACAGAACGATTCTGACACACCTTGAATCAAGGTGGTCTATCACCAAGCGTCTGCCCTGCTGCCTGTTTTCTCTTCTGCCTGCCCCTGTGCTATAATGTTCCTGCCATGATGAGCCTTCCACCCGACCAATCAACAGTATCCTCTGCTGCACAACCTATTGCCGCCGCTGCGTCGCCTGCCACGCCAGCGCTCACCTTCACTATCCACGCGCGCGACCCGCGCAGCGCTGCTCGCAGCGGAACCATCCAGACCCCACATGGGGCTATTCCAACGCCCATCTACATGCCGGTGGGCACGCAGGCCAGCGTCAAGGCGATCACACCCGCCGAATTGGAGGCGCTGGGCGCGAAGATCATCCTCAGCAACACCTATCATCTGTTGCTGCGCCCCGGCCCTGAACTCATCGCCAGCTTTGGCGGACTGCATGATTTTATGCAGTGGCGGCATCCCATCCTTACCGACAGCGGCGGCTTCCAGGTCTTCAGCCTGGGCCATCTGCGCAAGCTCACCGAGGAAGGCGCTCTCTTCCGCTCGCACCTGGATGGCTCCGAACTGTTCTTGACGCCAGAGCGCGTTATCGCCGTCGAGGAGCAATATGGCGCGGATATTATCCTACCACTGGACGAGTGCCTGCCCTATCCCACGACACCAGAGGCCAGTGTCAGCGCAATGGACCGCACCCACCGCTGGGCCGAGCGCGCCCTGGCCGCCAGACGCCGCTCCGATCAGGCGCTCTTTGG
>Ga0070730_10004786_pt1 | contig 11780 bp, 13 predicted proteins | sample Coa_R1_3_FD_66447 | JGI IMG/M metagenome (GOLD analysis project Ga0070730, IMG submission 66447) | Surface soil microbial communities from Centralia Pennsylvania, which are recovering from an underground coalmine fire - Coalmine... | ecosystem: Environmental > Terrestrial > Soil > Unclassified ... | reverse complement strand
GGCCTCGTCCGGCACGGGGTCGGCTCCGGCACGCTGACCGAGGCCGGAACACTCCTCGGGACCGCTGCCTACATCTCGCCCGAGCAGGCTATGGGAGAGCCGGCCGGCCCGGCGAGCGACGTCTACTCGTTCGGAGTGATCCTCTTCCGGATGCTCACCGGCTCGCTGCCGTTTGCCGCCGACAACGCGTTGGCGCTCATCGAGCTTCATCGTCACGAGCCTCCGCCCGCCGTCGAGCAGCTGAACCAGGAGGCGCCGCCATCGCTCGCGGGGCTCGCAGGTGCGAGCCTGCAGAAGGATCCCGCGGCGCGGCCGCAGGATGGGGCCGCACTTCTGGCCGCCCTCGGCACAGCGCCCATCGCGTCCGAGGTCCTCCCGGACACGGAGCAGACCCTCGTCGTTCCCCGGGCCGAGAGCGCCGCTCCGAGACGGCCGTGGATTCGACCCGCGGTCGGCCTCGCGGTCGTCTTTCTCGCGGCAGCGGGAGCCCTCGTCGCGTGGGCTGTCGCCAGGCCCGCGTCGACGGCTCGCGGAGACACTGCGATCGGCTCGGTGGCGGGAGCGACGAGGAACGGGCGACCCGGCTCCACGCGGTCCTCGCTCCCGGTGGGGCGCACGACCCGCACGCATTCCACGCGGACAAGTACGGGGAGACGAAGCGCGACGACCGGCGGGCGCACGACCACGACCAGGACCACGGCCCCGACCACAACGCAGGTGACGACCACGGCGCCGACGACGACGGCACCCACGACGACGACAGCTCAGAGCACGACGACCAGCTCGACCACTACATCCTCCACGACGACCACCGCGGGCACGACAACGACCGGCTGAACGAAGCAGCCGCGCTTTCGGCGCGGCTGCTTCAGGACGGGTGGACCGCTTCCCGCTAGCCGTTCGTGGTCTTCGACTGCTGGGCGACGCACTTCCCGAAGGCGTTCTTGCCCTTGCCGTACGTGGCCTGGAACGTCGCCAGATCACTCGACTTCAGGGACTTGCACGTCTTCGCCGCAGCGACGCCGGCGGACACGTCATTCTGGGCGTTCTGCCTGGCGATGATCGAGACGCACTTGCCGTAGGCGTTCGCGCCGGCGCCCTTGCCCTTGCCGCCGTTCGTGCCGTAGTACTCGTTGAACGTCTTGCCGTTGCCGTAGTCGGTCGCGAACGTCGGGTCGTTCCGCTGTGTCTTGCAGGTCTTGGCAGCGTTGCTGACGTCCTGCTTCGACTGCGACTTCTGCTTGCCGAGGCAGCCTGCGAAGGAGTGGTACGTCATCCGGAACGTCTTGTTGCCGTCCTTTGCCCGGAGCGACTTGCACACCTGCGTCGCGAGCTGTGCCGGCGTCGGCGTACCGGCCAGGGACACGGCGGGCACGCACAGGACGGCCGTGCCGACGAGAAGGACGATGAGCTTCCGCATCTGTTTCACCTCATGGGTCTGGGCGATTTCCCGCACAATCGTTTCCGCACGTCGGATGTTCGCCGTCGGGCGACGAATCGCAAGCCCGCCGGCCGCCGATTTACCCACCGTTTACGGTGGCCTGGCCGTCCCTTTTCACCGTTCGCGACGACGGGAGCGGAGCGCAATCGCGGCGCCGGCGACCGCGGCGGCCGCCAGCACCACGACGAGCGTCTGCCCGTCGATCTTGCCCAGCTGGCCGACGGCGGCGAGCAGGACGGCGAGGACGAGGACGAACATGCCGACCGCCGTCGCCAGCGTTCGCATCAGCCCTCGCCGGGCGCGAGATAGCGGCCGAACCACTCGAGGACCGCCTCGAAGCGCTGCACGCGGTGCACCGGCGAGCCCGAGCGCGAAAGCTCGTGTCCCTCGCCCGGGAAGCGGACCATCTCGACCTCCTTGCCGAGCAGGCGGAGGAGCACGAAGAGGTGCTCGCCCTGCTCCACGTTGCACCGAAGGTCGCTCTCGGAGTGCACGATCAGGAGCGGCGTTTCGATGTCTCGCGCGTACGTCGCGGGCGACGTCCGCAGCCACTCGTCGACGTTGTCCCACATCGGCCCGCCGAACTGGCGCTCGAAGATCCAGAACACGTCGCTCGAGCCGAACGCGCTGACGAGGTTGTTGACCGCCCGCTCCGACAGCGCGGCCTTGAAGCGCTTCGTGTGGCCGACGATCCACGACGTCATGTAGCCGCCGTACGAGCCGCCGAGGACGCCGAGCCGATCCGCGTCGAGGAACGGGAACCGCTCGATCGCCGTGTCGACGACGCCCATCAGATCCTCGTAGTCGACCGTGCCCCAGCCCGGTCCCGCGTCCCCTCCCGGCCCGCGAATCGCGCGACCCCACGCTTCGGAGTAGCCCGACCCGCCGCGCGGGTTCGAGAAGAGGACACAGTAGCCGGCGCCTGCGTAGACCTGGACCTCGTCGAAGAAGCCGGTCGTGTACTGGGTGAACGGCCCGCCGTGGATCGTGAGGAGCACGGGATACCGCCTGTCTGCGTCGAAGCCCGGCGGCCGCACGAGCCAGGCGTCTACCTCGGTCCCGTCGGCCGACGTCGCGGTGAAGCGCTCGACCTCGAGGAGCCGGCCATCGGCGACGAAGTCGTCGCACACCGACGTCATCCGTTCTCCGTCTCCGGTGAAGAGCTCGGAGGGGCGCGTGTGTGTCGTCGCGGTGTAGGCGAGGCGGCCGTCGCGGAGGTCGAAGTAGTTGATCACCTGCTCGCCGCCGACGAGGAGCTCCGCCTCGCTCGAGCCGTCTGCGGCGACGGCGTAGAGATGGACGTTGCCGCCGTCCTCGACCCGGAACGTGATGCGGTCGCCGTCCCACACCGGATCGCGGACGATCGGGTACGGAGCGCATTGGCGGTCCAGGGACGCCGTGAGGACCCGACGGTTGCCTCCATCTGCGGCCATCACGGCGATCTGACTGTGGTGCGGCTCTGTGCCGTCCTCGGACCAGTGGGCGTAGGCGATGAGCCCGCCGTCCGGCGAGAACGACGCCATCGAGCCGGACTCGTCGGGCTGCGTCAACCGCTTCGGCTCCGCGACTTCGGCGTCGACCTCGAGCTCGTACAGAGCCCCGATCGGCTCGACGTCCCAGTGCTCGCCGCGCAGCGAGCTGAACACGATGCGGCGCCCGTCCGGAGACCAGGCCGGCTCGTCGTCCTCGCAGTCGCCGTCGGTCAGCTGCCGTTCCGCGCCCGCGAGGTCGACGACGAAGACGTGCTTGCGCCGGTCGCCCGTCCAGCCGACGCCGTCGAGCTTGTAGAAGAGGCGTGTGAACCGTCGCGGCGCCCGCCGTCGCTCGTCCTCCTCGTCGTACGCCTCGTCGCGCACACGGCGCGCGAATGCGATCCGGCTCGAGTCGGGCGACCACGCAATCGACTCGACTCCCTCCTTGCCTTCGGTCAGCCGGCGCGGCTCCCCGCCGCCGGAGGGGAGGACGTAGAGCTCCCCGTGCGCCTTCCCCTCGTCGCCGTCACGAGTCGAGATGAAGGCGAGCCAGCGCCCGTCGGGGGACCACCGAGGCGCGCAGTCGCTCCGCTCGCCCGACGTGAGCTGCCTTGGCGCCTCCGAGCAGTCGAGAGGTGCGAGCCAGATCGCCGCGCGGTAGCTGTTCGCCTCCCGGTCGATCCAGTTGACGACGTACGCGACGTGCGTGCCGTCGGGAGAGACGCGCAGGTCGCCGACGCCCGTGACGGCATAGACATCCTCCGGCCGCATTCCCCTCACCCCGGCGCGACTCTAGACTTTTCGTCCGACTCGCGCGGGCGTGGCGGAACTGGCAGACGCGGCGGGTTTAGGTCCCGTTGGGCCGCAGGCCCTTGGAGGTTCGAGTCCTCTCGCCCGCACTACGGAGCTCACGCGCGGACGCGAACCGCGTACACCACCGCCGACAGCATCGCGAGCCAGATGGCCGCCGCGAGGGAGAGCATGCTCAGGATCCATGCGCTCACGCGCCGGGAACGTTCGACCTCGTCCACGCGCTCCCTGCTTGAATGATCCCGTGGAGACCCAAGTCGAGGAGCTGCCGGAGAATCGCGTCCGGCTGACCGTCCAGGTTCCGTCGCACGACGTGCACCACGCGGTCGAACACGCGGCCGAGGATCTCGCGCAGAGCGTCAAGGTGCCGGGCTTCCGCAAGGGGAAGGTGCCGCGCCAGGTGCTCGTGCAGCGCGTGGGTCGCGAGCGGCTCATGACCGAGGCGGTCGAGAGTCACATCGGCGGCTGGTTCTGGAACGCGGCGGCCCGCACGCGCGTCCGCCCCGTCGAGCAGCCGCACTACGACTTCGAGCTTCCCGCCTCGGCCGACGAGGATTGGAACTTCACTGCCACCGTCGCCGTGCAGGCGAAGCCGGAGCTGCCCGACTGGACGACGCTCGAGGTCGGGGTCGCCGAGGTCGAGGTGCCGGAGGATCTCGTCCAGGCCGAGCTCGCTGCGCTGCGCTCGACCGTCGCAGAGCTCGTTCCCGTCGAGGGTCGGCCCGTCGCTCCCGACGACACGGTGATCCTCGATCTCGTGTCCGACGACGAGACGCGGCGCGACTACGTCGTCGAGCTCGGCCGCGGCGCCGTCGTCGAGGAGATCGAGCAGGGCCTCGTGGGGATGAAGGCCGGCGAAACGAAGGAGATGTCGTTCGAGCTCGTCGACGGCTCGACGCAGTCGCTCGCCGCGACGGTGAAGGAGATCAAGGAGAAGGTGCTGCCGCCGGTCGACGACGAGCTCGCGCGGGCGGCGACCGAGTTCGAGACGCTCGCCGAGCTGCGCGACGACATCGAAACGCGGCTGCGCGAGCAGATCGAGGACGAGGTCGAGACACGTTTCCGTGCCGACGCCGCCGACGCGCTCGTCGCAGCGTCGAAGGTCGACGCAGCCGGGCCGCTCGTCGAGTCGCGCGCGCGCGAGTTGCTGCGCGGCTTCGCCCGCCAGGTCGAAGCGCGCGGCGTGCAGCTCGAGACCTTCCTCGCCATGACGGGCCAGCAGCCCGACGAGCTCGTGGCAAGGCTGCGGGAGGAGGCGCAACGCTCCGTCGCACGCGAGCTCGTGCTCGAAGCTGCGGCCGAGCAGCTCGGGCTCGAAGTGCCCGACTCGGAGGTCGAGGAGCTCGTGCGCGAGGAGGCCGAGGCGGTCGACGACGACGCCGACCAGATGCTCGGGGCCCTGCGCGAGAGCGGCCGCTTCGAGGCGCTCCGCGACGACCTCCGTCTCCGCCGCGCACTCGATCGGGTCGCCGCAGACGTACGGCGCATCCCGCTCGCGCAGGCAGAGGCGCGGGAGGCGATCTGGACGCCCGACAAGGAGAAACCACCGACCGAGACGAAACTCTGGACCCCCGACCAGCCGCAGAGGCCCGAAGGAGCCCGATCATGAACCCCTCGAATCTCGTCATCCCGTCCGTCATCGAGCAGACCTCTCGCGGGGAGCGCTTCTTCGACATCTACTCGCGGCTGCTCAACGAGCGGATCATCTTCCTCGGCACCCCGATCGACGACCAGGTCGCGAACCTCGTCGTCGCGCAGATGATCCACCTCGAGTCCGAGGATCCGGACAAGGACATCAACATCTACATCAACTCGCCGGGCGGCTCCGTGTACTCCGGGCTCGCGATCTACGACACGATCCAGTTCATCAAGCCGGACGTCGCGACGACCTGCGTCGGCATCGCGATGTCGATGGGCGCGCTGCTTCTTGCGGCGGGCGCGGAGGGAAAGCGCACCGCCCTGCCGAATGCCAAGATCCTGATCCACCAGGTGTCGGGCGGCTTCCAGGGCCAGGGCACCGATATCGAGATCCAGGCCAAGGAGACCATCAATCTCAAGCGGCGCCTGGAGGAGATCATCGCCCAGCACACGAACCAGCCGGTCGACAAGGTCTCGAAGGACATGGAGCGCGACTACTACATGACGGCCGAGGAAGCGAGCTCGTACGGAATCGTCGACCAAGTGATCGCGCACCGTTAAGGGCATAGACGAGAAGGCGATTTCGAGGTAGAAGAGGCAGATGGCGCGGGCAACGGACGGCAACGAACAGCTTCTCTGCAGCTTCTGCGGGAAGAGCCAGCGACAGGTCAAGAAGCTGATCGCCGGCCCGGGGGTCTACATCTGCGACGAATGCATCGATCTCTGCAACGAGATCATCGACGAGGAGCTCACGACCCCGACTCAGCTCGACCTCGAGAACCTCCCGCGGCCGCGCGACATCTACGACGTCCTGAACGACTACGTCGTCTCGCAGGAAGAGGCGAAGCGCACGCTCTCCGTGGCCGTCTACAACCACTACAAGCGCGTGCAGATGGGGACGGAGGACGACGAGGTCGAGCTCCAGAAGTCGAACATCCTCCTCCTCGGCCCGACCGGCTGCGGCAAGACGCTCCTCGCGCAGACGCTCGCACGGATCCTCAACGTCCCGTTCGCGATCGCCGACGCGACGGCGCTGACCGAGGCCGGCTACGTCGGCGAGGACGTCGAGAACATCCTCCTCAAGCTGATCCAGGCCGCGGACTTCGACATCAAGAAGGCCGAGACCGGGATCATCTACATCGACGAGGTGGACAAGATCGCGCGGAAGGCGGACAACCCGTCGATCACGCGCGACGTCTCGGGCGAGGGGGTGCAGCAGGCGCTCCTCAAGATTCTCGAGGGGACGGTGGCCTCGGTGCCTCCGCAGGGCGGGCGCAAGCACCCGCACCAGGAGTTCCTCTCGATCGACACGACGAACATCCTCTTCATCTGCGGCGGCGCGTTCGCCGGCCTCGACAAGATCATCGCGCGCCGCATCGGCAAGAACGCCGTCGGGTTCGGCGCCGACATCCGCTCGAAGCACGACGTCGAGTCGTCGGAGCTGCTCGCGGACGTCATGCCGGAGGATCTCCTCAACTTTGGACTGATCCCGGAGTTCATCGGCCGCCTCCCGGTCGTCTCGGCCGTGCACCAGCTGCGGCGCGAGGATCTCGTTCAGATCCTCGAGGAGCCGAAGAACGCTCTCGTCAAGCAGTACCAGCGCTTCTTCGGGTACGACGGGATCGAGCTCGTCTTCACCGAGGACGCGATGTGGGAGATCGCCGACCGCGCGCTCGAGCGCGAGACCGGCGCGCGCGGACTGCGCTCCATCATCGAGGCTGCGTTGCTCGACGTGATGTTCGAGCTTCCGTCGCGCCGCGACGTGACGAAGTGCGTGATCACGAAGGAGACGATCTCGCAGGGCATCCGCCCGACGCTCGTCACGAGCGCCGAGGCCGCCGGCGACGAGCCGGACGAGCCGGTCGAGCAAACTGCCTGAAGAGCTGCGCTCTTCCGGCAGAGTGACCGAACTCCGCGCGCACGAGAGCGCGGTCTCGGGCGCGTCCGGGCTGAGTGCTCGTTGCCTGCCGCGGCGGGCGCCTATGGCGCGCGCCGGGGAGCGGGGAGAGCCTGCGGCCGAGTCGCCGCTACTCGGCTGTCTTGGCCTCCGGCCGCTCGCATAGCGTTCCGCAGGTGAGCGCGATCGAGGTCGGAGCCGAGTTCGGGCCGTCGTCCTGGGTCGACGTGCCGCAGGAACGGATCCAGGCGTTCGCCGACACGACCGGCGACCACAACTTCATCCACGTCGATCCGGAGATGGCGGCGCAGACGCCCTTCGGCGGCACGGTTGCGCACGGCTACCTGACGCTCGCGCTGCTGCCGGCGATGTCCTACGAGGTGATTCCACACGACGATCCCGGGGCCGGAATGGCGCTCAACTACGGCCTCAACAAAGTGCGGTTCCCGGCTCCCGTCCCGTCCGGGTCGCGGGTGCGAGGCACGTTCCGCGTCGACTCGCTGAGGGAAGAGGACTGGGGCCGCGAGGCGACGATGACGGCGACGATCGAACGCGACGGCGGCGACAAGCCGGTCTGCGTCGCCGAGGTGGTCTACCGCTACTACCGCCTCTAGCGCCTGGATCCCAAATGGCGAGCTTTTACACCTTGACAGGTGTAGTTTCCGGCGTCTAGTGGTACGTTCTGGATCCGAAACTCTGGACGAGGAGGCGTTGATGATTGAGGAGGCAGCCGAGGAACTCGAGGACCGCTGGAGCGGCGACGCCCGCTGGGAAGGGATCGAGCGGACGTACACGGCAGAGGACGTCGTCCGTCTGCGCGGCTCGGTCGTCGAGGAGCACACGCTCGCGAAGCTCGGCGCCGAGCGTCTGTGGCAGCTGATTCAGGCCGACCAACCCGTCCGCGCGCTCGGCGCGCTCACGGGCGGCCAGGCGGTCCAGATGGTGCGCGCCGGGCTCGAGGCGGTCTACCTCTCCGGCTGGCAGGTCGCCGCCGACGCGAACCTCGCGGCCGCGACCTACCCCGACCAGAGCCTCTACCCAGCGAACAGCGCTCCCGCTCTTGTGCGCCGCCTGAACAACGCGCTCCTCCGGGCCGACCAGATCGACTGGGCGGAAGGACGGAACGGCACCCACTGGCTTGCGCCGATCCTCGCCGACGCCGAGGCCGGCTTCGGCGGGCCGCTGAACGCCTACGAGCTGATGCGCGCGATGATCGAGGCGGGCGCCGCGGGCGTCCACTACGAGGATCAACTCGCGTCCGAGAAGAAGTGCGGGCATCTCGGTGGAAAGGTGCTCGTGCCGACGCAGCAGTTCGTCCGCACGCTCAACGCGGCCCGGCTCGCGGCCGACGTCTGCGGCGTCCCGACCGTCCTCGTCGCCCGCACCGACGCGCTCTCTGCCGCGCTCCTCACGAGCGACGTCGACGATTACGACCGCGACTTCGTCACCGGCGAGCGCACCTCGGAAGGCTTCTACCGCGTGCGCGACGGGATCGACGCCGCAGTCTCGCGCGGCCTCGCCTACGCGCCGTACGCAGACCTCGTCTGGTTCGAGACGTCGACGCCGGACCTCGGCGAGGCGAAGGAGTTCGCCGACGCGCTGCACGAGCGCTTCCCGGGCAAGCCGCTCGCGTACAACTGCTCGCCATCCTTCAACTGGCGGCAGCACCTCGACGACGACGAGATCGCTTCCTTCCAGGACACGCTCGGCGAGTGGGGCTATCGCTTCCTCTTCATCACGCTTGCCGGCTTCCACTCGCTCAACGCGGCGATGTTCGAGCTCGCCCACGGCTACGCCGACGAGCAGATGCCCGCGTACGTGCGGTTGCAGCAGCGCGAGTTCGAGCTCGAGGAGCTCGGCTACACCGCGACCCGGCACCAGCACGAGGTCGGCGCCGGCTACTTCGATCTCGTCACGCAGGCCGTCGCGCCCGGCAGCGAGACGCTCGCGCTGAAGGGCTCCACCGAGGAGGCGCAGTTCACCCGGGAGCACGCGTGAGCGCGGTCGCGAATGTCGAGGTCGTGGCTTCGGCCGACGAGTCCGTGCTCACGCGCGAGGCGCTCGATCTCGTCGCACGCTTGCACCGCGAGCTGAACGCGCGCCGGCGCGAGCTGCTCGAGGCGCGCCGCGAGAGACAGGCCGAGCTCGACGCGGGAGCGAACCCTCGTTTCCTTGCCGCGACGCAAGACGTACGTGACGCCGAGTGGCGGGTCGCCGAGGCGCCCGCCGACCTCCGTGACCGTCGCTGCGAGATCACCGGCCCGGTCGACCGGAAGATGATGATCAACGCGCTCAACTCGGGAGCCCGCGTCTTCATGGCCGACTACGAGGATGCGTGCTCGCCCTCGTGGGCGAACATCGTCGAGGGGCAGCGGAACGTCACCGATGCGGTGCGCAGGGAGATCTCACTCGAGACCTCGGACAAGTCGTACCGGCTGAACGACGAGATCGCGACGCTCCTGATCCGGCCGCGCGGCTGGCACCTACCCGAGCGCCACGTGCTCGTCGACGAGGAGCCCGTCTCGGCGTCGCTCTTCGACTTCGGCCTCCACATGGCGCGCAATGCCCACGAGCAGCTCGAGCGCGGCGGCGGGCCGTACTTCTACCTCCCGAAGCTCGAGTCGCATCTCGAGGCGCGCCTCTGGGCCGAGGCGTTCTCGCTCGCGGAACAGGAGCTGGGCCTCCCGTGCGGGACGATCCGCTGCACCGTTCTCATCGAGACGATTCTCGCCGCCTTCGAGATGGAGGAGATCCTCTACGAGCTGCGCGACTGGGGCTGCGCGCTCAACGCCGGGCGCTGGGACTACATCTTCAGCGCGATCAAGAAGTTCCGGGCGCGCGACTGGGTGCTGCCCGACCGCGCGCAGGTGACGATGACCGTCCCGTTCATGCGCGGCTACACCGAGCTGCTCGTCCGCTCGTGCCACCGGCGCGGCGCGCACGCGATCGGCGGCATGGCGGCCTTCATCCCGTCCCGCAAGGACGCGGAGGCGAACGAGATCGCGCTCGGGAAGGTGCGCGAGGACAAGGAGCGCGAATCCGACGACGGGTTCGACGGCTCGTGGGTCGCGCACCCCGATCTCGTGCCGGTCTGCACCGAGGTCTTCGACGGCGTCCTCGACGAGCGACCGAATCAGGTCGAGCGGCTGCGCGAGGACGTCGTGCCGGACGAGTCGGCGCTCCTCTCCATCGCGGAGACGCCCGGCGAGGTCACCGACGCGGGCGTCCGGACGAACGTCTCCGTCGGCGTCCGCTACCTCGACTCGTGGCTGCACGGCGTCGGCGCGGCGGCGATCGACAACCTGATGGAGGACGCGGCGACTGCAGAGATCTCCCGCTCGCAGATCTGGCAGTGGGTGCGTCACGGGCGCGTCGACGAGAAGCTCGTCCGCCACGAGATCGAGCTCGTCGAGGCCGGCGACGAGGCGAAGGAGGTCTTCGCCGCCGTCGCGCTTTCCGAGGACCTCGAGGACTTCCTGACCCTGCCCGCGTACGAACGCCTCAACGACTGAAAGGGGGAGCAATGGAGACCGTCGAGCTAATCAGAGAGGACGGGTACGAGCTGCTCGAGCCCGACGATCCGCCGAAGTCGGAGCTCGCGGAGTGCAACTGCCCCGAGTTCTGCGAGCGCGACCACGACAACGAGTAGGTCGCGCCGGGCCGCGTACACTCGGCGCATGTCCCTCGACAGCACGAAGGCCGACGACATCGCGCTCGTGATCGAGGAGGCGATCGTCGCGGGAGAGCTCGAGCCCGGGACGGTCCTTCGCCAGGAGCAGCTGTCGGAGCAGTTCGAGGTCTCGCGCACGCCGATCCGCGAGGCCCTGCGCAGGCTCGCCGCGCTCGGGCTCGTCTCCTTCGTCCCGAACCGCGGTGTCCGCGTCCGCACGATCTCGCGTGAGGAGCTGCACGAGGCGTTCATGGTCCGCGCCGAGCTCGAGGCGCTCGCGACCGAGGTCGCCGCGACGAAGATCACGCGCGAGGATCTCGCCGAGCTCGAGGAGGCAGAGCAGAAGTTCGCGCGGATCTCGAAGGACCTGCGCGCTCGCGAGCCGGGCGAGGCGCGGCGCTCGATCATGGGCGAGTGGGTGCGCGCGAATCACGCCTTCCACGACGTCATCTACCGCGTCGCCGACCTGCCCCTCGTCGAGCAGCTCGCGAAGAGCGCGCGCCGCTCCTTCTCCGGCCCGGCCGTCTGGGCGCCGGGCGACCACGCGATCGACGGCCTCTACGCGAAGAACGCCGAGCAGCACCGGGCGATCCGGCAATCGCTCGCCGCCGGCAGCCCGGCCGGCGCTCGCGCGCTCGCGCACGAGCACGTCCTCTCCTCCTTCGCGATGCTCGAGGCGATCCTCGAGCAGGTCGGCGGCACCTGGCCACAACCGAAGCGCTCCCCCGCTAAGCTCATCTCATAGTCGCTGCCTGACGACATCCGCCCGATGGACACGCTTTACAAGCCGCAGGGCGTCGAAGAGCGCTGGCAGCAGACCTGGGAAGAGGAAGGTCTCTACGCCGCCGATCC
>Ga0070730_10004785_pt1 | contig 11780 bp, 8 predicted proteins | sample Coa_R1_3_FD_66447 | JGI IMG/M metagenome (GOLD analysis project Ga0070730, IMG submission 66447) | Surface soil microbial communities from Centralia Pennsylvania, which are recovering from an underground coalmine fire - Coalmine... | ecosystem: Environmental > Terrestrial > Soil > Unclassified ... | reverse complement strand
GGACACGAACGGCTGACCAAGTTCAAAGCGCTGGCGGTGCTTTCATCCGATGCTATTTCCTCCGTCGCTTATGCGACTGAAGCTATTTTGATTAATCTGGTAGCTGCGGGTACGCTCCATCTCGGCCTGACCTTTCCTATCAGTATGGTGATTATTGCTCTGCTGGCAATTGTTGCCATCTCCTATCGCCAGACGATCCCCGCCTACCCCAATGGGGGTGGATCCTATATTGTGGCGAAAGAGAATCTGGGAACATTGGCGGGATTGGTCGCGGCAGCGGCACTACTGATCGATTATGTGCTCAATGTCTCGGTGAGCGTGGCGGCAGGTGTGCATAATCTGGTCTCGCTCTTTGGAGGATTGCAGCCCTACGTTGTCCCGATTGATGTGGCCCTGGTTATCTTGATTACGGTGCTCAATCTACGCGGCGTCCGCGAATCGGGGAGCATCTTTGCCCTGCCTACCTATTTTTTTGTCATCAGCGCTGTGTTGCTCATTGTGGTAGGTGTGGTCAAAGCCTTTGTCTTACAACATCAGCCTTTGATTGGAACCTTTGCGCCCTCTGTTGCGGCGGTAGAACCATTATCCGTGTTTCTGATCCTGCGCTCCTTCGCGACGGGCTGCTCCGCGATGACGGGAGTCGAGGCTATCTCCAATGGTGTGCCAGCGTTTCAGAAGCCAGAGACGCGCAATGCCGCGATCACCCTGACCTGGATGGCCGTTATTCTGGGCACGCTTTTCTTCGGGATTACGGTCCTGGCCATGACCTACGCCGTGCAGGCGAATCCTCAAGGGGACCCGACGGTAATCGCACTGATTGCCATGAAGGTCTTTAATGGGCCGCTGGCTTTTCTGTTTCCCGTGTTTCAAATTGCCACTCTGGGTATTCTGACCCTGTCGGCTGAAACCAGCTACTCAGACTTCCCACGCCTGGCATCGCTGCTGGCTCGCGATCGGTTCCTGCCTAGTCAGTTTGCCTTTCGCGGGGATCGTCTCGCGTTTTCCGTTGGCATTGTTTTCCTGGCAGTCCTGGCCAGCGTCCTGCTCATCGCTTTCAAAGGGGACACCAACCAACTCATCAATCTTTTCGCGGTTGGGGTCTTCATTTCCTTTACGCTCTCCCAATCTGGGATGGTGTTCCATTGGTGGCGAGCGCGGAATGAGCAAAAAGGTTGGAGGAGGAGCATGGTGATCAATGGACTGGGAGCCGCGACCACCCTGCTGGTCTCACTGATTATCTCGGTGACCAAGTTTCTGGAGGGAGCCTGGATTGTAGTGCTGCTCATCCCTCTGCTGGTCATGACGTTTCTGGCGATTCATCGGCACTACCAGCATGTCGAGCGAGAGCGGACGACGGATATTCCGGTGCGCCCGCAGGATGTGCACCATCGTCTGATTGTGCCGATTGCGGCGCTGGATCGTGCCGCCATTCAAAGCCTGGCATATGCTCGTTCTATCTCGCCTCACGTGACCGCTGTGCATGTGACCATCGATGAGGAGGAAGCCAATAAAATACGCGAGAGATGGAATGACTGGCAGCACTATCTGCATGAGGGCGAGGAGACGCATCTGCTGGTGATCGAGTCACCGTATCGCTCTTTGATGCGTCCCTTGCTGGCCTACATTGATACCATCCATGAGCGGCATCCCGAGGATATGCTCACCGTGATCTTGCCCGAATTTGTCGTTGCACACTGGTGGGAGTATTTCTTGCACAATCAGACGGCGCTGCGTCTCAAGGCAGCTCTGCTCTTCCGACCGGGTATTGTGGTCATCAATATTCCTGAGCATCTGCTTGATCGCCCTCGATCTACACACCGTCGACGGGAATGACAGAGCGCCTGTGCAGTGCGAAGATGTGGCTGTGCGTAGCAGTGCAATCGTGGTTGGATAGATGGGGCCAAAACTGAAAATGATCAACCCCACCGATAGTTTGTAGGAGAAGGAAGGCCTGGGAATATTACACAATATTACACTGGTGTGGAGTGTAACATTGTGTAATATTGGTTAGAGCGGCCTGTGGAGTGGGTTGATAGGGTTATTACAATATTACACTCAGAGGGGGGCAAAGCAAAATACCGGAAATGCCGCTTTTGCTCGATTGTGGGAAGCATAACACTTCTTCCTTCAGATCCCCTTAAGGCAAGACCGCGACCTTGATACCTTCGCCACTAGCGGCTTTGTCCAGCGCCTCACAGGCCGATCGTAGAGGGAAGCGATCAGTTACCATCGATTCCACCTCAATCTGGCCCGACTCAATCAGTTGAAGAGCCGTTTGATAGTCAGCGCGTCGGGAATTTGCGCTGCCAGTGACCTCCAGTTCTTTATAGTGAATGAGGTTAGCTTCGACCTCCGCCCAGCCTTTGGCGGCCAGGCCCGCAAAGATATTGATGCGCCCCCCCTGGCGAGCCAGATTGAGGGCATCATTGACGAGCCTGGGTACCCCAATGCAGATAATGACCGAATCCACCCCCAGCCCTCCGGTGGCCTCAGAAACCACAGAAGAAAGGTCTTCAACGCTGGGGTCAACGGTGATATGTGCTCCAAAGGTGGAGGCAATGGCACGGCGAGGAGCGGAAGGTTCGCTGACTATAACGGTTCGTGCTCCAGCTAGCAGGGAGAGCTGAAGGTGAAAGAGGCCGATAGGGCCTGACCCCAGAATGAGCACGCAGCTATTCAAGCGTATGCGGGAACGATGGTGGCCATTGACGCAGCAGGCTAGCGGCTCAGCAAGAGCCAGATATTCTGAGGGCAGATCGTTTTGCGCCACAAAGAGATTACCTGCAGCTACAGCATCGCCAGGAATCCGCACATACTCACTCAATCCCCCGTTCACATCATAGCCCACTATGTGTGGATGAGGACAGATATTCTCCATGCCATTCTGACAGTAGAAACATCGATGGCAAGCTATTACCGGAGCCATCGCCACTGGCGCTCCAGTCTCATATCCCCTTACCTTCCGCCCTACCTGATAGACATGCCCAGCCATTTCGTGGCCTAGAATGGCGGGGAGGGGGATCCCTTTCGTCTTTTCGCCACGGAAGATACGCACGTCAGTGCCACATATAGTATTGGCTCCCACCTTAACGAGAACCTCGTCCGCGCCGATATCGGGCGTATCAACCTCCATTACTTCCATTTGACCGGGATGCTGAAATACAGCTGCAAGCATCTAGTTCCTCCTGACATGGTTGTTTGTCATCACTTACGTTCCGCAACGTGTTGGACAACATCATGCATCAATTCCTGCATCTGCGGATAAGTAGCTATATACTTATCTACATAGAATTGATATTCCTGGTGTCGTTGCTGATCTGGCTCAATGCGATGGCTTGTGTGGACCATAGAGCGGGCTGCTTCCTGTAGATTCGGGTATATTCCCGCGCCCACCGCCGCCAGTATCGCCGAACCCAGGACTGCGGCTTCAGATACTTTGGTGAAAGTAATGGGAAGGTTACTCACATCTGCATGGATCTGCATCCAGAAAGGACTCTTCAGAGGACCACCGCAAGCAACAATCTGGCGTGGCTGGAAGCCATATGAGCGTAGTGTCCGGAAGATAAGCTCTGTTCCATAGCAGATACCTTCTAGAATCGCACGATAGATATACGCTGCATCGTGCTTGAGGGTCAGTCCCCAAATCATGCCGCGTGCTTCCGAGTCGGCATAGGGGGTACGATTGCCTTGCCAGTGGTCCACTACCACGAGTCCATCAGAGCCTACAGGCAAGTTCTCGGCACGTTGATTGAGCAGATCATACAGGCCGATGCCCTGCGCCTGTGCTTCTTCAATAAGTCCACCACAGAAATTATCGCGGAACCATTTGACGACAGAACCAGTGGAAACCTGACCGCCTTCTACCACGTACTGACCAGGAACGACAGCGTCAGTGAAGGCGCCAAAGAAGCCGGGACCATAGATGGGCTCTGCGGACTCGCCGAAGATAGCATGGGAAGAGCCAGTGATGAGAGCGATCTCGCCGGGAGCCAGCACGTTCATACCAACCGTAGCCACCATAGAGTCCGCGCCACCTTCGGCGACTGGAATACCAGGAGGCAGACCAAGTTCTGCTGCTGCTTGCTTAGCGAGGCCACCGACCACTGTGCCCATGTCCAGAACCTTCTGGGGGAATTTTTCGAGAAGATCATCCAGTTCAACAGCCTGATAGAGGCTGGCTGGAAAGCCGCCAGTGTTGCGGTCGTAGTACCAGCGAATGCTGGCGATGTTGATACTGGCCGTCCATTCACCAGTGAGACGATAGGTCATCCAATCAATATATTCACAAATATGGGTAGCGGCATGATAAATGTCTGGCTCATGCTCCTTCAACCAGAGAGCCTTGCAAGGCATCCACTCCGCTGAAACTTTGGCGAACCCGTTGTACTTGAGCGCGGGATCTCCCGTTTTAGCGACCCGGCGTGCTTGATCGGTAGCACGAACATCCATCCAGATGATAGCTGGCCGCAGGAGGCGGTCATACTTATCCAATGCAACAACCGTACATGTTGTCGCATCTAAAGAAAGACCAGCGATCTCATTGGGTGCAATGCCGCTTTTACTTATTACAGCCCTGACTGCCGCTACCAGAGACGACCACCACTCGTCCGGGTCCTGCTCCGCCCACCCCGGACGAGGGTGCTTGAGTGTATAGGTCTGGCTCGCGAAGCCCATAGGCGTGCCTTCTCGGTCAAAGATACCAACGCGCACACCCTCCGTTCCACCATCTATTCCCATGAAGTAAGGACCACTCACCATTTTCAGCCTCCTTATCTTAGGTGTCCTCTTTGTCCACCAGCTAAAGCAGCGACTGCACTGTGTCCAGCGAAGGGAGTGAAAACCTCTCCTGGTCAATGATATTGTGCCAGTACCTTTTCTACGTACCTGGTAGTATCTGGGTTTTTACCCCCTCACCATAGCGTACCATATCAAGGGCTTTGGGGAAATCCACCAGGGGAAGGGCCGCTGTTAGCATCGCCTCAGTATCGATCACCTTTCCGCAGATGAGATCGATCGCAGCTTGAAACGAGAAGAGCACCGCCATCGAGCCGATAACCGTAATCTCATCATTGTAAATACGGAACGGAGAAAGCGAGATGCGCGCGTCGTGGGGTGCTACCCCAAAGACCATCAACTTGCCGCCACGTTTAACTGCCATAAATGCGCTCTCAATGACCTTCGAAACCCCGGTTGCATCGATAACACAACTGAAGCCAAGCGGCTCATCTTGTAAGGCTTGTTTGATATCAGTATAGACCTGAGTGGCACCAAGCGTCTCGGCACGCGCCAGGCGTTGCATATTCAGATCAACCATCACGACCCGCGATGCGCCACCTTGTACAGCAAGCTGCAGAAGGAGCAACCCCATCGTCCCAGCGCCGACGATCAGAAAGGTATCGCCGGATCTGGGATTGAGGCTATGCATGCCATGCACCGCACAAGAAACGGGTTCAATCAGAGCGGCCTCACGCAACGAAATGGCGGCGGGTAATATATAAGCTTTCGTTATAGGGACCGAGACATACTCGGCAAGTGCTCCAGCGGTTGTGACACCGATCGCGGCATAGTTGAGGCAGAGGTTTTCATGGCCGGTACGGCAGAACTCACACTGCCCACAGTAGAGATTTGGCTCGACGGCAACCCTGCTACCAACTGTTATGTTTGCACCCCCATTGCCATGCTTCTGCGCAATATTGCTTCCCAATGCCACCACCTCACCTGCGAACTCGTGACCAGGAATGATGGGATAACGAGCCAGCGGAGAGTCGCCATCAATAATATGGAGATCAGTGCCGCAGATACCACATGCAGCCACGCGAACGACCACTTCATCTGGACGAGGAGTAGGGTCTGGCACACTGCCAACTCGAATGCTGCCAGGAGCATCAATGACTACTGCACGCATAGGAAATCCATCCTTTTCTCATTCTTGAGGGACGACAATTGATTTGATCACGGTCCTGGTCTTGTTATTTCAGGGCCCCGCCGGTTAGCCCTTCCACCAGGTACTTCTGTGCATAGATGCCGATCGCAATAGGCACCAAAATGATCAGTGTCGCTAGAGCAGAGACCTTTGCCAGGAAGAGACCCTCATTACTCGTAAAGGCCGCCACCATAATGGGTAAGGTTGGTGAGTTAGTAGTGGTCAGCGTGACCGCAAAGAAGAAATCGTTCCAGGCAAAAATGATGGCGAGCAGTGCCGCCGCCGCTAAGCCCGGCGCTGCCATCGGCACGACGATCCTCACCAGAGTCTGCAACGTTGAACAGCCATCCAGCCAGGCGCTTTCCATCACCTCCTTTGGCAAGTCCAGGAAGTACGAACGAGCCATCCAGATGATCAGTGGCAGGTTCATCGATGTGTAGACAATGATCAATGTGAAGAGATTGTCCAGCAAGTTAAGGTGGGTAATAATCACATACAAAGGGACAAGGATGGCCGCGAATGGCATGAAACGCGTGGAGAGTACAAAGAACAACATATCATCCGATGACTTTTTACGCATCTGGAAGACCATGGCGTAGGCAGCGGGAATGCCCAGAACCATAGCGAGGGCAGTGGAAATGAGAGCTGCTGCTACGCTGTTGAACAGATAGGCACCGAAGTCTCCATTAAGCGCGAGCAGAAACTGATCGAGCGTAGGTTGGAAGAAGAGGACGGGCGGAATGGTAATCGCGGCGATCTCTGTCTTAAAGCCGGTCAGCACCATCCAGAGGACGGGAAAGATCAGCAAAAAAACCAGGACATAGGTCAAGATTGTCCATCCAAAGTTGGACCACCAGTTTCTAGCTTCCATACTCATAATTTAGCCTCTTTCTGCTACTTTCCGCTCAGTCATGAGACGTAACATGCCCCTTGCGGCAAGAATTGCTACTATTACCCCGATGACGCCCAGCGTTGCAGCTTCTCCGATCTGAAACGAACTCAATGCCGCCCGGTAGGTGTAGAAGGGGAGAGTATTGGTTGATACTCCTGGCCCACCGGAAGTTGTGACGTAAATCTCGCCGAACGTCTGGAAGATAAAAATCGTTCCGAAGAGGAGGGCGATCTCGTACGGTTTTCGTAGCAACGGAAAGATGATACGCCAGAATGTAGTGAAGGCATTGGCCCCATCGACCCTGGCCGCCTCTCTTATGCTTTCTGGAATAGCCTGGAGGCCCGCCAGAATGACGAGCATCACGAAGGGAGTCCATTCCCAGGCAACAATGAAGGTGATACTCTGAAGTGGAATGGCGGAAAACCAGGGAATAGCAGGAAGGCCGATAGAGTGGAGTAGCCAGTTAGCCATCCCTGAAGATGGGCTAAGAAAGAGATTTTTCCAAATCAAAGCCATCACCGAAGGTGTCACCAAAAACGGCACCGTTGCCAAGCCACGCAAGAAACTTCTGCCCCAAATGCGACGATTTAACAGCAGTGCCAGAAGCGTCCCGGCGATAAGAGCCAGGATGATGGCGCCAGCCACGAGTTGTAAGGTATTGCCCATAATGGGCCAGAAGTTTGGATCACCTACAAACACGTGAACGTAGTTCGAAAGGCCAACAAATGGGAAGCCCTCAGATGGCACCAGGAGGTTCCAGGAATGCAGGCTAAACCATACCGCGAGAAGAAACGGAATCTGCGTGAGCACGATCATAAATACGAGCGAAGGAAGATGCAACCATGGTCTTCCTTCGAGCGGTTTCGCTTTAGGAACTGTACGATTTTTCATGTCAGGGAGTGTAGGAAGCCGAACCGCCTGATTTGCCTGGCTCATAATCTAGTCTCTCTTCTTTTCTAGTGCAATTGGAGTGATGGACGGTGGAACCCTCCCCTTAGCAAGAGCAGGGTCCCACATGCTTTGAGATACCGGGCATTGTCACTAATACCCGCTAACATTGTCCTTGTTCACCTGAGATGCCAGGAGCTGATCGGACTGTTGGAGAGCCTGATTGACCGGTAGTTTGCCCGCAACCACGGCTGACATCAACTCACTTATCTGCTGCCCGACTGATTCAAACTGTGGAATACCCACATATTGAACGCCATGATAAGGGACGGGATCGAGCGTTGGATGATCGGGAGTCGCGGTATTGATAGAGTCAAGGGTAATCTGAGCAAAGGGAGCAGCCTTTTGATAGTCAGCGTTCTGGTAAATCGAAGCACGTGTCCCTGGAGGCACATTGGCCCAGCCGAAGGTCTGGCCTGCCAGAGTCAGATACTGCGAACTGGTGGACCAGGTAAGGAATTTGAAGGCGGCATCCTTATTTTTGCTCGAGTTGACCATACCAAGTGACCAGGCCCACAACCAATGGCTGCCATTGACGGTCACAGCCGTTGGAGCATAGACGTAGCCAACATTCCCGGCGATCCTGGAAGTCGCTGGTGTTTCCAGCACGCCGCCAAACGAGGTAGCATCATAGAACATGGCGCCCTTACCCTGAGTCATGAGGTTGACGCACTCCTGCCAACCAGCGGTTGAGGCATCTGGCTCACCATACTTCTGCAAGAGGGTAGAGTACTCCGTCACGGCCTGTTGTACAGCAGGGCTGGAGAGCTGGGGTTTCCAGTCCGAGTCGAACCAACGACCACCATAGGTGTTAATCATCGTGTCGAGCACTGCCATATTCATGCCCCAGCCAGATTGACCGCGCAACAGAATGCCAGTCGTGCCATTGGCAGGATCATGGAGTTGTTTCGCAAATTGGGCAACCTGATCCCAGGTAGGATGCAATGGCATAGTCAGGTTATGTTGCGCGAAAATTTGCTTGTTGTACATCAGCATACTGCTCTCGGCGTAGAAGGGAAGAGCGTAAGCATGCCCTTGATAGGAAAGCGTCGACATGACCGGCTTGAGGAGATCGTCGTAATTGTAATTACTCTTATCGGTCGCCGACATCTTATCAAAGTAGGGAGTGAGATCCTGGATCCATCCATTATGGGCCCAAATGGGGGTTTCGTAACTTCCGATGGTGGCAATATCAAATTTTCCCGCGTTGGTAGCCACGTCCTGTGTGACTTTGGAACGCAAATCATTCTCAGGTAGGGTCACGAAGTTGACCTTGATAGTGGGGTTGTCCTTTTCAAAGACTTGTTTTGTCAATTGCTCCATCTGTACCATTTGGGAGTTGTTCACGGTGGCGATAGTCAGTGTCGTGGTCGTGCCGGATGATGAAGATGGGGATTGGCTTGAACTCGATGGGGTACAAGCTGCCAGCATTACTTGAAGCAAAGCAAGGCATGCTATAACGGCGATTACCCGCGCAGTAATCTTCATGGCAAATTTCTCCTTGTGGAATGCGTCAATGCAGTAAAAAGAGAACGTCCGAAGGTCGCGAAAGTACTCCATGGATAAGAGAGAAGGTCTCAGCAACGAGATGCTCTAGAAAGAAAAGTGGCTCCTTTCTTGTAGGAATGGTACGAAATAGGAAGATTTTCCAACAGATCAGGTTCTCCTTTACGAAGTTACGCTGAATGTGCGAAGATGAACAAATAAATGTTTGAACAGGAACAATATTAACATAAAAATTGTTCGATTTCAAGGCTATTGTGATAACCTTGCTCTTTTGGGTAAAAATATGGTACTATTTTGTTACAAATAGCATCATAACACTGGCAGCCTGGCTACTTCCCGCAGAGAGGATCCATTTCCATGAAGAAAAACGGCCCGAACGCAAGCGACCGACATGCACAACTCATTGGATTGCTCAAGGAGCGAGGCTACTGCTCGGTTGCAGAGATGAGCCAATTGCTACATGTATCATCGATGACCATTCGACGTGATTTGCATATGTTGCAAGAGAAGCAGATTGTAGAGGTAACATATGGAGGGGCACGCTTGATGGCATCAAAGCGAATCGAAGCTACCTTTGATATTCGTACCCATGAACATCTGGCTGAAAAACAAGCAATTGGGAAACTGGTCGCAGAACACTTCATCGAAGAGGGAGATGTTATAGGCCTTGATAGTGGCAGTACAGCATTAGAGATTGCGCGAAATTTGCCTGATATCCCATTAACAGTTGTAACTCATTCTATGAGCACAGCTAATGTTGTTGCGCAGAATAAGCGTCATGTCTTAATTTTACTGGGAGGAGTTTTGCAACACGAGGCAAACTGTTTTTGTGGCCCCCAGGCAATTGTCGCTTTACAGACGTTATACATCAACAAACTCTTCCTGAGTGCCAGTGGATTGCTGCTTTCCCATGGTCTCTCATGCGATAATCTGCTTGATGCAGAAGTCAAACAAGCCTTTATAAGCTCATCGCGCCAAATTATTTTATGTCTGGATAGTAGCAAGTTCGGCAAAACCTATCTTGCACGTTTTGCGTCCCTCGATGTGCTCAATATACTGGTCACCGATGACGGCATCTCGGACGAGAGTCGCATGGCTCTAGAACAGCAGCACATCCAGGTAATGACCGCCTCCGCAACTGCTCCAGCGCCTCTTCCTGAATTAGCAATGACCAGAGATGATATTGCAGTATGACGCTGGATGGAAAGAAGTATTCCAGAGGCGTGTTCATAGCGTTTCCTCCTATAGGCGATCACAGCCAACAACGAAACCAATCAGGGCGAGAAACGAGACAAGCGTGGCAACGACCACAATCAGGTCAAGCATAACGTTCCTCCTCGTAGCTAGACATTTGCCTTTCTACGCTCGGCTGCTTCCGCAGCGAAACGCAGTAAAGCATCCATAGGAAAAGGCTTGGGAAGATAGGCCAGGGGATGGAACTCAGTCAGGCGACGTGGGCTCACGCGCACAGCAGAGAGGACGACAACGGGCAAGGCTCGCCGATCTCCATCAAACGTTTGGAGGTGGAGGGAGGCTTCCTGTTGCGCAATGCGTAAGATTTCCCATCCCGTCTGATCAGGCAAATTAATATCCAGCAGGACCAGATCAAAGGGAGTTGTTCGTAGGGCAGCGAGCGCCGTCTGCGCATCCAACGCGACATACACCTCGTGGTAGCGAGCCTGGAGATTGCGGCGTACCAGGTCGCACAAGACCCCATCGTCTTCCACCAGGAGAATTCGTGCTCCGACGACCATAGCTATCACTCCTTCCAATGGCATCTCTTTTCGAGTATACTCGACAGAATATCAATGTGCGTTCCGAAAGGGTAATGATTCCCTAAAAATTTGCTCATGGAAAATGGAACATGCGATCTCCTCTTCCGCATGAAAGGGAGATCGCATTGTTTTGAACACGAGAAACAGTTCCTACCGAACACGATAAAGCGGCCCCTACTTTCCGTCGAGAGCCAGGTTCAACTCCAGAACATTGACATAAGGCTCGCCGAAGATCCAGAGGAAGCGACCATGGATGTGATCGGTCACCAACCTGGTGACCGCATCCTTGCTCAACCCTCGCGCCTGGGCGATACGGTTGGCCTGCAAGAGCGCTCCCTCAATGGAGATATCCGGGTCAATGCCTGAGGCCGATGCCGTTACCATATCGACGGGGACCTGGGCATCAGGAGCCAGACCATTCTCCTTGCGGAATTGATCGGCGTAGTTCTGCACCCCCAGATAGGTGCCTGGGACATAGTAGGTATCTTTTTTCCCTGCCACCGGTGTTCCACCAGTAGGGGGAGGAGTGCCAGCCGCGACCGTCACCTCACTTCCATTGCCTGTAATCAACTGTGCGTTGGTTGGGCCGATGTTCGAACCCGACGAGCTGTCGGCGGCGTAGCCTGTCACTGACGGGCGACCGTGAAAGTACTTTGGCGAAGTCCACTGTTGCCCGATGAGGTCGGAGCCGATTACCTTCCCATCGACCGTATGCAAACTGCCGTTGGCCTGGTAG
>Ga0070730_10004784_pt1 | contig 11782 bp, 10 predicted proteins | sample Coa_R1_3_FD_66447 | JGI IMG/M metagenome (GOLD analysis project Ga0070730, IMG submission 66447) | Surface soil microbial communities from Centralia Pennsylvania, which are recovering from an underground coalmine fire - Coalmine... | ecosystem: Environmental > Terrestrial > Soil > Unclassified ... | reverse complement strand
ACCTCCTGCGCAAGCTGGCGGGAAAAGATTCTGTCTTCGCCGGTCTCGTTGAATTCGGCGCGCATATCCACGATTTCGACTTCCGGCAGAGGACGTTGCTCTACCCGCTGCCGCAGCTCGATCAGCTCATATCTTCCCTGCTGAGCGTTGTGATAAGACTCAAGCGACGGCGTCGCCGAAGCCAGCACCACGGCCGCACCGGCCAGCTTGCCTCGCATGACCGCAACATCGCGTCCGTGATAGCGCGGGGTCTCTTCCTGCTTGTAGGAAGAATCATGCTCCTCATCCACGACGATCAGCGCCAAGTCGCTGACAGGAGCAAAGACCGCTGAACGAGTGCCCACGATAATGCGGGCATCGCCGGCGCGGATTCGCCGCCACTGCTCGGCGCGCTCATCGGGTGACAGCGCCGAATGCAGGATGGCAACTTCGTCTCCGAAAAGATTGTGCAGGTTGGCGGCGGCAGCGGGCGTAAGGCCGATCTCGGGGACCAACAGAATGGCAGAGCGGCCCTCCGCTAAAACCGACCGCATGGCGGAGAGATAGACCGCTGTCTTTCCCGAGCCGGTGACACCATGCAGCAGAGCGACTTTAAATTTTCGCGCGGCTGTGCTCTGGAGAATTTTCTCCTGGGCCAGGCGCTGCTCCCGGTTCAATTCAAAATCGCGCGAAGATCTGGTTTTGAGTCCGGAAACATGAAAAACAACCGGTTCTTCGATAATTTCAACTCCGCCATGCTTCACCAGAGTCTGCAAGGCGCCGCGCGAGCTGCCCTGACGCCATAGCTCTTCCAACGACATACGGCCACTTTTCTGCTGCAAGGCTTCTATGATTTTTTTCTGCTGTGCGGTAGCTTTGGGCGGCACTTCTGGCTTCAGCACTGCAATCTTTTGTAAACGCCGGCTATCGCGTATTGAAGAAGCATCTTCGCGGATAATCCATTTTTTTCGCAGCAGGCTGGTGAGGGCGCTTGGTGGTGTGCGAAGGGCGGCGCGCAACGAACTCTGGCTGGCGCTCTCGCGGTTGGCGAGATAATCGAGCAGACGCATTTCTTCCATCTGTTCTTCATGTGTTTTCTTCGCGCGCAGCGATGAGCCGGCGGTTGCCGACTTAAATAGAACTTCCCTGCCCAGATCGGTGATGCGATAGTAATGCACTCGCTTGACGTCAGCTGCCAGCGGCAACATGCCGCGCAGCACCTCGCCGATGGGAGCGAGGTAATACTGCGAGATCCACACGCCCAGCCGAAGCAGATCCTCCCCTAGTACCGGCTGCTGGTCGAGCACATCAATGACTACTTTGGTTTCAACGCTGGGTGGCGTGTCGTGGAGCTTGGTAACGACCCCGGCCATCCGTTCGTTGCGGAAGGGGACAAGAACGCGTCCGCCGACAACCGGTTCGATTCCGTTGCTGCCGGTGCGATAGGTGAACACGCCTTCCAGCGGCAAGGGAACCGCGACATCGCAAAAAGTGGGCATGCAGGTGAGTAGATTTTAGACTGTTTCGGGGTGGTGCAAACAGGTCACTGGGTAGCTGTTCTGTCTGCCTTCGCGATCAATTCTCTCAGGTGCGCCTCTGAGTAATTCTTCAATCCTGCAGTTTTGAATCTTTCTTGTGCCTTCAAGAAGTAATCGTGGGATTGATTCAAATCGCCTGCAACTTCTTCTACCATGGCAAGCCGCACATAGGTATAAGCGATAGTCAAATTCAGAGACTTACTATTGGCATGTTTCAATTCCTCTGCAGTTTGCAGAAAATTGAGCAGGGCCAGTAAAGCCTCTCGACGATATGGAGTCCCAGCCTCTTTGTATTGAAACAAGGAGAGTTCTTCAATTCCAGCATTCGCGGTCATCTGAAAGAGGGTGGTTATAGGTTGGAAGGCTTGCGTGTTCAGATAGTATCCAATGGGAAATGCAACGGCAAATGCAAGAATTCCGATTGCAACTAACATCCAGCGCTGCGGGCGTGTCATTCTCGGAGTCATAACCCTTGGATTCCACTACCTCGTATTATTTTTCATCGCCTTCTGCGTAATACCTGGCAATTAGGTCGCGCAGGTGAGGTTCGGAGTAATCCGTCCAGCCTGCTGCCTCAAAATTTTTCTGAGCTTGCACCAGATATTGCCGGCTGGTATCAGCCTCCGCGCTGGCGATAGCAAGTCGAAGTTGTACCAACCCAGCAGCAACCCTCAACAGATTAGCCAGTCCTGGGTTGTTTGTGGCTGAGCGCTGACTTTCAATGGTCTTGAGTTCTTCAACAAGGGAACCTTTCCCCTTTTCAGTGCCCCAGGTTTTCGAGTCAGAGGTGACAGCGACTTCCGCCCCTTCAAATTGAACCATATCTTGATAGGTTTCAACGTAGTCTTTGAGTCGAGTAGAGTCTCTCACTTGGAATCTCGCCACGTATTGATTGGTATACAGAGGAATTACAAAACCTGTCACTAAGCCGGCAACCAGACACCCCGAAATCACAAACAGGATAGGTAATTTCATTTCCAGTTGTTCTCGCTACTCCTGCCTCGATTTTGGCATGGGCAGCCCCATGGCCTTCATGACCATCTGCAGATCTTTCCACGCCTCTTTTTTCTGGCGGGGGTCGCGCAGCAGGAATGCCGGATGGTAGGTCACGGCCAGCCTGGTGCCGCGAAAATCGTAAAAGCGTCCGCGCAGGTTGGCCATGGAGTCGTTCAAGCCCAGCAGATTTTTGGCAGCGACCGCGCCCAGGGCGACAATGACCTTTGGTTGGACGACGTCAATCTGCCGCATCAGGAATGGCGAACAGGTCTCGCACTCATCGCGCTCGGGGGTGCGGTTGCCCGGAGGCCGGCACTTGATCACGTTGGCAATATAAACGTCTTCACGCTTCAGTCCCATTGCCGTAATCATGTTGTTGAGCAATTGACCGGCGCGGCCCACGAAGGGCTCACCTTGCTGGTCTTCATCAGCCCCGGGGGCTTCGCCCACAAACATCAGTTCAGCATTGGGATTGCCCACGCCAAAGACAATTTGCTTGCGGCCTTGCTTATGCAGCTTGCAGCGCGTGCATTCGCCGATGACCCCGCGGATGGCATCGAGCGCCACCGGCCGGTTTTCAATGTCAATGGCCGCGAGACGGCCGGCGTCGGACGAAGGATCAGTGGAAAAAATGGGCAAATCTAAACTTGCAATTTTCTTGCTCATAGTTGTGGGAACAATTTCAGAGTTTGCTGCTTGGTATTCTTCTACGGCCGGCGGAATTTCTACCGCGCGCCGGTAGAGATCGTAAATCCCAAGGTCGCGATAGTACTCCATGCGGGTACTGAGCTGGCGGCGGGTTTCGGGGTCGAGAGGCAAGTTTCGAGTTTCCAGTTTCAAGTTTCCAGTTGTCAAGGAAAAAGCATACCGCGGATTTCACGGATTGCGCGGATTTGAAAAGCTCCAACTGAGTTAAGTGGTGATCTTAACAGGAGCGGCCTTGGTTTTGCGCTGGCGAATTTGCACTACTGCATCGAGTACGCGGTGGGCTACTTCCCACTTGGTCATTTCAGGGACGTCTTCCGTCTGGTCCGGCGTGATGATGGTAACGGCGTTGCGCTCGGAATCGAAGCCGATGCCGGGCTTTGAGATGTCGTTGACGACGACCATGTCGCAATGTTTTGCGGTGAGTTTCTTGCGGGCGTTCTCTAAAATATTTTCCGTCTCGGCGGCGAAGCCAACCAGAATTTGACTTTCACTCTTGCTGCGTCCGACTTCGGCAAGAATGTCGGCCGTCGGTTCCAGCCCCAGCGTGATTGCGCCCTTGCGCTTCAGCTTCTGGTCGGCTGTTGTTTTGACCGCAAAATCGGCCACGGCAGCGGCTTTGACGATTACCGTTGCCTGCCCCAGCCTGGCCATAACTTCATGGCGCATCTGATCGGTAGTTTCGACAGGAACGAACTCGTGAACCGCCGGAGCCTTGATCGCAGTCGGCCCACTCACCAGAATTACGCGAGCGCCGCGGCGCAAGGCAGCTTCGGCCAGGGCGTATCCCATGCGGCCGCTGGAGCGGTTGCCGAGATAACGCACGGGATCGATTTTCTCCCGCGTCGGCCCGGCTGTGATCAGTACGGTCTCGCCGTTCAGGTCCTGCCGCGCTCCCAGGGCTTCAAGGGCGGCTGCCATGATGGCCTCATTGGTGGCCAGGCGTCCCGGTCCGGTCATGCCACAGGCCAGATAACCGGCATCGGGCTCGACCACGCGGACACCGCGCTGTTTCAATTTTTCCAGATTCGCCTGGGTGGCGGCGTTCTCCCACATGTTTACGTTCATCGCAGGAGCAACAACCACCGGAGCGGTGGTGGCAAGAAAAAGCGTGGAAAGAAAATCGTCGGCCAGTCCATTGGCAAACTTGCCGAGAACATCAGCCGTGGCCGGGGCCACCAGCAACGCATCAATGGATTGCGCTACTGCAATGTGTTCGACTGCAGAGTCGATATTGGGAGTCTCGTTACCGGCGCTGAAAAGATCGGTAATCACTTTCTCGCCGGAGAGGGCGGCGAAGGTCAGCGGACGAACGAATTCCTGGGCGGCACGCGTCATGACCACCTGCACGCGCACGCCTTTTTCCTGCAGAAGACGGCATATCTCGGCCGCCTTGTAGGCTGCGATGCCTCCGCTCACCCCAAGGGCAATCTTCATGCTTCTATTGTAAATCGCAAACGGGCGGGGGGAATAGTGACTTACGGTAAGCCGTTTTCAAAATCAATTATGGCGGCCAAAAATTCGCCTGAAACGGCCCGCAAAGAGCAGCACAGCTACAATGGCCAGGACCAGCAGCTCTTTCCAGTCATACACCGTACGACCTCACTATCATCATTTATGCTGAACGGAATAATAACCGTTTACTTACTTCCGACGGCGCGATCCAACTGCTCGGCAGCCGCCTGTGCGGTCGCTGATTTGCCGCTCTCGCCGATGACCCACTTCACTTTACCGGCGGCAATTTCTTCTTCAGCGATGCGGCAGGCCTTGCGCGAGCGGACCGGCTCCATCAGTGGGCGGGCGCCCGATTGCAGTTGGCGGGCGCGGCGCGCCGCGACCAACACATAACGATAATTGCTATCAAAACCATCCATCAACTTCATACACCACCCCATTTCCCGGTCTTTTGCCGGGATTTAACAAAAACCAAGAAAAACAAGAACCTACCTCAGGTACTCTGCTTTGCGCAGATTATACCCCAAAAGACTCCAGTATCGGGGCCAATCGCGGACGTATATTTGCCTGGCGGCACTCTTCCGCAAGCTTGCCCTCTTTTTCGTGATCTCCGGCGCCCGAGTTTCCGCAACGCAGCATACGTTCGTGAAGCACGATGGCTTTCAACTGATCAATGGAGTATTCCAGTTGATCATTGATCAAAATGTATTCGTAATTGCGATAGTTCTTAACTTCTTTCGAGGCTGCATCCAGCCGCCGTTGGATGATCTCATCGGAGCTCACTTTTTCGGCCTGGCTGCGGCGACGCAGGCGACGCTCCAGTTCAGCGCGCGAGGGGGGAAGCACGAAGATGCTCACTGCCTCCGGAAGTTTCTCTTTGACCTGGCGTTCGCCTTGCACGTCGATATCAAGCAACAGATCGTTTCCGCGGGCCCGCGCCTTTTCAAGGAACACCTTGGCTGTGCCGTAGTAGTTGCCGAAAACTTCGGCATATTCGAGGAATTCGTTTTTTGCGATCATGGCCTCAAACTCATCGCGGCTGACAAAAAAGTACTCGCGGCCGTTTTGCTCGCTGCCGCGGGGCGCTCGCGTGGTATAGGAGACCGAAAACTCCAGGTGCTCCACGCTTTTGCGCAGCTCGTTGACCAGTGTCGATTTCCCCGAACCCGAGGGCGCTGAGATGATATAAACCAGTCCGCTCATTCGACGTTCTGCACCTGTTCGCGTGCTTTCTCGATCTCCGATTTCATGGCCAGTCCCAGTTCGGTGATGCGCAGCCCTTCCCCGGCTAATCCTGCCGTCTTGGAGAGCAGGGTGTTGGCCTCGCGGTTGAGCTCCTGCAAGAGAAAATCCAGTTTCTTGCCGATCTCTCCCTCGGCCTCGAGCAGGCCAAGAAAGTGGCCCACGTGCGCCTTGATACGCACCACTTCTTCCTGCACGTCGCTGCGCTCAGCCAGGATGGCCGCTTCCTGCAAGATGCGGGCGGGATCGGCAATCGCGCCAATCAGCTCCTGTACTTTTGTACTGATCTTTTCCATGTGCGCCCGGCTGATGACCGTACGCAATTTTTCCACCTCATCGGTGGCCGCTTGCAGGCGCTTCATGCGTTCGCGCAGCTCGCGCTCGATGCTGCCGCCTTCTTCGCTGCGCATCTGGTCCAGGCTGGCAATCACCTGCTCGGCGCTAGCCAGCACAGCCGCCTCGAAGCCACCATTGCCGTTGAGGGTGGCGGAAGCGGTCAGAGCGCCGGGCAATTTCAATACGGCATTCAAATCAGGCTCTGCAGCCACACCAAACTCCTGTGCGGCGCTGCGGTAGACACGAAGATAGCCTCCCACCAGCTCACGGTTGAGGGAAAACATATCCTCTCCGGTGCGTTCCAAGGTGAGGGTTACATCCAAATGCCCGCGTGCCATTTTTTCTTTCAAAAGGCGGCGCAGCTTCATTTCCAGCGCGTCGCTTTCGGCGGGTAAGCGCATGTTGAGGTCCAGAAACTTGTGGTTTACCGATTTTAACGACAAGGTGAAGCTGACCGGAGCGGAGGCTTCGCCGGCCTGTCCCTTCACCTGCGCGTATCCCGTCATGGAGCGAATTGGCATCTGATTTTGTACCTGGAATCTTTTAAGACTTTTTTCTGGCGCTTCGCTTTGCTACGCGCATGCCTTCGGCAGAGCGGAAGTATTATCTTTCAGCGACTTACGGCACGACTAAAGTCGTGCCCTGATACTTGTCTCGTCCTAAGAAAGTCTATAGCAACTGCGAAAATACTCTAGCTGATTGTGAGCCGGGGGATCTCGGAATCGACGAACTGTAAATCATACAGGCGGCGGTAAATTCCCAGCCGGCCCATCAACTCTTCGTGCGTGCCGCTATCGGAGATGGTGCCATTCTCCAGCACCACGATCCTGTCGGCGCGGCGCACCGTAGAGAGCCGGTGCGCAATCACAAATACGGTGCGGCCGGCCATCAGGTTCTGCAATGCCGACTGCACCAGCGCCTCGGATTCAGAGTCGAGCGCAGAAGTGGCTTCGTCAAGCACGAGAATGGGCGCATTCTTGAGAATCGCGCGAGCAATGGCCAGGCGCTGGCGCTCGCCTCCGGAGAGGCGGGTGCCACGCTCGCCGATTACCGTGTCGTATCCCTCGGGCATCTGGCTGATGAAATCGTGCGCCAGGGCAGCCTTGGCCGCGGCCACCACGATTGACTGCTCGATGTTGGGCTGGCCATAGGCAATGTTGTTGCGCACGGTGTCGTTGAACAGAATGGTCTCTTGCGTGACAATCCCCACCTGGCTGCGCAGAGAGAGCACGGTTAGGTCGCGGATATCCTGCCCATCAATCAGCAGGCTGCCACCAGTAACATCGAAAAATCGGGGGATGAGATTGGCCAGGGTGGTTTTGCCGGCGCCGCTGGAGCCGACAAAGGCCACGACTTCGCCTTTGGGGACTTCGAGGTTGATGTTGCGCAGCACGTCGCGGGCTTCGCCGTTCTCACCATAAGAGAAGCTCACATTGCGAAAGCTGATACTGGAACGAAACGGCGGAAGAATGCGGGCATCGGGCCGTTCCTGCACGTCGTCGTTTACGTCCATGAAATCGAAGATCGAAGAAGAGGCGCCCCGCGCCTGCTGAAAGCTGTTGTTGAAGAGGGCGAACTTGCGGATAGGATCGTACAGCCTGAAAACACCCGCGAGAAAAGCGATGTAAGCACCCTCAGTGAGTCTATGAGCGCTGATTTGACCGCGGCCTAGCGACAGTAGCAAGGCAATGGCGATGGTGCCGAAGATATCCATTAACGGCGAACTTACCGATGAAGCCGCTACCCATCGCAGGTTGGCGCGGAACAGCCGCCGCGCAGCCTGCGCAAAGCGCCGGCTCTCCCACATCTCCATGCCAAAGGCTTTCACAATGCGGTTGCCGGTGATGGTCTCATGCAGGATGTTCTGGATTTCAGCGAGCTTATCTTGCCCGCTGCGCGTGGTAAGTCTCACCCGCTCCCCAATGCGAGCCGCCGAGCCGATGATAAAGGGCACAAACAGCAGCAGAATCCAGGAGAGTTTACCTCCCAATTTCACGACTACTGCGGTCGTGAAAATGAGGATCGCGGTTTGTTGCAGAAATTCCGCCAGTACCGTGGACATGGCAAACTGCACTTTCTCCACGTCGTTCACAATGGTAGAAAGCAGCGTTCCGGTAGGGTGCTTCAGAAAAAAACCCACCGAACGGCGCAGAATCGAATTGTACAGATCGTTGCGCAGGTCAGTGATTGCGCCAAACCCAGCACGGTTCACCAGGTACGTACCGAGGTAATCGAAGATTCCCTTCAGTACCATGGAGACTACCAAGGCAAAGGCCACCACGGCCCACGGATTCTGAATATGAAAATTTTCAGGAATCAATTGTTGCAGATGCGGGCCCTTGCCGCCGGGAAACAGGGCCAGATCGCGCGATGGCGTCTCGGGCTTTAGCACGTGATCAAGGACCGGCGTAATCAGAAGTATGCGGAAAGCATCGAGCGCGCCCACCAGCGCCATCATCACCACCGACAAGATGAGCTGCCACCGGTAGGGGCGGGCATAGCGCAGCAGCCGCTTCAGTTGATGCATGGCACCTGCTCGAGCTCCCGACAGATTGAGGTCCAACACGCAGAAATCAAGCTTCAATTCTACTGTGGAACTGGATGATTTAAGAAGTACGAATTAAGAAGTACGGTTTACTATTACCTTTTTAAAAGATCCAAATCCCTATCAAATCGTACTTCGTAAATCGGACTTCGTACTTATTCAATGACTCAATCACCCAATCACTTAGGGCTGTCCCTATGGGTAACCTTGACCTTGTATCCCGCCGCGGCCAGTCTCTTTTTGATTTCTTCGGCAATCATGACCGAGCGGTGCTGTCCGCCGGTGCAGCCGAAGCTGATGGTCAGATAGCTCTTTCCCTCCCGGATATAGTGCGGCAGCAGATAGACCAGCAGGTCTCCGATGCGGGCAATGAATTCCTGGGACTGGGGAAAGGAACGGATGTACTTGGCGACTTTAGGATGGCGTCCGGTGAAAGGCCGCAGCTCGGGGACAAAATGCGGGTTGGGCAAGAAGCGCACATCGAAGACCAGGTCGGAATCCTGGGGCACGCCCTGCTTGTAGCCAAAGCTGACGCAGGAAATATAGATGTTCTTATCGTTGGCCTCGGGACGAAAGCGGTCAATCACGTGGGCGCGCAGCTCATGCACGTTGAGCCGGGAGGTGTCGACCACCATGTCTGCCAGTTTGCGGATGGGGCGCAGGCGGCGGCGTTCGTCGGCGATGGCGGCCTTCACCGGCAGATCTCCCAGCGGATGCGGCCGGCGGGTTTCGCTGAAGCGGCGCACCAGGGATTCGTCCGATGCTTCGAGGAACAGGACTGTAGTCGTCATGGACCGCCTGATGGCCCGCAGGATGGCTGGAAACAGGTCAAGGCCGCTGCCCTCGCGGATATCGACCACCAGCGCCGTATGCTCAATCTGAGAGTGGTCACGCGCAATCTCAGCAAAGCGCGGAATCAACTCTACCGGCAGATTGTCGACGCAGTAGTAGCCAAGATCTTCAAAAGCCTTCAGAACAGAGGCTTTGCCTGAGCCGCTCATGCCGGTAATGATCACCAGTTCGGTCTCGGGCGTACGAGAGGACTTCCGCCGCTTCACTGGATGAGCTGTGCGGGAGGGCATTCACCTGATAGTAACAAAAGAAATCTCGCTATACGAACCGGGAAATTGAAAAGAAGTGTTAAGTACGTCTGTTCGGGAGTGGATGCTGTTGCATTTAGCTCTTAGCTTTTGGCTTTTAGCTCTTAGCTTAAAACCTAACTGGCTCTTCACGACAGCAATACTGACTTTGGCTGAATGCTGATTGCTATTTCGCTCCCGCTTGCTTCAACAGCTCAACAATTTCGTTATTCGCCGGGCGCTTGCCAGCTACGGCCAAGACGTTTGCGCCTGAGCCGGTAACGGCATTCACATCTGCGCCGTGGGCGATCAGGGCTTGCACCAGCTCCCGATTTCCATCTTCCACCGCGGCCATCAGAGGTGTGCGCCCGTCCTTGCGAGGAGTATTGGGATCAGCGCCGCGGTCGAGCAACAGGCTGGCAATCATTGTGCTGCCGTGGGTCGCGGCCAGGTACAACGGGGTCTCTCCATCGGGAGCGGCGTAATTCACCTTGGCCGCCTGACTGAGCAGAGCGCCCACGGTCATGGTATCGCCATTCTCCACGGCGATCATGAGGGGTGTCCAGCCAAAGTGATTGAGAGCCTCCGCCTGGGCGCCGGCATTCAAGAGCAGCAATACCACTTGCGAATGTCCCCGGGAAGCAGCGTGGTGCAGCGCCGTCCAGCCGGCACTATCCTGCGCGTTCAGCAATGCCTGCTCTTGCAAAACAGCACTGGGCTGCGGATTCGAAGCGCCAGCCGGATTCGCCGTTTCCGCCTGATTCGACGTTTTAGTTTGATTCGCAGTCCCGGTCGTCGAATCGGAAGTGGCAGCCAGTTTTAAAGCAGCCGCCTGACTTTGCGAATGAATCGCTTGCACCACGGCGGCGGCGATATCCAGATTGCCCTCGGCTGCGGAAAAGATAAGCGCGGTGCTGCCATTCCGGTCGGCCAGGGCAGGATCGGCACCGGCGCGCAGCAGGGTCTGCACCGCTTCCAGGTTTCCGCCCAACACCGCTGCCATCAGCGGAGACCAACCGTTGATGTCCGTCAGGTTGACGGCGGCATTGTTAGCCAGAAGCAGTTGCACTACCTCGGCGTTGCCGGTATCAGCGGCGGTCAGTAATGCGCTCCAGCCGGCGATGTCCTGGGCGTTGGGCTCTGCTCCAGCCTTGAGCAATGCCTGCACCAGCGCCGGGTCAGAGTTTCCCGCCGCCAGCATCAGCGGAGTGCCGCAATGCTCATCGCGAGCGTTGACATCGGCCCCTTTGCGCAGCAGCCTTTGCGCCGCCCTGAGGTCGTCTTTTTCTGCTGCCTGCAATAAAGCTGTAGAAGGATCCTCTTCCCTACTGGCGGTTTTGCTGTGCACAGAGGCGGACGACGGGGATGCGGCGCAGGTAGTAACGGATGATGCCTGAGCAGCAGCAACCTGGGCGGGCGCGGTAGCGGCCAACAACAATGCCAGTAGAACGCGCACATATACCCGTACCCGGCTACTCTCCGTTTTGCACACATCCACCATCTGACATCTTGGCATGGAACTTTTCAAGGGGGTATGTGGCTATTGTAAGGCGGAAATCCCAGGCGGATGTTAAAAATTTGCGATTTTCGATTGACGATTTGGTTATGGTCGAAAAATTCAGCGTTGCCTCATAGCTCCAAAAGTTGTGATCGCAATTCAATCGTCGCCGATCACATAATCAAATCGAAAATCGTAAATCTGAAATCGTAAATTCTAAAATTTCCTGGCGGTAATCCGCTCCACGCCCATGTAGGGCTGCAGCACCGGAGGAATGAGCACGCTGCCATCGGCCTGCTGATAATTTTCCAGGATGGCGAGCCAGGTGCGCCCAACGGCCAATCCGCTGCCGTTCAGGGTATGCACAAACTCTGATTTCTTTCCCCCTTCGGGGCGCCAGCGGATATTC
>Ga0070730_10004783_pt1 | contig 11783 bp, 11 predicted proteins | sample Coa_R1_3_FD_66447 | JGI IMG/M metagenome (GOLD analysis project Ga0070730, IMG submission 66447) | Surface soil microbial communities from Centralia Pennsylvania, which are recovering from an underground coalmine fire - Coalmine... | ecosystem: Environmental > Terrestrial > Soil > Unclassified ... | reverse complement strand
ACTCGTCATTGCGAGGAGCGAAGCGACGAAGCAATCCAGGAGTCGGGTGCACCCCGCCCCTGGATTGCTTCGCTTCGCTCGCAATGACGGCACGAGCGATCTCGTTCTCGCGGCGCTTTTTTGTTCGCGCCCGAGCTTTGCCAAGCCACTGCAAAAGCTGCCTCCAAATAAAGAAGGGGAGGCGGAGCGCCGACAGGCGCCTAGTCAAGAGCCGCGCCACATCGACAAACGTTACCGTCTGCCGACGCTCCGGGCGCGGCGCGCGCCACGCAATTGCGACGTTACCGCCGCAACGCGCTTCGGGCGCGCTCGCCTCTCGGCGCTCCGTCGCGGCTTTCCTCGCGCGGCTTTAGGCTGCACGCGATTCGGTCCAGGCCGCGCGTCACGCGAACGGGAGGATACGGGCGTTACCCGATCATCGTTCGCGCCTAAGCCAAGCACCTGGCACCCCGACCGTAATGTCGAGGGGGTCGATACCCGGACCGCCCGGGAGCGGAGTGACAAGCCCCGCCCGCAGGAACCGCACTCGCTCCGCCTCACAGGAGCACCCTCGCGAAGGCATCCCTCAGGAACGAGACGGCGCTCATTGAGCCGATTAGGGGACAAAAGTCAAGAAAATCTTTTACCGCCTCTTGCCGCTTCTTCATCAGGCCCCTAATGCGGCAAGTCGGTTTTTGGCTAATCCGGGAGAGGCCGGCGGAGTTGCGAATCATAGATATATCTTTCGACTTTGGAGCATTTAAATGCCCTTGGGTGGACCGGCATTGGCGGCTGGAAATGTGACGCAAAATTGAGAGACTTAGTGCTTTTCTGTCGTTTTATCATTGACTTTTGTCTCAGAATACTTGAGATACCGCATCGCCATGACGATCCACTTCTGGCGTCTCAGCGAAGCTAATGACGGCAATCTCGGCCTGGCCTGCTCGGCCGATGGGCTGTTGCTCGGCCGCACGCCGCTTTTCGCACGGTGCGGCGAGCGCTTTGTCGTGCGCGAGCAGCGCGAGATCGAACGACTGTTCAGTCGCGCCTATCACGACGCCCCTGTGGTCGAGCGAATCATTTCCGGGCTCGGCACCGTCGCGGCGGCCTTGAATGCCGATGATCGCTGCCTCGCCTGCATCGCCGCCGTGCACCTACGCATTCCCGATCTGCCGGATGTTTTCGCGCGCGAGCGTATGGAAGCGGAGGATGCGCTAATCAAATACGCGCGCGGTGAAGAGCCTGACCCTGAATGGGACCCGGCAAAGCATCCGCGCACCGGCACAGCGCCCAATCCCGGCTGGTTCGCGCCGACCGAGGGCGAGAACAACGAATCATCGCCGGTCCGCACCGCGGCAAACGAAGACCCGAGCCGCCGCACGGATGCGCCGCCCGCTTCCCACGATGACTGGGTGCATCTGCGCCCCGGACCGAAACGCATCGATGAACTCGCCGACTTCGTCGAATGGATCGCCAATGCCCGGCCGGAAGACGAGCAGGCGATCAGAGCGGAAATCAAACGCTACTTCTGCGACGTCGGCGACCAAGCCAGTTGCAACGCGCTGAACGCGCATCTCACGGCGCTCCTTAAGCCCGGCAGAACGCGCGATGATCGCCAACGCATCCTCAATCTCATGGACGCCTTCACCCGCGCCGATCCGGCCGAGGCGGTTCACGTTCGCGATTGGACGACGGCCGGCGCGCTTGCGATCGGGGACGTCCCGCCGGCCGCCGCGGGTGGACGCGCAGCAGGAGAGGTCGCAACCGAAGGCGCGGCGGTCGAAGCAGGCACAGCAGGTGCTGCGACGACCGCTGCCACCGACGCTAAAGCGTGGAAGCTAGGTTGGGCGGCAAGGGGCCGCTATTTCGAAAACCGGCTTGGACGCAACCTTCATCCGAATTTTCCAACGATCGATAAGATTTCCGATGGCATTGCGACCAGCATAAAATCGATTGATCTCAACGCCGCAACTTATCAAATCCCCAATTCCTTGAGATACAGGCTGAATAAGTGGATCGATGAGGTCGAGAGCTTTAACGGTGGACAGTGGGGAGGCAATGAGGTCAAAGAAACTGCCATTACCGGCCGCACAATAAGCATCGCCATTCCCAAGGGTAGTATGACGGAGAAGCAGAGAGCCGTGTTCAACGAGATACGTGAGCGGGCGAGAAATTTGCGAAATCCGGTCGATATTATTGTTACGGAGTTCTAGGCCCATGGACTGGCACGTCTATCTTAAGGGCAACGTTGTATTCGTGCCAACGACAGGCGCCATCGACAACGGCGTCTATCGGGAAATCGAGCCGGTGGCCGTTGTGCCATTGAGCAATACGGAAGGCGTGCGACGCGCGCTCGAGGCGACGATCGCGCGTGGCAATCCGCCAGCGCAGTATTCGGCTGGCAATTTTCCCCCGCCTGTTCTGCTCAAATACGCTGGCGTGAAAACCTGGTCGGCGTTCGCGCGAGGCACGTTGACTTGGAGCATCGAAAAGTTCGAAGGCCGTTATCAAATTGTCGGGTATCGAAAGAATGCCAAGGGCTATTGGGAGCGTGATCCTAATCAGAAGATCGCGCTTCCGGCAGCTGCGACTGCTGATGATGTTATTGGACGCTTGATCAAGATCATGCACAATGCGGCGGCGAAAAAACCGGAGTAGTGCAGAGTGTTGCAGTTCCGCAAGGCAGCATGACGGCTGCGCGTAAGGCGGCAATGGATGCTGCGAGCAAGTGGACGCAAGCCTTCGGAATCGAGCTCGTCATGACTGAATTTTAGCGGGGCAGCCTGGATTGAGCGAAGCGAGTTCCGCGAGCGGCATTGCAAGCTTCGCTATCGCGGATGCACAGCACTCCAGTAAGCATAGTAGGCCGAAATGGCCGATGCTATAGCCGAAATGGCGGCGACTACTACAGACGCCAACATATAGTTGGCATTCCTCGTGTGGCATCGGCTCCGAGCACACTGGCTTCCGCGGCCTTTTGTTCCGCTGCCGCCGCCTTCTCCTCTGCCTTTGCCGCAGCTTTCTGTGCCTCAGTTGCCTCAAGCAACGCCTGTATCTGTTTTATCTCCAGCTCGGATTTTGCGGCGAGGTGTTCGTGGGTTGTCGGTGGCCGCCTTAACCACTGTGCTAATTCATCGAAACTCATCTTAGTTACATCATCCTGCATTGCATCCTCTTTACAGCAGAAATAAGTAACCCGAATGGAGCGAAGCGATATCCGAAGTCTCACTGCCGCTCCCGGATATCGCTTCGTTCATCCGGGCTACGAAACTACTCCGCCTTGATCCCCGCGGCCTTGATGATCGGCCACCATTTATTGATCTCGGCTGCTTGCAGCGCGCCGAGGGCTTCGGGGGTCTGCTGGTCGGGCGGCGGCACCGTGAGGCCGAGGTCGGCGAAGCGCTTTTGCACCGAAGGATCGGCCATCGCCGCCTTGGCGGCGCTATTGAGCTTGGCGATGATGTCGGGCGGCGTTCCTTTGGGCGCCCACAGGCCGTACCAGATGTTGATGTAGAGGCCGGGGAGGCCGGCTTCGTCCACGGTCGGCACGTCGGGCGCCACGGGCGAGCGCGCCGCGGCGGTGACCGCGTAGGCGCGGATGGTGCCGGCGCGCAGCTTCGCCATGGCCTCGGAAACCTGGTCGAACATCATGTCGATGCGGCCGGCCAACAGGTCGAGCAGGGCAGGATCGGTGCCGCGATACGGCACGAGCTGCAGCTGCGTGCCGGTGCGGTCCTCGAAATAGACGGTGGCGATGTGCGAGCCGGAGCCGACACCCGCGGTGCCGGCCGTGACATGCGGGCTCGCTTTGATCCAGGCGACGAGCTCGGCGAGGTTCTTGGCCTGCATCTCCTTGCCGGTGACGATCATCATCGGGTTGGCGGGCAATAGCGCGATCGGCGTGAAGTCGCCGAGCAGGTCGTACGGCAGCTTGTAGATGGCGCCGTTGACCACGTGCGTGCTCCAGTGGCCGATGGAAAGCGTATAGCCGTCGGGCGCCGCGCGCGCGACGCGGCCGACGCCGAGCGAGCCGGCGGCGCCGGTCACGTCCTCGACCACAACGTTCTGGCCCAGCGTGTGACCCATATGGCCAGCGAGCAGCCGGCCGATGACGTCGGTCGGACCGCCGGCGGCGAACGGCACGATCATGCTGATCGGCCGCGCCGGATAGTTTTCCGCACGCGCGGTGCGCGATAGCGCCGGCAGCACCGCGGTGCCGGCGAGTTGAAGAACGTTGCGGCGATGGAGTTTCATGGTCTTTGATTCAGAGCTTGCGTGTTGACTTCACCTCTCCCCGGAGGGGAGAGGTCGAGCGAGCGCAGCCAGCGAGGGTGAGGGGGTTCGAACGCTGCAGAATTTTCTCAACCTTCCGAACCCCCTCACCCCAACCCTCTCCCCTCCGGGGAGAGGGAGTGCGCTGTGCCGGCGGTGGCGCATCAACATTACAAACCCGCGATCCCCATCGCCTCGACGAACTCGCGGCGCACTGCGGCGGGCTGGCCGTAGTGGTGGCGGAATTCGCGCAGCCGCTGGCGCAAGATCGGGTCCTTATCGTAGTCGGCGAGCGGGATGCCTTCGGTGTTGAGCTCGCGCGCCATGTTGGGCAGCGCGATGCAGGCGGCTTCGTTGGCGCTGCGGATGATGCCGCCGGGCTCCTTGCCTTCGGCCATGGCTTCGAGCTCGGCAAAGAAACGCTGGCGCATCAGCGTGACGCCGACGTCGCTCGAGCGCAGGTGCTCCTTGGTGCGGTCGGCGATGCGGCCCTGGCCGACCCAGGCGACGATGTCCTGGTTGATGACGTGGCTGGTGATCCAGCGGCCGCTGTCGTCCTGGATCGGGCTTTTCCAGACCGGCACGCGCGCCTGCACGTAGGGCTCGCGGCCGCGCGGCACGCGCATGAAGAACCAGGCCACCGAGAGCGTGTTCTCGTCGTCGACCGGCACGCGCCATTCGAAATGGCTGCCGAGATAAAAACCGTTCGGCCACAGCGCGACGCGGCCGACGGTCCAGTAGCGGTCCTGCTCGCTCTGGCCCTCGCGCACGCGCTTATAGACAAAACCGTGCTCGAACTCCTCGAATTTCAGTTTCAGATGCTTGGGCGCGACGTTGCCGTCGGCGCCGCGCATGCGCGCGCCCCAATTGTCGTGCATCCATTCGAAGTGCACCGGGTCGATCGAGTTTTCCTGGCACTGAAACCAGTTGCACGGAATGTCGGCGAGCACGATCTCGCGAAAGCCGTTTTGCCAGGTGAACGGTTCCCACACCGGCAGCTCGGGCGCCGGCAGCGGTCCCATATAGGCGAACAGGAGCCCGGCGCATTCCTTGACCGGATAGCCGGCGATCTCGCAGCCGGCCTTGGACGGTTTTGGACTGGTGGTGTCCTCGTAGGGCTGCTCGAGACAGCGGCCGGTCTCGTCCATCAGCCAGCCGTGATACGAGCAGCGGAGGCCGTTCTCCTCGACCCAGCCATACGCCAGGTCGGCGCGGCGGTGCGGGCAGTGCCGGTCGATCAGGCCGTAGCGGCCTGACAGGTCGCGATAAAGCACCAGATCTTCGCCCAGGATGCGCACCGGCTTGATCGGATTCTTGTCGTCAAGCTCGCTCGCCCCGCCGACCGGCTGCCAATAACGCCGCAACAGTTCGCCCATCGGCGTGCCCTTGCCGACGCGGGTGAGCATGTCGTTGCGGGCGGCGGTGAGCACGGCGGCTTTCTCCTCGGCGATGGCGGCAAAGCGTAGCGCGGATTTGGCGCCGGCGAAATCGGGGGGGAGTGCACCTCTTAATCCCTGGTCGCATGGCGCCGTCGATCGCCGTCATTGCGAGCGCAGCGAAGCAATCCAGGGGCCGAGCGCACCGACCCTGGATTGCTTCGTCGCCCCTGCGGGGCTCCTCGCAATGACGAATTGCGGACGAATTTCGAATCAATTCGCAGCTATTTCCTTATCGGCGGCGCAACACTTCTCGGCTTTCCTATCCGCCATGAGCGCGGCCCATTCCGACCACGGCGAGACCATGGACTGGTACGTCGAACCGAACAATTTCGGCGCGCGGCGCACCGCATCCGCGTTGTCGCGGCGGCGCCATGCCGACGACCGCATCAATGCGCTGGCGCTGGCCATCACTTCGGCACTGCTGTTCGTGCTCGTCGCCGGCGCATTCATGTTCGGCGGCCAAGCGGCGATCGCGCCGCTGTTCAACCGTGACGCCGTCGCGCGCGAGGCGAACCGCACCGGCGCCATCGTCTATGCCATGCCGGACGGCTCGTTCTGCCGGCGCATGGCGTTCGACAATACCACCGGCGACATCACCAGCGTCGTGGTCGAACGCTGCCCGGGAGCGCTCGACGTCGTCGGCGGGCCGGGGCCGGGCCGATTCGCCTGGGGCCATCACTGAGCGTAGTCGCCGCCGCTTAGCCCAGCCCGCAGCCGGAACTTCCCGTCCGCAGCGCCGTTACCCGCCGCGAACAAGCGCCTTGTCAAGGGATCGACGACGCCTGCGACACCCGCTAGCTTGGCGTGGGGACATCGAAGCCTCAGAAGGAAAAGCTCATGCGCAGCGTGCGTTTTGTGTACCGGCTGGCCTTGCCGGTCCTTATTCTTGCCGGTGCGGCTGGAATGGCCGCCGCCCAGGCGCCGGACGTTCAGCAGGCCTGCACGCCGGACGCGATGCGGCTCTGCGGCCAGTTCATCCCGGACCGCGCCAGGGTCGAAGCCTGCATGACGGCGCATCGCCGCCAATGGAGCCCTGAGTGCCGCGCCGCCGCCGGCGCCGGCCATCGCGTCGCGCGCGGTCACCGCGCCCCCCGGCATCACGCCCGTCATCCGCGGCACCATCACGGGCATTAGCCGTTCTTCGTTTCCCGGATGCGCTGCAGCGAAAGCGCGTTCACGCGCGTCTTCGACGCGCTGTGGCGGTGCACCGCTGATCCGGGACCTTCGCACATTCGGCGTTTGTTGCGATCCCGGGTCTGCAGCGCACCACTTCGTGCTGCGCTGCGCCCGGGAAACGCGTGCGTCTAGACGCGCGCGTCACTGCAGCGGCTTGACGCCGAGCATTTTGGCGAAGGCGGCGAGCTTGGCGCGCTGATCGTCGATCGATTGCGCGAACTCTTCCGGGCCGCCGATATTCATTAGCTGGCCGGTGATGTCGAGCCGGCTCTTGATGGTGTCGTCGGCAACGGCGGCGAAATCCGAGGCGATGCGCTTGCGGAGTTCGAGCGGCATGCCGGTCGGACCGAACAGGCCGACCAGCCCGTCGAGCGTCAGCGCCGGAAAGCCGGCTTCCTGCACGGTCGGAATCTTGGGCTGCGCCGGCGAGCGCGTCGTGTTGGTCATGGCCAAGATCTTGATCTTGCCGGCATCGAGCTGCGGCCGCACGATGGCGAGCGACGCTTCGTACACTTGAACGCGGCCTTCGGCCAAATCCTTGGCGGCGTCGACCGGGTTGCGGTACGGCACCTTGATCAGGTCGAGGTTCTCGCTTTTCAGCCAGCCGGCGAACATGAAATCGAGCGTGCCGGTGACGCCGGCCCAGTTGAGCTTGCCCGGCTCCTTGCGAATGAGCGCCACCAGATCGGCGAGCGAATCGACCTGCATGCCGATCGGCACCGAGACGGTGACGAAGGTGTTCGACACCCGCGCGATCGGCACGAGGTCGCTAGGCCTGTACGGCAGATTGTCGTGCAGATAGGGATGCGCGGTGAACGACGACGACGGCGCGAACAGCAGCAGATGATCGTCGTGCGCCTGCACGAAGGCGTTGATGGCGACGAGCGCATCGCCGCCCGGACGGTTCTCGACGATCACGGGCTGGCCCCAGCGCTGGCTCAGGCGGTCGGCGAACAGCCGCGCGCCGATATCGGCGCCGCTGCCGCCACCGAGCGTCACCAAAAATTTGACCGGACGCGTCGGCCAGTCGGCGGCGGATGCACCGGTGGCGCTCGCCAACATCATAAAGATCAGGGCAAACAGACCAAGTTTGACGCGCATCATGTTCTCCCGTTGCGCAGCCGATAAGACGAAGAGCTACGGCGATACCGTCATTGCGAGGAGCCCCGAAGGGGCGACGAAGCAATCCAGAATTGGTGCGCCGAGGCCTGGATTGCTTCGCTTCGCTCGCAATGACGATGTTTAGCCCTCCAATCCGCTCGGCACGTTCTTGTTCTCGCTTGTGAGCTTCATGCCGGCGGCGAGCGCCATGGTCTCGGCCAGCGCGGCGAAATCTTTTTCCAGGTACTCCTGCGGGTTCTTTTGCAAGGTCGCGGCGCCGAAATGGCTCTGCAGCACTTCGCGGGTCGCCGCCGTCACCGGCATCGGCACGTCCAGCTCACGGGCCATTTCGAGGCCGAGGTCGAGGTCCTTGCGCAGAAGCTCGGGCGTGAACGTCGTGGTCCAGTCGAGATTGACCAGCGCCGGCGATTTGTAGCGCGTGAACATCGAGCCCATCACGCCGTTGTTGAGGAAGGCGAGAAAGGCGTGGCGCGGCACGCCCATCTTGTTGGTCAAAAGCGTGATCTCGATCAGATTCTCGATGACCACGCCGAGCATGACGTTGTGGGCGATCTTGCAGACGCGGGCGAGCTCGCCCTCGCCGACGTAGGACACGCCCTGCGGCGCGAACACTTCGATCAGCGGCATCGCCGTCTTGCAGGCGGGCTCGGCGCCCGACACGACCGACGACAGCCTGCCGGCCTTGATCACCTTGGCGTTGCCGCTGACCGGCGCGGCGACAAAATCGGCGCCGCGGTCTTTGAGCCGTTCGCGGATCGTCTTGGATTCTTCCACCGCGATGGTCGAGCAATCGACCACGACCTTCGGCACTTTGCCGCCGCTGGCGACGCCGTCCTTGCCGAGCAACACCTCCTCGACGTCCTTGCCGGTGGCGACGATGGAGAACAGAACGTCGACGTCGGCGAGATCGGAGAGACGGTCGACCACCTTGGCGCCGAGTTTTTGCAGCGGCTCGGCCTTGGCCCGGGTGCGATTCCAAACCGAAACGTCGTGGCCGGCTTTGACCAGCCGTTCCGCCATCGGCGCGCCCATGCGGCCCATGCCGATCCAGCCGATTTTCTGCGCGTTCTTTTGCGTCGCCATGCGAAACTCCTGTTTTCGGGAGTTTACCTAGCACAGCGTGCGACCGCTGCAATGTTGTCGAAGACGCAGTACCCGCCGTAGACTAAAGCCGCATGGCCAACCTTGCGCAGACTTACGACATCGCGCCGCAGCCCGCCGCCGAGGGCGGCGTGCTGCAGCTTGTATGGCGTAATGCATTGCCGTTCGTCGTGGTCGGCGCGATCTGGGAAACTGTTGCGCATCTCGGCCTGTTTCCGGCGCAATTTTTTCCGACGCTGGAGGCGATCGGCGCCACGTTCGTGCGGCTGACGCTAAGCGGCGTGCTGCCGCATCATGCCTTCGACACCGTGCTGCGCCTGCTCGCCGGCTTTGCGCTCGCCGCCGCTTTCGGCGTCGCCATCGGCGTGCTGATGGGCCGCTTCCGCGCCGCCGAGGATTATCTGTTGCCGCTCGTCGCCATCGGCGCGCCGATCCCCGGCCTCGCCTATGCGCCGCTGTTTCTGTTGTGGTTCGGTCCCGGCAACGTGCCGTCGGTGCTCTTGGTCGCGTTCGTGTCGGCGTTTCCGATCGTCTACAATTCGTGGACCGGCGTGAAAGCCGTCAAGGAAATCTGGCTGCGCTCGGCGCAGGCCATGGGCGCCGACGACCGCCGGCTGTTTCGTCATGTGATCCTACCGGGCGCGCTGCCTTACATCATGACCGGGCTGCGGCTCGGGCTCGCCCAGGCCTGGCGCATCCTGGTCGCGGTCGAGATGCTCGCTTCAGTGCCGTGGGGGCTCGGCTGGCTCATTTTCGGCGCCCAGGAATTTTTGAACACCGACGTCATGCTCGCCGGCATCGCGGTGATCGCCGCCATCGGGCTCGCGCTGGAAAAGCTGGTGTTTGCCAAACTCGAAACTTACACCGTTGTGCGCTGGGGCATGGTGACGATATGAACGCCGAGCGCATCCGGTCATGGCGGCGAGGCGCCACCAGCATCGTGGTGGTGGCGGCGATCTACGAGGCGGTGGCGCGCAGCGGCGCCTTTGCGCCGGCGCTGATGCCTTCGCTGACCGATGTCGCGCAGACGTTTGTCGGCATGCTCGCCGACGGCAGCATGCTGGGCCATGTGGCGGCGACGCTCTATCGCGTGTTGTTCGGATTTTCGTTCGCCACCCTCACCGGCTTGATCGTCGGCGTGCTGATGGGCCGCTTCCGTCCGGTCGAGCAGTTCGTGCTGCCGCTCGCCAGCGCGCTGATGCCGATCCCGTCGCTCGCCTGGGTCCCGGTCTTCATCCTGTGGTTCGGGCTCGGCAACACGGTGACGGTCCTGATCGTGTTCTACGCCGCGCTGTTTCCGATGCTGCTCAATACCTGGTCGGGGGTGCGCGCGGTCAATCCGATCTGGCTGCGCGCCGCCGGCGCCATGGGCGCGACCGAGCGAAAGTTGTTTTGGAAAGTCATCGTGCCCGGCTCCTCGCCCTTCATCATCGCGGGCCTCCGCCAATCCTTCCTGCGCGCCTGGATCGCGGTGATCGGCGCCGAGATGCTGGCCGCCTCCGACTGGGGCCTCGGCTGGGTCATCTTCGACGCCAAGCAATTCCTCAACGCCGACGTGATGCTGGCCTCGATCGTGGTCATCGGCCTGATCGGCTTTTTCACCGAGCGCCTGGTATTCGGCTCGCTCGAGCGCGCCACCATCTACCGCTGGGGCATGGCGCGGATGGCGAAGGGGTAAATCCTTCCACCTCATCCTGAGGTGCTCGCGCCCAGCGCGAGCCTCGAAGGATGAGGCCGATCCGCCACGGCCTACATCCTTCGAGGGCCGCTTCGCGGCCGCCTCAGGATGAGGTGAACAAAGAAGTCACTCCGCCTTCAAATTCGCGTCCTTGATGATCGCGCGGTAGCGCGCGATATCGGTGCGGACGAAGCCGTCGAATTGTTCGATCGACATGGCCTCGACATTGGAGCCGGTCGCCTCGAGCTTTTTCTTGATGTCGGGTTCGAGAATGATTTTGTTGATGGCCGAATTGAGTTGAGCAGCAATATCCTTCGGCACGGCGCGCGGCGCGAAAAAACCGACCCAGAGGGTGAAATCGAAATTGGCGATGCCGGTCGCCTCGGCAACAGTCGGAATGTCCGGCGTCAGCGCCGCGCGCTTGGCGCTCGATACCGCGAGCAGTTTTACTCTGCCACCCTGCACCAGCGGCATTCCGCTCGCATAGGCCGGGAAATACCAGTCGACCTGACCGCCGGCGACGTCGTTGAGCGCCGGGCCGGCGCCCTTGTAGGGCACGTGCACGAGTTTTTGGTCGAGTTTCAGCTTCAACAATTCCCCGGCGAGATGGCTCGGCGTGCCGATGCCGGCGGTGGCGAAGTTCATCGGCGTGTTGGCGCGCAAAGCCGCGGTCCATTGCGCGGCGGTCGAATACGGCGATTGCGGCGGCACCACCAGCGCCAGCGGCATGACGCCGGCGAGCGCGATCGGCTGCAAATCCTTCAAAGTTTCGTAGCCGACGTCTTTCATGAAATACGGATTGATGGCCATCTCGGGCGTCTGCCCGACCGCCAAGGTGTAGCCATCGGGCGCCGCATTGACGACATCGCGGGCGCCGATCGTGCCGCCCGCGCCGGAGCGGTTCTCGACCACCACGGACTGCTTGAGCTCGATGGACAGCTGGTTGCCGATGATGCGGCCCAAAATGTCGCCGGCGCCGCCGGGCGGAAAGTTGACGATCAGATGGATCGGCCGGC
>Ga0070730_10004781_pt1 | contig 11784 bp, 8 predicted proteins | sample Coa_R1_3_FD_66447 | JGI IMG/M metagenome (GOLD analysis project Ga0070730, IMG submission 66447) | Surface soil microbial communities from Centralia Pennsylvania, which are recovering from an underground coalmine fire - Coalmine... | ecosystem: Environmental > Terrestrial > Soil > Unclassified ... | reverse complement strand
GCCGCCTGCCGAGCAGGGAGCATTTGGCGCTGGCTTCCCCCCTGCGCCACAACCGTTTCCGGGCGCGCCTGCGCCAGGCGCCTTTGGCCCGCCGGGGCAGCCTGGCCGCGGCCCGCAGCCGTTCCCGCCAGCCCAGGAGCCTTTCCCTCCCGGCCCCGGAAGCTTTCCGCCGCCGAATCAATTTGGCCCGCCGCCGGGTGGTCCTGGTTTCCCCTCTCAGGGCGCCCCTGGTGGCCCCCCATTTGGCCCGCCGCCGGGTGGTCCTGGTTTCCCCTCTCAGGGCGGGCCAGGCGGACCACCCTTTGGTCCACCGGGTGGCCCAGGCTCCGCAGGCTTTAGACAGCCCGATGGCCCGCCGCCAGGCCCAGGTTTTCCGCCGCCGAATCAATTTGGCCCGCCAGGAGGACTACCACCGGGCGGCCCAGGTTTTCCGCCGCCGAATCAATTTGGCCCGCCAGGGGGACCGCCCGGTGGGCAGGGCGGCCCCCCCTTTGGACCTCCACAGGGCGGTCCAGGTGGTTTTCCACCAGGCGGACCGGGCGGCCCGCCCTTTGGTCCACAAGGAGGGCCAGGCTTTCCACCGCCGGGTGGCGCGCCCCCTAAAAAGCGCACGAGCCGCAATCTCTTCCTGCTGATTGGGAGTTTTATCGTCCTGGTGCTGATCGTGGTGGGCATCGTGTTTGGCGTCAAGACCGTGCTAGGAGGTAAGAATGCTACTCCAACACCTACGCCCAAGAAATCGACACCAACACCGACGAAGACGCCTACGCCGAAGCCTGGGGCAGAGATCATGCCCTCTGGCGAGGACGTTGTAGGGCAGGTTGCCGGGTATACCGTTGTTCTCAGGATGGCCGGTGATGGCTCGGCCCCGGTAGCGTTGGTCTACCGAGGCTGAGATGCTGTGGTCAACAGGCAGACGATAGAGCAACAGCATGCCGCTAGCGGCTGGGCGTACCACACGGCGCGTCCAGCCGTCGGCGTCAGGAGTATCTGGTCGGAGAGAGAGAAACCGCATGCCAGGCGCAGTAATTGGTCCGTTTGGTCGTTATGAGCTAGGAGCAGAAGTCGTCACGATTGGACGATCATCCTCTAATAAACTAATCATCAATGACGGCCAGGTTTCAAGCCGCCATCTTCAGATACTCCCGCAGGGGCCTGGCTATGTGCTGGTTGATGTGGGCAGCAGCAATGGCACCATTTTCAATGGGCGACGGTTGCCCCCCCAGACGCCCCAACCGCTGCGTCATGGCGATATGATCATCATTGGCAGTACACGGCTGAGCGTAGAAATCTCGGCGGGCGCTTTCCGAGCGCCTCCTCAGCCTGCTCCGCAGGGTGAGATCATTTTCGGGCAGCCTCAGCCAATTGGGCCTGCGGGGTTGGGGGATGATCCCATGTTTCCCGCTTATGGCTCGCCAACGCCCCAGGCCGCGCCACCTTATAGCCCGGCAGGAGCGCCGAATATGCCCAATTATGGCGCTCCGCCGCAAGGCGGACCCTTTGCCCCAGCCAGGCCAGGGCCTGAGGCTTTCGGCGCTTATCCAGGAAATGCGCCTGGCCCCGCGCCTGCCTATTATCCTGGTCCGCCAGGCGCTGGCGGGCCACCTCCGGCCTATGGGGGCGTGCCTGGCGTCGGGGTAGGGGCGCCGCCAGTGGGAGCCAGGCGCGATCGCAAGCGCTTCTTCCTGCTGGTTGGCGGGCTGCTCGTTGTGCTGGTGATCCTGGGAAGTACCGTCCTGGCGCTTTTTCTGCTGAACCGTACAAAGCAACAGCAGGTCTCCATGCCCAATGCCTCAACGCAGGTGGTGATGCCTTTCTATACCGATCTGGAGAAGCAGGATTATATGAGCGCGGCCAAGTTATTCTCAACCGACTTTCTTCAGAAACATAATGGAGCGTCAGGTACCGCCGCCTTACTGCAAAGCACTGATAACGTCCTGGGCACTGTGACAAAGTACCAGATTATCAGCATCAAGCCAGCCTCCGGGTCCAACACCAACGAGACAGCAAGTGTACAGGTGACACGTATGCCACCAAACGGCGCCACGCCTGGAACGTTTCACCCAGATATGCTGAAACTCACCCTTCTGACCAGCAAGAATACCTGGCAGATTGACGACTGGATGCCCGGCCAGCGGCAGACGTAAATCGGATCGTTGTCAGGCGACAGGCAAGCGAGGCGTACATGAGCGGATCATTGCTCGGCCCATCTGGTCGGTATGCCCTGGGGGCAGAGATTGTAACCATTGGACAAGCGCAGACAAATGAGTTCGTCATTGAAGATAGCCTGGCGTCAAGCCAGCACGCGGAGGTGCGGCCTCAGGGCGCAGGCTACGTGCTGGTCGATCTCGGTAGCGCCAATGGAACCACGCTGAACGGCCTGCCGCTTCAGCCTCATATGCCCAGCCCCCTACGCGGTGGTGATGTCATCACCATTGGCAGCGCGCGTATCACGGTGGAGATGCTTGCTGGCGCGGACCCTTACGCGCCGACCGAGCGCCTGGCGCCAGCGGCTGGGATCGTCCTCCCGCCGACTGAACGGCTCGCCCCATCAGCCGGAGGGTCTTTCGCGCCGACCGAGCGCCTGCTTGCGCCGCCTATTATGCCAGGTGATGCGCTCTCTCCAGCGTATGTCCCTCCACCCCCGCCAACCGGATACAACGCGCCGACTGGGCTGGCGGTTCCACCGTATCCTCCGCTGTATCCTCCGCCCCCACCCAGGAAGCGCTCAAAAAATAAAATCATCCTGCTTATTGGTGGAGGAGCGCTGGCGTTCTTTGTCGTCGCCTGCACCTGCGTGGGCCTGCTGCTCTACACCATTTACACACATAGTCCGCAAGGCATTACTGATAAGTATTATTCCGATATGAAGAGCCAGAATTATACAGACGCTTATCAATTCCTGGTAAGTACCACCCAGCAGTTTTTTGCCATTGAGGCCGAGCAGCGTCACGTAGCGACCGGCCAGCAGCTCTTTAGCGAAATCTTCGCCTGCCTGGATAGCAAGCTCGGCCCGGTCACGGCCTATTCAACAACCGCTCGCGGCCAGGATAGCGTTCACGCCGCTGTCGATGTCAGCGTGACTCGTAGTAGGGAGTCGTATACTGATGCAGTCAAACTGGCCCAGGAAAATAAAAGCTGGAAGATTGCCTTTTTTACGCCTCCTCCCAACCAGCAGTGTATCCCGACCTCGCCTGGCTAGCTGGCTGGTCGAGGCGCTCAGCCCAGAAAGAGGGCCATATGCCACAGCGAGAAAACCCACTTGATGATGAGACATTCCGCGATCTGCCCTCAACTGCGCGCGCGGATGAGGAGACGCTCCTGGCCGCTGACAGCTTCACAGAAGGGGGCGATCAGCCTGATGCGGAGCTACCCTTGATTGGGCGCAACGGCCACCATCACCTCTCTGGACCGCTGGGGCTTGCGCGCCTGGCCTCGCCAGCGCAGGAGGACAGTCCCCGCTCGCAGCGGAGGCGAAACAAATTGCTCCCGCTCATCTTAGGGCTCGTGGGCCTGGTTGTCATCGTGAGTTGCCTTGGCCTTGGGGCGGTCATTACCATCAATCTGCTTTCTTTGCAAAGCAGCCTGAATAGCCCTCAAACCACGCTCGATGATTTTTATAGCGCCCTGCACACAGGTGATTATCAGACAGCCTATAACCAGCTTTCTAGCGGCTATCAGCAGAAGAAAAATCTTGCGACCTTCCAGGTGGAGTTTTCGCTGCATGGACCAATCCAGAGTTATGAGATTAGCGATCTCCAGACACAGGGCCAGCAGGCAAACGCTACCGTCAAGTTGGTACTGGGCTTGCAGGGGGAAGCGTCAATGAACCAGACACAGGCAGTTCAGCTTATCGTCGAAAATAATGCCTGGAAGATTGATGCGATTAACGCAGGTCCGCTCTCATCCCCGTAATCTGGACAATGACCAGCAGGTGCTGGTCCTGGATGACGCGAGAACAAGCGATGCAACATGCCGATGTCGTTACCTCCTTCTTGCTCCGGCGCCCGCCCGGCGCGCCCGAAGAACTCTTGATCTTGCGCCGCAGCCAGCGCGTGGGCACGTATCATGGCCGCTGGGCTGGGGTGAGCGGATTTGTCGAAGCTCCGCCGGATGAGCAGGCGTATGTGGAACTCCACGAAGAGGTCCATCTGGAGCGTGGGGATGTGCAGTTGCTGCGCCGGGGCGAGCCGCTGACGTTCGTTGACGCCGAACTGGTCCGCGAATGGACGGTTCACCCCTATCTCTTCCTCGTTGTTGACCCTACCCGTATTCAGACTGATTGGGAGCATACCGAAACCTGCTGGATTGCTCCCCAGGAACTCGGCCAGTATGAGACGGTGCCCATGCTCCAGGAGGCGTTCCAGCGTGTCTATCCCCCCGAAACGCCTGCTCAGGAGTCGGCAGCGACCCAGGGATAGCCAGCAATGGACAGAGCATCTGGATCGAACCACGACCTCGCGGCGCGTATCGCCTGGGTGCGCGATGACCGCGTGCATGGCGCCAGCGCGCTGGCCCGCGAGGCCGCCGACATTTTGCGTGTCAGCGCCCAGCAAGGTCTGGAGCCAGGGGTTGATAACTGGCTGGCGCTCCAGCAGTTGCGCCAGGTTGCGCGTGATCTGGCTGCCAGCCGACCTAGTATGGTGGCCGTTGCTAACACCGTCGGGCGCATCTGGGCCGAGGCATATGCTGTAGCTGGCGTAGGCAGGCTGACGCCTTCCATCGCGGCAGCGCGGCAAGTCTTGGAGCAAGCGCGCCAGGTTGCTGAGGAAACGATTGCCAACTGGGCCACCGCATCGCAGCAGATCGTCGATTACGCCCGGCCCTACCTCTCTGGAACCCTGCTGACGCACAGCCTCTCTGGAACGGTGCAGGCCGCGCTCCTGGCCTGCAAGGAGCAGATCGAGCAGGTGTATGTGACCGAGGGGCGGCCACGCTGCGAGGGAAGGACGACGGCTCAGGCGCTGGCCGCCGCTGGGATGAAGGTGACATTGCTCACCGACGCCGAGGCCGGGCTGTTCATTCCTACCTGCGCGGCGGTGGTGGTTGGCGCTGATAGCATCCTGGCCGATGGGGCGGTGGTCAATAAGACCGGCACGCTCTTGCTGGCGCTGGCTGCGCGCTCGAAACGCCCGCGCCCTGTCCCTTTTCTGGCGCTGGCCGAGCAGTTCAAGATTGCCCCGTTCAGACAGCCCCACCTGGAGGAGATGGACCCGGCTGAAGTGCTGGCGCCCTCAGAATTGCCGGGCGTCGCTGCGCGCAACCTCTACTTTGATCGCACGCCCGCCTCGCTGGTAAGCGCCTTGATCACCGAGCGTGGGCCGCTCAACCGCGCCCAAGTCCGCGCCCAGGCCGCACAGGCGCGCCGCTGGGCGCAGTTGTTGCGGAAACCGATGTAGTGAAAAAGCCTTGCCAGCAAGCGGGAATGGAATGTGGGGGTTTTCAATTTGCTGGTATATTCTGCGACGTGAGGAAAAAAGGCGATTTCTGTTAAGAAGCGTACTCAGCGGGCAGTATACATTATGTGGTGAGTGTGTCATACTAAGGGTAATGAGCGTATATATGTTTAGGGAGTTGGTAAGATCACATAGTGATACTCATCGGTTATCACTTCTTTGGGGTCAGGTTTTCCACTGGCGCCTAGCCTTCCGTTAGGGAGCAGATACTGGTGTACCCTTGCAACTACCTTACCATCAGCATTGATATATTCAAGAAACTGGCTGTGTGTTTCCGCTGGGAAGCTGGGTGGAAGAAACTTTGGCACAAAATCGTTTACAATTCGGGTTGTTAGTTTTCCGCGCTTAACTTGGTCCCAGTATCCACCGTTATTAAATATGGCCCGCAATTGTTCGGCGGTGACCCATTTTTTGGGAGGATAGCTCATGCAAGATTCCCTCGACCTACAGATACGAAACGGTGTTATGAACTACCTGGCAGACAAGGTTTCGCTGTTTCAGTTCTTGGACACGTTTGTGGATATGGCGGATGAAGTTGATAGGATTGGTGATCCTGAACTTGAGCGCCTTGTAAACACGATTAGGCACTATTGGGCTGAGTTGACTGGTGATTATCTGACCAAGGAAGGGTTTCGCGATCTCCTTCGTCCCCTTGTTGAGCCTCTTATTGTACCGCTCGAAGTAGGCGGGCTTGTGCGACAACAAAGCTCCTTCCGTACCTCATCTGAATCAGAAATAATAACAAACAAGCTTAAGGTTTTGGAGTATCAGCCTACTCGCGTGGAAGAGGTGGTAGATTTCTCCCCCCACTCATTGGTTTATGATAGATCGTTGGTGGATAACTCGCAGGGGTATACGCGTGAGCAACTCGTCATCTAATAGGATATGAAACCAGTAGAGTCCTTCGGGGTCCGGTTTTATCCTGAACGGTAAGATAAGGTTTGCTCCCTTGTCCTCGCCCTCGAAGAGTACCGGAAGCTCTTGAGGGCGCGATTTTATTCCGCTCGGCTGCTCTAATGCTATCTTTACCTGATGAGTGCCGCGTGCTTTGCCCGATTTGAGAGAAATGAACAGGGTAAGTGTCACTGGGTCTGGTTCTGGCTCTGGCGGTGTGGGAGCGCCCCCTGCTATTATTGTAAGTGTCTGATTGATTAAGCGGTCTATTATCCTGATTGGACTGAGGACATCATCTTTTTCAATCAGAACCCTTTCGCAAATTAACGCAGCAGTTAGGTATGGCCCATCCTGTGAGATACTCATGTGTTCTAGCCTCGCTTTGGTAGTGTTTGCTCGCTCAAGATAGTATACCTCAAGGAAGAGGTCTTTGGCATGATAAGGGGATAGCAATAGTCCTTTGCGTCTTAGAGATTTTACTTTACTGCTAGAAACATCTGCATAAGCAACTTGCAGGACACTATCAGCCGATAGTGTCCTGCAAGTTGGAGTGTAGTGGGTAGATGCCCCCAGCTCACTTCATCAGTTCGCGCAGCACGGCGGGCAAGATGCCGCCGTTGCGGTAGTAGTCGATCTCGACCTGCGTATCCAGCCGCGCCTGGGCAGTGAAGCGGAATTCGCTCCCGTCGCTGCGCTTGGCCCGAACAGCGACCTCCTTGCCCGGCGTAAGACCTTCAGCGATGCCGGTAATCTCATACGTCTCGCGGCCATCCAGCCCCAGCGCGCTGGCGTTCTCGCCCGCTTTGAACTGGAGCGGCAGGACACCCATCCCCACCAGATTGCTCCGGTGGATGCGCTCGTAACTCTCTGCGATCACCGCCTTCACGCCCAGCAGCATCGTGCCCTTGGCCGCCCAGTCGCGCGAACTCCCACTACCGTATTCACGCCCGGCGAGAATGACCAGCGTTGTGCCCTCCTGCTGGTAGCGCATAGCGGCGTCGTAGATCGTCATGACTTCGCCATCGGGCTGGTGCGCCGTCCAACCGCCCTCTTTGGTGACAAGCTGGTTGCGCAAGCGGATGTTGGCAAACGTGCCGCGCATCATCACCTCGTGATTGCCGCGCCGCGATCCATAGCTGTTGAAATCGCGGGGTTCCACCCCATGCGCGATCAGATACTTCGCGGCAGGGCTATCTTTGGCGATGGAACCCGCCGGAGAGATATGATCCGTTGTCACTGAATCACCCAGCACGGCCAGCACGCGAGCCTCCTTGATGTCGCTGAGCGGTCCTGGCTCCGGCGTCATGCCCTCAAAGAACGGCGGCATCTGCACATAGGTAGAATCTGGATTCCAGTCATACAAACTGCCCTCAGGAATGGGCAGCGCCCGCCAGCGATCATCGCCATCGAAGACATGCGCGTACTCGCGCTTGAACATCTCCGGGCTGAGCGCCGAGGCAATCGTATCGCGGATCTCCTCCGAGGACGGCCAGATGTCGCGCAGGTAGACCGGCTCGCCGTTGTGATCTTCGCCAACCGGCTCATGCTCCAGATCGACCTCGACCGTCCCTGCCAGGGCATAGGCCACGACCAGCGGCGGCGACGCCAGGTACGAGGCGCGTACCTCTGGATGGATGCGCCCCTCGAAGTTGCGGTTGCCGCTCAAGACCGAGACCACCGCCAGGTTATTCGTGTTAATCGCCTCAGAAATCGGCTCCAGCAGTGGCCCGCTGTTGCCGATGCAGTTATGCACCGCTATCGTTCCGGCTACAAAGGCATGGATGTCATCCACCGCTAGATCGAACACCGCGTGCTTTCCTGCTGCCTGGCGATCTGCCACCTGGAGGGAGAAGGTGGGCAGGGTTAGCGCCTCCTTCTCAACGCAGTAGCGCCTGGCGGGATCGGTTTCCGCACGTGATTTCAGGGGAGCGAACCACTCGCGCACACCCATCTGCTTGAACAGCTCGACAGGCGATAAAAAGCCGCAGTTCTCCCGATGCAGCGGCTGAAAGGCGCGTGCCGTCTCTTGTGGAAGCCGTGAGAAGCGATCATGCCCCGCGAGCAGCGAGTAGTGCGGGAATATCGCCGTCTCGCGCTCTGCCAGTTCCGCCGCTGCCATCTTGCGCGCCCGCGAGAACGACAGCGCGTGCTGCGACTTGTGCAGCGCTTCCAGCCGCGCCGACATCCACAGGCGCTGCTGGTTGATGTTCTCCACCGTGCGCCAATAGACCGCCGCCGCGCTGGCCCGCATCTGCTTGTCTACACAGTAGCGGAATCCCACGCGCTCCACGAACGAGAGGCCATCGGGAAGCGCCAGACGAACCTCCACACGCTGAATGCCATCCTGTGCTGTGGGATAGGAGGAGGCCGCATGCTGCGTCGGATATGCGTATATCTCCGCCCCATTGGTTTCGACGCCACAGCGAGCCAGGAGGCGAACAATCTCGCCCATGACCCGTTTGAGGATTTCTCGATGTTCAGGTTTGGCGCTCTGAGCAAATTGCGGGGGTTCGAGCGTCGATTGTGTTTCAGTTTTGCCCCAGCGGTGCAAAACAGGAGCGTCTCCATCCGCCCCGAAGAGGCCGCCCAGGAACTCGCGCACCACCGCCACAGGGCAGTTCTCGTCCAGCACAAAGGCTGGCAGCGTCGGAGCCTGATCGATGCGTCGCCCGATGCGCACACCGGACAGGGCGCTGATCGCTCTGGTGAGTTGCATCGGCAGGACGATGGTCCACTTCCGCTCGTCGTAGCGCGTCGCAGCGGGGCAGCAGCCCGTCAGCAGTTCAAGATCGTTGAGAACGACCTGGCGGTCAACCGCCTGTCCCACATGGATGCGCCCTTGTCCAGTGACGCTGATCGAGCCGTCACTGAGGAGATGGCCCACCAGGCGCGCAAATGCCAATGAGCGCAGCCGTTCCAGAGGTGTGTCCAGAGCAAGCCGCAGGTCGCCCGCGTGCAGGACGTAGCCAGCCTCGTCGTCACCCGGCTCGTCCAGCGGCGCCTCCAATCCGACCACGACGCGATCCTGGCCCGGCACAAGCTCGTCTGCGCGCACCCAGCGCCCATCTGCGCAGAGCAGCTCATGGTCCGAGGTGCAGGTCAGGGTGCGTCCATCTTGCAGGACGAGTGAGACGCACTCGCGCACGCCCTGATCTATCGCTTCGGTCTGCGCGGCCATGCTCAGCCTGCCCTCCGCCGTCGGGCCGAAGAGGACCGCTCCGCCCGCGCCTGGCATGTGGTCAATGCGCCGCGCTGTTCCATTGGCAAGCAGCACAGGCGTCCCAGCAGCGATGCAGGTGGTGCAGCCATAGCCCACCAGATGGAAGCCCAACGCCTCTAGATAGGGCATCAGTCCGGCGCGCGTCAGATAATCGGTGACCACCTTCGAGCCGGGCGCCAGGCTCGTCTTGACGGAGGGCCGCACGCGCAGCCCGCGCTCAACGGCGTGCTTTGCCAGCAATCCTGCCCCCACCATCACCGTCGGATTGGAGGTATTGGTGCAACTGGTGATCGCCGCGATGACCACCGAGCCGTTGCGCAGGGCTACGCGCTCTTTGTCCAGTTCCACCTCAACGGAGGCTGGCGCGGGCGCGACGGCCACGCCGCCTTTGCTGGCCTCCTTCGGCGCGGCGGGTGAGGCCGGGAAGGCCGCGCGGAAGTTCTCGCGCAGATTAGGCAGCGCCACGCGGTCCTGGGGGCGTCTGGGGCCGGCCAGGCTTGGCTCAACGGTGGAGAGATCCAGCTCGATCAGTTCGCTGAACTGCGGGTCAGGCGTGGCATCGGTGCGGAAAAGTCCCTGCTCTTTGGTATAGCGCTCCACCAGATCGACAACATCCTCGCGCCCGGTCAGGCGCAGGTAGCGCAGCGTCTCCTCATCCACCGGAAAGAGCGCCGCCGTCGCCCCGTACTCCGGGGCCATATTGGAGAGCGTGGCGCGGTCGGCCAGGCTCAACTGGCTCAGCCCTGGCCCGGCGAACTCCACAAACTTGCCAACCACGCCGCGCTTGCGCAGAATCTCGGCAACCGTCAGCACCAGATCGGTGGCAGTTGCCCCTTCGGGCAGGCCGTTGGTGAAGCGGAAGCCGACGACGATAGGCGTCACCATCTCCATCGGCTGGCCCAGCAGCACCGCCTCGGCCTCGATGCCGCCCACGCCCCAGCCCAGCACGCCCAGGCCGTTAATCATCGTCGTATGCGAATCGGTGCCCACCAGCGTATCCGGCAGCGCGATGGTCTCAGCGCCTTCCTGCCTGGTCTGGACGACTCGCGCCAGATACTCCAGGTTCACCTGATGGACAATGCCCGTGCCCGGCGGCACCACGCTGAAATTATCAAACGCCCGCTGCGCCCAGCGCAGGAGCGCGTAGCGTTCGCCGTTGCGCGCGTATTCCTGATCAACATTGAAGCTGAATGCCAGTGTTGAGCCAAAGTGGTCTACCTGCACGGAATGGTCGATCACCAGATCAGCCGGAACCAGAGGGTTGATCTTTTGCGGATCGCCGCCCAGGTTCGACACGGCGGTCCGCATCACCGCCAGATCAACCACTGCCGGGACGCCGGTAAAATCCTGGAGAATCACCCGCGCAGGCAGGAAGGCGAAGGGGTGGTCTGCCGGTTGCGCGGGATTCCAGCGCGCCAGGGTCGTCACGTCCTCCTCGGTCACATGCGGTCCGCCGCAGATACGCAGCAGATTTTCCAGAAAAATCTTGACCGTAAATGGCAGGCGGTCCAGATCGGCGATGCCCTGGTCGGCCAGCGCCGCCAGCCGGTAATACGCCACCGCTCCTGAGGCAGTGGCGAGGCGCTGCCTGGCCCCAAACGCCCCGACGGCGTCTTTGTGTGGCGCCCCAGCCCCCGATCCAGCCCCGTCGTGTGGCCCCAGCAAGACGCGCGCCTCGTTGCGCGTATTGTGGGGCAGGTTCATCATACGCATGCAAGACTCCTTAGTTGCTGGCGCTGCTCAGCCGCTCACGCCTGACCCTGCCAGCGGGAAGGAAATAGATGGTAGCATCCCTATCCCTATACTATAGCATAGAGCAGTATTGCCGCGAATGTGCGCCTCACTTGAACGTGTAGATATGGCTTTCAATAGAACTGGGCGGTACACTTAGATCATGGAGTTCCTGGTAGATGGTGTTGATAAACACGAATCCTTGCATTCCTAAAACCTGAAGCACGTATCTATCAAATGCTAGTGCAATTTGGCTACCCAGGTCGAAATTGCTGCTACCCGCAGATCCTCCAAAGGTTTCTACGAGTTCGGCGACTTTCCCTGCTAACCCTGGATATGCGTACACTTGCTGCTGCAAGGTGGCGATTACGCCCTGGTCGCCGCTCAGCAGACCTTGGTAATCCACTCCTTCTAGCGTCAGCACGAGCGGGGCTGCCAGCCCTGGAATGGGGGGGGCTGTTGGCGTGGGAGTAGGGGATTCTG
>Ga0070730_10004780_pt1 | contig 11784 bp, 12 predicted proteins | sample Coa_R1_3_FD_66447 | JGI IMG/M metagenome (GOLD analysis project Ga0070730, IMG submission 66447) | Surface soil microbial communities from Centralia Pennsylvania, which are recovering from an underground coalmine fire - Coalmine... | ecosystem: Environmental > Terrestrial > Soil > Unclassified ... | reverse complement strand
CTATTCCCTTGCTGCTCAGGTAATTCTCGCGGGAGGCGAACCACTGATATTGCCCATCGCTCCCGATGATAAAGATTCTTTGCGGAATTTAATACAGGAGGGTTTTACAGCCGACCTGCTTTTGCTTTCCGGTGGGGTATCCATGGGCAAGTACGATCTGGTCGAGCAGGTACTGGAATCGCTCGGAGCGAGATTCTTCTTTACCGGAGCGCTCATTCAACCTGGACGGCCTGTTGTCTTTGGCGAGGTGCCTGCACCTCTGAAGACGGCCCCATTGCCATTCTTCGGCTTGCCTGGCAATCCTCTCTCGACTATGGTCACCTTCGATCTTTTTGCCAGACGCGTTGTGGAAGCCCTGTCCGGAGCGCCTGCTTTACGTCTTCCAGTGGCCCAGGCCCGTTTAGCCAAAGAAATAAAAACCCGTGCCGGCCTCACACGCTTTCTTCCGGGTATTCTGGGTGGCGGTGTGTATGATGCACAGGTGGAAGTGGTTCGCTGGCAGGGGTCCGGCGACCTGATGGCCATTGCCGGAGCAAACTGTTATGTTGTAATTCCGCCTGATAAAGAATACTTTCCGGCGGGCGAACTGATTTCCGTGGTGATGCGCTAATGGTAAAAGCGGTGCCGAAAAAATTATCACATTACGACGCTGCCGGCGAGGCGAGAATGGTGGACGTCGCCGCCAAGGCTGCTACTCGCCGCGAAGCCCAGGCTTCCGCCTTTGTGATGATGTCACCGGAGGTGCTGCAGGCATTGCCGCAAAATCCCAAGGGTGATCCGCTGCAAATAGCCCGTTTTGCCGGTATCGCAGCGGCCAAAAGAACTTCGGAGCTGATACCTATGTGCCATCAGCTTCCTCTCTCCTTCGTTGATGTGAAGATTGAGGTATGCGAGAATGGCGTGAAAATACTCACGCACGCCGCCACCACCGCGCAAACGGGCGTGGAAATGGAGGCGCTGGTGGCTGCCAGCGTTGCCGCTCTTACCGTTTACGACATGTGCAAAGCACTGGATAAAGGAATCGTGATTCAGGAGATACTGCTCGAGCGGAAGTCCGGCGGCAAGAGTGGAAATTACATCCGCAAACATTCTCCGAATCACCGAAAGAAATAGCCGCTCATGCCCAGCAATATCAAGGTACTGCTTGTTGACGACAATCCCATGGTGCTGGAGATGCTTCGGCTGGCCATCGGCCAGTTTGCCACGGTGATCACCATGACGGATGGCGCCGACGCACTGGTAAAAGCGGTTGAAGATATGCCCGATCTGATCGTGGCCGACTACGCCATGGAAACCATGGACGGCAAGCAGCTGCTGCAAAAAATCAAGGGCCGCCGCGCTACCGCCAATATTCCCGTTGTCCTCATGGCCAGCAAGGCTGACATCACGGAAAAGCTTAAGGTCCTGCAGGATACGGTGGAAGACTTTCTCGAAAAGCCATTCTTCCTCAAAGAAGCCGCCGCGCGAATCAAGAAGGTGACGGACAAGATTGCTCTCGAAAAGATGGCGCGCGAGGCTCCGGGTGAATCTGTTCTGCGCGGCAGTTTGGCGCAGATGAATGTGATGGACCTGCTGCAGTCCCTGGACATGGGGCGCAAGACCTGCACCCTGACGCTGCGCCAGCAGGATGACCGCTGCGTCCTCTTCTTTTCTGACGGGCAGATCAACCATGCCCTCTACGGCGAATTGCAAGGCGACGCTGCGGTCTACAAGGTGCTCACCTGGACGGGCGGCAGTTTCGAAATCGACTTTAGCGGCAAGAGCGAAGAGCAAACTGTCACGCAGTCCACTCAGGGCCTTTTGCTGGAAGGGTTGCGGCTGCTCGATGAATCCAACCGCGATGCCGAAGAAAACGTGGTTGAGCCCTGACCCGTGAAAACCGCCGCCGTTCTTACCGTTAGCGATTCGTCATTTCAGGGCTCCCGGGCTGATCTTTCTGGTCCAGCCGTTGTTCGCCTGCTTAGGGAGGCCGGTTTTGAGGTAGTGCGCACCGGTATTGTCCCCGATGAGCGCGGCACAATTCAGTCTCAGCTACTGGAATGCTGCCGGCAGGCGCGGTTGGTAGTGACAGTCGGCGGAACCGGCATCGCGCCGCGTGACGTTACCCCCGAGGCCACCCTGGCCGTGGCCGAACGAGTGATCGCGGGAATCGCGGAGAAAATGCGCTCCGAGGGAGCAAAAAAGACGCCTTTGGCCGCATTGAGCCGTGGGATTTGCGGGACAAAAGGAAATTCACTGCTGTTGAATCTTCCGGGCAGTCCCGCTGCCGCCACCGAATCCCTGGACGCCGTTCTCGCGATACTGCCTCATGCTCTGGATCTGCTTGAGGGCAATACCGCTCACTAGAATTGGCGGCGGGTTATGCGTCGGCGGTGATTTCCGGAAATTTCAACTTGCACTTGGCCAGGGCTCTGGTGAGCAGGTCCTCGATTTCCTCTTCGCCTGCGTTCCTTACCATTGCCATTTCGGTGACCAGAAGATAGCGAGCACGTTCCAGCATCTTTTTCTCGCGGAAAGAGAGAGGCTTGGACTTGGCCAGCATCAGCAGACTCTTGAGGACTACCGCCACTTCCAGCAGCGAACCGGTGCGCATTTTGTCTGAGTTTTCCTTGAACCTGTCTTTCCAGTCGGCATTGTTGTCGCACTTGCCGTCTGTAAGAAAACTCAGAATTTTGCTGATTTCACCGGTTTTGACCACCGGACGCAGCCCTACGGTTCCCACATTGGAAAACGGGATTTCTACTTTCAGGCTGCTGGCCTTGATTTTCAGGAGGTAGAATTTTTGGACGTTAAGACCAATCGTCTTGCTGCTGATCTGCTCGATTACACCCACGCCATGGTTTGGATATACAACTTTGTCGCCGATTTGAAAGCTTAAATTACCATTCATGAGGCACCCGGATGGACTCACTGCGGGAGAACAGCTTAGACACTTCCATTATAGTCGCACATGGGGTTAATTCGCAATTTTCACAGGCGTAACAGATCCTGACCGGCTGAATTTAAAGACCCGCATCCGGTTTAGCAGGTTACATTCGCAGGGTTTATAATTGGGTTTTTGCATGCTCGCCGCCAACCTTGCCGGCAGAGGAGTTTTTCGTCTCAACCATGCCAGAACACATTAAGAAAAAACTGGAAGAGGAGATACGGACGCTGGAGCACGAACTGGCGCACGAACTTCCCAAAGAAATCAAAAAAGCAGTGGCCATGGGCGATCTCAGTGAGAACGCTGAATATCACATGGCCAAGCAACGCCAGGATTTTGTGAACGCTCGGCTGGGGCAGCTCAAGAAGCGCATGTCCGAACTGGCTCTGGTGAATCTCACCAATATTCCCAAAGATCGCGTGGCCTTTGGCTCCCGTGTGCGCGTCTTTGACAATACCAAGGAAGAAGAACTGGAATATAAGCTCGTGACCAGCGAGGAATCTGACGTTACCAAAGGACTGATCTCGACTACTTCTCCCATTGGCAAATCTCTGATGGGCAAGAAAGTTGGCGATACCGCAGTGGTTGTCACCCCGAATGGCAAACGTGAGCTGGAAGTACTGCAGTTAACCACGATTCACGACGAGGCGCAATGACCTGGACTGGAGCATTTGGGCGCGGCTGCGGCATTGTGCTGCACGCAATCGTTCGCGGTCTGGCGCTTACCCGGATTTCTCCCAACGTACTCACTTTCGTTGGGCTGGTCATCAACACCGTGGCGGCCATTCTCTTTGGTTACGCCAATTCCAGCAATTACACGCGAATGTTTCTCTATGCCGGGCTGGTCATTATCGGCGCCGGCATTTTTGACATGGTGGACGGCCGGGTGGCGCGGGCTACCAATCAGGTCACCACGTTCGGCGGCTTCTTCGATTCCGTCATCGACCGTTACAGCGACGTGGCCTTGTTCTTTGGCCTGCTCGTTTACTATGCCCGTGCGAACCGCTTTTTTTATCTGGTGCTGACTGCCTTTGTCATGGTCAGTTCGGTTCTGGTTAGCTACACCCGAGCCCGTGCGGAATCCCTGATCGGCTCCTGCAAAGTAGGCTTCATGGAACGCCCGGAGCGCATTGTGCTGGTGATTATCGGCGCTTTGTTTGCCCGCTGGGGCGCGATGGCTCCGGTGTTGTGGGTGCTGGCTGTACTTTCCACGACTACCGTGATTCATCGCATCATCTATACGGCGCAGCAGACCAAAATTCTGGATGAAAGACTGGCTGCCGAAGCGGCGGCCCGGCAAAAAGTAGTAGCCGCGGACAGGACCGGTCAGCAACCCACACAGCAGGTTCCTTCTTACAATTAAGCTGTTCGACTGACATGCGAAAACGCAACAGGTTGCGCCTCTGAAGCGGACGCAATCATTCTTTTGCCTTGCCGTTCTGCCTTTTCCATGGCCGCCGTATTTCAGAATGCAATTTGGTAAACTCTTTAGTTTGCTTTTTAGAGGGCCAAATTCGTGAGACAACAACCTGTTTTGGTGGTCCATGGCGGCGCGTGGGACATTCCCGCCGATATGGTGGAAGCGCATTTGAACGGTGTACGCCATGCCCTGGCGGAAGGCTGGCGTGTTCTGGAGCGCGGGGGCTCCTCGCTCGACGCAGTGCAGGCGGCGGTGATCTGTATGGAAGATGACGAGACGTTCGATGCCGGCCGCGGCAGCTTTCTCACCCGTGAGGGGCACGTACAACTGGACGCCCTGCTCATGGATGGCGGCACGCTTCGCGCCGGCGGCGTGGGCTGCGTAGAGCGTATCCGCAATCCCATTAAGGCGGCGCGCATCGTGCTGGAGGAAAGTCCGCATGTTTATTTTGTGGCGGAAGGCGCTGAACGCTTTGTCCAGCAGCATGGCATGCAGCTTTGCCGCAACGAAGATCTGGTCATCGAACGCGAGGTTATCCGTCTTAAGGACGCACAGGCCAGGGAAGCCGCCGGTAAGCCCGACCTCACCTTTGCCGGGCCACAGTTTGGTCATGACACAGTCGGAGCTGTAGCTTTGGACGTGAGTGGCAACATAGCCGCAGGCACCTCCACCGGCGGAACGGTGAATAAAACTCCGGGCCGCGTCGGCGATTCTTCGCTGATTGGCTGCGGTTGCTATGCCGATAATCTGAGCGGCGCTGCTTCCTGTACGGGCTGGGGTGAGCCGATGATGAAGCTGGTGCTGGCCAAATGGGCCACGGACCGCGTGGGTCAGGGTCATGCGCCGGACGTTACAGCGCCTGAGGCACTCAAGTATCTCCATCGCCGCCTTCAGGGGCACGGCGGAATGATTCTGCTGGATGGCAAAGGCCGATTTGGCGTCGCCCACAACACGCCAAAAATGGCGTGGGCGGCTCAGACCACGGAACGTGCGGACTCAGGAGTTTCCGCCACGAAAGTTTCATAACCAACCCTGGTCAGTCACCGGGCAGGGCGAAGCTGATAATCGTCGGCAAGGTCAGATAAAAAATGCCACGGAGGACTTTTCAACCCCCGTGGCTTTTTTAGCGTGAGCACAACGTGTTGGAATAACTTTTCTGAAGCTACTGCACCATGGTGCTGGAAGCGGATACGCGGCTGCCGCTGGCGATCAGTTTCCGTAAATCGATGATTGCCTGGCGATGAATCTGGCTGATTCTGGCTTCCCCGACCCCAAGTTTTTCGCCGATCTCTTTCAGGCCCATTTCCTTGAAGTAGTAGAGCTCGAGTACTTCGCGGTACCTCGGCTTAAGCTGCTGGATATGCGCGCGCAGGTGGCGGAAATCTTCGCGGCGGCTGCAGGTTTCGTAGGGATTCTCTCCCTTTGACGGAAGCTGGCTTATTTCGTCGGTGGCATCGGAATCCTGTTCGCCGGACTGCATGGCCGGCTGTTTGCTGGATTCCAGGCGGTGCAGCATGCGGTCATACTCTTCCAGTCCAAGTCCTACGCACTGGGCAATCTCTTCGCGGCCAGGTTCCTTCCCGGTGGCCGCGCGCAGGCGCGACCTGGCGCCTTCGATTTCACGCGCCGTTCTGCGGTCCTGGCGCGAGCAGGTGTCCCACTTGCGCAGTTCGTCCAGAATTGCGCCAGTGATGCGCGAATTGGCATAGCTCGAAAAGTCCACGCTCCGCGAAGCATCATAACGGCGGGAAGCCTCGAGCAGCCCAATCATTCCGGTCTGGACCAGATCCTCGATATCCACGTGTGCGGGAAGGCGCCGTTTAATCTTGCTGGCGATCGCCTGCACCAAATTGAAATAATCCTGTACAACCAGTTGTGTTGCTGCGGGGTTAACTACGTTAGTCGCCATGTGCCTTCCTCCAATGCACATGACTAAAGCATCTACTCTGCCAAAACAGGAGTACTGTAAATGCTTAAGAATGAAGGACTAAAATAATTCACCAGGTTTTCAGACTGTCCTGATTCCAGAACTCAGACTTTACCCTCTGGACATTAAACAAAACCAGAGTTTAAATTAGGCAACATTAATTTTTCGAGTTGCATTTCAGAAGGAGCATAATGTGTTTTGGTGCGCCCGCCTAAGCCGGTGCGCAGCTACTGGGACGACTTGTTTCAATGTTTGTGTAGATCGATAATTTCCCCAATCTTCCCCCTCGCACGAAAGTTCGCCGACAATTGGCCGATAGTATTAGCCAGTAAGGGATTCAAGGAGTCAGCTTATGGAACACGTTCTTGTCGTACCGCTGAAAAATGGCGTACCACAAACATTTTTGGAAACACTTGAAGAAGCGGGCTGGCAAACGACGGTCACTCCCGACCTGGTCCGCGCGAAACACATTTTACAAAGCAGCAATATCTCCGGGGTCATTATGGAGTTCAGTCCCACGGACCATGAGCCAGACCGGTTCAGGATTCTTAAGTTTGTGCATGAGTATTGCCCCGGCACGCTGGTAGTGATGATGCATGGCGGAGGAGAGGCCCTGAACACGATTGCCAATCGCCTGGTCAAGACTCTGCATACCGTGGACCAGGACCGCGTGAAAGCCGAAGCGCATCCGGCCCTGGACGTTTATCATTTGAGCCCGGCGCAGAAGCGTATTGCGCTGCTGGTTGCCCAGGCCTATCCCAATCGCGAGATTGCCCGCCGCCTCAGAATCAAGGAGCAGAGCGTACGCAATGAAGTTTCGCGGATTTTCAAAAAGATGGGTGTATGGAACCGCGTGGAACTCGCCCTGCTGATGCGGGACGGCCCCAAGCCCACCGTCGCAGCCGAAGCAGAGGGAGCGGCCGTTTCAGCGGACAAACAGACCTGGAGCGGTGAGTTCAAGCCGCCGGCGGAAGGACTTTCGCCAGCCACGCGACGCGTGACAGCTTAAGAGTTATGGGCGGGTCCGATGCCGTAAATTTTGATCTTTTGGTACAGCGTGCTGCGTGGAATTCCCAGGCGTGAAGCCGCCTGCGCCACCTTGCCGGATTCTTCTTCCAGAATTCGGACAATATACTGGCGTTCCAGTTCGGCCAGGGTTGCTCCCGAAAAGGAGGAATTCGCTTCCGCAGCCGGTGTTGCCCGCTGTGGAAGATTGAGGTCTTTGGCCTCTACGACCCGTTCGTCGCAGGTAAGGGCAATGCGCTCCAGTAAATTGCGCAGCTCGCGGATATTGCCCGGCCACGAATACGCTTTCAGCGCGTTTTCGGCCCCGCGGCTTAGCTCAAGCTTATCCCGCGCCAGATCTTTGGCCAGATTGCTCAGCAGGGAGTTGGCAATTACGGGAATATCTTCCGGGCGATCCCGGAGCGGCGGAATTCTCAGATGGAAAGTGCTCAGGCGGAAGTAAAGGTCTTCGCGGAATTTCATCTCCCGCACCGACTGCAACAGATTTCTGTTGGTGGCCGCGATCACCTGTATATCGACCACGCGTTCGCGTACGTCGCCCAGACGGCGAAAACGGCTGTCTTCCAGAACTTTCAGCAGCTTGGGCTGGACCATCACATCCATCTCACCCAGTTCGTCGAGGAACAGAATGCCGCGATGCGCCACTTCCACCAGCCCCGGTTTACTGTTGGCCGCTCCCGTAAACGCTCCTTTTTCGTAGCCGAACAACTCCGATTCCAGTAACTCGCGCGATAGCCCGGCGCAGTTTACGTCCACCAGGGCTTCCTCCGCGCGCGGGCCGTTTTTGTGGACCCACTGTGAGAGAACTCCCTTGCCGGTGCCGGTTTCACCCTGAATCAGGATCGGGCGCTCGGTTTGCACGATTTTACGCGCCTCTTCCGCCAGTTTCTGAATAACTGTGCTGGAGCCGGCAAATGGGTCTTTTTCATAGCGAGGGGCGCTAAGTTTGCGGGCCAGCTGTTTGCGCTGGTTCTGCTGTTTTTCGAGGCAGCCCTTCACATAGGAAGTCAGCACCGAAAGCTGCACCGGCTTGGTAACGAACTGCTCCGCGCCTTCCTTCATCGCGCGTACCGCCAGATCGATGGTGCCATAGCCAGTGAGCACAATGGTTTTCGTCGGCGCATTCATGCTCTTGAGCGACGTAAGAAATTCAATGGCATTGCCGTCAGGAAGCTGATGATCGATGATGACGATGTCCGGAACGTCTTTTTCCAGTGCCTCGTAGGCAGCCTTTAAAGTTGTCGCCTGCTGCACGCTGTAGCCGTGCAGTTGCAGAAATTCCGACACTGCGGCCAAAATTGCCGGGTCATCGTCAATAACAAGCAGCCTGCCCTTATTCAAAGTAACCTCACCAGCAAGTCATTCAAATAGCGCTCATCAAACACGGCAGAAGAGTTAGGGACCAGTCGGAAGCAAACCAGCTTAGTTAGATTAGTCTTCCATCAGATGGGAAGCAACACAACTAAAAAATATACGATAAGCGAATCCTGGCAAGCTTTAACTTTTCAATAAAACAGCTTTAAGAAAATCATGCTATCCTCTCCGGGTTGTTCCAGCGGAGTGCCAGAGCTTGCTTCAGGCCTGCTGTACCGCTGAGGAGTGCAAGATGACTGTAAAAATGAAAGCTGTAATCCCCATGCTCACGGTGGCAAACCTTGAAGACACAATCACTTTTTATCATGACCTTTTGGGGTTTGAGTGTGTCGGTTATGTTGATGACTGGGCCGCAATGCGTAATGGTGAGACAGAAGTTATGATTTCTCTGCCCAACGCCCACGTACCTTTTGAAAAGCCGGTGTTTACTGGATCGCTCTATTTCAGGCCTGGCAATGTTGATGCTCTGTGGGAATTGCTGCACGGCAAAACCACGGTCGTCTATCCGCTCGAGAATTTTTTCTACGGCATGAGAGAGTTTGCCATTCTCGACAATAATGGATTACATGCTTAAGTTTGGCCAGGAAATTGAAGATCCGTCGCTGATAGCGCCTGCGAACTAATCTGTTTTTTCGAGGACGCCATTGCTGTATACCATCAGCGTGCCCCTGTATTCACCTGTACTCTAAACCTTCTTAATGTATTTGACTGGAAGAATGAGGCAGTGCCGGCGAAGCAACGGACGGATTCACTCGGAAACTCCGGTAGTAATAACCACAGGGTCACTGGGCTTTACAGCGGCTTCTACCGATGGAGTTTCACCGGGTGATTATAGCTATTTCAACCGTGGGCGGGAAAATCGAAAGGCCCTGAGCGAGGTATTCTTCTGAAGTGCAATAAAGTGGAAGCAGGTTAACGCCACAGGCATGTACATAAGTACATGCCTGCGGCGCTCTGCTCCTGGTTAACTGTGAAAAGTGCGCCTTGCGTCATCGGCCTCCCTCGCCAGATGCAGCAATACATCCACAATGCCTGTATTTTTGCCGGTTGCAGGATCGAGGAAAAGTCCATCCTGCACAAATGAAACGACGGACGCCACGGCCCCACCCTGCTCATCCGAGGTTGGACGGATGATCGCAACCGGCCCCAGTTTGCGGTCAAGGAACGGGGCGGGTTCGGGCATGATGAGGTTAGTCTGAAACTCTTCGATAGTATTTGCGTCGCCTGTTCCCGTGTTGGGGTCAACTCCGCTGTTGAGATCGGGGAAGGTGAGCTTGCCGTCGGTAAGGGCAGGCGCGTTGCCCGCCTTGTCGTGCCAGGTCTGGAAGTGCATGATTTCCGATCCACCGATACTCAGCAGAACACGCAGTACCTCGAGGTTGCTTACTTTCTGGGCCAGCGCTGGATACAGGCTGGCGCCGCCCTGTTCAATAAATGCAAAGTGGAAGCCGGCGGTGTTGGCGATCGCCTGCAGGTGCGTGGGAATGCTGCCATCTCCATTGAGTACCAGGTCGTCGTCACTTAACGGGATTCCAGGGTATTGTCCCTGGGCCAGACTGGGAACGGCATTTTCAAATCTTCCGCCCAGGTCCGGGTTGGCCGACTCGCTGCGGTAGCGCGTCCACCAGCTGGTATCTACGGTGAGCTGCTTCAGATTGGTAAGCCTGCCGGTCTGCGGCACGCCGGTTACCTTGCTCGGCGGCAGAATGGCAAAATTGCTTAAATCAATGGGCTTCCCACCTTTTGCCGCGAGGTAATTGTTGAGAAAAGCATGATGACTGATCTCGTCATCCGTGTTGTCGGCGATGTATTGCGCCATATCGCCATCCAAAACCGAAAGGGCCTGAATGTAATTGGGAGCAAGCCCGGTGCTGATGTTCCGGCCGTTCTGCTGCAAATCGATCCGTGAACTGCCTGTTGCACTCGTGGCTCCACCAAGCTCCGCGTACTGTATCCACAGGTCGGCTTCCACCTGTTCCAGGGCGCTCAGAAAAGTCAGAATGGCGATATCACCTTTGGTGATTCCTGGTCCATCATCTTCCTGTGCTGCCATCGTGCTGGTTAATAGTCCGCCACCAAGTGCGGCCGCGCCTAAGCCGAAGACCCCTGTCTTTAAAAAGAAACGGCGATTGCCTGCGTTTATGGAATTATTCCTGGAATTATGCATTTGCTTCCTTGTCAGTTTTGTTTGATTCCACCGTTCGCCCCTGGGCCAGTGTGTGAAGGAGAGGAGCACGAATGGGACTGCTTTGTTTCTCCTTCCGGTTTAGATGCCAATACACTGCAAGCTACGGAACAGAGATGTCAAATGAATGTCAACAATCAATGAATGGGCGCTTATTACCGGAGTAACAGAATCCAAATTGTAAAATCACGCAGACAATTAGTGGGATTATCGTTTGGAGCCGACGCACAGGAAATCAAGCACCGCGGCCGTAAAGGTGCGAGGCTGCTCCAGATTGCTGAGATGAGCGGTGGGCATGTGGATTGCCTTTGCGCCGGAGATATTACGCGCAAGTATGTCACAGTGGCCGTCCCAGGGCGTGGAAAAGTCGCGGTCGCCGGCAATCACAAGAGTCGGCGCGTGAATCTGCGCCAGCAGCGGTGTGTGATTCATATCGCGTAACGCGGCACAGCAGCCGGCATATCCGGCAGGGTCTGTGCCCAGCACGACAGAGCGGATTGATTCAATATACGGATCTCTTTCCGCCAGTCTCTCCGGTGAGAAGAATCTCTGCAGGACTGGCTCGGCCACGGCTTGCATGCCGCCCGCAAGCACGGTACGCCTGCGGCTTTCGAGGGTCTCGGAAGAAAATTGCGCAGAGCTGTTGGCCAGCACCAGTGAATTCACGCGTTCCGGCGCCTGGACCGCCAGCCATTGCCCAATCGCGCCGCCCATCGATATACCGCAAAAGGAAAAAGTTCGAATGCCCAGGGCATCAGCCATGCCGAGAACGTCACGCCCAAGCTGGGCGATTGTGTAGTCACCTGCCGGTACGTCCGATGCTCCGTGGCCGCGTGTGTCATAGCGCAATACCTGAAAGCTTTTGAGCAGGTCCGGCATTTGCTGCGACCACATTCCATGGTCGCAGCCAAGCGAGTGGGAGAGGA
>Ga0070730_10004779_pt1 | contig 11785 bp, 14 predicted proteins | sample Coa_R1_3_FD_66447 | JGI IMG/M metagenome (GOLD analysis project Ga0070730, IMG submission 66447) | Surface soil microbial communities from Centralia Pennsylvania, which are recovering from an underground coalmine fire - Coalmine... | ecosystem: Environmental > Terrestrial > Soil > Unclassified ... | reverse complement strand
ACATTGAGAGCGAAGCCCCATGCGCTACAACATCTCCCACGGCACGACCGGGTTCGCGGATCCCCCGAGGCCGTCCGTCGCCCCATTCCCCAGGGATGTCGACGCCATTCTCGATTTCGACCCGCTGATGTCTGCCCTTTTGTACGTGGCGGTCGCCGTCTTGCTGCTCACCCTATCCTTCGCGCTCATTCCAGCCCTTCTCAGTCCGGCATGAGCCCCAAGGAAAATCCTCGACACCGTCGATATTCTGCGGTGCGCGAACCACAGAAGGATAAGAATTATGAACGATCTTCTCGCTTTTGCTATCGAAGCTCATGGTGGAATTGAACGCTGGAATCAGTTTTCACGGTTGCGCGCCGAATTGTCGATCGACGGCGCCATCTGGCATCTCAAGCAGCAGCCCGGGCTGTTTACGAAAAGCGTCTTCGATATCGCCACGCACGAGGAGCAGGTGTCGATCTCGCCCTTTCTCGCCCCACATCTGCATACCGATTTCATTCCAAGCCGGCTTACGCTGAGCAACGATGGCGGCGCGATCGAGAAAGCTTGGGATGAACCGGAAACGGCCTTTGTCGGCCATGAGCAGGCAACGCCCTGGGCGCCGCTCCATGCCGCCTATTTCGCGAGTGAGGCGCTTTGGACGTACCTCACCAAGCCGTTTCTTTATACTTATCCTGGCTTTGAAAGCGAAGAAATCGAGCCCTGGCATGAGAATGGTGAGGAATGGCGCCGTCTTAAGGTTACCTTCCCGAACCATATCAAAAGCCACACCCGCACACAGATCACACATTTCGGCCCCGACGGGCTGGTGCGGCGGCATGACTATACCGTAGATGTGTTGGGTGGCGCGCCCGGCGCCAACTATGTCACGGAATATGCGGAATATCAGGGCCTGAAATTCCCGGCAAAGCGCCTTGTCTACGCCTATGATGACAAGCTGCAGAAGGTGCCCGATCCGCTGCTCGTGTCGATCGACTTTCACGACATCAAGTTGAGCTGACAGATAGGAGTATGTCGAGAAGCCTTCGGAGGATCTAAAGCATGTCCGATGCCAAATCCCTCCTCTTAGATGCCCCTGCTGCAATACTCGACGACAAGAAGGTCGCCGCCCTGTTCACGGAGGACGGCGTCGTCGAGCTGCCCTATCTGCAGTCGGTGGGCATCGCTCCCCGGTATCAAGGATGTGCTGCCATCGAAGGCTTCTACGACGTTGTGAAGCAGCTCTATCCGGACTTTGCATTCGGGGATCATCATGAGAATGTGCGGCTTCGACCGCGCGATAGAGCCCGCCAACAGCTCAGCGCGATCGGCAACCCATGGATCTCGCGACATGCCCAGGCCTCGCTCCGTCCATGCGCGAGCTCTCGGCAGAGACGCGCCGTCGAAACCGGACAGCTTCACGCAATCCCTAATGCAGAGAGCTCGCGAGCAGTCCGTTTCAGCGCCGGCAAATAGCGTGAGCGCAATTCGGCCAATGTCACACGGGCAGCCTGGGTCCCGATATTCATCGCAGCGATGACGCCCGATTTCCCGATCACCGGCACCGCGATGGAGCGCAGGCCAAGCTCGAGCTCCTGATCAATGATCGCATAGCCTTCCTCCGCCACATGATCGAACAGGGCAAGCAGGCTCGATGGCTCCGTCACCGTTTTCGTCGTTCGCGCGACCAACTCGGCGCGGCGTAGATAGGCCTCCTGGGCTGGCCTCGGCTGCCCTGCCATCAGCACCCTTCCCATCGAGGTGCAGTAGATCGGGAGTCGACTGCCGGCCCGCAGTGCAATCGACATGATCCGGGATACCTCGGCACGCGCGACATAATAGACCTCGTCCTCCTCGATGACGCCGAGCGAACAGGACTCGTGCAATTCGTCTCGGAGCTGGTCCAGCAGCGGCTGCGCGCGCATCGCAAGCGTGCTGGATGAGAGATAGGCGTAGCCGAGCGCCAGAACCTTGGGACGCAGCATATAATTTGCGCCGTTCTGCAGCGCATAACCCAGCCGCACGAGCGTGTGCAGACAGCGTTTGACGGCCGGACGGCTCAGGCCGGTCAGGCGGCTGGCCTGCGCGATCGTCATCGGCCGCTGCTCGTCCGCAAAGCAACGGAGCACAGCGAGCCCCCGGGCAAGCGAGGTCATGAACTCCGGATCGCCCATGGCATCGAACGACGAATGATCCTGCATCCCATCATCCCATAGTAACCGATAATCGGACAATATAACGTTTATCGGTTGACGCAAGTGACCGACAGGATGACACCTCCATCAAGCATGAATTCCGAAGCCTGGAGACTCGGATGATCGACAAGCAGCTGGCCAATGCGGAAGCAGCGGTCGCGGATATCACCGACGGAGCATCGATCATGATCGGCGGCTTCGGCACGGCCGGAATGCCGGATGAGCTCATCAGCGCCTTGATCGGACGCGGTGTCGGCAATCTCACCATCATCAACAACAATGCCGGCAACGGCGAAACCGGCGTCGCAGCGCTCATCAAGGCGGGCCGGGTGAGGAAGATCGTCTGCTCATTCCCCCGCCAGACCGACTCGCATCATTTCGACGCAGCCTATCGTGCGGGCCAGATCGAGCTGGAACTGGTGCCGCAGGGCAATCTGGCCGCGCGGATCGAGGCGGCGGGCGCGGGCCTCGGCGCCATCTTCACGCCGACGGGCTACGGAACAATGCTCGCCGAGGGCAAGGAGACCCGCGAGATCGACGGCAAGCATTATGTGCTCGAATATCCGATCCACGCCGATTTCGCGCTGATCAAGGCGCACAAGGGCGATCGCTGGGGCAATCTCGTCTATCGCAAGACCGCGCGCAATTTCGGGCCGATCATGGCGATGGCGGCGAAGACCACGATCGCGCAGGTCTCCGAGATCGTGCCCCTGGGCGAAATCGCCCCCGAGGTCGTGATCACGCCCAGCATCTTCGTTCAGCGCGTCGTCGAGATCGCGCCCGCACGGCCCCAGGCCATCGCCGCCTGACCGGGAGAAGCCTCATGAACCATTTGAACCGTGACCAGATGGCCGCCCGCGTCGCCCGCGACATTCCCGAAGGCGCCTATGTGAACCTCGGCATTGGCCTGCCGACAAAGGTCGCCAACTATCTGCCCCTCGATCGAGAGATCTTCCTCCAGAGTGAGAACGGCCTGCTCGGCATGGGCCCCGCCCCCGCCCCCGGAGAGGAGGACTGGGAGCTCATCAACGCCGGCAAGCAAGCCGTCACGCTGCTCACCGGCGGCTGTTATTTCCATCATGCCGACAGCTTCGCGATGATGCGCGGCGGGCATCTCGACATCTGCGTGCTCGGCGCGTTCCAGGTCTCGGTGAAGGGCGATCTCGCCAACTGGCATACCGGGGAGCCCGGCGCGATCCCCGCCGTGGGCGGCGCGATGGATCTCGCGATCGGCGCCAAGCAGACCTTCGTGATGATGGAACTGCTCACCAAGCAGGGCGAGAGCAAGCTGGTGGAAGCCTGCACCTATCCCCTGACCGGTCTCGGCTGCGTCTCGCGCGTCTATACCGATCTCGCGGTCTTCGAAGTGGGCCCTTACGGCGCCGGCGTGATCGAGATGGTGGACGGCCTGGCCATCGAGACACTGCGCGAACTCACCGGGCTGGCTCTGGCCTACCCCGCTTACACCCAGGCCGCTTGAAGCCAGACCAACAAGAGAAGACGATCCATGACCGAAGCATTCATCTGCGACGCCGTCCGCACGCCGATCGGCCGCTATGGCGGCAGCCTCGCCAGGATACGCGCCGACGATCTTGGCGCGTTGCCGATGAAAGCGCTGATCGAGCGCAATAAGGATCTCGATCCCGCCGCGATCGAGGACGTCTTCTACGGCTGCGCCAATCAGTCCGGCGAGGACAACCGCAACGTCGCGCGCATGAGCCTGCTGCTCGCCGGCCTGCCGCACACGGTACCCGGCGTGACGCACAACCGGCTCTGCGCTTCCGGGCTTGATGCCGTAGGCGCCGCGGCGCGGGCAATCCGCAGCGACGAGATCAGCCTTGCCATCGCCGGCGGCGTCGAAAGCATGACGCGCGCGCCCTTCGTGATGGGAAAGAGCGATGGGCCTTTCGGCCGCAACCAGAAGATCGAGGACACGACGATGGGCTGGCGCTTTGTCAACCCCGCGCTCGACACCCTCTACGGCACCGAGACGATGCCGAGGACGGGCGAGAATGTCGCCGAGGACTATAAGGTCGTCCGGGACGATCAGGATGCGTTCGCGCTCCGCAGCCAGCTGCGCGCGGTCGCGGCCCAGCAGAGCGGCTTCCACGCGGAAGAGATCATCGCCGTCACGGTGCCGGGAAAGAAGAAGGGCGAGACCGTCGAGGTGTCGATGGACGAGCATCCCCGCGCCGACGCCAGCGTCGAGGCGTTGCAGAGGCTGAAACCGCTGTTCGGGCCTAACGGCACCGTCACCGCCGGCAACGCTTCGGGGATCAACGACGGCGCCGCCGCGATGATCATCGCGAGCGAGGCGGCGGCGAAGGCGCACGGATTGAAGCCCCGCGCCCGCATCCTGGGCATGGCGTCGATCGGCGTCGAGCCGCGCGTCATGGGCATCGGGCCTGTCACTGCGATCCAGAAGCTGACGGCACGCCTCGGCCTCACCATCGCCGACTTCGACGCGATCGAGCTCAACGAGGCCTTCGCCAGCCAGTCGCTCGCCGTGCTGCGCACGCTGGGCCTCCCGGACGATGCGCCGCATGTCAACGCCAATGGCGGCGCGATCGCGCTCGGCCATCCGCTCGGCATGACCGGCGCGCGCCTTGCCCTGACGCTCGTCCATCAGCTCGAGAAGAGCGGCGGCAAGCGCGGGCTGGCGACGCTCTGCATCGGCGTCGGCATGGGGCTCGCACTCGCCGTCGAGCGCATTTGAGCTAGGTTACGGCGCCCCGCTTGCCCGCGCGGGGCGCCGGCCCTGGCGGCAAGGCCCCTCCGCCTTGCCGTAGGGACTTTCCGAAGCCGTGCTGCCAATGTCGCGAAGCGATTTGGAACCGAGTGTTTCCTACTCGGTGATCAGGCAATCACAGCGAAGCCGGGGCGATCCGCCCTAGGCGCACTCGACCACAGACGCCGCGACAAAGCGGGCCATGGCATCGGCCAGTTCGACAGGAGCCTCGAGCGGCGCAAGATGCGCACAATGGAGTTCGAGCGCTTTCGCCCCCGATATCGCGGACATGAGATGCTCGCCATGGCCCCGATAGGGTGTGGACGTGTCGAGATCGCCGCTGATCACCAAGGTCGGAACTGAAATGCCCGGCAGCCGGCCCAGAATGTTCATGTCGCGGATCGCCGCGCCGCAGCCCGCATATCCCGCAGCGTTCATACTCCTCAGGCCATGCTCGACATTGGTAGCCGTCGCCGGATGGCGAGCGATGAACTCCGGCGACAGGAAACGACCCATCGCCAAAGACACGATCGCTTCCATGCCTTCGCCGCAAACGGTATCGATCCGCGCCTGCCACGCCTTGCTGTCCATCGTTGCCGACGTGCAGATCGGAACAAGCCCCGACACCCTCTCGGGATGATCGAGTGCGAGCTGCATCGCGATCATGCCGCCCAGCGAGACACCCGCGATCACCGCCTTGTCGATCCCAGCCGCGTCGAGTACCGCCAACGCATCCTGCGCCAGCATTTCGAGGCTATAGTCACCGGCCGGCACGGAAGATTCGCCATGCCCGCGCGTATCCATGCGGACCAGGCGATAGTCCCCGAGGCGAGGCACCACCTCGTCCCAAAGACGTCTGTTCGTTCCAATCGAGTTGAGCAGCAGCAGCGCGGGCGCGTCCTGCGGCCCCTTCGCAGTCCATGCCAGACGAACATCGTCGCGCACGACAAAAGGCATAAAATATCCTTCTAACCGAGATCGCCGCCGGCAACCGGGAGGATGCTCCCGGTGACGTAGCTGGCCTCGTCGGAGGCAAGAAAAAGGATCGGCGCCACCTGCTCGTCGATGGTGCCGTAACGTCTGAGGAAGCTGGATTCGGTGACCTGATCGACCACCTGTGCCATCCATGCCTTTTCCTCGGGCGTGTCGCCCTCGGCATTGCGCGGAACGCGCCGTGGCGGCGCCTCGGTGCCGCCGGGAGCGGTCGCGACCACGCGGATGTTGCGCGCCGCATATTCCATCGCGAGGCTCTGGGTCATGGCATTGATGCCGCCCTTGGCTGCCGAGTAAGGCACACGATGAATGCCACGCGTGGCGTTGGAGGACACATTGACGATGGTGCCACGCCCCCTTGCGAGCATGTGCGGGAGCGCCGCGTGGCACGACCACAAGGTCGGCATCAGCGAGCGGCGGATCTCCGCTTCGATTTGCTGTGGCTCGAACGCGTCATAGGGACGCATCCGGATCGCACCGCCGACATTATTGATCAAAATATCGATGCCGCCGAAGCAACGCACGGCCTCGGACATGGCCGCAACGGCGCCGTCGTGGGTTTCGAGGTCACAGACGCAGCCCTGCCCCCTGCCGTCCGCTTCTGCCGCGACCTGGACTACGAACTCGGCCCTGTCGACCAACAGGACGTGGCCGCCCTCGGCAGCGGCACGCAGGGCAACCGCGCGACCGATCCCCTGTGCCGCCCCGGTGACGACGAGCACCTTGCCTGCAAAGCGATCGGCGAAAATCATGCCGGCACCAGCTCGCTCGCCGCAAACTTCTCATAGTGGAAGTGGCTCGGCTTCACGCCCTTCTCAACGAAGAAGCTCCGAACCGCCTCGACCATCGGCGGCGGGCCGCAGAGATACACGTCGCAATCGCCCGCGTTCAGATGCTCGTCCTTCAGGTGCGCCGTGACATAACCCTTGCGCGGATGCGCGCTCTCGGGATCGGCGACGCAACTTACCCAGGTAAAGGTCGGCAGACGATCGGCGAGCGCTTCGAGCCGGTCGATCTCGACGAGATCGTCGTCCTTCGTCGCACCATAGATCAGGTGAGTGGGCTGATCCGTACCCTGATCGGCAAGCACCTCGAGCATCGACAGCAGGGGCGCAAGCCCCGTCCCGCCGGCCAGCATGACGACCGGCCGCTCGACGCCGCGCAGAAAGAAGCTGCCCTGCGGGCCGACAAACGTCATCCGGGCACCGGGCTGCGCCTGGTCGGCCAGCCAGCCGCTCATGAGCCCATTGGGCACGTTACGGATCAGGAAGCTCGCCTCCTCCGCGCCCGGCTTCGAGCTGAAGGAATAGGAGCGGTGCTCACCCGTGCCCGGAACCGTGATGCTCACATACTGGCCGGGCAGGAAATCGAGCGCGTCGGGCGCATCAAGCTTGAGCTTGAGGATGATCGTGCTGTCGGAAACGAGCTCGACCGAGGCCACCTCGCCGCCATGTTCGGCCGGCGTCACCTTGCAGGCGGTGGACGGCACGGGCACCGCGATCACGCAATCCGACGAAGGCACCATCTGGCAGGTGAGCACCAGCCCTTCCCTGGCCTCGTCCTCGGTCAGCGCGTCTTCGATATAGTCGTTGCCGAGGTCATATTCGCCCTGTTCGCAGCGGCATTTGCAGGTGGCGCAAACGCCGTCGGAACAATCCATCGGCAGATTGACCTTGTTGCGATAGGCCGCATCCAGAACCTTCTCGCCCTCCTTGCAATCAATGAAGCGAGTGGCGCCGTCCTCGAAATTGAGCGCGATGCGATATGTCATTCTATCCTCTCCGGCCACATCGGCGACGACATTAGATGTGATAGATGTCGATCACCTGGTGGATGTAATCGCTCTTCAGCACGACCTTCTTGGCGACGATCACAGGCTCGCCGCTGCTTGTGTCCAGCGTGTAGAAGGAAGTTCCGAAGAAGCTGTCGGTCTTCTTGTAGCGGTGGCTGAGCGTGTGCCAGTTGAAGCGTAGGTCGATCTCGCCGTCGCGCTCCTCCAATATCTCGACGTTCGAGATGGTGTGGCTGGTCCGCGGCTCCGGAGTGCTCGCGCCCGAGCGCTCGGTCTTGATACGGAAGATCCGGTCTTCCAGGCCTCCGCGGTTGGGATAATAGATCAGCGAGATATGCGCTTGAGGATCTTCGACCAGCTGGTCGTCATCGTCCCACGCCGGCATCCAGAAGACCACGCTGGGCGAATAGAAAGCGAGCCACTCGTCCCACTGGCGGTCGTCCAGCAAGCGCGCTTCGCGATAGAGGAAGGCGCAGACCTGCTCGATGCCCAGGCTCGACTGAAGTGCGAGGGTCATGCCGCAACTCCCATCTCGGAATGGGCCATCGCCTGGTCGCCGCCATCCCGCAATATGGCCGAACGAAGCGTCTCGGCCCAATATTCGTGCTGGCGCACGAAGAGGCCCTCATCCTCACTGCGCTCTCCGCTCAAGAGCGGCTTCAGGCCGATCGCGCTCGCATTCGCGTCCGGGCCGCCGATCCAGCGCGTCGCACCACGGCTGAGGTCGTTCCACAGATCGCCGGCGCCGGCATAGGCGGTCTGGCAGGCGCGGAACTCTTCGAGGTCGTCCGGCGTGCCCATGCCGCTGACGTTGAAGAAATCCTCATACTGGCGGATGCGGGTCGCGCGCTCGCTGGCATTCTCACCCTTCGGCGCGAAACAATAGATGGTCACCTCAGTCTGACCGACACTGATCGGCCGCACGACGCGGATCTGCGTCGAGAACTGATCCATCAGATAAACATTCGGATAGAGGCCAAGATTACGGGTCTGGCCGATGATGAAGCCGGCGCAGTCCTTGCCGAGGCGGGATTCCAGCTCCTCACGATGCGCGAAGATGGGGCGGACCTCCGGATTGAGAAGCTTGGTCCAGAGCAGGATGTGCCCGTGCTCGAAACTGTAGACGCCGCCGACGCTCTTCGACCAGCCATCCGGATCAACCGCTCGCGTTCCTTCGGCCTCGTAGCTGCGGTGCCCCATCGTGGCCGAATAGTTCCAGTGAACGGAGCTGACATGATAGCCGTCGGCGCCATTCTCCATCTGGAGCTTCCAGTTGCCGTCATAGATGTAGGAGGAGTTGCCACGCAGCACCTCGATGCCGTCGGGAGCCTGATCGACGATCTGGTCGATGACGGCCTTGGCGCCTCCCAGATGCTCCTCCAGCGAAACCACGTCCGGGTTGAGGCTGCCGAACAGGAAGCCGCGATAATTCTCGAAGCGCGGCACGCGCTTCAGATCATGCGAACCGTCCGTGTTGAACGTCTCCGGATAATCGCCCGTCTTGCCGTCCTTCACCTTCAAGAGCTTACCTGCATTGTTGAAGGTCCAGCCGTGGAAGGGACAGGTGAAGCTGCCCTTGTTGCCATGCTTGCGCCGGCAGAGCATCGCGCCGCGATGCGCGCAGGCATTGACCAGCGCGTGAAGCTCTCCGGTCTTGTCGCGCGTCACCACGATTGGCTGGCGGCCAATCCAGGTGGTGAAATAATCGCTGTTCTCAGTCACCTGGCTCTCATGCGCCAGGAACACCCAGTTGCCCTCGAAGATGTGCTTCATCTCGAGCTCAAACAGCTCGACGTCGGTGAAGATGTCCCGGCGGCAGCGATAGACGCCGCGCTCCTCGTCTTCGATCACCGCGTTGTCGAGGCGCTCAAGAATGGTGGCCATTGTTTCTCTCCTCGTCCTGCGCTCAGCCGGCCAGAGCCCGCGAGCGGCTGGAGAATGCCTCGTCCTCGGCCGTGGCGGCGGGGGCGAGCGTGAAGTCGAAGACAATATCCGCATAAGGCGCATCGACGCCTGCCGCCTGGATGTCCGCCGGATCCGTCTTGCGGACGACGGCGGGGATCAGGTCGTCGCGGGTCGCGTAGGCGAAGTCGTCATGCAGATAGGGATCGCCATCGATGTTGATCTGCGTGGTGAGCTGGCGATAGCCGTGCGCGGTCACGAAGAAGTGGATGTGCGCCGGGCGCTGGCCATGCCGGCCGATCGCCTTCAGCAGCTGGTCGGTCGAACCGCCTTCGGGGACGCCATAGCCATGCGGGACTATGCTGCGGAACGCATAGAGACCTTCGGCATCGGCCTTGATGCGGCGGCGCATGTTGTAGTCGCTCTGGCTCTTGTCGAAGTAGCTGTAATTGCCCTTCGTGTTGGCGTGCCAGACGTCAACGATGGCATATGCGACCGGTTTCCCTTCGGTATCGCGCACCTGGCCATGCATGACGAGCGTCTCGCCCATATCGCTGCCATCGTCGATACGCGCGCCCGGTTCGACGATCGGTGCGCCGGCCACATAGAGCGGCCCCTCGATGGTGCGGGGCGTTCCTTCGGGCACGCCGGCTGCGCGATCCTTGGCGTCCGTGCGGATGTCGAGGAAGCGCTCGAAACCGAGGCCGGCCGCCCAGAGGCCGAATTCGTGCGCACCGGCGGCGAGGAAGTTGAGCGCATGCCAGAACTCGTCTTCCGAGACATCAAAGCGATCGATCGTATCGAACAGATCGGAGACTATCTTGCGCAGGATCTCCCTGGTGCGCTGGCTGCCCGCCGCGCCCGGATTGTTGATGCCGGCGATCTTGTCGAGGAAGGCCTCGATCTCGGGGGACTCGGTGAGCTGGGTCATGCGATTTCCTCTCAAGCGGTTTCGCTCTGTTCTTCTCGGACCAGGCGACCTGAAGGTCAGCGATCGTCGTCGTGGATCGAGGAGGGATGGCGGCAAAGCGGCGTCACCTTCATCTCCATGAAGGGGAAGAGCGGCAGGCTGATCAGAATGTCATGGAGTTCGCCGTTACTCTCGACGTCGAAGATACTGACGTTCGCGTAGCGACCGACGACGCGCCAGATATGGCGCCATTTTCCAGACCGCTGCAGGTCCTGGAAACGGGCCTTCTCCGCCGCCTTCAGGCGTTCCGCCTCGCCCTTGTCGAAGCCCAGCGGGATGCGGACATCCATCTCGACCATGATGAGCATCGTTCAGGCTCCCGCCGCCGAAACGACATGAAGAGTAGGTGCCGTACGGTCACGGCGGAAATGGGCGATCTTGTCTTCATCGAGCGCGATGCCGAGGCCGGGGCCTGTGGGCACACCGAGCGAGAAGTCGGCATAATCGAGCGGCTCGGCCAAAATCTCCTCGGTGAGCAATAGGGGGCCAAAGAGTTCCGTACCCCACGCCAGCCTCGGGAATGTCGCAAACAGATGCGCGGATGCTGCGGTGCCAATGCCCGCTTCCAGCATCGTGCCGCCATAAAGGCCGATGCCGGCGGCCGCAGCGATGCAGGCGACATCATGCGCCGGGTGCAGGCCGCCCGACTGAGCGATCTTCACCGCAAAAACACGCGCACCGGCGACAGCGGCTATGGCGAAGGCATCACGGGGGCCGTGCAGCGCCTCGTCCGCCATCAGCGGGATTGCGTGCCGCGCCGACAGCCGCGTCATAGCGGGTAAGGCGTCGCGAGCGACCGGCTGCTCGACCAGGTCGCAGCCGACATCGGCCAGCATCGCCATGCCAAGATCCGCCTGCGCCTCGTCCCAGCCCTGGTTCACATCCACGCGTACGCTGCCGCGTGTCCCAAGCCCGCGCTTGATCGCGCCGACATGGGCGACATCTTCTGCCACGCTGCGCTTGCCGATCTTGAGCTTGAAGATCGAATGCCGCCGCGCCTCGATCATCGCCTCGGCTTCCTCGATGTCGCGTGTCGTGTTGCCGCTGGCTAGCGTCCACGCGACCGGAAGCCGATCGCGAACGCGCCCACCACCGATCAGTTCGGACACAGGCACGCCGAGGCGCTTGCCGGATGCGTCAAGAAGGGCCGTCTCCACCGCGCACTTGGCAATGTGGTTGCCGACGACATGGCGGCTGATTTTCGCCATGGCCTCGCCGACACGAGA
>Ga0070730_10004778_pt1 | contig 11788 bp, 16 predicted proteins | sample Coa_R1_3_FD_66447 | JGI IMG/M metagenome (GOLD analysis project Ga0070730, IMG submission 66447) | Surface soil microbial communities from Centralia Pennsylvania, which are recovering from an underground coalmine fire - Coalmine... | ecosystem: Environmental > Terrestrial > Soil > Unclassified ... | reverse complement strand
GTCGCCAGCCTGTTCTGCCAGCAGTTCGCGCCCGAGCTGCCCGCCAAGGACGCTGTTGCGCGCAGCTGGGACGATGCCCGCGAGCAGGCGGCGGACCTCATCATCGATACCGTCGAGCGCTGGGCGCCGGGCTTCAAGGCGACGGTGATCGCGCGGCAGATCCACTCGCCGCTCGATCTGGAGCGCAAGTTCGGCCTCATCGGCGGCGACATCATGCACGGCAATATGAGCCTCGATCAGCTCTGGTCGGCGCGCCCGATCCTGGGCCACGGCGCATATCGCGGGCCGCTGAAGGGGCTGTACATGTGCGGCGCGGGCACCCATCCCGGCGGCGGCGTGACGGGAGCCCCCGGCCACAACGCCGCGCGCGAAATCCTCGCCTACGGGAGTCTCTGGCGGCGCATCACCCGCGTCGCCTAAGATGGAGCGCGGGCCCAAGCAAAGTTGACACCACGGAAGCTCTTTTTCAGGCCGCCGCCTGGCGCCGCATCGGCAGGCGCCAGCGGCCGAGTTCCTCGTGCCATGTCCGCCCGCGCCAGCTCCGCACCAGCACCAGTTCGTCGACCAGCCAGCTGATCCCGTCGATCGGACGCACGCCGCGCGCATCGCGCGTGCCGTAGCCGAGCGTGACATGCGGCGTCGGCGCGGCGTGCTTGCCCGGCTCCGAGCCATAATGGCGCACCATATCAAGGACATGCGCCTGGCATTCCAGCGCACCGACCAGCGGCTGGCTCGCCTTGAGCAGTGTGCTGCGCGCACTCACCACGATCTGATCGAACACGACATGGAAGGCGAGCGGCGGGCTGGTCGCCATGATCCAGCGGGCCAGCGCGACCACATAGTCCTGCGGCGCGTCGATGCCGTTCAGATCCGCGATGGTGATATGGCGCCGCGCCGCCGACACCAGGTTCAGCCCGGGCAGCACGGGCTCGACGTCGTTGGACACGTCCAGATGCGCGCCGACATCGTCCGGCAGGCGGGCGAAGAAATAGAGGCGGGATTCGACAGGCATGGCCATTGTGGCTGTCCTTCCAGAACCATCGTGCAAAATGTTCCTTTTTTGTTCCAATTCGTCAACCCCGCTTGGCAGCACCGCCGGGCCGCGCGATAGTTGCACCCATGAACCTGATCTCGATCCTCATCGGCCTCGTCGCACTGCTCTGGGGCATTCTCGCCTTCACGCCCTTTCTGGGCTGGATGTACTGGTTCGTGATCCCGATCGCGCTGCTCGGGCTCGGCTTCGGGACGCTCTCCAGCCGCGACGGCGGGCGCAACCTTAACCTGCTGGTGGTGCTGGTCGGCGTGGTGCGGCTGGTGCTTGGCCACGGAATTTTCTGAGCGGTCGGCTGCTCACCCCTGCGCGGCGCGGATGTCGGCGCGCATCAGCACCGCCAGCACTGCCGCCATCAGAAGCAGCGCCGGCACGTCGCCCAGCAGATGGCCGTGCTGCCCCGACAGCGATTGCGCCGTCATGATCGCGGCGTGGACCAGGCTCGACCATATGGTGAACCAGATCAGCGAGCGGTTCGCCGCCGGATCGCGTGCGGCGCGGATCAGGAATACGCCCAGCGTCGCATAGACCCCGACGATCATCATGAAATAGTCGGATGCGGCGGGCGGCCCCTCGTGCCACGCCCAGCCCGACGGCCAGACGATCGCCAGCGGATAGAGGAGGCAACACACCGCGCCGAACAGCACGAGCGCGGCCTGCAACACGGCATGTGGACGGATCATGACACCCACTCCCTCGGGAACCCGGAGCCGTCAGAATAGCGCGGAGCGGGCTGCGGCACGAGGGACGTGGCTCCGGGCGGGCGGGTGCGGTAGGATCGGGGCCTTCATGGATGGCGAGCGGGAGGGCGTCCGATGCGGATGACAGGGTTCCTGGTCATGGCCACCGCGCTGGCGGCGGTTCCGGCCCCAGCCCCTGCGGCGTCGGCGCCCAAGCCTCCACCCGTCCCGCACTGGGTGATGGTCGGCCACCATGTCGATGGCGGCCCGGTCGAGGTGGACACCCGCTCGATCACGCCATGGGGTGACCTGACGCGCGGCTGGTGGCGCCTCACCCTCGCCCAACCCCGGCCCGACGGCACCGCGATCGAGAAGCATCTCGAGGCGGTCGACTGCACGCGCGGGTTCTCCACCTCGCTGGAGCAGGTAACGCTGCGCCCCGACGGCGGCGTGATCGATCATACGCGCGAGGCGCCGAGTGCGGCGATCACCCGGCTCGGCCCTGCCACTCCCGGCACCACGGGCGCGATGGCCGGCGCCGCGATCTGTCGCCTCCGCCCGCCGCCGCCCAGGCCCAGGCACCACCGCTGAGCGCGCTCAGCCGCGATCATATTCCACCAGATCCCAGCGATTGCCGTAGAGATCGAGGAAGACGGCGACGGTGCCATAGTCGGTCCGCACCGGCTCGCGCACGAAGGTGACGCCCTTGGCGCGCATCGCCGCATGATCGCGCGCGAAATCGTCGGTGGCGAGGAACAGGAAGACGCGCCTGCCCGCCTGATCGCCAACGAAGCGCGCCTGGTCCGGCGTCGACGCGCGGGCGAGCAGCAGCGAGGCGCCCCCCGCCCCGCTCCCCGGCGGCGCCACCGTCACCCAGCGCTTGCCCTGCTCGGGGATCGGCCTGTCCTCGGTGAGCGTGAAGCCGAGCGTTCCGCAGAAGAAGGCGATCGCCTCGTCATAGTCGCGGACGAGGAGCGCGATGTGGGCCAGCGACTGCATCGCCGCCGCATAGCATGGCGGCCCGGCGGCCTCCATTGACGCGCTGCCCGCACTTCAGCACATCGCGCGGGCGGATGGAGATGCAGTATGGGTGACGGCGAACAGGGCGTGAAGCTGCACGAGAGTTGGCGTGCGCCGCTCGGGGGTGAATTCGCCGGCCCCTATATGGCCGCGCTGAAGCAGTTCCTCGTCGCCGAAAAGGCAGCCGGCAAGCGCATCTTCCCCAAGGGCGGCGAGTGGTTCCGCGCGCTCGACCTGACCCCGCTCGACACGTTGCGCGTCGTGATCCTGGGGCAGGATCCCTATCATGGCGAGGGGCAGGCGCATGGCCTGTGCTTCTCGGTGCAGCCGGGCGTCCGCCCGCCGCCCAGCCTCGTCAACATCTACAAGGAGCTGAAGACCGATCTCGGCATCGATCCCCCGCGCCACGGCTTTCTGGAGCATTGGGCGCAGCAGGGCGTGCTGCTGCTGAACTCGGTGCTGACGGTGGAGATGGGGCAGGCCGCCTCGCACAAGGGGCGCGGCTGGGAGACGTTCACCGATGCGGTGATCCGGCTGGTGGCGGCGAAAGAGGAGCCGGTCGTGTTCCTGCTGTGGGGCAGCTACGCGCAGAAGAAGGCGGCGTTCGTCCAGTCCGTCGAGCAGGGCGGGCGCCATCTGGTGCTGAAGGCCGCGCACCCCTCGCCGCTCTCGGCCCACAATGGTTTTCTGGGGTGCCGGCATTTCTCCAAGACGAACGCCTTTCTGGAGAGCCGGGGGATGACGCCGATCGATTGGGCTTTGCCGGCGATTCAGCCTTAGGTTGAAATTTGTACTGAAAGTTGTACATTGCCGAGCATGGAATCGCTGAGCTTCTCCGACGCCCGCGCCAATCTGAAGGCCGTGATGGATCGCGCGGTGGCCGATAAGGCGCCGATCGCGATAACACGGCAAAAGTCCGAAGGCGTGGTGATGGTCTCGGCAAGCGAATGGGCGTCGATCGAGGAGACGCTTTATCTCCTGCGGTCGCCCCGGAATGCGGAGATGCTGCTGAACAGCATTGCCGAACTCAATGCCGGCAAGGGTGAGGAACACGAGCTTATCGAGCCGTGAAGATCACCTTCTCGTCCCGCGCGTGGGATCAGTATCTCTACTGGCAAGCCGAGGACGCGAAGATGCTCGATCGGCTGAACGCGCTGCTCAAGGAGATCATGCGCGATCCCTTCTGCGGCACCGGCAAGCCCGAACCGCTGGGCGGCAACCTCACCGGCTGGTGGTCCCGCCGGATCAATTCAGAACATCGGCTGGTCTATCGCGTGACGGGCAAGGGCGACGCGCAGGCGCTCGAAGTGGCGCAGTGCCGGTATCATTACTGATGCCGAAATAACGGCAATTCAGGTCGCTTTTGGTGCCGCCGCGCCGCGCAGGAAGCCCTCGGTGCTGCTTATATGCGCGAATGACCCGCGCTCGATCAGTAGACGCATCCTTGAAATGAAATGTGGACAATCTTGCTGGCCTGATCTGCCTCGAACCCGATGACGCATTGCATTATGCCGCGAGCGCTGCTGTCGAACTAATAAATCACGTCGCCGTTCGGTATCTGGTACTGGCCATGTGGCGGTCCAACCTCCCGGATCAAATCATTGATGTCACGGCCTATATTGGGCTGGAATGAACTAGCCAAAGCCGCTCGCTGCTCGGCGACGGAAGGCTTGACTGGTTGCTTGGCAAACACGGGCGCGCCCGCCAGTAGTAGCCCCACCGCGGCGAAACGATAAATCCCCATGTTAACCCTCGCATTGCGATGTTTCGCTAACACGAAAAAGCCCGGCGGGTTAGGCCGGGCTTTTTCTAGCCTCTTGCAAGACCTAAGCTCACAGTCTCACTCCGCTGCCGGCAGATAGATCTCCCCGCCCTTTTCGCGGAACGTCTCGCTCATCTGCTTCATGCCCGCTTCGGCCTCCGCCTCGCCCACCGGCGTCGCGGCGAGAAAGGTGTCGGCGCTGGCGTTCTGCTTCGCCGCGAAGTCGCGCACTTCCTGCGTGATCTTCATCGAGCAGAATTTCGGCCCGCACATCGAGCAGAAATGCGCCGTCTTGGCGCCTTCCGCGGGCAGCGTCTGGTCGTGATATTCCTCCGCCGTGTCGGGATCGAGCGACAGGTTGAACTGGTCGCGCCAGCGGAACTCGAAGCGGGCGCGGCTCAAGGCATCGTCGCGCACCTTGGCGCCTGGATGGCCCTTGGCGAGATCGGCGGCGTGGGCGGCAAGCTTGTAGGTGACGACACCCACCTTCACGTCGTTGCGGTCGGGTAGCCCCAGATGCTCCTTGGGCGTCACGTAGCAGAGCATCGCCGTGCCGAACCAGCCGATCATCGCCGCACCGATCGCCGAGGTGATGTGGTCGTATCCCGGCGCGATGTCGGTGGTGAGCGGCCCGAGCGTGTAGAAGGGGGCCTCGCCGCACGCCTCGAGCTGCTTGTCCATGTTCTGCTTGATCTTGTGCATCGGCACATGGCCGGGGCCTTCGATCATCACCTGCACGTCGTGCTTCCAGGCGATCTGGGTGAGCTCGCCCAGCGTCGCGAGCTCGGCGAACTGCGCCTCGTCATTGGCGTCGGCGATCGAGCCCGGACGCAGACCGTCGCCGAGCGAGAAGGCCACGTCATAGGCCTTCATGATCTCGCAGATTTCCTCGAAGCGCTCGTAGAGGAAGCTCTCCTTGTGGTGCGCGAGGCACCACTTGGCCATGATCGAGCCGCCGCGCGAGACGATGCCGGTGACGCGCTTGGCGGTCAGCGGGATGTAGGGCAGGCGGACGCCGGCGTGGATGGTGAAATAGTCGACGCCCTGCTCGGCCTGCTCGATCAGCGTGTCGCGGAAGATCTCCCAGGTGAGATCCTCGGCGATGCCGCCGACCTTCTCCAGCGCCTGGTAGATCGGCACGGTCCCGATCGGTACCGGCGAGTTGCGCATGATCCACTCGCGGGTGTCGTGGATGTTGCGGCCGGTGGAGAGGTCCATCACCGTGTCCGCGCCCCAGCGGATCGACCACACCATCTTGTCGACCTCGGAGGCGACGTCCGACGCCACCGCCGAATTGCCGATGTTGGCGTTGATCTTGACGAGGAAGTTGCGGCCGATCGCCATCGGCTCGGATTCGGGGTGGTTGATGTTGTTGGGGATGATCGCGCGGCCGCGGGCGACTTCGTCGCGGACGAACTCGGGGGTCACGAAGTCGGGGATCTCGGCGCCGAAATCCTGACCGTCCCGCGCGAGCTTCTCCTTGAGCGCGGCGCGGCCCATATTCTCGCGGATCGCGACATATTCCATCTCGGGCGTGATGATGCCCTTCCTGGCATAGTGCATCTGGCTGACGTTCATGCCCGGCTTGGCGCGCAGCACGCGGCCACGGACCTGCGGGAAGGCCGGCACGCCGCCCGAGCGATCGGGGCCGAGCTGGCCGTTGTCCTCGGGCTTGACCTCGCGCTGGGTGACTTCCTCGACGTCGCCGCGGTTGCGGATCCAGTCGCGGCGCAGCTCGGACAGGCCGGCCATGATGTCGATGCGGGCGTTGGGATCGGTGTACGGCCCCGATGTGTCATAGACGCGCACGGCCGGCTCGTTGGCGCTCGGCTCCAGATCGATCTCGCGCATCGCGACCCTGAGGTCGCCGACATGGATCTTCCGCGAGCCCCGGATCGGGCCGGTCGTCACCTTCAGTTCGGTGCGGGCGGGGATGTCTGCCATCGGAAGAAGTCCTTTCAGGGAAGCGCGTCGGCCCGGCCTGTGAAGCCGGCGAGGAGGAGAAGCAAGCCCAGTACGATCGCGATCAGTGCCCACAGGCGGGCACTGCTCACGAACTGGTGGGCGAAGGCGAGGATGAGCTGCGGCGCGGCGATCAGCACCAGTCCCTCGAGCGCGAGCAGCGCGGCGAGGATGGTGACGAGCACGCTCAGCGGATCGGTGAGGACATGGTGCGGGATCAGGATCGCGGTGCCGACCGCGAAGGCGGCGATGCCGACCGTATAGACGAGGCCGGGCGAATGCTCGAAATCGTCGACGATGGCGCGCAGCTTCTGCGGCGTGGTGAGAAGGCCGACGCCGGCCGCCAGCCAGTAGAGGCCGATCGCCTCGGCCAGCCGCAACGTCAGCACGGTGAGCGTGTGGACCACGCCCGTCTCCTCGTTCAAACGGAAGAGGGGTGCGTGGCCGCTCCCTCCCTCCGCCGGTGTCAGCCGGATCAGGTTCAACGGGTCGCGGACTTCAACGTCCGCCTCTCAGCCGCATGACAGCGGCCCCCCGGGGAAGCGTCCTGCATAGACCAACCCTGAACGGCAGGCAAACGGCAGGTTCAGCGGACATAAACGACGAATCTGGCGTTGTTCGTGAATGACCGCGCGTTGATGCGGTCCGAACAGGAGAGACCTGATGCCGATGAAGCGTCCGATAATCACGCTGGCGGCTGCCGCCATGCTGATGCCGCTGGCCGCCTGTTACGACGACGAGGGCGGGCCGCGCGGCTATGGTCCGCCGCCGCAGGGCGGCTATTACGACCAAGGGGGTTATGATCGTGGCGGCCCGCCGCCCGTGAACTATTATGACCGCGACGCCCCGCCGCCGCCGCCGGACTATGACGCGGCCCGCGACTATCGCGAGGAGCAGGCCCGGGAGCGCGCGCTGACCCGCGACGATCGCGTCTATCGCGGCCATGACGGACGCTATTACTGCAAGCGCTCCGATGGCACGACCGGGCTGGTCGTCGGCGCCGTGGCCGGCGGCGTGCTCGGCAACATCCTGGGTGGCGGCGGTGCGCTCGGCACGTTGCTCGGCGCGGGGGGCGGTGCCTTGCTAGGCCAGTCGGTCGACCAGGGCCAGGTGCGCTGCCGCTAGACCATCCCCCTATCATTTCGGAAGCGAGGCATCCGGTTGCGGGGTGACGGGAGCGGTCGGGGTCGTTACGTCCCTCTCGCATGAAGCGAACCGTCCCCACACTCTCGCGACCGTCGGCGGCGGGCGATCTCGCAGGCTCGACCGACTCTATCGGCTGGACGAATCCCCGCTCCCGCGCTTTTACGCAGCTGGCACGATGGCACGGGCCAAGACCCGGATCGTGGCGGGCGTAAGGGATCGGGTATGAAGACGGCGGCGGTGATCGGGGCAGGATTTGGAGGGCTGGCGCTCGCCATCCGCCTGCAATCGGCGGGGATCGTCACCACCCTGGTCGAGGCGCGCGATCAGCCCGGCGGCCATGTCGCGGTGCGCGATCAGGATGGCTTCCGCTTCGACGCCGGCCCCGCGATCCTTGCCGATCCCGATGGCCTGGCCGCGCTGTGGCGCCTGTCCGGCCATGACATCGGCGAGGATGTCGAGCTGTTGCCGGTGTCGCCCTTCTACCGGCTGATGTGGCCCGATGGCACCAGCTTCGATTGTTCGGGCGACGATGCCGCGATGGTGCGCCAGATCGCTGCGCTCAACCCCGAGGACGTCGCCGGCTATCGCCGTTTCCTCGATTATGCCGCCGACGCCTATCGCGACGGCTATCAGGCGCTCGGCCAGGGCGCCTTCCTTGACCTCAAGTCGATGGCGCAGGTGGCGCCGCAGCTGATCAAGGGGCAGGCGTGGCGGTCGCTCCTTGCGATCGTGTCGTCCTTCGTCGAGGACGCGCATGTCCGCCAGGCGCTGAGCTTCCCGGCGCTGCTGCTCGGTGGCAACCCGATGACGGTGAGCGCCACCTACGCGCTGATCCACCGGCTCGAGCGCGAGGGCGGCATCTGGTATCCGCGCGGCGGCCTGCAAGCGCTGGTGCGCGGCATGGTGGCGCATTTCGAGCGGCTGGGCGGCACCGTGCGGCTCGGCGATCCTGTGGTGGCGATCGACACGCTGGGCGACCGGGTGACCGGCCTCACTTGCGCCAGCGGATGGGGTGCAGCGTTCGACGCCGTCGCCTCCAACGCCGACGTGATGCACAGCTATCGTGACCTGCTCGGCCACACCAAGCGCGGCGAGCGGGCGGTGCGCGGGCTGGAGCGCAAGCGCTTCTCGCCCTCGCTGTTCGCGGTGCATTTCGGCATCCGCGGCACCTTCCCCGGCATCCCCCATCATTCGATGCTGTTCGGCCCGCGCTATGAGGGGTTGCTCACCGACATCTTCGACAATGGCGTGTTGTCGCGCGACTTCGCGCTGTGGCTGCACCACCCGACGGTCACCGATCCGGGGCTGGCACCCGACGGCTGCTCGGTGTTCAGCGCTGTGGCGCCGGTGCCGCATCTCGGCAAGCTGCCGATCGACTGGGCGGAGATTGGCCCGGCCTATGCGGACCGTATTCTCGATCATCTCGATGCACGACTGATCCCGGGCCTGCGCGAGCGGCTGGTGACGCGCTTCCACGTCACGCCGGCCAATCTCGCCACCGATCTCAACGCGCATCTGGGATCGGCCTTCGGGCTGGAGCCGCTCCGCACCCAGTCGGCCTTCTTCCGCGTGCACAACCGTGACGACCGCATCCCCAATCTGTATTTCGTCGGCGCCGCCACTCATCCGGGCGCGGGGATTCCCGGTGTGGTCGCCTCCGCCCGGGCGACCTCCGCGCTGATGCTCGACGATCTGCGGCGATCCTGAAGGACAGAAGAATCATGAAGCGTCTCGCCGTCTATTGCGGCTCCGCCACCCCCGCCGATCCGCGCTACATCGAATGCGCGCGCCTCGTCGGCCGCACCTTTGCCGAGCGCGGCATCGGCCTCGTCTATGGCGGCGGCCGGCTCGGGCTGATGGGCGCGGTGGCCGATGCGACTCTGGAGGCGGGCGGCGAGGTGATCGGCGTGATCCCGACCGCGCTGGTCGACGCCGAGGTGGCACACAAGGGCTGCACCGAGCTCCACGTCGTCGAGACGATGCACCAAAGGAAGCAGCTCTTCACCGATCTCTCTGACGGATTCGTCACCATCCCCGGCGGCACCGGCACGATGGATGAGCTGTGGGAGGCGATGAGCTGGGCGCAGCTTGGCTATCATGCCAAGCCGGTCGGGCTGCTCAACGTCGCGGGCTATTATGACGGGCTGCTCGAATTCTGGGCGAAGATGGGCGAGGTCGGCTTCGTCCGCGCCCAGCATCAGGGGCTGCTGATCGCCAGCGACGATCTCGACGATCTGCTGGCGAAGATGGCCGCCTATCAGCCGGCGTGCAGCATCTTCGCGATGAAGGCCAGCGATCTCTAACCCGGAGCGCGGGGGCCGAGTCGCCTGTTCAGCGTTCGCTCATCGCAAGAATCGTTGTTCGCGCCGATGAAACGCCCCGTCCCCTTTCTTGCCCTTTCGATCGCGCTGGCCGGCCTCGTTGCCGGCTGCGCCTCCGTCTCGTCCGAAGACAAGGTCCGCGACAAGCTGGTCGCGGCCGGCGTCAAGCCGCATATGGCGGACTGCATGGCCGACAAGCTGGTGCGCAAGCTCGATTATTCCGAGCTCAAGGAGCTCACCCGAGTCGCCAAGCTGCCGCGCGAACATCCCGGCGCATTAAGCTTCGACGAGCTCACTTACCGCCTCCAGGCGATCAATAATCCGCATATCGTGTCGGTTGTGACGCGAGCAGGGCTGGGCTGCGCCATCGCAGGGTGATAGGGGCCTCCACCGAGCCGGCTTGGCGCGGGGTTTACGTTCGCGTCAATTGCCGTTAACGGAAACCTCGAATTACGGGAGCCGCCCTCCATGAACATCCACGAATATCAGGCCAAGGAACTGCTCGCGAAGTTTGGCGTCGCGGTTCCGGCCGGTCACGCCGCGATGTCGGTGGACGAGGCGGTGGCCGCGGCCGGCAGGCTGCCCGGGCCGCTCTACGTCGTGAAGGCGCAGATCCACGCCGGCGGCCGCGGCAAGGGCAAGTTCAAGGAACTGCCGGCCGACGCCAAGGGCGGCGTGCGCCTCACCAAGTCGCTCGACGACGTGCGTGCGGCGGCGAGCGAGATGCTCGGCAACACGCTCGTGACCGTGCAGACCGGCGAGCATGGCAAGCAGGTCAACCGCCTCTACGTCACCGACGGCGCCGACATCGCCAAGGAATATTATCTCTCGATGCTGGTCGATCGCGCGACCGGCCGCCTTGCCATGGTCGTCTCGACCGAGGGCGGCATGGACATTGAGACCGTCGCCCACGACACGCCCGAGAAGATCGAGACGATCACGATCGATCCGGCCGAGGGCTTCATGCCGCACCACGGCCGCGCCGTGGCGTTCGCGCTGAAGCTGACCGGCGATCTCGCCAAGCAGGCGCAGAAGCTCGCCTCGCAGCTCTATGACGCGTTCATCGCCACCGACATGGCGATGCTCGAGGTCAACCCGCTGGTCGAAACCGTGGACGGCAAGCTGCTCGTGCTCGACGCCAAGGTGTCGTTCGATTCGAACGCGATGTTCCGCCACAAGGACATCGCCGAGCTGCGCGACGTCACCGAGGAGGATCCGGCCGAGGTCGAAGCCTCCAAGCACGACCTCGCCTACATCAAGCTCGATGGCGACATCGGCTGCATGGTCAACGGCGCCGGCCTCGCCATGGCGACGATGGACATCATCAAGCTCAACGGCGCGTTCCCGGCCAACTTCCTCGACGTCGGCGGTGGCGCTTCGAAGGAGAAGGTGACCGAGGCGTTCAAGATCATCCTGTCCGATCCGGCGGTGAAGGGCATCCTGGTCAACATCTTCGGCGGCATCATGCGCTGCGACATCATCGCGGAAGGCATCATCGCGGCGGCCAAGGAAGTGAACCTGTCGGTGCCGCTGGTCGTGCGCCTCGAAGGCACCAATGTCGAGCAGGGCAAGCAGATCCTGTCGCATTCGGGACTGGACATCGTGGCGGCCGACGATCTGGGCGACGCCGCCCGCAAGATCGTCGCCGAGGTGAAGCAGGCGGCCTGAGCCCCCTCGCCAGGGCCGCCCATTTGATTTGCTCAAGGAGAGAAGCATGAAAGTTCTCGTCCCCGTCAAACGGGTGATCGATTACAACGTGAAGCCGCGGGTGAAGATGGACGGCACGGGCGTCGACCTTGCCAACGTCAAGATGTCGATGAACCCGTTCGACGAGATCGCGGTCGAG
>Ga0070730_10004777_pt1 | contig 11789 bp, 7 predicted proteins | sample Coa_R1_3_FD_66447 | JGI IMG/M metagenome (GOLD analysis project Ga0070730, IMG submission 66447) | Surface soil microbial communities from Centralia Pennsylvania, which are recovering from an underground coalmine fire - Coalmine... | ecosystem: Environmental > Terrestrial > Soil > Unclassified ... | reverse complement strand
ACCAGCCGGGCCGTATCACGGCTGTGCAGGCCAATCGAAGGCTCATCAAGAACGTAAAGCGCGCCCACTAACCGCGAGCCCAGCGAGGTAGCAAGTTGAATACGCTGTGACTCTCCGCCAGAGAGCGTAGAGGCGAGACGGTCAAGAGTGAGATATTCCAGGCCAACATCATTCAGGAATTTGAGGCGCTGCTGCACCTGCTCCAGAATCTTTTCGGCGATATCCAGGTGTTCCTGCGAGAGCTTCAGTCCGGTAAAAAATTTAGCCGCTTCTTCCACGGTGAAGGCCGTGACCTGGCAGATGTTCTTGTCTTCAATCCTGATCTGGCGTGCCTCGGAGCGCAGCCGCGCCCCGCCACACTCGGGGCACTGGGCATAGCCGCGATAGCGGCTCAAAAAGACCCGTACGTGCAGCTTATACTTCTTACGCTCCAGCCAGGCAAAGAAGCCGTGTACGCCTGGGAATTTACCCTCGCCTTCCAGCACCAACTGTCGCTGGTCGCGCTCCAACTCCCGCCACGGCACATCCGCCGGGATACCGTGTTGCTTGGCAAACTTTCTCAACTCAGTCTGATGAGCACGATATTTCGGTTTGGTCCAAGGCTCAATGGCCCCGTCGGCGAGAGTCTTGTCAGGATCGGGAATGACCAAGTCCAAGTCAAAATCAATGGTGTTGCCAAATCCCTGGCACCGGGGACAGGCCCCAAAAGGATTGTTGAAAGAGAACAGGCGCGGCTCTGGTGTCTGATAGACGATATGGCATCGCTTGCATTCAAACCGCTGGGCAAAACGAAGCTGCCGCGGCTCTTCGCCTTCGCGCGGGGCCGTTTCAAAAACAACTTCACCGGCTTCGCGATAGCCCTGTTCTACCGCATCCACGATGCGCGTGCGCTGGTCAGGCCCAACCACGATGCGGTCCACCAGGATGCAGACCGGCTTGCTGAAATCAATATCCAAAAGTGACTCGGGTGTGGAGAACTCAAAAACTTGTCCGCTTTGAAAGAGCCGGTTGAAGCCCCTCTTGCGCAGGTCGAAGAGCCGGTCATTCAGAGAAGGATCAGGAACTGTCGCGGCTTTGCTGGGTTTCTTGGTCTTGCCTTTGGCTTTTCCTGCGGGCGCTGCCTGCTGCGGCTGGATAGGGAAGAGCACGTTGAGGCGGGTGCTCTCTCCCAGGGCCAGAATGCTCTGGGCAATTTCGTCAACGGTATCTTTCTTGACCTCCTGCCCGCATTGCCGGCAATAGGTCCTGCCGATTCGGGCAAACAGCAGGCGCAGGTAGTCGTAGATTTCAGTGGCAGTGGCCACAGTCGAGCGAGGATTGCGCGTGCTGTTCTTTTGGCGAATGGCAATGGCCGGAGCGATGCCTTCGATCAGGTCCACGTCCGGCTTCTCGATGCGCTCCAGAAACTGCCGCGCATAGGCCGAGAGCGATTCAACATAGCGTCGCTGCCCTTCGGCATAGACGGTATCAAAGGCCAAGGAGGACTTACCCGACCCGGAGACGCCGGTTACGACCGTGAGGGCGTTGTGCGGTATCTCAAAATCAACATTCTTGAGATTGTGGACCCGGGCGCCACGGACCACGATGCTTTCATTGGAGGAGACAGACATCTTGAGCTGCAACAGCCAGTCCTCAAGAGCGATCCTCTACAGCAGGGCCCAGGCAGGTGGCTGAATCTTTTTATTATACGTGGGGCGATTGAAAGGCCGTGAATGCTAAAATGAAATAACATCGCATTACGATGTTATTGGCAAAGGAGCATCGATCGGGACCAGTCCCATGACGCAAGAGAATAGTAATAATAAAGCTCGGCGCACCGTTGCCCCCATTTACCCCTCTGCCTCACCCCAAGTGTTAGGCGATTTCACCACGACTTGGCGTGTCCTTCCCATTTCTGGTCTTGCCATCGCGATTGGCGTAGTCAGCGCTTATGTTGCTGTAGTCCTGCTGCGGCTGATTGGCTTGTCCACCAATCTGTTTTATTACGGACGCTGGCGCTCTGACTTGGTTTCGCCTGCCAGCCACCATCTTGGCTACGCAGTGGTGCTGGTCCCTGTACTGGGTGGAGTGATCGTAGGACTGATGGCCCGTTTCGGCTCCGACCGCATTCGTGGACATGGGATTCCGGAAGCCATAGAAGCCATCCTTCTGCGCGGCGCCAAGGTTGAACCAAAGGTTGCTCTGCTCAAGCCCGTTTCGGCGGCCATCGCTATTGGCTCCGGAGGCCCATTCGGCGCCGAAGGTCCGATCATTATGACGGGCGGGGCCTTCGGATCTCTGATCGCACAGTTTTTCCATCTTACGAGCGCTGAGCGTAAGACACTTTTGGTAGCTGGGGCGGCGGCTGGAATGTCTGCAACTTTTGCGGCGCCATTTGCCGCGGTGCTGCTGGCGGTGGAATTACTCCTGTTTGAGTGGAAGCCCCGTAGCTTTATCCCCGTGGTCCTGGCCAGCGTGACCGCTGAAGCCGCACGCATACATTTACTGGGTGCGGGGCCGATCTTTCCGGTGCCGGCGCACGCGGTTGCGTTCAATCCCTTGATTCTGCTTGGGTGCCTGCTTACAGGCATTCTTGCCGGCGGGCTTTCTGCCGCTCTGACCGCGCTGGTTTATGGAGTGGAAGACGCATTTGCGCACTTTGCCAGGAAGATTCACTGGATGTGGTGGCCGGCAATCGGAGGGCTGGCGGTTGGAGTCGGTGGCGCAATCTATCCTCGCGCCCTCGGCGTAGGTTATGACGTAATCGCCCAACTCCTGCAGGGAAACGCCACCGTCACCATGATCCTGGGAGTGCTCATCGTTAAATCAATCATGTGGGGTGTCTCATTGGGATCCGGAACATCGGGCGGCGTATTGGCTCCTTTGCTCATGATGGGAGGGGCCTTGGGCGCCATGGAAGCCCATTTCTTGCCGCATCAGGGGGCCGGTTTTTGGCCTCTGATTGCAATGGGCGCTATGCTGGGCGGCACCATGCGGTCGCCGCTCACGGGCGTGATCTTTTCATTTGAGCTGACCGGTGATTATCAATCTATCTTGCCGTTATTGATCGCGTGTACAGCCGCACATGCTTTGACGGTGCTCACTCTGAAGCGCTCTATCCTTACCGAAAAAATCAGCCGCCGCGGACATCATCTCTCCCGTGAGTACGTGGTGGACCCGCTCGAAGTGCTGGCGGCGGAAGACGTTATGCACACCAATGTTACGGTGCTGCCTGCCCAAGCTACCGTGACTGAGTTGGAGCACGCTATGAACCACAATCAAGGTGGACGCCGGCAGCGGATGTATCCGGTCATCGACGATCATAACCATCTGGTTGGCGTGATTACACGCAGCCACTTGCTAAAACTAAAGCAGGCTGGAGCAAATTCCAACGCCGTCCTTGCAGATGTAGTTTCTCCCGGGACCGTTGTAGCCTATTTGGACGAGCCGCTTCGTGTCGTGGTCAACCGCATGGCAGCTACCGGCCTGACCCGCTTCCCGGTCGTCAAGCGGGACCCAGATCAAGAACTTGTCGGGACCATAGGTCTTCAAGACCTGCTCAAGGCCCGGGAACTTGCGCTGGAAGAAGAGCACCACCGCGAGCGCGTGCTGCGTTTGCGCCTGCCACCGTCTTTACGTTCGCGTTGGAGAAGTTCGAGTGAGGACAAAGAGATCGAGACTGCAGAAAAGCTTGGCTGATCAGACTGCGGAAGACTGCGGTGTTCACAAGCAAATGCAGCCTGCTCGGGACGACTATCCAAGGAACCCAACTAAGGCATTGGGGTTGGTGCTTGCGCATAGTTGGAACCCGATTGCCTATCAGATTCTGAATCCCGGAATCTTACACTGGTTCAATTGTACTAACGACGCTGTTGTTGGCTACGTTATTGCCAATCGCGTGCGGGTCGTTGCAGGCGCGCCTATCTGCCGGCCCACCATTTTGCTCAGTGTAACCAAGGAGTTCGAGGCGGATGCAAAGGCGCATGGCGAACGCGTTTGTTACTTCCATGTGGGGCCTCGTTTTGCCAGCGTGCTGAGCGATTCAGGAGCGCACTCCATCGCCTGCATCGGCTCGCTGCCTTACTGGAATCCAATGGACTGGAACTCTATCTTCAAAGCGGACGCCTCTCTCCGTTATCAGGTTTCGCGGGCCAGACATAAAAGCGTTACCGTCACGGAGCTGCGCGAATCCGTGCAAGTACATAGTTTTGAACTGCACAACATCAGGCAACAGTGGCTCGACCGCAAACACTTGCCTCCACTGCATTTCCTGATCGAGCCGGAGATCTTTCACCATCTTGCCAACCGCAGGCTATTTGTCGCTAGCCGGGCCGAGCGACTGATTGCTTATCTGTTGTGCTCTCCGATGCCAAACCGGCATGGTTGGCTCTTCGAGCAATGGGCGCACTCGGACTCGGCTCCACTGGGAACAAGCGAGTTGCTCGTGCACGAAGCCATGACGGTCTTCGGCGGCGAAGGGTACCGTGAAGTAACTATGGGGTTGGCGCCGTTGTCAAAGAAAGGGTTGGTGTCAGGCGCTCCGGGGCCTCTCTGGCTGAAAACGATGTTCCAATTCATGCGCCTTACAGCAAACCCGCTATACAACTTTAAGGGGCTGGATCGCTATAAGTACAAATTTCGTCCGCACTACTCTGAGCCTGTGTATGTAGTGGTAAAGGGACGCCACTTTTCGCCACTCAATGTGCTGGCCATTGCCCATGCTTTCGCTGGCTCTCCCTTGCAGTTGTTTGCCTGGCAAACGATCAGGAAAGCGCTAGGCCTGCGAAGTCAATAATGGGCCGACAATATCATTGTCGAGAATGTCAAAACTATCTGCCGTGAGACCCAGGAACTTTCGGCCTTTGCCACAGGAGATGGCGGCACGACCTCAGCAACTGGCTTGCCGTAACGGGTGATCCGAATCGGCTTTTTAGTTTTGCGCACTTCCTCAAGCAGGGCCAGGCATTTGGCCTTAAATTTCAGAGATACCAATTTCTTGCATAGAGTGTCCTGTCGGTTACTTAATTTTTATACTGGTCAAAAATAAATAGTCAATAATCGAAAGGCGAGATATCGTTCATCCCCGGGAGAAATGCAGCAGGCCAAAGATGAAGATCCACAGGATGCCCATGAAATGCCAATACCAGGCTGTTACCTCCACGGCGATCTGGCGTGACTCGAATCTCATGCGCACGGAGCTGGCAGCCAAAGCCCATAGCAGCACGAGCAGGCCGCCGGCGAGGTGGACGGCGTGGGCGCCGGTGAGCATGTAAAAGAATCCGCTGCGGGTGTTGGAGTTGAAGTAGATGCCCTGGTGGCGCAAGATGTTCCACACCATGATCTGACCGATGAGAAATGCAACCCCCAGGACAACGGTAATGCCCAGCCAAGGCAATTCTGTTTTGAATCTTGGCGGAGCAATTCCCATGACTGCGAATTCGGATTTTGCCAGCAGCCCCCGGCGAGCCAGATCGAGGGTTATGCTGCTGATGATCAGGATGAACGAATTGATGAACAATCGAATGTAGGGAAGGGCGAGCGGATGTGCATCACGAACACTTTTGCCCAGGTCCTCGTCCCAATGAGTAACACCCAGACGGAGGGTGTACGAGACGGCGATTCCGATGAAAAAAGTAGAAAAAGCAACGATGGCTGCCGCCATGCCGATGCGATAACGCCGTAGGCGGTCCTTAGGGGAGACAAAATCATCGGGTTGGTCGTGGTCTCCGTCGTCGCCCCCACCGTAGCCGTGGCGATGCGGAATCTTTCCCGGGCCTCCGCCGCCCAGCTTGGGCTTGCGTTCAATCCCGACGTGTTCACTGATCCGGGGCATACCTACTGAGATGGACTTCGTGGTTACGGGTTTGCCGGTGCATCCTGCATCAGGAAATCATCCGCGGCGACCCGTCCATTCAGTTCCGGGCTGCCGTATTGATAAGGCCCATGATGCACAATCGGCACATTGTTGCCAAATCCATGCTGAGGCGGTGGCGAAGAGAGTCTCCACTCCAGCGTGGTGCATTGCCAGGGGTTCTCCCCCGCCGATGCTCCTTTAAACATACTCCAGAAAAAGTTCACAAGAAAGAGAAATTGCCCGGCTATGGTGATGATGGCAGCGACGGTGATGAACTTGTGTAAGGGGGCCATGGCTGCAACGTATTGCACGCCAGTGAGTTCCGAGTATCGGCGGGGATTTCCTGCAACCCCCAGCAGATGCATCGGCATAAAGATCGCGTAAGCTCCAAATAACGTGATCCAGAAATGCAGGACACCAAGCCGGTGGTTCATGGCGCGGCCGAACATCTTGGGAAACCAGAAGTAAGTTGCTGAGAATATGGCAAATACTCCTGCCATGGCCATGATCAGATGAAAATGAGCCACCACAAAATAGGTATCATGCAGATAAATATCGAGCGCGGGTTGGGCCAGCATGGGGCCGGTGAGTCCACCGCTGATGAAGAGAGAGACGAAGCCCACAGAAAACAGAAGAGGAACAGTGAAGCGAATGCGTCCGCGCCAGAGCGTTCCGAGCCAGTTAAAGGTTTTGACCGCAGAGGGCACTGCAATCGCAGTGGTGAGGGTTGAGAAGGCAAAGCCGGCATAGGGGCTCATTCCGCTGACGAACATGTGGTGTCCCCAGACGGAAAAACCCAGTGCGCCAATGCCGATGGTTGCGCCTACCATAGCTTTGTATCCGAAGACCGGCTTGCGAGAGAAGACCGAGAGCAAATGCGAGGTCATGCCCATCCCCGGCAGAATGGAGATATAGACCTCAGGATGGCCGAAAAACCAGAACAGGTGTTGCCATAGCAGCGGCGATCCTCCATGATGAGCTACGGAAGCGCCACTGACTACCAGGCCGGAAGGCACAAAGAAGCTGGTTCCTGCATTGCGATCGAGTAGCAGCATGATGGCAGCAGCCAGGAGAACGCTAAAGGCCAGCAGGGTGAGGATGGCGGTGACAAACCATGTCCAGCAGGTCAGCGGCATGCGCATCATGGTCATGCCTCGAGCCCGCAATTTGAGCGTGGTAGTGATGAAGTTGATGGCGCCCAGAACTGAGGCCAGACAGAAGAGCCCGATGCTCAACAGCCATAGGTCGGTACCGTGTCCTTGTCCGGGACCGGCAGCGGTAATGGCGCTCAACGGGGGATATTGGGTCCACCCGGCTAATGACGCACCTCCAGGTACAAAGAAGGCTGCCATCAGCACCAGGAATGAGAGCAGGGTGATCCAAAAACCCGCCCTGTTCAGCTTAGGAAAGGCCATCTCCGACGCGCCCAGTTGTAGCGGGAGGAAATAATTTCCGAAGCCATTCTGGGGTGTGGTCGAGAGGACAAAGAAAACCATCAGGGTGCCGTGCATGGTGAGAAAAGCCAGATAGTTTTCCGGCTTAATCGCTCCCAGAAAGGGAATTGCAACTTTGGGCCAGACGATGTGGATTCTCATCAGAAGCGAGAGGAGCATTCCCACAAATACGGCAGCCAGAGAGAGAAAGAAATATTGCAGGCCGATAACTTTGTGATCGGTGCTGAAGAGGTAGCGGCGGAGCCAACTGGTCGAGGTAGTCTGAGTCGTGATGGGAACGGGGTTCTGCATTTTCGAGAGTGGATTATTGATCTGCGTTATTGGGCCGATGACTCTTCAACCACTGCTTGAATTCCTCTCCACTAACTATTTGAGCTGTAGCCCTCATACGATAATGTCCGAGTCCACATAATTGGGAACAGACAATTTCGTAATTCCCCATCTGCAAGGGCTTGAACTGGGCATGGCTACTCATTCCCGGCACCGTATCCTGCTTGAATCGCATGGCTGGTATGAACAGGCCATGAATCACGTCGTTAGCGCGCAGTGTCAGGTCGACATCTTGCTCCACCGGCAGCACCAATGAGGTCGAGACAATATCGTCTTTGCCGTCCGCATCGTTAGGGTCAATGCCCAGCGGGTTCCCCTCTTCGGGCTTGGCGAAACGTTGCACGTCGGTGCGTCCGAATTTGCCGTCGCTTCCGGGATAACGAAAGTACCATTGAAACTGGGTCCCGGTGATCTCCACCTGAATCGCACCCTCTTCCGGCTGGTGCAGCTTGATCTCCGACCACAGCCGATTGCCGGTTATGTTGAACCAGAAGAAGAGGCAGGCAATCAGGACGCTCCAGGTAATCTCCAAGGGCCAGCTTCCATGCGAATAGCCGACTTTGCGATTGAAGCGAGAGTGCAGCAACAAGAAGCCGAGCACAAATTGGGCAGCGATGAACAGCGCCCCTAACAGCCATAGTGCGATCAGGAATTGATGGTCAACCGCCGCAGAATGGGCGGAGACACCGGCAGGGAACCACCAGGGATGAGCCGTGAATAGATAAACGGTGCCAGCGCTAATGAAAAGGAGGGCGAGAAAAATGGGGACAGCGGAGAACTTGGAAGAATCGGGTGATCGGAAAGTCATTGCACTTCTCTATCCGCCGTTTTCTGGTCAAAGAGCTAATGGCCGTTTTTGACTAGCTTCAGGAACTCTTCATGCACGCGGGTATCGTTGGAAAGCTCCGGATGAAAGGTACAGGCCATGGTTTTGCCTTGGCGCACGAGGACCGGGTCTCCGTTGCTGGCGGCCAGTACCTCTACGTTCTTTCCTGTAGCTACGATCTTCGGGGCGCGGATAAAGACCATCTCCAGCGGCTTTTCCCCCAATTTGGTAATGGCTTCATCGATGGAGCTATTGAGCTGGCGTCCATAGGCGTTGCGCCTGATGCGGATGTCCATGGCGTCTAGCGATATCTGGGGAGGGTTCTCAACATCCCTGGCGAGCAGGATGGCGCCAGCGCAGGTTCCAAAAGCTGGTTTGTTGTGGACAAAGTCGCGCAGCTTTTCGAGAAATCCCCGCTCTTCGAGGAAGTTCAAGAAAGTGCTGGACTCGCCTCCGGGGATCACGATGGCATCGATAGAGTCCAGTTGCTCCGGCTTTCGTACGAGTAGCACTTCAGCACGCAGCCGCTCCAACACTGCGCGGTGTGCATCATAATCGCCCTGAATTGCTAAGACACCAATCGTCATCTTCACAGTCACCGCTTGTGGTTGCGTAAGTGAGTAACTTTGTAATTGGGTAATTGAAGAACGCGCATTGCAAAGGGCTTTAAAAATTACCGAATTACCCACTTACCAAATTTCTACCAGCCTCTGGTCTGGAGCATATCCGCCTCGGCCATGGCGGCCACAGCAAGACCCTTCATAGCACCCGTCAGGTGTTCGCTTACTTCAAGTAACACTTTAGCGTCGTCAAAATGGGTGGTAGCGCGGACGATGGCCCGGGCGCGTTTTTCGGCCTCGGACGGTTCGCAGAAGTTAATGGAGTCCTTCATGAAGATTCCGGAGCCAACAAAGACTGCCTCGGCCCCAAGTTGGCGAACCAGAGCGGCATCGGCTGGGGTGGCGATGCCACCAGCAGAGAAGTTGGGAACAGGCAGCTTGCCGGTCTTGGCCACTATGCGGACGATTTCGTACGGAGCCTGAAGCTCTTTGGCCCGAGTGTAAAGCTCATCATCTCCCAGGACTGTCAGCAGGCGCATGTCGCGAGTAATGGCGCGCAGGTGTTTGACCGCATGAACCACGTCGCCGGTTCCAGCTTCCCCTTTGGTACGGATCATGGCCGCGCCTTCGGCGATGCGGCGCAAGGCTTCGCCCAAGTCGCGCGCGCCGCAGACGAAGGGAGTCTTAAAGGCATGTTTGTCCACATGGTGGGCTTCGTCGGCCGGCGTGAGGACCTCGGACTCGTCGATGTAATCCACACCCAACTCCTGCAATACCTGGGCCTCAGCAAAATGGCCGATGCGGCACTTGGCCATCACCGGAATAGAAACCGTGCTCATGATCTCCCGAATGATTTTTGGAGACGCCATGCGGGCCACTCCGCCTTCAGCGCGAATCTGTGCTGGAACGCGTTCCAGTGCCATCACGGCCACGGCTCCCGCCTTTTCCGCGATTTCAGCCTGGGAGGCGTTGGTTACATCCATGATGACGCCGCCCTTGAGCATCTCAGCCAGACCGACTTTCAGCCGCAATCCCGTATTGCCATTCAATTCAGACATAAGGAAAACTCCACGGTGTGAAACCTGAACGACAGATTTCTTTTTGGGGTGAACACTCTATTTTACCTGTTCACAAACTTTTCTGCTGCGTGATCATGAGCGGAACAAGTTCCTAATATAATCGGGCGGTGCGGCAGCAATATACCGGCTGCACAGGAAGCGCGGAAAAGATGAGTGTTGATTCTGCCTGGCTTTCGAACCAGGTGAAAACCTATGCTGATGAAGAGCAGCCGATCTATAAGAAATACGCTGATTTCGTGAGCAAGGTTTTGCGGAAAGCCTGCGATACGGCTGCGCCGGCGGCGAGCGTGGAGGCCCGCGCCAAGACGGTGCCCAGCTTTGCGGAAAAAGCTATCCGGAAGGCTGACAAATACACTAATCCGGTGCAGCAACTGACCGATCTTTGCGGAGTGCGCGTGATTACCGACACACAGGAGGAGGTGGAGCGCATCTGCCAGTTTATCCGCAAAAACTTCAAGATCGATGAGGCGAATTCCGACGACAAGCGGGTTTTGCTGGGCTCGTCACAATTCGGTTATCGTTCCGTTCACTTTGTAGTGCAGTTGCCAAACACGAAGACGTTAGCAGGATTTGAGTTACCTCCTGAAATTGGTACGGAACGAAAAGCGGAAATCCAGGTCAGGACGGCGCTGGAGAATGCATGGGCGAGGCTGGCGCACGATCGCATTTACAAGAGCCCATTTACGGTGCCAGACACGGTGCAGCGAGAGGTGAATCGCACCTCAGCGTTGCTGGAAGAGGTGGACCGTGATTTCACCCTGATCCTGGATGGCCTGGAGCGCTACTCGTCCGGTCAATCGTCCCTGTTGCAGGTCAGCCGGGCCGAACAGGAGTTGCAGACTCTGCGACTGATTTTTGAAAGCGTGAAAGGCGCCGATGAGCGCAGACGCATTGCTCTTCGCATCGCTTCCATCGCCAAGTCCCTTTCGTTTTGGCCAGACGTGATTTCAGCCCTGGAGCCGTTTACCGGCGATAAGGATACAGCGGTTCTACGGGAATCAGGGGCCGCACTATGCCGCTTCAACCAGAAAGATATCAACTCTGAACAACACCGCTTGGGCATATCAAGATTGCAGGAGGCGATAAAGCTGGATCCCGAAGATGCCGAGGCTCATGCCTACCTGGCATGGAGTTTAGAAGTAAAGGACGAGCCGAGCGCCCGTGACCATTATGCGCGCGCCTATCAACTTAAGCACCACAATCCTTACTACCTGATGGCCTACCTGGAGTTCCAAATTGCGGTGGAGCGCCAGTTCGGCCCCCTTTCGCTGCTGGAGCCCACACTAGAAGCGGCGGTTGAAACATGCCGTAATCACGTATCTGCTGGAATCGAGATACCCAAAGCGCATTTCACAGAAGCCAAATTGCTCTTGTTGTTGAAGCAGCCTTATGCGGCGTTAGCTGCCTGCGCTCGAGGCGTATACACAGCCACCGTCCCGGGTTCGTCTGTGCCCACGGACACGATCCAAAGTGAGTTGCAATCTATAAAACGGCTGGCGCCGATGAAAGCAGCTATCCAGGGACATAGCTGGCTGGAGTGGCTGTTGTTGCTGGCCTTGGCCGTCAAGTCGGGCGAATACTCTTCGCCTGAGATGGTGCGATTGGCAACCAGTGACCTTAGCTTTGTGCGGCCTCTGGTGATTGTGGCGGGTGGATCCGAACTGGAACAGCTCCCTTCCCAGCAAGCCGAGTATCTTCAATTCGCAC
>Ga0070730_10004776_pt1 | contig 11789 bp, 12 predicted proteins | sample Coa_R1_3_FD_66447 | JGI IMG/M metagenome (GOLD analysis project Ga0070730, IMG submission 66447) | Surface soil microbial communities from Centralia Pennsylvania, which are recovering from an underground coalmine fire - Coalmine... | ecosystem: Environmental > Terrestrial > Soil > Unclassified ... | reverse complement strand
GCGATCTCATCGTTCCCGCTGGGCGCCGGGCTCGGATCACTTTGGTACGGAATGTATCCTGCATCGGCCGCACCGCTGCTGGCCGTTGGATTGAGCGGTGGGCTGCTGATGATCGGAGCAGTGCTGTCAGCGTTCGCCGGGATCGTTACTGATCCGGTGCAGCGACGAATCGGCCTGCATCAGCGACGGCTTAGGCGCATGATAGACGCCATGGAGCGGCAAATGCTGGATCCCGCGGCGCCGGGCTACTCCGTGCTGGACCGCTACGTGGCGCGACTGATCGACGTGCTGGATGTAGTCACGGCTATCGTCCGACTGATGCGGTAAAACAACGTAGCCGCGATGGCCATCAAGCTAGCGCTTCGGGTCCAGCACCCGCAGCATGGCTTGCGCCAGGGTCGCTGTGGCGCCGCGTTCGGCATTCGGAAATGCAACCCAGTACAACGTGCAGATCACCGGACATGCGACTGTGTACGGCGCAAGTGAAGTGAACCAGTAGAATGTGTCCATCATCGCTATCATAAAGCCCTGCAAAGCCAGGAATATCAGCGAAATGGCGAAAGGGCTCGCCAGGATCGCCAGGACCAGCCGCCAGGGGGAACTGCGCATAGAGAGCAGAGCAACGGAAACGCTGCCAACCCCTACCGCGAAGCCGCCCAGCACGATCCAGGCAGCCGTGCCGCTGGTCTCGTGGTACAACTCCAGGATGGTATCCGGCAGGGCACGAAAGACGTTTAGGATCACAATCGCCACGGTGACCAGCCCGTATTGGATCACATCGGTGTAGCCCTCCCCCGGCTGGTAGCCGAAGCCCACGCCTCGGTTCATTTGGACCACCGTGCTCACGTAGCTCATGCCCAGGTTGTGCGGCGTGAACCGGCTGATCGAAACGTAGATGTCGTTCTGGGCGACTATGGCGTCGCGTAGGTAGTCGTTGCCAGCCGAGGCCTGGACCAGCCAGCCGAGCATCAACACGATCACCACTGATGCAATCAGGTCGGTGAGAAATGACGCGAGCAGCCGCCCGCTCGCCGGACGCGCGGTCACGGAGACTGTCGGTGCAAGCCCTGTCGCGGGCGCCGGCCATGCATAGCTGGCAATCACCAGCCTGGGAGGGGTTTCAACATTCCTTCAAGTTTCGCGACGCGCCGGGAACTTGTTCACCGCGGGCCCTGCCAGTAGGGTGCCGCCGCCATCGTCAGGGGGGCCGCTCGCCATGCCAGACCAACCGGTCTACCAGCGCGTCCTGCTGAAACTCTCCGGAGAGGCCCTGATGGGCCGCCGGGAATACGGGCTGGACAACGAGACCGTCCGCGCCATCGCGACCGACGTCAGAGACGTGGTTGCCATGGGCGTGCAGGTCTGCATCGTCATCGGCGGTGGGAATATCTTCCGCGGAGTCTCCGGCGCGGCCTCGGGCATGGAGCGCGCTCAGGCCGACTACATGGGCATGCTCGCCACTGTCATGAACGCGCTCGCCATGCAGTCCGCGCTCGAGAAAATCGGCGTGCCGACGCGGGTGCAGTCGGCTATACCTATGTCCTCGGTCTGCGAGCCCTACATCCGCCGCCGCGCCGAGCGCCACATGGAGAAGGGCCGTGTGGTGATTTTCGCCGCCGGCACCGGAAATCCCTATTTCACCACCGACACCGCGGCGGCCCTGCGCGCCAACGAGATGCAGTGCCAGGCGCTGTTCAAGGGCACCCAGGTTGACGGCGTCTATTCCGCCGATCCCCGCAAGGTCAGCGGCGCCACCCGCTATGAGCAGCTTACTTATCTCGACGTGCTCGCGAACGATCTGGCAGTGATGGACGCGGCCGCGATCAGCCTGGCGCGGGAGAACAGGCTTCCGATCGTGGTGTTCAATATTCACGCTCCGGGCGCCTTCGCGGCTGTGATCCGCGGCGAAGGCCGCTTCACCAAGATCATCGAACTGCAATAAGAATGGCCCGGACAGGTCTGGGAGGGCGCCATGCCACAAGCCGATGTCGACACGCTGAAACAGGACCTTACACGCCGTATGGATGGCGCGCTGGACACGCTGAAGCGCGAATTCAACGGGCTGCGCACCGGCCGCGCCCATCCCGGGCTGCTGGAGCCGGTGAAGGTCCAGGCCTATGGGACCGAGATGCCGCTGACCCAGTGCGGCACTGTCGGCGCACCTGAGCCCCGGATGCTGACCGTGCAGGTGTGGGACCGCAGCCTGGTCGGCGCGGTCGAGAAAGCCATCCGCGACGCTGGGCTTGGGCTGAACCCTGCTGCCGACGGGCAGTTGGTTCGGGTCCCGATTCCCCAGCTCACCACTGAGCGCCGCACCGAACTGGTGAAAGCAGCGCACAAATATGCAGAGGGCGCCAAGGTGGCCGTTCGCGGTGTTCGCCGCGATGGTATGGAACAGATCAAGACGCATGAGAAAAAGCACGACATCGGCGAGGACGTCGCCAAGGACTGGAGCGCCGAGGTGCAGAAGCTGACGGATCAGTACATCAAGCGCGTCGACGACTCGTTGGCCGACAAGGAAAAGGACATCAAGCAGGTCTGATTGGTGTCCATCCCGTCCCATGTCGCGATCATCATGGATGGCAACGGCCGCTGGGCCGCGTCCCGCCACCTGCCAAAGATTGCCGGCCACCGCGAGGGCGCGCGCGCCGTCCGGCGAACCATCCAGGCGGCAATTGAAAATGGCGTGGCCTGGCTGACCATTTATGCGTTCAGCAGCGAAAACTGGCGCCGTCCGGCGGGCGAGGTACTGGACCTGACGGGACTGCTCCGCCAGTACCTGAAGAGCGAAATTGCCGAGTTGAAGGCCAACGGCGTGCGGCTCCACTTCATCGGCGATCGAGCGAAATTCGATCCCGATATCGGCGCGGATCTGACGAATGCCGAGCGGGATACTGCGAGCAACACGCGCCTGAATTTGATTGTCGCCCTGTCCTACGGCGCCCGGGCCGAGATCGTCGAAGCAGCCCGTGCACTGGCCGACGCCGCCCGGTCGGGACGCCTCGAGCCCGGACAGATCGACGAGTCGATGCTCGCCGGCTCCCTGGCCACCGCGGGCATCCCTGATCCCGACCTGATCATCCGCACTTCCGGCGAGCAGCGGCTGTCGAACTTCCTGCTGTGGCAGGCGGCCTATTCAGAACTAGTGTTCCTCGACGTGCTGTGGCCGGACTTCGGGGCGGAGCACTTCGCGGCCGCGCTGGCGGAATATGCGCGGCGTGAGCGGCGATTCGGTGCCCGACCTGGCTAAGCATCAACCGGGACGCTGGAGCGACCTGAGGATCCGCATCCTTTCGGCCGCTGTCCTGACCCCGATCGGTGTCGCCAGTGTCTGGCTCGGCGGAGTGGCATTTATCCTCATCGTCGGCATCATCGCGACAGGCCTGGTTATCGAGTGGCTGCTCTTGTTCCGTCCCCAAGCGCCGCGGATCGAACCGAGGCCGGCTTGGGCATGCCTGCCGCCAACCCGTCCCGGCCTGTTCTCCGCCGGGCTACTCTATGTCGCGATCGCCGGCACCTCCCTGCTATGGCTCCGCGCCGATCCCGTCTCAGGCCGCGCCGATGTGCTCTTCGTCCTGCTCATCGTCTGGGCCGGCGATATCGGCGCCTATGTCGTTGGCCGCTGCATCGGCGGCCCACGCCTGGCGCCGCATATTTCCCCCGGCAAGACTTGGTCGGGCGCCGGCGGCGGCCTGATCGCGGCCGTTGCGACAGGGCTCCTCACCGCCCATTTCCTGGCGACGCCCGTCACGCCTTGGCAACCGGCGCTGATCGCCGTCGTCCTGAGCACCGTTGCCCAGGCGGGCGATTTGCTCGAAAGCTTCGTGAAGCGGCTGCTCGCAGTGAAGGATTCAGGCAATCTTATTCCCGGCCATGGTGGCCTGTTCGATCGTCTCGACGGCGTTCTGGCAGCAGCTCCCGTGGCGGCCCTGCTGGCGCTGGCCCTCGGTCGTGGTGTAGTTTTGTGGCAATGACTTCAGCTCCGCGCAGTGTCACCGTCCTCGGCAGCACCGGCAGTGTCGGCACCCAGACGGTCGAGTTGCTCATCGCCGAACCCCAGCGCTTCCAGGTCCGCGCCCTGGTGGCCGGCCGCAACGCAACCTTGTTGGCGCAGCAGGCCATCGCCCTGAAGGCCAACCGGGCCGTGATCGCCGACGCTTCCTGCTACATGGAACTCCGCGCCGCACTGGACGGCACGGGCATCGACACCGCCGCTGGCGCGGAAGCCGTGGTTGAAGCCGCCGCACTGGCGGCCGACTGGACCATGGCCGCGATCACCGGCGCCGCCGGCCTCGAGGCAACGCTCGCTGCCATCCGCCGCGGCGCCGTGGTGGCTCTGGCCAACAAGGAGGCACTGGTCTGCGCCGGTGACGTCATGCTGCAGGCGGTCAAGGAAGCCGGCGCCACATTGTTGCCGGTCGACTCCGAGCACAACGCGATCTTCCAGGTGCTCGAGGACGAAAACCGTCACGCGGTCGAAAAAATCGTGCTCACCGCATCCGGCGGCCCGTTCCGCACCGCGACACGCGACGAGATGGCCGCCGCGACCCCCGACATGGCGCGCAAGCACCCCGTCTGGTCCATGGGAGCCAAGATCAGCATCGATTCGGCCACGTTGATGAACAAAGGCCTTGAGCTGATCGAAGCCGCCCGACTGTTCGGCCTGCAGGAACCCCAAATCGACGTGCTGGTTCACCCGCAATCAGTCATTCACGGCATGGTCTGCTACCACGACGGCAGCGTACTGGCACAACTCGGCTCACCCGACATGCGCATTCCGATCGCACATACATTGGCATGGCCAGAACGCATGAGCACGCCGTCGCCCCGGCTCGATCTCGCTACACTGGCGCGGCTCGACTTCATGCCACCCGACACCGAACGCTTCCCTGCTTTGCGTCTCGCGCGCGAGGCCTTGCGCGAAGGCGGCGGCGCTCCAGCTATCCTCAGTGCAGCGAACGAAATTGCCGTGGAAGCCTTCATGCAACGCAGGATAGGTTTCCTCGACATCGCCGGCACTGTAGCGGAGGTGCTGGACGCAATGGGCACCCATTCAGCCGATACGCTCGACGAGGTGGTCGCAGTGGACGCCGCTGCCCGTCGCACTGCGGAACGTTTGACCTCGGCGCGCGCCGCGTGACTCGCCGGTTTAGACCCGAAAGTCCTTCAGCCAATGCTTGATCTGCTTCGCAGCGCCGCCGCCTTCATCGTCGTGCTCGGCGTGCTGGTTTTCGTGCACGAGTTCGGCCACTACATCGCGGCACGCTGGCGTGGCGTTCATGTCGAGGTCTTCTCCATTGGCTTCGGCCCCGCGATCGCGACGTGGCGCGATCGGGTCGGCACGGTTTGGAAACTCGCCTGGCTGCCGTTGGGCGGCTACGTGAAGTTGCACGGCCAGGAGCGGGCCGAGGACGTATCGGACGACGTCCGCGCCACCTGGATGCCCGGCCGCCTCTTCCATGAAAAGCGTGTCGGCTCGCGTGCCATCGTCGTCGCCGCAGGACCAATCGCCAACTTCCTGCTTGCCATAGTGCTGTTCGCTGCACTGTTCGCCACGGCCGGCAAGCCCACCATCCTGCCGGTGGCCGGCGGCGTCCTGCCAGACAGCGCCGCGGCACACGCCGGACTGCAGGTCAACGACCGCATCATCGCAATCGACGGCAAACCCACCAGCAGCTTTGGCGATATCCAGACCATCGTGTCGGCGCATCCCTCCGAGAAGTTGACCCTGACGGTCCGCCGTGGCGACACCACGCTAACACTGCCGGTGGTGACTGACTCGCACATGTCGGGTGACACCAAAGTCGGCTTGCTCGGCATCAGCGGTGGCCAGATCGAGTACCAGCGGCTGTCACTGCCGGCAGCGCTGGCTGGCGGTGTGACCCAGACCTGGGACATCACGCGGGAGACCATCGTCGGTGTATGGCAGATGATCACAGGCAAGCGTGGCACCGAAGATCTCGGTGGACCGCTGCGCATCGCACAATTATCCGGTGCAGTGGCGGAGCAAGGACCGCTCTACCTGATCCAATTCATCGCCTTGCTGTCGGTGAACCTCGGCCTGCTCAACCTGTTCCCGATTCCGGTGCTCGATGGCGGCCACCTGCTGTTCTATCTCGCCGAAGCACTCCGTGGCCGCCCCATACCCCCGCGCGTGCAAGAGTACGGGTTCCGTGCCGGCCTGGCGCTGCTGCTAGGTCTGTTCATCCTGGCAACCTGGAACGACCTGACCCGGCCAGGCGTCTTCCACTAACCCTTCTGCGGCGGCACCGGCTCAGCTCGTATATACGAGGTCGCCGGCTTCTGCCCGGGCGGCAGCGCGTCGGGCGCCGGTTCCCCGGCCGGACCGAGGCTGCGAATATACACATACATCGCTTTCAGATCCGGCTCGCTCATCGAACGCATATTGTACCACGGCATGGGCGGCCGTGGCTGCATGGTATGCGCATGCTGCACCCAGGCGTCGGCTGACATCTTCTGCACCAGCAGACGCAGGTTGGTTGGATAGGACGTCCCCCACGGACCGTTCCATCCCACATGACTGCCTGTCAGCCGTTGCGCAGCCGGCACCTTGCCCGGATTCATCATCCAGCCTTCGGTATGGCAATCGTTGCATCCGCCAATCGCCACCAGGTATTCGCCCGCGGCGACCGGTGACTGGCCTGTCACCGATGGCAGATCCGGCGCGGCCGCGCCCACCAGCAATGCGGTTCCAGCCAGGCTGAGAACGCGAAGCAGTAGCATTCGATAAGTTTCCCTCTCGGATCAGAATCGCTCTTCGCCACGGTGGCGAAAGGTATCGGGAAAGTCACGATACAATGCGAACACCGCGTTCTGGACCAGCGAATTGACACCGAAATGAAAGCCCTCCACAGGCTCGCGCCGGCCGGCGACGCGCTCGAACGCCTGCTCGAGCTGTGCCAGGTCCTTCACCTCGATCATCAGGTGGAATTCGCCGAGCCCCGGCCCGCCAAGTCCCAGCTTGCGGCGCGTCAGGCGCCAACCCTCGATCAGCCCCTGTTCCTTCAGGTGGCCCATATAGGCGGCTACCTTGTCGGCGAAGCCGGTATCGGAGATGCCAGGCTTCAGGTCGCACCAGGCATGATAGATGTTCAGCTGGCCCTCCTTCAGCTCTTCGTTCCGGCGGCGATCACCGCAGCGATGGGTATCGCGATCCCATCCGAAGTGCGGTAACGCGCCGCGTTATCCTCGATGTCGGCAATGATCGCCGGTATCGCCGCCCGCGGCTGCGCATCGATCATCGCCGCCATGCGCGCCGTCCCTGTCTGTAGCGCATCCAGCAACTCTGCTGCGTCCGCATGGCGCCACGTCGCATGGACCAATTGCGTCGTGCAATCGACGAACCCCGCCGCACGCAACGCCTCCGCGCATTGCGCGGCACCGCGAAATCCACCTCCGGGTGGTGGCGCATCCGAGGTAGCCGGATCGCCATGCCGCGCCACCGCATCGAACACCAGCTTCCAGGCAATATTCTCGGCGTGCTCGGCCCAGAAGCTGAATGCCACCTGCCCTCTGGCGCTCAGCACGCGGTGCGCCTCGCTCAGCGCGAGCGCGGGCCGCGGCACATGATGCACGCCGAAATTCGAGACAACCGCATCAAAGCTGGCGTCCATATACGGCAAGGCCTCGGCATCGCCCTCATCTGCCGCAATGCCGCGGTCGATGGCGATGGCCAGCATGGCAGGGGAGAAATCCAGACCGCGCGCCACCGCGCCCCGCGCAACTGCCTGCGCCGCCACCACACCCGGCCCGCAGGCGATATCCAGCATCCGTGTGCCAGCGGCGACGCCGGCGGAATCGAGCAGCGCATCGATGAATGGCGTGGTGGCCGTCGCGAACGATGTCTCGTACGCCCGCGCGGCCTGTTGCCAGCGCGAGCGTTCGAAGGCGCGGACTGCTTCCGGATCAAATACCATGCGCATGTGTTTACACCGCGAACCGTCGAGGACCAGAGCTAAAGCGACGCGAGCCTCGACCCACTGGCGCAACCAACCCTCACCCAATAGGATGCCGCCCAACCAATCAACAGGAGGAAACACGGATGCTGAGGCGTCTCGCTCTCGCCGCTGCCTTCGCCGTTGCGTCGCTCGGAGTAGCGCACGCCGCCGATCCGATCACCATCGGTTTCGGCATGGCGCTCACCGGCGGCCTCGCGCCCAACGGCAAGGCCGCGCTGCTGGCGATGCAGATCTGGGAATCCGACATCAACGCCAAGGGCGGACTGCTCGGGCGACCGGTGAAGCTGGTCTATTACGATGACCAGTCGAATCCTGCGACGATCCCGGGTCTGTACACGAAGCTGCTGGACGTCGATAAGGTCGACCTCGTGGTGAGCGGCTATGCCACCAATATGATCGCGCCTGCGATGCCGATCATCATGCAGCATAACCGCACCTTCCTCAGCCTGCTCGGCCTCGCCGCGAACACCGAATTCCACTATCCGAAGTATTTCTCGTTCACGCCGACCGGCGGCCCGGAACCGAAGCAGAGCTTCGCCGCGGGCTTCTTCGCCACAGCGATGGCACAGAACCCGAAGCCGCAGACCCTGGCGATCGTCGGCGCCGACGCCGAATTTCCGCACAACGCGATGGATGGCGCGCGGGCGATCGCGAAGAAGGAAGGTCTGAAGGTCGTCTACGACAAGACGTATCCCCCCACGACGACGGACTACACCCCAATCGTGCGAGCGATCCAGGCAACCAATCCGGACCTCGTGCTCGTGTGTTCGTACCCTCCCGATACGGTCGGCATGATTCGCGCCGCTCATGAAGTCGGCCTGAAGGCGAAGCTGTTCGGTGGTGGCATGGTCGGCCTCCAAAGCACCGCGATCAAGGCGCAGCTCGGTCCGCTCCTCAACGGCATCGTCGACTACGACTTCTGGCTGCCCTGGTCGAAATCGGCATCGCCCGAGGCGAAGGCATTCCTCGAACAATATCAGGCGAAAGCCGGCGCGGCGGGCGTCGACCCGCTCGGCTATTATCTGCCGCCATTCGCCTATGGCTACATGCAGGTCCTCCAGCAGGCGGTAGAGGGCACGAAGAGCCTCGATCAGGACAAGCTGGCCGATTACCTCCGCTCGCACACGTTCAAGACAGTGGTGGGCGACGTGAAGTTCGGCCCTGATGGCGAATGGTCCGAAGCCCGCGTGCTGGAAGTGCAGTTCCAGAATGTGAAGGCGAACGACGTAAACCAGTTCAAGGACGCGAACACCGAAGTAATTCTGTGGCCAACGGACCTGAAGACTGGAACCCTCATGTATCCGTACAGCGATGTGAAATAACCCCAATTGTCATTGCGAACAGGCGAAGCCGACGAAGCAATCCCGTCCTGGCTTGCTTCGTCGCTCCGTCTCTCGCAATGACACTGGGTCAGTGCCGAAAGTGCCGCATCCCGGTCAACACCATCGCGATCCCCGCGGCGTCCGCGGCCGCGATCACCTCCTTGTCCCGCACTGACCCTCCAGGCTGGATCACTGCCGTAGCGCCAACCGCGATCGCCGCCTCCAGCCCATCCGCGAACGGAAAGAACGCATCCGACGCCGCCACGCTGCCCCGCGCCAGCAGCACATCGAGTCCCGCCGCCTTCGCCGCCTCCTCGCTCTTCCACGCCCCAATCCGCGCGCTGTCCACGCGGCTCGGCTGCCCGGCGCCAATCCCCACTGTCGCCGCATCCTTCGCATAGACGATAGCGTTCGACTTCACGTGCTTGCACACCCTGAATGCGAACAACAGATCCGCCAGTTCCGCCTCGGTTGGCGCGCGCTGCGTCACCACCTTCAGATCACCCCGCCCCACTCGCCCATTGTCCCGCGTCTGCGCCAGGAACCCGCCGGCAACACTGCGAAACGTCAGTCCGCCCGCCGCCGCATCCGGCACGCCCCCGGTCAGCAGCAGCCGCAGGTTCCTGCGCCGTGCCAGCGCCGCCTTGGCACCCGGATCGGCATCCGGTGCGATGATCACCTCGGTCATGATCGAGGCGATCTTCTCCGCCGCCGCCGTGTCCAGCACGCGATTCACCGCGACGATGCCACCAAATGCCGACACCGGATCGCAGCGCAACGCGAGGTCCCATGCCTCGGCCAGCGTCCCTGCGCTGGCAACACCGCACGGATTGGCATGCTTGATGATCGCCACCGTCGGCGCCTCGAATTCCGCGACGCATTCGAACGCCGCGTCGGTATCGTTCAGGTTGTTGTAGGACAGCTCCTTCCCGCCCACCTGCGCCGCCGTCGCAATCCCCAGCCGATCACCCGACACATAGAACGCCGCCGATTGATGTGGATTCTCGCCATAACGCAGCGTCTGCCGCAGCGTCCCGGCAAGCGTCAGCCGCGCGGGGAAAGTATCGCCGCGCTGCTCCGCGAACCACGCTGCGATCGCCGCGTCATAGGCGGCGGTGCGTGCATACGCGGCCCCCGCCAACCGCCGCCGCAACGCCAGTGAGGTGCCACCCGATCGCGCGATCTCCTCCAGAACCTCGGCGTACTGCTCCGGCTCCGTCAGCACAGTGACGAAGTCGTGGTTCTTGGCCGCTGCCCGGATCAGCGCTGGGCCACCAATGTCGATATTCTCGACGCACTCGTCATAACGGGCGCCACGCGCCACCGTCCCCTCGAACGGATACAGGTTTACCGCCACCATATCGATCGGCGCGATGCCGTGCTGCACCATCTGCGCCACGTGCTCCGGCAGATCGCGGCGCCCGAGGATGCCGCCATGGATCTGCGGCACCAGCGTCTTCACCCGCCCATCAAGGATCTCCGGAAAGCCGCTGTGTTCCGAAACCTCGGTCACCGGCACCCCTGCGTCGCGCAACGCGCGCGCCGAGCCGCCGGTCGATATGATCCGCGCTCCCTGCGCCACCAAGGCCTGCGCCAAGGGCACCAGCCCGGACTTGTCGGAGACCGAGATCAGCGCGGTGCGGATTGGAATTGTGTCTGGCATGGCGGCCTCCGTCCGGTCGGGGCGGGATAGACCGGGGGAAGTCCTGGCTCAAGCGGCGCTGGGCTACAATTCCAGCAGTTCGATCGTCCTTGCGAGCACCTTCGCCTCGTCATAGCGCTCGATCGCCCGCGCCCGCCCCGCGGCGCCCATGCGCGCCCGCAACTCCGTATCCTCCGTCAACCGCCGCAGCGCACCCGCCAAAGCGGGCGCGTCGCCAACAGGCACCAGCAATCCCGTGACGCCCTCCACCACCTGCTCCGCCGGCCCGCGCACATCGCACGCCACCACCGGCAGCACGGTCAGCATCGCCTCGATCACCGACATCGGCAGTCCCTCGAACCGGCTCGGCAACACGAAAATATCCGCGGCCGCCATCAGCGCGGGCACATCCTCGCGATAACCCAGCAGACGGAGCCGCTCGCCCAGCCCAGCCTCGCGCAGCAGCGCCTCCATGTCTGGCCCACGATCCGAGACAAGCCGCTCCCCGGCCACCCACAGCACGGCGTCAGGCACTTCGCCCAGCGCCGCCGCCAGCTCCGGATATCCCTTGTGCCAAACCAGCCGCGACACCGCGAGCACCACCACCTGCCCGTCAGCCACCCCAAGCTCTGCGCGCACCTGCCGCCGCGCTTCGGAATCCGGGTGGAAGCGCATCGGATCACGCCCATTCCGCACCGCCATCGCACGCGCATGTATATGCAATCGTCGTGCGTCGCGCATCTCTGCCTCGCTGACAGTCAGGAACGTGCCGGTTACCCGCGCCGCCAGCCACTCCATGGCGAAGCCAACCACCGCGCGCGGCCACGACCCGGGAAAATTGAACCA
>Ga0070730_10004775_pt1 | contig 11790 bp, 12 predicted proteins | sample Coa_R1_3_FD_66447 | JGI IMG/M metagenome (GOLD analysis project Ga0070730, IMG submission 66447) | Surface soil microbial communities from Centralia Pennsylvania, which are recovering from an underground coalmine fire - Coalmine... | ecosystem: Environmental > Terrestrial > Soil > Unclassified ... | reverse complement strand
AGAGCGACGCGCTGCCGCTGGCCGCCCGAGAGCTGCAGCGGCTTGCGGTCGCCGAGACCCGGCAGCCGTACCCGCTCGAGCATCGCGTCGGCGCGCGCGCGCCGATCCTTCCGCTTCATCCCCTTGACCCGCAGCCCGTACTCGACGTTCTCGGCCACGGTCATGTGCGGGAAGAGCGCGTAGTCCTGGAAGACGGTGTTGACCGCACGTTGCGAGGGCGCGACATGGGTCACGTCCACGCCCTGAAGCTCGACGCGGCCGGCGTCCGGCCGCTCGAAGCCCGCGATCACGCGCAGCGTCGTCGTCTTGCCCGAGCCGGACGGGCCGAGAAGCGTGAAGAACTCGCCCTCCGCGATGTCGAGGTCGACGCCGGCAACCGCGAGGACGTCGCCGTACGAGCGGCGGATGCCGCTCAGCCGGACGGCCGGAGCGCCGGCCGCCGGCGCGGTGTCAGGCGCTGCCGGCGCCAGCGTCGCCAAGCGCCCCCTCCAGCAGTTCGAGCCCGCGCTCGAGCTCCTCGTCCGATGCGGTCAGCGGCGGCAAGAGCCGGATCACGTTTCCGTACAGGCCGCACGCGAGGAGGAGCAACCCCTTGTCGTAGGCCGCCGCGGTCGTCGCCTTCGCGGCGTCCGGCGTCGGCTCGCGCAGCTCGAGCGCGAGCATCGGGCCGAGCCCTCGGACCTCGCCCACGAGCGGCTGGCGCGCGGCGATCTCGTCGAGTCGCGTGCGGAGGGCGGATCCGACGTAGTCGGCGCGCTCGGCGAACCCGGGAGTCGTCAGCTCGTCGAAGACGGCGAGCGCGGCCGCGCAGGCGACGGGGTTCCCGCCGAACGTGCCGCCGAGCCCGCCGACGTGCACCGCGTCCATCGGCTCCGCGCGGCCCGTCACCGCGGCCAAGGGAAGCCCACCGCCGATGGTCTTGCCGCTGACGAGGAGGTCAGGCTCGACGCCGAGCTGCTCGATCGCCCACGTCGTCCCGGTACGACCGCACCCGGCCTGCACCTCGTCGTCGACGTACAGGATCCCGTGCTCGTCGCAGATGCGGCGGAGCGCCTGCACGAACTCGGGCGGCATCGGGATGAAGCCGCCCTCGCCCTGCACCGGCTCGAGCACGATGCACGCGACCGACCGCGGGTCGACGTCCTGCTCGAAGAGGAGCGCGAGGCTCGCGAGCGCGTCCTCGGTCGAGACGCCGCGGAACGGGTACGGCGCCGCCGCGCGGTAGACGTCCGTCGCGAGCGGGCCGAAGCCCTGCTTGTAGACGAGCTTCGCCGTCATCGCCATCGTCAGGCTCGTGCGCCCGTGGAAGGCGCGGTCGAAGACGACGACGCCGTGCCGGCCGGTCGCGGCGCGCGCGATCTTGACCGCGTTCTCGATCGCCTCGGCGCCGGAGTTGAGCAGGATCGACTTCGTCTTCGCGTCGCCGGGCCAGAGCTCGTCGAGCCGGCGGCATACCTCTATATAGGGCTCGTACGTCCCGACCATGAAGCACTGGTGGAGGTAGCGGTCGACCTGCTCGTGGATCGCGGCGACGACGGCAGACGGGCCGTGGCCGAGGTTCTGGCACGCGATGCCGCCGGCGAAGTCGAGGAACTCGCGGCCGTCGACGTCCCAGACGCGTGCGCCCTCGGCGCGGTCGACGACGAGTGTCGGCGTCGCGACGCCGCGCGCGACGTACCGCTCGCGCGCTGCGAGGACCGTCTCAGCGGCACCTGCTCGTTCCTCCACGCTCATCCGCGCCCGGATTATGGCCTGCGCGATGCGACTGGTTCAAGCGGCAATCGCCTCGCATTGCGAGGTTTCCGCCGGTCCTGCTTGCGCAATTCGCGGCCTATGCCTGGATCGTCTCGAACGTTCCGAAGCGCAGCTCGCTGTCGTAACGGAATCGCGTCGCGTCGACGCGCTCCATGTACTCCTCGCGGTGCTCGGCGGCGAACGCGTTGTACGCCTCGGCCGACTCCCAGCGGTCGATCACGAGATACCGGCCCCCGCGCGTCGAAGGCGCGCGGTCTTCCGGCCGGGCGTCGCCGGCGTTGCCCGCGACGCTTCCAGCCCACCCCTCGACGTCCCGCAGGAGCTCGGTTCCGATGTAGCCGCGCCCTTGCCGGAAGAACTCGGCCCACTCACCGGCGGACCCGTAGACGCGCTCGAACTCCGGCGCGTCGTGCACCTCGTAGCTGAAGACGAGTGCGATCACCCGGCGGAGGATAAGGTCCGTGGCGTGAGCGCCGAAGCCCTTCCCGCCGAGCCCGAGGGCCGCGCCGAATACGCGGGCGTCCTCCGCTTCTACCACCTCGCGAAACACCAGGAGTGGCAGGTGGACGACGTGCCGTGGGGCGAGATCCCGTTCGTTCCCGAGGGGAAGGGGACGCCCGAGAGGATGGCCCGGCGCCGGGACATCTGGCGGTCGGTGATCATGCAACAGCTCCAGGCGGACGTGTTCGCGTGCGAGATGGCTGCACAGCTGCTCTCGGCGGCGCCCGATCCCGAGGCGCGCCTCTACTACTCGACGATGGTGCAGGACGAGTCGCGCCACACCGAGGCGTGGCTGCGTCTGATCGGCCAGGTCGGGGGAGAGGGCGAGCGCGACCCGTACCTCGACCGGCTCGCGCACATGTTCCTCGAGGCGGACATTCTCGAGGAGAAGGTCTTCCTGATGCAGGTCTTCTTCGAGCGGCTGATCATCCCGCGCTTCCGGCTCATCGCGAAATCGTCGCGCGGGACGGTGCTCGAGGACATCTGCAACCGGCTCGCGATCGACGACGGCATTCACCACGGCGCCGGCATGGCGTACGAGCGCGTGCTGCTCCAGTCGGCCGGAAAGAAGGTGCGCTCGCGGCTCGTCGACGCGGCGAACACGATGCTCCCGATCTTCGCCAGCCACGTCCTCTGGCGGCCCAAGGCGCGCGAGGTGATCGGGACGCTGATGGAGGCGCGCGACCGGGAGCGGCTCCGCGAGGAGCTGAACCACGGGGTGCGGCTCGCCAACTCGCTCGGCCTGGACGTCTCCGACGTCCGCATCCCCGCCGACTGAGCCGGAGACGTCCCCTCGGGCGGGAGGACGCTCGCGCAGCGCACGGTCCTCTCCCTTGGCACGGCTGCGGTCGAGGGCGTTAGGGTCTGGCCGACCGCGAAGAATGGAGGATCAGGCCATGAGTATCGTCGTTCGGTTTAGCCCCGCAAACCTCACAGCCGAAAAGTACGACAAGTCAGTGCAGCGGCTGGAAGCCGAGGGCTTGTGGCCCGCGGATGGATGCGACTATCACGTCTGCTTCGGCTCAGACGGCAACCTCAAAGTCAGCGAAATCTGGGACTCTCGGGAGCAACTGGAGGCCTTCGGCGAGAAGTTGATGCCGATCCTGTCCGAGGCTGGAATCGAGTTCTCGGGCGAGCCAGAGATCTTCGAGGTGCACAACACCTACAAGCGCTAACGGCGCGCGTTGGCGCCCCGGCCGAGTGAGTCACTGGCTGGGCACCCCTCAAGCGTCATTCCGGAGCGCCGGCCCAGGCGAGCGTCATCATGTCTCGGTGAGAGCCGACGGAGAACTCTCTCGGGCCGAGGTCGAAGCGCTGGTCGCGTTGCACACCGCTCGCATCGCCGAGGCCGTTCCCGAAGGTCGAACCTCCGTGTCGGGAAGCACGCTCTTGGGTCGGTACGGCGGCCACGACGTTGACATGGTCGTCCTCGTGCCGCACGTCGGCAGTGCAGCAGAGCGGTTACGCCGCCACTATCCGCCGCTTTACGAGAACGAATGGCGAGACGACTGGGCTGCGTTCCGCCTCGAAGGGCCGCCGCAGGTAGACATCGTCTTGACCATCCCCGGCACGAGCGGCGACGACCACCACCGTCGCGCCTGGGAGTTGATCCTCGCGAACCCGCGATTGAGAGCCGAGTACGAAACTCTGAAAGCCTCGGGCATGGACTCCACACGCAAGGCGGAGTTCTTCGACCGCATCGTAGCGATGCTTCACCCCGAAGGCTGACCGCGCTCAGGGGTCAGTCCGGAACACTGGCCCAGCCGAGCGTTGCCCTACGGAAGCGCAGTTGCCGAGCCGTCCTCGATAAGCACACGTGTCGCCTCGGGAGACCTGCGGAGTGTTTCCATTGCTAATCCCAGTTGCCCGCTCGTCCACGAGTGCTCCTTGCCGCAGTGAGGGCACGCGACTGGCCTTGACCACAGGGCGAGTCCGAGGTGGGCTTCGGGCGGGACGTCGCCAATGTCCACGAGCCTGCCCGTCTCCGGGCACTTGAGTTGCACCATCGCCATGACCTCCAATCTACGCCTCGGGGGTCATTCCGGGACACTGGCCCAGCCCAAGGACCTCTCGCCGCCTTGACGACGTAACAATGGCGTGAGGCTCCGACCAGAAGGAGTGAGGGTGCGCCCGTTCGTAGGGTGTGCAGTCGGTATTGCCCTGAGTGTGGGTGCTGTCATGAGCTTCGGCGCTGATGGGATCCCTGCGAGCGCAGCCGCCGCTGGACGCCCCGCCTTTGTCTGCGGTGCGTCGTTCAGAGATCTTCCCTCGCGCTGGCACCAGTCGGGAGTGCCTTCAACGCCGATCATCGGCGGTGAAGTCCCGGCGAGCACCGACTCCTGGGCCGCCACCCCACGTTCAGTGTGGAATCTTGTGAAGCCCCTTCCACACGACGGCATCTACATCTGGGTTGATCTCATCCGTCCGAAGCGCGGTCCGAGCGGAACACCCCTGCGGCTGCCCCTGGTACTCCGCAAGGCCAAAGTGATCGCACAAGAGGGAGCCGTCCCTCGCCTACCCGAGTATCGGATCGAGGGTCGCTACGGTCACCAGTACAACGTGATCCTGGGCGTTGATTTCGGACGCTCCTCGCCAGCGCCGAGTCTGCGTCGGCTCGCCGATCGCGTCCTCCGTACACTCGTCCTGCCGCGCTGGGTTCCGTTCCCGCGCCGATCGTCCTGCTAGGCCGCTCGGGGGTCATTCCGGAACACTGGCACAGGCGAGCGGCCTCTATCGTGATGGGGATGACCGAGAGTGGAGGCTACGAGATCGAACTGCGTCGGGTTGTGCCGGTTAGCCGTCGCCTTTCCGACGGCACGTGGGTGGTCAGCGTGGAGGTCTGGGATCACGGAGTCGTCATCAGGTGGGCTACCTCCGAACCACCATCGCCCCCGATGTCTCTCGGAGTCGGCCCCGATCGCGTTCACTGGCTTATCTCTGATGACGTCGGAACGAGCTACACCCGTGTTAGCGGCGGCGGCGGTGGCGGCAAGCAGCGCGGCTACCACTACGACGTCGAGTTCGAGCCTGCTCCCCCACCAAGTGCCACATCGCTGCGAATCGGTCGCGCCCCAGCGGACGCTGATCTTTCGATCTCCCTCACCGACTGACGCTCGGGGGTCATTCCGGAACTCACTGGCCCAGACGAGGGCGGACCTCTAGCGGCCAGTGGGTCGTATTCTCTTCGCGGTGAACAGTTGCTTGCGGTGGCTGCAGCGCTGGGCGCTTTCTACCTCGTCGTTCAAAGGCTCCGACCGGCTACCGGCGGCGCGTGTCGCTTGGACTTGCCCGAGAACGGCGGTGCTTACAGCGCTCCCCGCGATCGGAACGGTTGAGTGGCGCTCTAGGTACGCGTCGGGCGGCTCGCGCTTCTCGCTTGGCCTCCACCTGTTCGACACGGCGTCGACCGGAGTCAGGTTCCGCACGGGACACATCAGCCGCGACCGAAGCCTGCAGCCCGGAGATCCAACACTCTGGTTCCCCTACAGTGAGAACCGGGCGCAGTGGCTCGCCGCTGCTTCAGGCGGCGAGGGCGGCTTTGTGGTTGGTGTTGTGCGGGCAGACTTCCGGGCAGCCGCAGCGCGACGTGTTCACAGTCAGGACTGTTGGATCTTCGATCCGCCGCAGGTGACCGTCCACTTCTACGGGCACCAACCGACTGGTTCGACGCCGCACGGCGGATACGGCGGGATGCTCCGTCCCTGGCCAATCCGGTAAGCGCTCAGGGGTCTGTCCGGAACTGGCCCAGGCGAGCGTGGCCCCTGGGGGTCGTGTCAGCAGGTGGGTGTAGGTGTTGTCAATCTGGGCGCGCGGTTCAACGCCTTTACGTGGTTGGTGAGTGTGTGACCGCTGATATGGCTGACCTCGCTCTGGACAAGCATTGTGTTCGCGTTGATGTGGAATGTGAAGGTGCCCTTCTCGTCGGGGTAGCGCCCGGAGCCCGCGACTGGCAAGAGCCAGGCTGCGCCTGCGCGGCGAGGTGCTTTGACGAACATCCGGTAGTCGTCGGGGAAGCGGAGACCGACGTCTTCGAGTGTCTGAGGGTTGCTCTGTGCGAGCCGCCGCCAGCAGGTCGTGCCTGCTTCGCGGGCGTACGTTGGGCCGCCTCGACGCGCGACTAGGACGATCGAGCCGCTCGGTCCGATCGCCACGAACTGTTCCGCCGTTGTAATCCCGGCTTGCAGCACCAGTGTGAAGTGCTCGCTTTCAGCCCCGATCCGTGCACGTGTTTGAGCGGCGGGCACGTGCAGGTATGCCGCGTGCACCTGCCGCAGCAGCGCCAGTCCTTGCGTGTTGCCGCGCGGAGCTGGCACGCCCTTTTGCGTATTTGCCGCTGACGCTGACGAGAGCAGTGCCAGGGCGAGCGCTACGCCGCCGCCCAGCAGCTTCAACCTCCGTGTAGCCATTTCGGCCCCCTTCGTTCGCACTACGATCCTGCGACGTCTATCGGCTCGCCCGCACCCTGGCTTGAGCATCGTTCCCCGCTCGCGGGTCGCTCGGATCAATCCCCAGCTCACGGGTCAGTTCGGAACCCTGGCCCGGCCGAGCTTGCTGCTACCCGACTAGTCGTTAAGGCTGAGCACGACTTCTGGGCTCGGAACCGGATGCTGGTCGCCGACGGGCGCGACGGCTGTGCCAACGGCGAAGAACTCGATCACGTGTGCACCCCAGCCATGGCTCTTCTCGACGAGTTGAACCCCGACGATGCCTTCAGCCTGGACCTGCTTCGCCTCTGCCTGCATACGCTCCATCGCGAGCTCACGCGCGTCGTAGAGCGCCTGCGTGAAGTTCTGGAGTTCGACGTTCTGGCCGATATTTTTCATCGCCTTCCACATCGACTGGTGCGCGACGTGGTAGACACACGAGCCCATCACCATCCCGAGCGGGCGATGCCCGCTCTTCATAAGCGTCCAGAAGTCCTGTCCGGACAGGTCGCTCGTGAACGGCCGACCGTTCGGGGCGCGGTGGAGGACGCCTCCGCTGTGTTTGATCGCGGTCCCGATCGCGATGAACTCGGCCATGTCCGGCCCCCATTCGTAGCGGCCGACGTCGAGCCGGACGCCGACGACTCCATCGGCGCCGAGCTGGTCGGCTTCCTCCTCCATCCGCGTCATCGCCAGCTCGCGCGCGTTGTACATCGCCTGGGAGAGAACCTCCATCTCCTGGCTCTGGTTGAAGCGCGACTGCTGGAAGCCGATGTGGTAGATGCAGGAGCCGATCACAAGGCCTAGTGGCTCGAACCCGGACTCCTTGACGAGCAGGAACTCGTTTACCGAAAGGTCGCTCGTGAACAGATGGTCGCTGCGCAACTCGGCGATGCGCTCCTGCCCATGCTCCGTCAGCCCTTCGGTCGATTGCGGGTCATAGCTCATGACGCTCCTCTCTCCACGCTCGGATCAACCATTCAGCAGTCTCTCGAGAGCCAGGCGGCCGCGCTCGCTGCGGTTGGCTTCGGCGACGACCTCAGCGGCCAGCGAGTCGATCCACTCCTCCAGCCCCAGCTCATCACTCTTCAACGTGATACCCCGCACCACCGACGAGCGATGCGTCGAGACCGCGCCGTCGTCATGCGTCAGCTCGTAGCGGCTGTCCCCCAGCTCCACGCTTACCTGTCGCACACTCCCCTTCCCCCGGACACCGGACCGCCGCACGCGACAACGCCCGGGAAACGACTGCTCCAACTTCGTCGTCAAGGCTTCGACGAAGACACGCAGATCGTCGGCATCCGCACGCAAGGAAGCCGCGACCTGATCGAAGTCCGCTCCACCTCCCACGGTGAAGATCGTAGGCAACGCAGTCAAAACGTGACTGCCAAACGCGGCTCGCGCAGGGGTCACTCCCGAACACTGGCCCAGGCGAGATCACTGCCGCCTGGCGATACGGTTCTCCCGCGCAGTGAGCCAGAACACCGACCCCAGTCCTACGGCCGCTGCCGACCTGATCTCTGTTCGAGGTTTGGACGCCCCGACGCGCGGGGAGATCGAAACGCTTGCCGAGATGTTCGATCAGTACCGCGTTCACTACGGCGAGGCTTCCGATGCCACTCGATCAGCTGGCTGGCTGGACGAGAATCTCAGCACGAGCCGCCTCCGCGCCTTCGTCGCCGAACAGGATGGGAAGCTCATCGGATTCGCGGTCACAGTGGAGCTTCCGGCTGGTAGCGCTGGAAGGTTGCGATCTTCCCGGCGAAGCTCTCGGCGGCGAAGAGATGCACCGCGTACGTGTGCCGCGCGACCCTGCCGAGTCGCAGGCGCGGCATGACCTTGAAGATCGCCGCGGTGCTGTCGGAGTTCTTGACCCTCGCCGTGTACGCCGTCTGGCGTAGCGGCTGTGCCTGGTAGCCGAAGATGCCGCCGGTGCCCGACTTCACCGTCGTCAGCGTGATCGACTGCGAGCTCCCGCACTGCGTCTCGAGGATCTGAACCGACACGCCGGCCTGTTTGTCGCCGAGCGCGCCGGCCAGCGTCGTCTTGTTGCCGAAGACGACTGCCTTCGGCGTGGCGCCGAGGCTGGCGGCGGGCACCGCCGCGAGCGAGGCGACGGCGAGCAGAACCAAGAAGAGCTTGCGCATCGCGAGATCCCTCCGTCGCTCGTTTCCGCTTCGAGCGTCTCGCAGCTTGACCCCGGGGAGTGTCGGCTGTGCGTAGCGCTGTAAAAGCGCGCCCGAGCTGTAGGGTCGCCGCGATGGCGCACGATCGGCGGCAGATCGAGGATCTCGCGCGCAGCTACACCGAGGCGTGGTGCAGCCGAGACGCGTCGCGCGTCGCGTCCCACTACGTCCCGGGCGGGACCATTGTGGTCAACGGCGGCGAGCCGGCCGGGATCGGCGAGGTGGCGGTCGGCTTCATCGCCGCCTTCCCGGACATCCAGGTCTTCATGGACGAGCTCGTCCTCCACGAAGACGTCGTCGAGTACCGCTGGACGTTCACCGGTACGAGCGCGGAGACGGGGCAGTGGGTGCGCGTCCCCGGCTTCGAGGAATGGACGATCAGCGACGACGGCCTCATAGCCGCGTCACGCGGCACCTATGACGAGGTCGAATACGAGCGCCAGCTTCGCGAAGGAGCGGAGTCGAGCTAGAGCTGTAGGGCTCGGCAAGGTTGTTCCTTCGGAGTGGCTCGAGGCGCTGGAGTGGCGGTTGGTGGCTGAGGGAGCCGTGGGGTCGTCGCTGGTTGTGGAAGTCGAGCAGCGGGGCAGGTCTGCGCGGCGTTCGGCGCTGTTGCCGTAGACGGCGCCGTAGGCCCAGCCGCCGAGCATTGTGCGGATGAAGCGCTCGGCTTTGCCGTTGGTGCGTGGTCGGTAGGGGCGGTGCGTCGTTTAGGGATCCCCGATCGAGGGGTGCGAGTGAGATACTCGCTCGGCGAGATTCAGTCGACTCGAGTGCAAAGGAGCGTCAAATGGCGTACGGCATCGTGCACACCTTCCCGGGCGGGACGAAGGAGCAGTACGAGGCCTCGATCGCAGCGGTGCATCCAAGCGACGGAAGCCTCCCGGAGGGACAGCTCTTCCACGCTGCCGGCCCCTCGGCCGACGGCTGGACGATCGTCGCCGTCCACGAGTCGCAGGAGAGCTGGGAGCGGTTCCGTGACGAGACGTTGATGCCCAAGATGAGCGCAGGCATCGAGGGAGGATTCCCGACGCCTCCCGAGGAGACTGCCTTCCCCGTGCACAACCAGCAGACGGGGTAGACAAACACGAACGCAGACGAGCTCGTCCTCCGCTTCGTCGACGAGGAGGATCGAGATCGTCCGAACGTCGTTCGGGTTAGCGCAGGCCGCCGCGCTCGAAGTGCGCGCGGAAGAAGTTCTCGCTGCCCGCGGTCGCCATCGCGGCCGAGGCGCTGATCTCGAGCGCGAGCGCGGTCGCGGCCACGAGTTGCGCGAGCCGGTAGACCTTTCCCGGGCCGGCGCAGCCGATCAGCTCGAGCCACCGTTCCGGATCGGGGAGCGTCGTGCCGCCGCCGACCGTCCCGACCTCGATCCCGGGGAAGCGGACCGCGACGTGCAGGCCGCCCTCGACGCGCTGCTCCGTGCCGTGGGCCATCGAGCTCGTCCCGACGAGCCCGAGATCCTGGCCGGTCGCGGCGAAGACGGCGGCGATCGCCGACGCCGGCGTGAAGGCAACGGACTGCATCCCCGACGCGACCGCGCCATGCGTCCCGGCCCACGCGAGCTCCTCGAGGTCGCTCAGCGTCGTCCGCAGCACGCGCTCGATCGCCGCCTCGGTCAGAGTCGTCTCCGCGATCACAGTCTTGCCGTGGCCCTGCTGGAAGTACTCGAAGGACGGCTTCTTGTCTCCGCCCATGTTCGCCTCGAGGACGGACCGCTCGATCGGCACCGGCGCCTGCGGCAGGACGTAGGCCATGTTCAGCGCGTACGCGTTGCGGGTCATCATGTTCGCGCCGAATGCGTCGCCTGTCGTGAAGCGCCAGAGGACGTGGCACATCGGCCCCACGACGTGCGTCTTCGCCTCGCGCAGCACGGCGTATCGCGACAGCTCCGGGTTGTCGGTGGCTCGCAGGAACTCGCGCATAGCCGGCACCTGATCCTCGACCCAGCGGGCGAGTACGAGCGCGTCTCGGGAGTCCTTGCAGATGAAGCACGATGCTCTGGTGATACGGTCGGCGATCACATATGTTCGGGCGCCGCCGGACTCGGCGACCGCCTTCGCTCCGCGCTGGACGGACGCGGTCAGCCCCCCTTCCGTGTGCGCGAGCGGGACGACGACCTCCTCGTCTGAGCGCCCCGTCTCGACGACGTCGCCGTCCTCGGACAGCTCGTACTCTCCGAGCGAGACCGCGAGCTGCGCGACGGAGACGGGAATCGAGACGAACCCGGTCACCGACTCCGCCGCCTTGGCGTACGGCTCGAGGTCGACCTCGGGCAGGCCGAGCGCCTCCTGGCGGGCACGGACCGAGCCCGGGTCGTTCTTCCGCGGAAGGCGCATCGAGCGGAGGCTATAACCTCGCCCCGTGGCCGCAACGATCATCGACGGCAAGGCGCTCGGGGCGAAGGTGCGCGAGGAGGTCGCGGCGTCCGTGGCCGAGCTCGGGCACGTCGGCCTCGCGACGGTGCTCGTCGGCGATGACGCCGCCTCGCACATCTACATCGACCTGAAGCAGAAGGCCGCCGCCGAGGCGGGGATGGAGGCGCGCGATCTCAAGCTTTCCGCCGGCACGTCGGAGGACGAGTTGCTCGCCACGATCGCCGCCCTCAACGCCGACGACGGCGTCGACGGGCTGCTCGTCCAGCTCCCGCTTCCCGATCACATCGACGAGAACCGCGTGATCGAGGCGATCGCGCCCGGCAAGGACGTCGACGGCATCCATCCGATCAACGCCGGGAAGCTGTATCTCGGCCGGCCGGCGCTCGTGCCGGGGACGCCGCTCGGGGTCATGCGCATGCTCGACGAGTACGCGATCCCGCTCGAGGGCGCGCGCGCGGTCGTCGTCGGCCGCTCGGCGATCGTCGGGAAGCCGATGGCGCATCTCCTGCTGCAGCGGAACGCGACCGTGACGATCTGCCACTCGCGCAC
>Ga0070730_10004772_pt1 | contig 11797 bp, 8 predicted proteins | sample Coa_R1_3_FD_66447 | JGI IMG/M metagenome (GOLD analysis project Ga0070730, IMG submission 66447) | Surface soil microbial communities from Centralia Pennsylvania, which are recovering from an underground coalmine fire - Coalmine... | ecosystem: Environmental > Terrestrial > Soil > Unclassified ... | reverse complement strand
GGAGGCAGACCATCGCGGCGTCCCCGGCGGCCGCCGGCCCGTAATGCCGTTTGGTGCCGCTCCCGTAGACGTGGAGCGCAGAGCCCGAGCGCACCAGCTCCGTCAGCTCGGCCTCGGTCGTGGGGCTGGCGATCGTCTCGGTGCCCATCTCAGTGTCCCACCGGGAGTTTCTTTCCGGGCCCTGGCTCGACGCAGCGGCCGGCCGAGGGAATCGCCTTGCCAGGATTGCAGAGATTACGCGGGTTGAAGAGGTCCCTCAGGCGACGCATTTCCTGGAGATCCTCCTCGCCGAAGAAGTCGCGCATGAAGGCGAGCTTCTCGATGCCGATGCCGTGTTCTCCGGAAAGGCCGCCGCCCACCTTGCAGACGAGCTTGAGGATATTCTCACCGGCCTTGCGCACGCGATCGATGACGCCTTCCTCCCGCTCATCGTAAAGGATGACGGGGTGCAGGTTGCCGTCGCCGGCGTGGAAGACGTTGGCGATCATGACGCGCTGTTCCTTCTCGATCCGGGTGATCTCCTCGAGGACCTCCGGCAGCTTGGTGCGCGGGATGACGCCATCGTGGGTGTAGTAGTTCGGCGCGAGTCGTCCCAGCGCGCCGAATGCCTGCTTGCGGCCCTTCCAGAGTTTGGCCCGTTCGGCGTCGTCCTTCGCGAGCCGCACGCTGCGCACCCCGGTCGCCTTGCAGGCTTCGACCACCGCAGTCGCCTGAAGCTCGAGATCGTCGGCCAGGCCGTCGACCTCGATCAACAGGGCCGCCGCGGCGTCGTCGGGGAATCCGGCGTGGATGTACTGCTCCACCGCGCGCATCGTCTTCTGGTCGATCATTTCGATCGCGGCGGGCAGGATGCCGCGGGCGAGGATTTCCGTCACCCCGCGGCAGGCGTCGGTCACGGCGTCATAGATCGCCAGGATGGTCTTGACGCCTTCGGGGAGCGGGGTGAGCCGCACCAGGATGCGCGTCGCGATGCCGAAGGTGCCCTCGGATCCGACGAAGACACCGACCAAGTCGTAGCCGGGGAAGTCCGCGGCCGGGCTGCCCATCATCGCGATCGTCCCGTCGGGAAGGACGACTTCGAGCGAAAGGATGTGATTCGTGGTCACGCCGTACTTGAGCGTGTGCGGTCCGCCCGAATTCTCCGCGACGTTGCCTCCGATCGTGCAGGCGTACTGGCTGGAAGGATCGGGCGCGTAGTGGAGGCCGTATTCCGCGACCGCCTTGGAGAGATGCATGTTGACGACGCCGGGCTGGACCCAGGCCTGGCGGTTGGGGACGTCGATTTCGAGGATCTTGTTCAGGCGCGCGGTCGAGATGACCAGGCTCCCGACGGCGACCACTCCACCGGAGAGGCCCGTCCCTGCGCCCCGGGGAACGAAGGGGACGTCGTGCTTGGAGCAGAGCTGCACGACGCGGGAGACTTCGGCGGTCGTCTCCGGGAAGGCGACGCCGAGCGGCACGGCACGGTCGAAGGTCTGCGCATCGCACTCGTACGCGAACAGGTCGTCGGGCTTCGTGACCAGTCGCGGAGGTGGCAGGAACGCCTGGAGGTCCGCGAGGAGCTTGGCGGTATCCCCCTTTACGGCCGGAATTTCCTGCTGGGCGATCGAGGTCAGGACGGGGAGAATGGCCTTCTGCTTCATGCGATCCTCCCGGGGCGGAAGGTTTCCAGGTTTCGGGTGAGCTCGCGCTGGGCGCGATCGACGTCGCCCGCCCTGAGGGCGCGGACGATCGCCAAGTGCTGGGCGTTGGTCTTGCGCATGAGGGCTCCGGTCGCGCGCGGCTGAGGCGAATTCTCGAGCTCGGCGAAGTACCGCAGCAGGAGGCCGCGGAAGCCGAGGATGAAGCGGTTTCCGGCGATGCGCCACAGCTCCTCGTGGAAGGCAACGTCGCGGGCCAGGCCTTCACGGACGGCGTCTCGGCCCTTGGAGAGGGGAGGGAGGAGCAGCCGCTCCAGGCCGTCGAGCAGCTCAGGCGTGACCCTCTGGGCGGCCAGCCGGAGGATCGCCGGCTCGAGGATGCAGCGCAGCTCGTAGATCTCGGCCCGCTCCTCGTCGGTGCGGATGCGCGGGATGATGTGGTCGAAGTGCGCAGTCGGGTCGAACGGGAGGACGCGGAGTCCGGTCTTGGGCCGGGACTCGACGACGCCCAGGGCCTTCAGGGCCTGGATCGCCTCGCGGATCATGGGACGGCTCACCCGGAAGCGCCGGGCGAGGGTGTGCTCGGTGGGCAGGCGCCCGCCGGGAGGGATGGCCTCCCGCCGGATCATCTCCTGGATCTCGTCCGCAATCCGACGCGTCTGTATCATCGCCGCCCAGAGCAAGAAGTCGACGTTCGCTAATTGTCTGACAATTAGAGCGATGGCCGGCGGAAGCCGTCAAGCGAAATCCGGAGACCGCTGCCGCCGTCCGGGCGTTTATAATGGCAACGGAGCGGAGCCCCCGATCCTTCACCCGGAGAACATGAAGAGCCTTCGGATTCTCTCGTTCGGATTGCTCGCCTGTTCGGCGTCCGCCCAGGACGCTTCTCCGGCGGCGAAGGTCGACTTCGTCCGCGATGTCCTGCCGATCTTCAGGTCCTCCTGTCTCAAATGCCACGGCCCCGAGAAGCCCAAGGGGCAGTTCCGTCTGGACTCGAGGTCCCCTGCGATGAAAGGCGGAGTCGGCGGGAAAGCCATCCTTCCGGGAAGGAGCGCCGACAGCCCTCTCATCAAGCTGCTCGTCGCCTCCGATCCCGAAGAGCGCATGCCCCGAAAGGCCGACTCGCTGACCCGGGCGCAGATCGATCTTCTGAAGGCCTGGATCGATCAGGGCGCCGACTGGCCCGACGCCGCGGCCGGCGTCGCCCGGGCGGAAACGCACTGGGCCTACGTGAAGCCGGTCCGCCCCAGGCCGCCCGAGGTTGGCGCTGCTCTGACGCCGATCGACGCCTTCATCCGCGCGCGGCTCGCGCGAGAAGGGCTCCCTCCCGCCGAGGAGGCGCCGCGGGAGACCCTGATCCGCCGCGCCAGCCTCGATCTGGTCGGCCTGCCTCCCAGCCCTGCCGAGATCGACGAATTCCTCGCCGACCCGAGCGCGAACGCGTACGAAAAGGTGATCGACCGCCTCCTCGCATCGCCCCACTACGGCGAACGCTGGGCGCGACCCTGGCTCGACCTGGCCCGCTACGCCGATACCAACGGCTTCAACTTCGATACCCGGCGGACGATGTGGAAGTACCGCGATTGGGTGATCGACGCGTTCAATCGCGACATGCCTTTCGACCGCTTCACGATCGAGCAGATCGCCGGCGATCTGCTTCCGAACGCGACGCTCGACCAGAAGATCGCGACGGGCTTCCACCGGAACACGATGACCAACGAGGAGGGCGGCACCGATCCGGAGGAGGCGCGCTGGGAGACTCTGGTGGACCGGGTCAATACCACCGCCGCCGTCTGGCTGGGGGGCACCTTCGCCTGCGCCCAGTGCCACAACCACAAGTATGACCCCTTCACGCAGAAGGAGTTCTACCAGTTCCTCGCGTTCTTCGAGAGCTGCTCGGAGCCGAAGATCGAACTTCTGACTCCGGAGCAGCTGTCTCATCGCAAGGACCTCCGCGCGACGATCGGCCGGGAGGAAGCCAAGCTCCGGCAAGCCACGCTGCCCGACCATGTCGGCAAGGCCCTCGCTGTCGCGGTCGACAAGCGGACCAATACCCAGCGCAACGACATCGTCATCTATTGCCGCTCCCAGGCCCCCGCCGACTACAGGCCGCTGACGGCCCCCCTCCTGGAGCTCTATGCCGAGCTGGAGAAGCTGGACGTGGGCACGGCCCTCGTCCTGGAGGAAAAAGTCAGCGAAGAAGCGCCGTCGACCTACTTCCGTATCAAGGGTGGTTTTACGAACAAGGGGGAAAAGGTCTATGCCGGCGTGCCCGCCTCGCTGCCGCCCCTCCCTTCGGGCAAACCGCGCAATCGGCTCGGGCTTGCGTACTGGCTCGTCGACGAAAGCAATCCCCTGACCGCGCGGGTCGTGGTCAACCGCTTCTGGGGCGAATTCTTCGGCCGGCCGATCGTCGAATCGCCCGAGGACTTCGGCACCCAGTGCCAGCCTCCCGTGCATCCGGAACTCCTGGACTGGCTCGCCACGGAATTCGTCGAGAAGGGCTGGAGCGTCAAGACGCTGCACCGGACGATCGTTCTGTCGGCGGCGTATCGGCAGTCGTCCCGCGTGGCCCCGGGCGCGTACGAGCGGGATCCGTACAACCGGCTGATCGCCCGCGGACCGCGGTTCCGGATGGAAGCCGAGATGATTCGGGACTCGATGCTGGCCGCGAGCGGCCTCCTGTCGGGGAAGGTCGGCGGCCCCAGCGTCTTTCCCCTGCAGGCCGACACGAGCGGCGTGGTCGCGATCAACAAGGTGGATACCGCGTGGTCCCCGAGCCCGGGGGAAGACCGTTACCGTCGCGGCCTGTACACGCACTGGCGGCGCACCGCGCCTTTTTCGGCGTTCGCGGTCTTCGACGCCCCCAGCCGCGAAGTGTGCTGCGTCCGCCGGCCCCGCACCAACACGCCGCTGCAGGCGTTGACGGCGATGAACGATCCCGCGTTCTTTGACGCCTCCCGCGGCCTGGCTCGCCGGATCCTGGCGGAAGGGGGCGACGACGATCGGAAGAGGATCGCCTACGGCTTCCGCCTCTGCACTTCGCGGAAGCCCGCGGGGGATGAGGTCGACCTGCTGGAGAAGGAGCTGCTCCGGGAGCTGGAGCATTTCACCAAGGACAAAGCCGCCGCCAGGGCGGTCTTCAAGGGGACGCCGCCGCCCCAGGATCTTCCCGAGGCGGCGGCCTGGACGCTGATCGCGAACATTCTGATCAATCTCGACGAATCGCTGACGAAGGAATAGGGATGGCCAACGATCCTCTGCGCGATCTAACCCGGCGGCACTTCTTCCGCGAGGGGGGCTTTGGCCTGGGCTCGATCGCCTTGAGCTCGCTCCTCGGCAGGGATCTCTTCGGCCAGGAGCCGGCGTCGCTCAATCCCATGGCGCCTCGGAAGCCCCACTTCGCGGCGAGGGCGAAGAACATCATCTATCTCTTCATGATGGGCGCCCCTTCACAGCTCGACCTCTTCGACGAGAAGCCGAAGCTCCGCCAGTATCACAACCAGCCGGTGCCCGAGGACGTGATCAAGGGCGAGCGCTTCGCCTTCATCAAGGGCGTGCCGAAGCTGCTCGGGTCTCCCTACGAATTCAAGCGACACGGCCAGTCGGGCGCATCGGTGTCGAACCTGCTGCCGCACCTGAGCACGATCGTCGACGATCTGGCGTTCGTGAAGTCGGTGCATACCAATCATTTCAACCACGCTCCGGCGCAGATCTTCATGAACACCGGGCACACCATCGTCGGCCGGCCGAGCATGGGTTCGTGGATGACCTACGGGTTGGGGAGCGAGTCGAGCGACCTGCCCGGCTTCGTGGTCCTGGTCTCCGGCAAGATCGACCCCGGCGCCGGCAGCGCGTGCTGGTCGAGCGGCTTCCTGCCGACCACCTACCAGGGCGTCGAATTCCGGTCCAAGGGCGATCCCGTCCTGTCGGTGACGAATCCGGACGGCGTGGACTCCGACGTGCGCGGCCGCACGGTCCAGACGCTACGCGCGCTGAACCAGACGCACCTCGACCGGACCGGCGATCCGGAGATCGCCACGCGGATCGCCGCCTACGAAATGGCGTACCGCATGCAGTCCAGCGTCCCCGGCCTCGTCGACCTGAGTCGCGAGCCGAAGTCGATCCACGAGATGTACGGGACGGAGCCCGGAAAGAACTCCTTCGCGAACAACTGCCTCCTGGCGAGGCGCCTGGTCGAGCGCGGCGTGCGTTTCGTGCAGCTCTATCACCGCGGCTGGGACCACCACGGGACGAACCCCGACGACGACATTCCGCACGGCCTGCCGAACCTGTGCCGCCAGACCGACCAGGCGGCGGTGGCGCTCGTCAAGGATCTCAAGGCCCGCGGCATGCTCGACGAAACCCTGGTCATCTGGGGCGGCGAGTTCGGCCGGACGCCGATGAACGAGTCGCGCGGCGAAGGAAAGTTCATGGGTCGCGACCACCACCCGCGCGCCTTCACGATGTGGATGGCCGGCGGCGGCGTCAAGCCGGGCATCACGCTCGGCGCGACCGACGACCTGGGCTACACCATTGCGGAGGATCCCGTTCACGTCCACGACCTCCATGCCACCGCGCTGCATCTCATGGGGATCGATCACCTCAGGCTGACGACGAAGTTCCAGGGCCGCGAGTACCGTCTCACCGACGTGCACGGCAACGTGGTGAAGCAGCTGCTGGCGTGATCCTCGTCCGGGACCGGCCCGGCCGCTCGTCCCGGATACCGGCCGCCAGCAGCGGGATACTCCCTAAAACTTGTTCGCCTGGGCGTGCGGGGCCTGGCCCGCCAGAACCCGGATCATGTTTTCCGCCGCCATCAGCGCCTGCCGCTCGACGCTCTCATAGGTGCGCGAGCCGGTGTGCGGCGTGAACACCACGTTGGGAGCGGAGAGCAGCGGGTTGGTCTTCTCGATCGGCTCCGGCTCGACCACGTCGCAGCCGTAGCCGCCCAGGAGCCCCTGCTTGAGCGCCGCGGAAACGTCGGCCTGGTTGATCAGTCCCCCGCGGGCGCAGTTGATCAGGTAGGCGCCGCGCTTCATGAAGGCAATGCGACCCAGATTGATGTAGTCCTTGTTCTCGTCGGTCAGGTTCATGTGGAGCGAAACCACGTCCGACGCCCGGAGGACGTCCTCGCCCGTCTCCTTGCGTTCCACCCCCGCCTGCTTGGCGAACGCATCGTCCCAGTAGAGATCGAACCCGCAGACGTTCATGTCGAAGGCCTTTGCGCGCTTGGCGACCTCCTTCCCGATCCGGCCCAGGCCAAGGATGCCCATCGTCTTGCCGGCGAGCTCTCGGCCCGTCGAGCGCTTCCACTCGCCCTTCTTGATCAGCGCGTCCTGCTGCGGAATGAGGCGCGTGAGCGAGAGCAGCAGGCCGAAGGTGTGCTCGGCGACGGTGACGTGGTTGACGCCCGGGCAGAAGGTAACCGGAATCTTCAGCGAGGTCGCGGCTGAGATGTCGATCTTGTCCACGCCGATGCCGTACTTCGCCAGGACCTTGAGCCTGGGCAGGCACTTCTCCAGCACCGGCCGGGTGAACGCGTCGTCGCCGCAGATGATCGCGTCGTGCGCCCCGACAAGGCGAAGAATGTCCGCTTCGGCCAGCGGGCCGCGTGCACGGTCGATTTCGTACTGATCCGCCGGGAGAAGGTCGTGGTGCCGCCCGGGTGTGTCCTGGAAGGACGTGGTGGTGATCAGGACGCGCGTCTTGCTCATGGTGCTATTCCTCGAGGGGGTCCGCCGGCTCCTGGACCCTTCGGCGCCGGCGCTTGGGGCTTTCCCGCGGCGTCTTCAAGCGGTCGACCGCGATTCCGCCGTCGCCGGTTTTCCGGGCACGGCCACTACCGACGGGATTTCTGGTAGGACGATTCGTCCGGACGGCTCCACGACCATCATGAGGCCCATTCGGTGTGGAAGGGACCCTGGCCGGGTTTGTCGACCCGCTCGTACGTGTGGGCGCCGAAGAAGTCGCGCTGGGCCTGCGTCAGGTTCAGCGGGAGTCTCTCGGCGCGCACGGAATCATAGTATGCAAGACTTGAGCTCATCGCCAGCACCGGGATCCCCGCCGCCTGCGCGGTCTGGACCACGTGGCGCCAGCGCGGCTGCGCTTCCGTCACCCAGGCCTTGAAGTGGTCGTCGAGGAGCAGGTTCGGCAGATTGGGGTTCTTGCGGAAGGCGTTCTTGATCAGATCCAGGAACTGCGCCCGGATGATGCACCCTCCTTTCCAGATCCGCGCGATCTCGCCGAGCTGAAGATTCCAGTGGTACTCGTCGCTCGCCGCCTTCATCATCACCATGCCCTGGGCGTAGGAACAGATCTTCGATGCATAAAGCGCGTCGCGAACCGCATCGATCAGCGCCTTCGGGTCTCCCCTGTAGGGCTCGCGCCTGGGGCCGGTCAGCACTTTGCTTGCCTGGACGCGGTCGGTCTTGTACGCGGAGAGGATGCGACCTTCGACCGCGGCGTTGATCGTCGGGATGGGCACGCCCAGATCGAGCGCGATCTGGCTCATCCACTTTCCGGTGCCTTTCTGGCCCGCCTTATCGAGAATGAGGTCGACCAGCCACTTGCCGGTCTCGGGGTCTTTCTTGCGCAGCACCTTCGCCGTGATCTCGATCAGGAAGGAATCGAGCTGCCCCTTGTTCCAGTCGGCGAAGATGTCGGCGAGCTGAGGAGCTTCCAGGCCGAGGATCAGGCGGAGGACTTCGTAGCTTTCGGCGATCAGCTGCATGTCGCCATACTCGATCCCGTTGTGGATCATCTTGACGAAATGGCCGGCTCCGTCGGGACCGATGTAGGTGACGCAAGGGCCGTCGTCGACCTTCGCCGCGATCTTCTCCCAGACAGGGCGGATCGATTCGTACGCGTCCCGAGGGCCGCCGGGCATGAGCGAGGGACCCCAGAGCGCGCCTTCCTCCCCGCCGGAGACCCCCGAGCCGACGAAGTGGAAGCCCTTCGCCTTGATCGCCGAGTCGCGCCGTCGGGTGTCGCTGAAGTGCGAGTTGCCGCCGTCGATGATGATGTCGCCCGGTTCCAGGAGCGGAGTGAGCTGGTTGATCATCTCGTCGACGGGCGCGCCCGCCTTCACCAGGAGAACGATGCGGCGCGGCCGCTCGAGGGATGCGACCAGCTCCTGGACCGTCTTGGCTCCGGTGAACTTGAGCCCCTTGGCCCGGCCGGCGAGAAGGGCCTGCGTCTTGTCCGTGGTGCGGTTGTAGACGGTGATGGGGAATCCGTTCCGCTCGATGTTGAGCGCCAGGTTCTCGCCCATGACGGCGAGGCCGACCAGCCCGATCTGCGACTTGGCCATGTTTCTTTCCTCAGCAGAGGCCTGCGACCTACCTCTTGATCCTCGCGCTTCCGCCCTGGACCACGTGCTCCACCTCGTCCAGCGTCACCATCGACGTGTCGCCTCGGGTCGACTGAGCCAGCGCGCCGTGGGCCGCGCCGTACTCGACCGCACCCTGCGGGCCCTTGCCCGAGAGCAGGCCGTAGATGACGCCGCCGGCGAAGCCGTCGCCGCCGCCGACGCGGTCCTCGATTTCCAGGTTCTCGTATCTCCGGCTCTGGTAGAACTTCCCCTCGTGCCAGAAGATGGCGCTCCAGTGGTTGACGAGGCCGCTGACCACCTCGCGAAGCGTGGTTCCGATGCCCTCGACGGTCGGGATCTTCTTGGCGACCTGCTCGACCATCTTCTTGTAGCTGTCGACCTCCAGGCCGCGGAAGTCCTCCTTCACGCCCTCGATCTTCATCCCCAGGACCTTGATGAAGTCCTCCTCGTTGCCGATCAGGACCCGGATGTAGGGGAGCAGTTTCTGGGTCGCTGCCATCGCGTCCTTCGCGTTCCACAGCTTCGAGCGGAAGTTCAGGTCGTAGGACGTGACGACCCCCGCATCGTCCGCCGCCTTGAGGGCCTCGAGCGCGACCTCGGCGCAGGACGGCGAAAGCGCCGAGAAAATACCCCCCGTGTGGAACCATCGGACGCCTTTCGAGAAGATCCTCTTCCAGTCGACGTCGCCGGGCTTCATGTGGCTGGCGGCCGAATGGCCGCGATCGTACATCGTCACGCTCCCCCGGACGCCGGTGCCGACCTCGGTGAAGTTCAGGCCTACGCGGTCCGCGCGACCGACCCCGTCGTAGGGGATCCAGACCACGTCGCTGATGTCCAAGCCGCCGCCGCGGGCGTGGTTCCTGATCATCGCCGCGACGTGGTTGTCGGGCAGCCGCGAGATCCACCCTGCCCGAAGGCCCATGCGGCCCACCGCGTAGGCGACGTTGTACTCTCCGCCGCCCACCCACGCCTCGAACTCGGTTGCGAACTCGATCCTCTGGCGTCCGGCCGGGGATAGCCTCACCATGCACTCGCCGAGCGAAATCATGTCCAGGGCGGCGTCCTTGGCATCCTTGATCTTCATGTCAGAATTCCATCGAGGAGAATCCACCGTCGACGGTGAGGTGGCAGCCCGTCACGAAACTGCCCGCCTTGCGGGCGCAAAGGAAGACGGCCGGTCCCATGAGCTCGCCAGCCTCGCCGAATCGATTCATGGGGGTGTGGGCAAGGATCTTGGCCACGCGCTCGGGCTGCAGGATCTTGCGGTTCTGCTCGGCGGGGAAGAAGCCCGGCGAGAGCGCGTTGACCCGGATTCCCAGGGGCGCCCACTCGCGCGCGAGATTCAGCGTCAGGTTCAGCACCGCCGCCTTTGTCGCGCTGTACGTGAAGACCCGGGAGAGCGGCCGGATGGCCGACATCGAAGTGATGTTGAGGATGACGCCGCCCTGCTTCTGATCGATGAGCGTCTTGCCGAAGACCTGGCAGCCATAGACCACCGACTTGTAGTTCGTATCGAGGATGCGCTGCATCTCGTCGTCGGAGATGTCGAGGAAGGGGGTGGGGGAATTGGTGCCCGCGCCATTGAGCGCGATCGTCAGCTTCCCGAACTTCTTGACGGTTTCCGCGGCGACGCGTTCGACCTCGTCCTTCTTCGCCACATCGGCGGAGATGAAGATCGCCTCGCCTCCCGCGTCCCGAATGGCGCCGAGGCGTTTTTCGGCCTTGGCGGAGTCGCGTCCCACGATTGCGACCCTGGCGCCGGCTCGGGCGAAAGCCTGGGCGATCGCGCTGCACAGCTCGCCGGTGCCGCCGGTGACGACGGCCACTTCTCCCTCGAGCGAGAACTGTTCTTCGAGAAACGAGGTCATGATCTACCCCCAGCAGGGGTGGCGATTATATGTGGAGTCCCCTGGAGAGTACAACAGAAGTGGTTCCTCCGGCCCGGGCGTGCAGCGCGGCTTCCCGCGCGAAGCGCGAGCCCCCCGGGGGGGGGCGGGGAGAGCGCGATCGACGGACCTCCCGGCCGGTGCGCGACTTAAAGGCGGCGCGTGGCCATCAGCTTGGCGCGGGAGGCGACGATTTCCTCCGCCAGGCTGAAAGGCACGGGTTCGTAATGGTCGAAGGTCATCGTGAAGGTGGCCTTGCCGCTGGAGAGCGTGCGAACCTGCGTCGAATATCCGAACATCGATCCCAGCGGTACGAAGGCGCGGATTTCGTGGTTGACGCCTTTCTTGTCCATCGCCTCGATCCGTCCGCGGCGCGCCGCCAGGTCGCCGTTCACCGACCCGAGATATTCGGCGGGGGTGATGACGCTGACCGACATCACCGGTTCCAGCAGCTGGGGGCTCGCCTTCCGGAAGAGGTCCTTGAAGGCCATCGACGCGCAGGTGTTGAACGCCCGTTCGCTGGAATCGACGTCGTGGTAGTCTCCGTCGATGAGCGACACCCGAAGATCGACGATGGGGAAGCCGGCATAGACGCCTTTTCCCATCGCCTCGACGATCCCCTTCTCGACGGCAGGGATGTACTCCTTGGGCACGTTTCCGCCCTTCACGTCGTTGACGAACTCGAAGCCCGATCCGGGAGGAAGAGGTTCGCAGGTGAGCACGACGCGGGCGAAGTCGCCCTTGCCGCCGGTCTGCTTCTGGAGCTTGTGATCGACCTCGGCGGACGCGGTGGCCGTCTCGCGGTAGGCCACCTGGGGGCGGCCGACCTTCGCCGAGACGTTGTGCTCGCGCTTGAGGCGGTCGACCAGGATTTCCAGGTGGAGTTCGCCCATGCCCGACATGATCGTCTCTTCGGTCTCGTGGTCGTAGGAGATGAC
>Ga0070730_10004771_pt1 | contig 11799 bp, 9 predicted proteins | sample Coa_R1_3_FD_66447 | JGI IMG/M metagenome (GOLD analysis project Ga0070730, IMG submission 66447) | Surface soil microbial communities from Centralia Pennsylvania, which are recovering from an underground coalmine fire - Coalmine... | ecosystem: Environmental > Terrestrial > Soil > Unclassified ... | reverse complement strand
GCAGCACGCCTGCCTCGCCGAATGGTCCGCGGATGGGAAGGTGACGCTGTGGAGCTCGACACAGACGCCGCACTACGTGCATCGCGCGCTCGCGAAGGTCCTGGAGCTGCCCCCGGCACGGATCCGCGTCATCGCCTGCCCCAACGGGGGCGGGTTCGGCGGCAAGAGCGATCCCTTCAATCATGAGATCGTCGCCTGCAAGCTCGCGATGCTCACGGGGCGGCCGGTCAAGATCACGCTGACCCGCGAAGAGGTGTTCTACTGCCACCGCGGCCGTCATCCCGTCCTCATGTGGGTCAAGACGGGCGTGAAAAAGGATGGCGCCATCACGGGCATGCACTTCAAGTCCTTGCTCGATGGCGGCGGGTACGGCTCCTACGGCGTGGCGAGCACCTACTACACGGGTGCCCTGCAGACCGTCACGTATCAGGTGCAGCGCTACAAGTTCCAGGGAGCCCGCGCCTTCACCAACAAGCCCCCCTGCGGGCCCAAGCGGGGCCACGGCACCCCGCAGCCGCGCTTCGCGCTCGAGGTACACCTCGACAAGATCGCGGACGACCTCAAGCTCGATCCCGCCGAACTCAGGCTGAAGCACCTCGTACCCGCCGGATCCCTCACCGCCAACTATCTGCGCGTGGGATCCATGGGATTGGGGCCCTGCATTGAGAAAGTCGTCGCCGGTTCCGACTGGAAGCAGAAATTTCGGAAACTGCCGTTCGGCAAAGGCGTCGGGCTCGCTTGCTCGTCGTACATCTCAGGGGCGGGGCTGCCGATCTACTGGAACAACATGCCCCACTCGGGCGTGCAGCTGAAATGTGACCGCGGCGGCGGAGTCACGGTTTTCTGTGGCTCCACGGACATCGGCCAGGGATCGGACTCGATCCTCGCCTACATCACGGCGGAAGTCCTCGGCATCGATCCCTTCGACATCCGGGTCGTCACCGCGGACACCGACCTGACCCCCGTCGACCTCGGATCCTACTCCTCGCGCGTCACCCTGATGAGCGGCAATGCCGCCTTGCAGGCCGCCGAGCGCGCGCGTGAGATCATCGCGCCCCATGCGGCGGCGAAGCTCAAGGTGCCTGTCAGTGAGGTCGTCTTCGCCGCGGGGCGGGTGTTCCACACCGAAGATCCGGAGAAGGGCATGACGTTCGCCGAGGCCGTTCAGGCGGCCGAAGCGGCGGTGGGGACGATTGGGACGGTGGGGTCGTACACGCCGCCGAAGAGCGCCGGGCGGTATCGCGGCGCGGGCGTCGGACCGTCACCCGCCTACTCCTACAGCGCCGCCATCGCGGAAGTGGACGTGGACCCGGAAACGGGGATCGTGCGCGTGCCGAAGATCTGGGTCGCGCACGACGTCGGCCGCTGCATCAATGCCGCCACGGTCATCGGTCAGGTGGAAGGTGGCGTCTACATGGGACTCGGCGAAGCCCTGATGGAGGAGATGGTGTACCGCGGCAACCGGAACGTCGTCCACAAAATCCCGAGCCTGCTCGAGTACAAGAGCCCAACCACGCTCGAGATGTGCGACGTCGTCACCTACATCATCGAAGACCCCGATCCGAACGGCCCCTTTGGCGCCAAGGAAGTCGGCCAGGGACCGCTCCTGCCCGTGATGCCCGCAGTCGCGAATGCCGTTTACGACGCCGTCGGCGTTCGGGTCGATCAGATCCCGGTCGCGCCGGAGCTGGTGCTCAAGGCTCTCAAGAAGAAGGCGAAGGGTGAGGCCGGCCGCGTCGGCCCCGACAGGTTCCCCGAGATCCCCTGGCCTGAAGCCACCCGTGTCGCGCCGCCTTGGGAGGGTGGAGACGGCAAGGGTGAGCAGGTCACGGCCCAGGCTCCGGAGCGGCAACACTAACAAGTCGCCGGGGTGTGCAACACACCTCGGGTAGGGCGTCTCTCCTCTCCGCACCCCTACGGGAGAGACCCATGTTGTACAGCTACGTCCGCTTCGCGCTGCTGGCCGCCACCTTGGCCGTTCCCAGAACCCTGATGCTGGATACGGGCCGCCTCGATGGCCATGTGCGAAACCCAGCGGGCCAGGCAGTGGCCCACGCTCAGGTCATCGTCGTCGGTACCACCTACGGCGCGGTCACCGACGACTCCGGCTATTACTTCATCAACAATGTTCTGGCGGGCACCTATACACTGCGCGCCCAGTACATCGGATTCGCACCGACCGAGGTCACCGGAGTCGTCGTTTCGGGAGGCGCAACCAGGACCGTCGACTTTGGGCTGAAGCAGGGTGCCCTCGTCGTCTCCGGCATCAATGTCGCTGCGGCGGCCAACCCAACCGTGCCACGTGACCAGGTGTCGTCGCGTTCCACGATCTCGATGCAGGCCGGCGAAGCCAGAGTGTACGTTGATGGTGCACCGGCCCGGCCGGACGGCTATGCGCAGGCCGGCGTGGTCACGCCCCAAGACAACTACCGCCATCAACACGATCCCTGGAACACCGAGTCCTACAACGTCATCGACGAGAACCCCTTCCTCGCCGTCTCGGCCCATCCGCTCTCGACCTTCTCGAGTGACGTGGACCGCGCGTCGTACGCGAATGTCCGGCGCTTCATCACGGAGGGCCAGCTCCCGCCGAAGGATGCCGTACGCATCGAAGAGCTCGTGAACTACTTCCCGTACAGCTACGCCGAGCCCGACAATGACGATCCGGTGGCCATTCATACCGAGGTCGCGCCGGCGCCGTGGAACCACCGCCACCAGCTGGTCCGGATCGGCATCCAGGCCAAGCGCATCGACCTCGAGAACACGCCGCCGTCGAACCTGGTCTTCCTGATCGACGTGTCGGGGTCGATGTACGAGGCCGACAAGCTCCCCCTCCTCAAGCAGGCGTTCCACCTCCTGGTCCGTCAGCTCCGGCCCAAGGACCGGGTGGCCATCGTCGTGTATGCCGGCAACGCCGGCCTGGTCCTGCCATCCACTCCGGGCAGCGAGAAGGAGAAGATCGACCAGGCCATCGATGCACTCGAGGCGGGTGGGTCGACCGCCGGTGGCGCCGGGATCAAGCGGGCGTATCAGGAGGCCGTCGCGAACTTCATTCAGGGCGGCAACAACCGCGTGCTCCTCGCCACCGACGGCGACTTCAATGTCGGCGTATCGAGTGATGCGGAGATGGTTCGCCTCATCGAGGAAGAGCGGAAGACGGGGGTGTTCCTCACCACGCTCGGCTTCGGCCAGGACAACCTGAAGGACTCGAAGATGGAAGAGATGGCCGACCACGGAAATGGCCAGTACAACTACATCGACAACATCATGGAAGCGCAGAAGGTCTTCATCTCGGAGCTGGGCGGAACGCTGTACACCGTCGCCAAGGACGTGAAGATCCAGGTCGAGTTCAATCCCGCCCAGGTGCAGGGGTATCGGCTCCTGGGATACGAGGACCGGCTGCTCAAGAATGAAGACTTCAAGGACGACAAGAAGGACGCGGGTGATATGGGTTCGGGCCACTCGGTCACGGCGCTGTACGAGGTGATTCCGGCGGGTGTCGATGCCGACGAGGATAAGCAGACTCCGGACTCTCTCCGGTATCAGCACCCCAAGAACACCCTCCGGGACCCCGAACTCTCGAGGGACACCGGCGAAATGCTGTTCGTGAAGGTGCGGTACAAGAGTCCGACGGGGAGCACCAGCAAGCTCATCACCCACCCGGTGCTCGCGCGTTCGTCCGAATCGCCGAGCGTGGACTTCCGCTTCCAGACCGCCGTGGTCGAATTCGGCCTCCTGCTCCGGCAGTCCCAGTACAAGGGTGACGCCAACATCGGGGACGTGATCGCGACGGCCCGCGGCGCCCTCGGCTCCGATCCGGATGGCTACCGCTCCGAGTTCGTGCGGTTGGCGCAGGCCGCGCGGGGGTTGGGCTTGCCGCTGGACGGAAAGGACGAGGGGCGTTAAGGTCGGAGTCGAATGCTTCGACTCCCCACGTTCAAGTATCTCGCGCCGGCCACGCTGGCGGACGCCCTGAAATGGAAAGTGGAGGCCGGTCCCGCCGGGATGTACGTCGCCGGCGGGACCGACCTTTATCCGAACATGAAGAGGCGCCAGCAGGTCCCCGCCGCCGTGATCTCGCTGGCCGCCATCAGAGACCTTGCCGTCCTTTCGAAGACCAGCATCGGAGCCGGCAACACGCTGGCCGCGCTGGGCGAGTCCCTCCCGCCCTCCCTTTCGGCGATCGCGACGGCCGCCACTTCGGTGTCCACGCCCCTGCTCCGCAACATGGGCACACTCGGCGGCAATCTCTGCCTCGATACCCGCTGCAACTACTACGACCAGACGTACGAGTGGCGGAAGGCCATCCACTTCTGCATGAAGAAGGATGGCGACACCTGCTGGGTCGCTCCGTCCAGTCCTCGCTGCTGGGCCGTGAGCTCCTCGGACGTCGCGCCCGTCATGGTCGCGATCGGCGCCGAGTATCAGCTGGCGGGGCCGAAGGGCGAGCGGGTAGTGCCGGCGGCGCGCTTCTACCACAACGACGGCATCAACTACCTCACCAAGCAGCCGGACGAGATTCTGGTGGCGGTGCGATTGCCGGCCGAAGGCGGGTGGGACGCCGTCTACCACAAATTGCGGCGTCGCGGCTCGTTCGACTTCCCCGTGCTCGGCGTCGCGGCGTGGGTCCGGTGGAACGGGAAAGCCGTCGCCGAAGCCCGCATCGTCCTGGGCGGGGTCGCGAGCTATCCCCAGGAGATTGCTGAAGCGGGAGCCGCGCTCGTCGGCTCGGCCCTCGAGCCTGAAGCCGTAGACAAAGCAGCTGAAGCGGCGTTCCGCCCCGCGAAGCCGATGGATAACACCGATTTCGACTTGTCGTGGCGCAAGCAGATGACCCGCGTCTACGTGAAGCGGGCCCTCGAGGAGCTGCGGGGTCGTCATCGCTAGCCCGGGCAAGCTGCTCCGGGTTCTGGGGCTCGCCTTCGGCCTCGCCATCGGGATCGGCGGCACCATCGGCGCCGGCATCCTCCGCACCCCGGGCGATCTCGCCGCCTACCTCCCGAGTGCCGCGTGGATCATGGGCCTCTGGATCGCCGGTGGCATCTACTGCTTCATCTGCTCCGACATCTTCGCCGAGCTCGGCACCACCATTCCCCGCTCCGGCGGTCTCTACACCTTCGCTCAACGAGGCATCGGCAACTTCGCCGGCTTTCTCCTCGGCTACACCGACGCCGCGAGCATCTGCGCCGCGAATGCCGCTCTGGGCATCGTCGTGGGGGAGTACCTGGGTGTCCTGATCCCGGCCGTCGCCGGTCACGAAGTCCTCATCTCCGGGATCGTGATCCTGACGCTGGGAGCACTGAACTGGGCAGGGGTCCGGTGGGGGTCGACTATCCAGCAGGCCACGACGCTGATCAAGACCCTCGCCTTCATCGCCCTCATCATCGCGTGCTTTGTCGTGACCCCACCCTCGGGGGCGGGAGCACCCGTTCCCGCGGCCCTTCCCACCGGGCTCAAGTTCGCTACGGCGCTGCTGCTCGCCATGCAGGGCGTGGTATTCACCTACGACAGCTACTACTACGTGATCTACTCCGCCGAGGAGATCGAGAATCCGGGACGGGTGATCCCGCGCGCGATCTACGGATCGATCGCGCTGATCGCGGCGATCTACATCCTGCTCAACATCGCCTTCCTGCGCCTGATTCCCGTGGGGGCAATGGCGGGTGACAAGTTCATCGGCGGGACCGCGGCGGCGATCATCTTCGGGCCACGGGGAGACACGGTGATCCGGGTGCTCGTGATGGCGTCCATCCTCGGAACGATCAACGCCTACATGCTGGCGGCACCACGCATCTTCCGGTCCATGGCGCAGGACGGCCTGTTCGCGCAGTGGGCGACCCGCGTGAACCCCGGCGGTACGCCGACGATCGGGTTGCTGGTCGGAACGCTCGCCTCTCTCGCGTTTCTCTTCACCAAGACGTTCGAGCGGACGCTCGCCGTCGGGGCGTTTTTCATCGTATTCAACTACGCGCTCGCCTTCCTCGCGTACTTCGGGCTTCGCAAGCAAGAACCGTCCCTGGAACGCCCGTACCGCGCCCGCCATCCCTGGACGGGAGCGCTCGCACTCAGCGGGGCGGTGGTCTTTCTGATCGCGGCGGTCACTACGGACACGCGCAACAGCCTCATCGCCCTCGGCGTCGTCGCCCTTGCGTGGCCCATTTTCCTGATCGTCCGCAGCACCGCTCGCGCCCGCCCCGTCCCCTGAGGCTCACTGCTTACTTGGTCGCCAGACCATCCAGCTCGGCCTGAGCCTTCTCGAGGATCTCCGCGACCCGCTTCCGGACCGCTTCGTCCCGGGCCTTCCAGCTGGTGCGGACTGCGGTGCGCATCAACCGTCCGAGGGCGCGGTTCACGTCCGCCATGGCGCCACCGACAGCGTCGTCCACCGCGTCCTTGACTCGGTCAAAGATTTCCTCGACCACGTCCTTGTGCTCGTCGAGAAAGGCGCGGCCCTGGTCGGTGATCTCGTAGACTTTCTTGCCATTCACGTCCTGCACCTTCACCAGGCCTTCGTCTTCGAGCCACTGCAGCGTGGGGTAGACCGTCCCGGGTGACGGCGAGTAGCAGCCGTGCATCCGCTCCTCGAGCTCTTTCATCACCTCGTAGCCGTGCCGCGGTTTGTCCTGCAGCAAGCGCAGGATGACGTACTTCATGTCTCCAGAGCCGAACCACTGGCGGCGGCCACCTCGGTGACCGGCCCGGAATCCGAAGACTTTCGGTCCGAACTCGAACGAGAACCCACCCCAATTGCCGTGACGATGCATCGTCGCTCCTTGTGCGTTATTACGTGCCGAACTGTCTTACGATAGGTCTTATGATATATCACTAGATATATCGTGTCAATTGCAGAGTAACTCCTTATCCATTGATGATTTGCCGAGGCTACTTCAGAAGCGCTGCCAGTCCTGCGTAGTCCAGCGTCTCCCGGACGCGGGCGAACAGGGCGGTCGCCCCGTCATCCCCACCGGTCGCCACGGCGTCGATGGTCATGAGCTGAATCGCCGACCGGGGGAGCGCCGCATTGAAGAGCGCGGGATTCGGCGTCACGAGCTGCCGCGCGTCCTCGGTCGCCGGCGCTGCGAGATCCATCAGGCCCGCCTCGCTCGACTTCACCCATGCGGGGGCCCGGCGGTCCGCCGGGGACATGGCCGAGAGCTCGGCATCGTAGTGCCTGGCGATAGCCCGTACCGTGTCGAGCGCGGGCTGCATCGCCCGCCGCACTTCCGCGGAAGCGGATTTCGCGTCCACGGCGTGCAGGCGGGCCAACAGGGTGTCGCGGGCGTCGCGCAGAAAGCGCTCGCGCGAAACCGGGGCGAACACCGGCACCCCACGTCGCGCGACGACCAGGCAGGAGCTGTCGGTGGAGAAGCCCGGGACTCCCCGCACGGGGCTCGAGTCCTGAGGGGCGTCATAGTAGATGGAGCCCGTGCTGTCCACGAACGCAACGTCATGACCGTTCCACACGCATGAGGCGTCGTTGATCGACACCGCGACATCGGGACCGGCGTCCTGCGGCACCACCGATCCTCCGTCGTCCTTCCGGAAGAACAGCACTCCCACACGCACAGACCCGGTCAATGGCCGGTGCGGCACCCCCAGCTCCCGCTGGACGACCGGTGAGGCGACGAACCCCCGCGGCTGTGCCAGGACTGGAGTGCGCCTGAGGATGGCGAGGACGGCGTTCAGGTTGTTCACGAAGGCCTGAAGATCAGGACCGTCGTTCGAATCCCCGCTCGGAAGGCGCTGCGTCACCGGCATCCAATAGCCGGCCTTCCCCATCAGGGCAGAGTCGGTCTGTGCGAAAGCCCTGGTCGCCAGGGCGAGGAAGACGATCGACGCGAAGAGACTGCGCACGGAAGAGTCCTGGCTGGGGTACCCGGAAATCGACGCCGAATGACCAGAAACGCAACGGGGGCCCCGCCCGAACGGGACCCCCGTGTTCTGTCTTGCTGTGCTGCGCTTAAACCACTGTCAGTCCCACGTGGCGGTACCGCTCCATCAGGGGCCGCGCCAACCGCTCCATCCGGGCCCCCTCTTCGGTCCGCATCTTGGAGTTAGTGCGTACCCGATCCCGGCTTCTCCGTTCCCGTTCCTCCGGGCTCGGCACCTTCCAGCTGATGGTCTGCCGTTTCTGGTGCCGCATGATCTCGATATTGACCGTCTCGCCGGAGTCGTACGACCGCAGAATCCGCATGGCCTGGGCCGGCGAAGTCGGCTTCCGGTCGCCGATGGAAACAATGACGTCTCCACTCTTGAGCGGCAGGAGGGAATCCTCGGAGGCCTTCACCACCAGCACGCCGTCGTGAGTCCCGAAGTAGTCACCCAGGTCCGAGTTCAGGGACACGAGCTCGAGGTTGCACCAGGCGTCGCCGAAGCAGAGGGTCATCCCCATCCCTTCACCCGAGCCCCACCCCTCCATCTTCATCATGTCTCCGAAAGGCATGGCGAGGCGCGGCTCCACATCCACCCGCGGCATCACGTTCCAGCTGAAGTTCCGGTCCGGCATCATGTTGAAGGTGCCGTTGGTGGCGTAGCTCACATCTTCGGCGACGAGCGTCACTTTCTTGGTATCTGATCCGCGCCGGTATTCCACCTGCACGGTGTCACCCGGATCGAGGGCCTGGGCGAGCTCGATGAGTTTGTTCCCCGGGCCCGATTCGTCCGAATCCTCGGACCGCACGTTGGCGAGCGAGACGCCGTTGAATTTGGTAATCACGTCACCGGCCAGAATCCCCGCCTTCGCCGCCGGGCCGGCGGGAGTCACCGCCGCAATGCGGGCACCGATCTTGTCGGAATCCGCGTCGGCAGTGCGGTTGACCACGACCCCGATCCGGGCGTGGTTGCCACTGAAGCTGTACGTCATGACTCCAGGACGTGCCGCCTCGGGGCGCTTCGGCTTCGGTTGCTCCTGAGCCGCCAGTACGCCCGGCAGGACGCAGGTAGTGCAGAGAAGGAGCAGCTTGCGATTCATGTGCGACATTCCTCCGGAGCCTAGAGCCCCACGTAAGAGGCCCGGACGACTCGGACCTGGACCAGTTGGTTCATCAGGTTCACTCGCTGCTGCCATAGCTGCAGCTGTGCGTCCACCTGCTCGGTCCGCTGGTTGGCCAGCTGGCCGTCGATCTGCTCGATCTGATCCTCGAGCTGGGCGATCAGCGCGGCGTCCCGCCCCGATACCACCCGCCCTTCCGCTTCGGGCGCCTGCAGGCGGCTCTCGAGAGCCGCCGACTGCGCCTTCACCTGCGCCAAGTCCGCCTTGGCGGCTGGAGGGGAGAACGGACTGAACACCAGGACCGCGGCGATTCCGGCCGCGGCGGCCATCGACCACGCCGCCCACCGGCGGTGGCGCTTGGCCCTCGCCGCGACGACGCTCGCCCGGATCTCGGACCAGCGATCCCGCGCCGGAAACCGGGCCGGCAGCGCTTTCAGCTGCGCCACCCGCTGGTAAAGGGCCTCCAGCTCCCCCCGGCAGACGTCGCAGGCATCGAGGTGCTTCCGGGCCCAGACCGACCCCTCGTTGGCCTTCAGCGCCAGCAGGTCATCCATCGTGCAGTGTGTCATTCAAACCCCCGCTCGGCGGCGAGCAGCTTCCGCAGTCGCGCGTGCGACCGGGCCAGCTGAGACTTCGAGAAGCTCACCGTCTTGCCCATCATTTCCGCGATTTCTTCGTGTGTGTAGCCTTCCACGTCGTGCATCCACACCACCGCGCGCCCCGTCTCACTCAGGTGTTCGAGCGCGCGCTCCAGATCCAGGTTGACACCTACCAGCGGTGCCGGCGAACCGGCCGCGGTCGTCTCGTCGAACTCGTCCGCGGCGCGAACGTTCTCGCGGCGGATCTTCATCAGGGCCTTCGAGGCCGCAATCTGCCGGACCCAGCCCCAGAGATGCCCGTCGCCCCGGTACCCGCCGATGCTTTTCACCACTTCGAGGAACGTCTCCTGCAGCACGTCCTCCGCGTCCTCGGCGTTCTTCAGTATCCGGCGCGCCAAGTTATAGACCGGGGTCTCGAAGGCTCGGTAGAGCCCTTCGAGGGCTTCCAGGTCGCCGGTCTTGGCGCGGGCTACCAGGACGTCAGAAACGGCTAGTGAGATGGTCATCTCCCGTAAGCTATGATGCCGTAGGGGACTGGGTCGTCGCAGTGACAGGGAGGGGAGAGGAGGGAGGAGTCGAAGCCCGAGAAGGGGAGGCTCCTTTTCCAAGACAGCGACCCCTCCCTCTTCCCTCCTCACTTAAGTCACTACGCCATTTCCACTTACCCCGTTTCAAGGTAGCTTCCCCGCATGCCTGATCACGCCACCGCCGATCTCTGGCTCGAGCATTGGCAAGACGAGTCGGATGCGGCCTTCCTGTACAACGTCCTGGCCTCCGTGGAGCGCGACCCCAGGAAGCGCGACGTCTACAGCCGCCTCGCGCTGGTTGAAGAACGCCACACCCAGTTGTGGGCCAAGCTCCTGAATGACAACGGTCATCGGGTGCCCACCGGCGTCGCCTCGCCTACCCTCGAGGCGCGGGTCAAGGCGAAGATGGGCAAGTGGTTCGGCCCGGGGTTCCTGCTCCCCCTGCTCCTCCGCGAGGAAGGGCGGGAGGTCAAAGGCTACATGGACCTCCACGAGACGTCGGCCGCGGGCGACGCGCGCGATGTCTCGCTCACTCTCGCGAAGGAATCGGCGGAGCACGCGCAGACCCTCGCGGGGTTGGCCGGACAGAGCGCCGAGCCGTGGCATCAGACCGAATCCGGCGGGTTCGTTCGAAACGTCGTGTATGGATTCAACGACGGACTGACGGCGAATTTCGGGCTGGTGGCCGGCGTGATCGGTGCCGCGGTGCAGCCGCACCTGATTCTCCTCTCGGGCGTCGCCGGCATGATCGCCGATGCCCTCTCCATGGGCGCCTCCGGGTACCTCGCGGCGAAGAGCGAGCAGGAGGTCTACGCCCACGAGATCGCGATGGAGAAGGAAGAGATCCGGGTGATGCCGGAGGTCGAGGAAGAGGAACTGGCGCTGGTCTACGAAGCCAAGGGCATCGTCGGTGCCGAGGCGCGCCGCATGGCGTCCGAGGTGATGCGTGATCCGCAGCGGGCGCTCGAGGAACAGGTCCGCGAGGAATTGAAGATCGGGGAAGCCCGTTCGACGCCCCTCAAGGAGGGCTGGGTCACCGGTGTTTCGACGGCAGTCGGGGCGCTGATCCCGGTGGCGCCCTTCCTGGTGTTCACCGGACAGGCGGCGGTCTGGACCGCGTTTGGCCTCGCGATGGCTTCCCACTTTGGCGTGGGCGCCGCGCGCTCCTTCTTCACCGGACGCGGGATCTTCCGGTCCGGGCTCGACATGTTCGTGGTGGGGCTGGGCGTCGCCGGTGTGGGGTACGTGGTGGGAGATCTGGTGGCGAAGTACCTCTAAGGCAGACGTCAGACATCAGCTACACCACCACGTTCACCAAACGGTCCTGCACGTATACGACTTTCTTCGGCGCCTTACCTTCCATGAACTTCTTCACCGAGTCGTCGGCGAAGGCCAGCTTCTCAACTGCTTCTTGAGATACCCCGCGCGGCACGGTCACCCGGCCGCGAACCTTGCCGTTCACCTGGACCACGATCTCCACGTCACCTGCCGCAGCCAGCGTGTCGTCGTGCTTCGGCCATCCCGCGTCGAAGACGGTAGCCTGGTGCCCCAGCACCTCCCAGAGCTCCTCCGCGAGGTGGGGCGCGAAGGGGGCGAGCATGACGACCAGCGGCTCCACGGCCCGCCGGTCGGTGCACCCGGCTGAGCGAACTTCGTTGACGTACTCCATCATCGCGGCGAT
>Ga0070730_10004770_pt1 | contig 11801 bp, 11 predicted proteins | sample Coa_R1_3_FD_66447 | JGI IMG/M metagenome (GOLD analysis project Ga0070730, IMG submission 66447) | Surface soil microbial communities from Centralia Pennsylvania, which are recovering from an underground coalmine fire - Coalmine... | ecosystem: Environmental > Terrestrial > Soil > Unclassified ... | reverse complement strand
CGTCGTACGCCTCGAGCATGCGGTCGCCGGCCGCGATCCCCTGCAGCTCGCGGTACACGCGCCGCGGGAGGCTGCCCCACTTGCGCAGGCCGTCGACGATCGTGCCCTTGATCCGCAGGTTCGCCCAGCGGCGGAACGGCACGCCGCGCGACGGATCGAACGTGCGCGCCGCCGAGAGCAGCCCCTCTTGCCCGAACGAGCGCAGGTCGTCCATCGACACGGCGCGCGAGAGGCGCCGTGCCATCTGGCGCGCGACCACGTCGACGAGCGGGAGCTCGGCGTGGAAGCGAGCGAGGACCTCGGGAGAGTCTCCGGTGGACAACCTGTGCACGACGATGGGTTGCACGAAGGTGAGCTGTCAAGCACACCGTCGACCCTTCCGATCGACGACCGGGGTTGGTAGCGTGCGCCTCCCTCATGGCCGGCGACTCCGACGACGACGTCCGCGTGCGCGCCGCCTGGCGGACGTGGCTGTCGGCCCTCGCGTCGGACGCGGAGGCCGCCATGGCCGCCGCGCTGGCCTACGAGTCGCTGCCGGACGAAGGGCGCGACGCGTGGCTCGACGCGCTCGAGGCCGACGCGCCGGGCCTGGGGGTGCCGACGGTGGCGCTCTATGCGCCGCTGCTCGCGGTCGAGTCGGCGCCCCTGCGCCGGGCCCGCATCGAGTCGGCCATCTCGGCGGACGCGGCCGAGCGATGCCCGGGGACGGCGGCGCGGGCGCTACGCGGGGTCGCGCGCGACGGGACGCATGCGTGCCTGATCGTCGCGCCGCTCTACCTCGACTTCGTGCAGGTGCTCGCGTGCAAGTACACTCCCACGGGCGGATTCGTGCACGTGCGGCACGAGCCGCTGCGGCACGCGGGCGAGGTGGGGCGCATCGCCGACGTCGAGGGCGTCTCGGTCGAGCCCACGCCGCTGCGCGTCGTCGTCGAGGAGCTGGCGCACGCGATCCTCGCCGACAAGCGCGAGCACCGCACGACACCGGCGGCGCTCGCGTCCTTCGCCCACCTCTTCGGCCCCGTGCGCGAGGACGACGAGGACACCGAGTCGCTGGCGTAGCGCGCGATGCCCGACGAAGAAGATCGCCGCTGCGGATCGTGCGCGCGGTTCGTGCGCGTGGTGGAGACGATCGACGCCAACGGCGAGGTGCGGCGCCACGGCGACTGCCTGCTGGGCGTGTGGCCGTCGCCGCTGTATTCGACGAGCACGTGCTCGCAATGGGTCAAGCGGGGCGAGTTCCGCGCGAAGCCGCCCGAGCGCCCGCGCCGCACACGCTCCAGCTTCACCACCGCCCGCTCGCCTTCGGGCGTGGCCGAGGTCATCATCGAGCGTGCGCCGCTCGTCTTGCCGGAGGATCTGCTCGACATGGACGCCGAAGAGTTTCGCCGAGTGCTGGCCGACGTCATCCGCGACGAGCTCGGCGTGGGGGTCGTCGAGATCGCGGGCCGCTGGGAGGGCGGCGAGATGATCCTCAAGCCCGGCAAACCCGGCCTGCAGGAGAAGCGCGTCCCGCTCGACTCGCTCTTCCACAAGGTGGTGCTGATCCGCGACAAGCTGCGCGTGCTCGAGCAGAAGATCAACGCGCACCCCAAGCTCGCGGCCGACGAGAAGGTGCAGCTCCAGCAGTACGTCACCGGGTGCTACGGGTCGCTCACGACGTTCAACGTCCTCTTCGCCGATCGTGAAGACCAGTTCGTGGGTCAGAAGGGCGACGAGTAGCCCCCGCGCGGCGGCCGCGGCGGCGGTCGTGCGCGCGCTGCTCGCGGCGGCGGCCGTGGGGTGCGCGCGCTCGGCGTCGTCCGAGGCGGCGCCGCCGGGCATCTCGGGGCCCGACGCGCGCGCGCCCGTGGAGTTCGCGTTCGACTCGCTCGACGATCGCCCGGTGAGCAGCGACGCGACGCGCGGCGCGCCCACCGTCATCGCCTTCGTCGACACGGGCAACCTCGCGGCGCAGGCGCAGGTCGACTTCCTGGTGGTGATGGCCGCGCACGACGGCGACAAGGTGCACTACGCGGTCGTGGCGCTCGACGGAGCGTCGAACCGCGAGCTCGTCGAGCTGTACCGAAAGGCGCTCAAGATCCCGTTCCCCGTCGCGCTGGCCGACCCGAGCACGGCCGGCGGCGGCGGCCCCTTCGGCGACGTCACAGCGGTTCCGGTCACGGTGGTCCTCGACCGCCGCGGGCGCGTGGTGTGGCGCGTCGCCGGGCACGTCAGCAAGGCCGACGAGCTGCGGGCCGCGCTGCGCGGGATGGGCCCCTAGGCGACCTTCGCCTAGCCCTTCGACAGCCGCGCCTTGAGCTCGGGCTTGACTACCTTGCCGACGGCGTTGCGCGGCAGCTCGCGCATCAGCACCACCTGGCGCGGCACCTTGTACGGGGCGAGGCGCTCGCGCAGAAACCCACGCAGCGCGTCCTCGGCGCACTCGCCGTCGCGGCCGGCGTGCGGCACGACGCACGCGACGACGCGCTCGCCCCACGTCTCGTCGGCGACGCCCACGACGGCGACCTCGGCGACGGCGGCGTGCTCGCGCATCGCCTCCTCGATCTCCAGCGCGCTGAGCTTGTATCCGCCGCTCTTGAGGATGTCGACGCTCGTGCGCCCCAGGATGCGCACGTAGCCGTCGTCGTCGCGCGCGACGGTGTCGCCCGTGCGAAACCAGCGCGTCGCGCCGTCCAGCACGAACGCGTCGCGCGTCGCCTCGGGCTGGCGGTGGTACTCGGCGAAGACGCTGGGGCCCGCCACCCAGAGCTCGTCGTCGACGACGCGCGTCTCGACGGTGGGCAGCGGGCGGCCGACCGTGCCCGGGCGGCGGCCGGCCGGGTCGAGCGGGTTGGTCGTGCCGACGCCGATCTCGGTCATGCCGAAGCGCTCGAGCGGGTACGCGCCGCCGAGGCGCGCCCAGCGGTCGCCCACCGAGACGGGGAGCGCCGCGCTGCCGCTCGTCACGAGGCGCAGGGCGCGCGCGTTCGCCGCCCAGCGCTCGCGCGTCGCCGCGTCGACGGCGTCGAGCATCGCGAAGAGCTTGGCGTGGATCGTGGGCACCGCCATGAACACCGTCGCGTGCGCCATCGCGTCCCACGCGGCCTCGGCGTGGAACGCGGGCAGGAAGTACGTCGCGGCGCCCGCGCCGATGGCCGAGAGCATCGCGATGGCCAGGCCGTGCATGTGGTGCAGCGGGAGCACGTGCAGGAGCACGTCGCGCGCGCTCCAGGACCACGCCTCGCCGAGGAGCGCCTGCTGGGTGGCGAGGTTGCCGTGCGTGATGACGGCGCCCTTCGGCTTGCCGGTGGTGCCGCTCGTGTAGAGCTGCAGCGCGGCGTCCTCGTCGCCGGGCGCGGCGCGGACGGGGGCGGGCGTGGCGTCGCGCAGGTCGGCGATCGCCGACACGGTGCGCTCCGGGGCGAGCGGCGCGGCGCGCTCGGCGAGATCGACGGACGCGATCACCGTGCGCACGCCCGCGTCGTCGCAGAAGTAGCGCGTCTCGGGCAGCGGGTGCAGGGGCGAGAGCACGACGACCGCGCCCCCGGCGCGCAGGACGCCGAAGAACGCCGCCAGGAAGTCGGCCCCCGGCGACACGAGCAGCGCCACGCGCTCGCCCTCGAGCGAGCGGCGCCCGGCGAGGAGCGCCACCGCCACGCGGTCCGCGGCGTCGACGATCGCCGGCCACCTCGTGACGCCCGACGGGTCGACGAACGCGACGCGGTCGTCATCCGCGCGCGCGAGCCAGCGGGAGAGGAGCGTCGACGGCTGCGCCATCGCCGCAAGGGTAAGCCGAACGGTTCGCGCGCCGAGCGGATATCCTTCGCGCCATGTCCTTCCACCGCGCCCAGCGACTGCCGGCGTGGCGGCGCCTCGCGCTACAGACGTGGGACGCCCCCTCGAGCCCGGCGGCGTACGGGGTGCTCGACCTCGATTGCGAGGCCGCGCTCGACTGGTGCGCCCGCGCGCGCGAGGCGAGCGGCGAGAAGGTCACGCTGACGCACCTGGTCGGCAAGGCGGCCGCGGTGGCCATCGCCTCGGCGCCGGAGACGAACGGGTTCGCGTCGTTCGGTCGCCTGATGCTGCGCGACACGGTCGACGTCTTCTTCCAGGTGGCGTTCTTCGACAGGGACTCCGCCGCCGCGGACGTGGGCGAACGCGAGACGCGGCGCGACGCGAACCTCGCGGGTGCCAAGGTGCAGCGCGCCGACGAGAAGAGCGTCGTCGCCGTGGCGCGCGAGCTGCGCGAGCGGGCGACCGCCATCCGCACGCGCGGCAAGGACGCGACGGTGCGCGCGACGAAGATGATGGCGGGGCTGCCCGGGCCGCTGCGCGCGGCGGCGGCGGGCGCGGGCGCGTTCCTGTCCTTCGACCTGGGGTGGAACCTCGGGCGCCTCGGCATCCCGTACGACCCCTTCGGCTCCTGCATGGTCACCAACGTCGGCGTCTTCGGCATCGAGATGGCCTGGGCGCCGCTCATACCGTACGCCCGCACGCCGGTGTGCATCACGCTCGGCGCCGTCCGCGTCGCGCCGACGGTCGTCGACGGGGCCGTCGTGCCGCGCAAGCGCGTGTCGCTCGGCGTCGTCTTCGACCACCGCGTGATGGACGGGTACCACGCGGGGGTCATGTCGCGGCGCTTCCGCGAGATCTTCGCGGATCCCGTGGACGCGCTCGGCGATCCCGCCCGCCCTTCCTAGCCAGCTAGTGCACGTCGCCGACGAGCAGCGCGAAGGCGCCGACGAGGACCTCCTCGGGGGAGGCGCCGCCCTGGCGCGCGCGGCCGTGGCGGTCGATCGAGAAGCCGTGGTCGCCCGTGACGAGGAGCAGCGTGCGCGGGGCGCAGGTCTCGGCGTGGCGCGCGATGGCCTCGCCCGCGATGTCGGCGGCCTCCGGCAGCTCGCGCAGCACGTGACCGGTCGCGCTCGAGACGCGCGCCTCGACGACGTCGAGCTTGTGGATCTCGCGCGGGCCGACGCGCATGCGGCGCACGAACTCCGAGGTGCGGCCGCGCGGCGGCTCGGCGTCGCCGTCGAGCGTGGCGGGCATGCGCAGCGCCTCGATGCCGCGCGCGATGCACTCGAGCTGGCGGATCGTCGTCGTGGGGAGCGCACTCCAGAGCACCAGCTCGTCGGTGAGCGAGGCGTGCGAGCCCAGGCGCGCGACGACCTGCTCCTCGACCATGCGCGCGACGTCCCAGCGCATCGCGTCGACGACGAGCACGCGCGTCGAGCGCGCGCCGTGCAGGCGGCCGATGCGCGCCGCGATGTCGTGCGCGTCGAAGACCATCCGCGGGCGCTTGGTGGTGGAGGCGAACGTCGCGAACGCGTCCGTGTATCCCTTGGAGAAGGTCGCGGCGAACTCGTCGTGCGCGTGGCGGGCGCGCGGATCGTCGAGGCCGGCGGCGAGCGCGTTCGCGAGCGGCATGTAGCTCTCGGTGAAGAGGCGCTCGAGGACGGCGAGGGGCTGCGGCCCGCGCGCGGCGGTGAGCTGAAGGGTCCACGCACGCCAGGCTTCTTCCTTCGTGACGACGACGGCGCCCGCGGTGTGGCGCGCGGGGGGAGGGGGCGCGATCGCCGCGGCGAAGGCGGGCGACGGCGGGGGCGTGGGCGCGAGGACGGCGGGCGGGGGATCGGGCGTGAGTTCGAGCGCGAGGGCGGGCGCGGGTGCGGGCGCGGGCGAGGGCGAGGGCGAGGGCGAGGGCGAGGGTGTTGGCGCTGGCGCGACGCTCGCCGCGGGGGCAGGTGTGAGCTCCAGCATCAGCCCGGGCTCGGTCGGCGGAGGCACTGCGCTCACCGCGGCGGGCGCGGGCACCTCGGGTGCGGGAGCCGGGGGGCACGCGGGCTCTTGCTCGCTCGAGGGAGGCGGCTCGTCCGACGGCTGCTTCGGGTCCACGAGCGTCGAGCGCTCGGCGAGCAGCAGCGCATGCAGCGGTACCGGGTCCGCGTACGCGCACGTCGTCGCGTCGCGCGCGTCCAGGACGAGCACGAGGGGGCGCTCGCGCGTCGCCTCCGCGAGGAAGCGCAGCGTCGCCGCGTCCTCGGGCTCGAGCGCACCCGCGTGGCCCGCCGCGGCGCGCAGGGGGCCCAGCACGATGGCGAGGCCGGCCGCGCCCCCGCGGCGCGCGCGGAAGAGCTGGTCGCCCAGCGTCGTGTCGCGGTCGCTGCCGCTGGCGATGCCCGGGGAGGGCGCGCCGCGGCTCGCGAGGGCAAGGTCGACGACCTCGTCGATGGCGTCCGCGAGACGGCCGCGCGACGACGGACCGACGCCCTCGAGCTCCGCGACGACCCAGCGCGTACGCTCGAGGCGCACGATGGCAGCGTCGCGCTCGTCGAGGGTCGCGAACGCCACGCGGCCGTCGCGCGCCGTCGCCCCGCTCGTGGGTGCCCGGTCGACGCACGGCATCGCGTCTGCCGCCCCCTGCGACGTCACGGCTTCGAAGTCGCCGGGCGGAACCGAGCGTAGATGCGATGTCAGCGCTGCATCATCCATGGTGGCGCCCGCGATGTAGGCACGAGCGCGCGCGTCCGGCCCACTTTTGTGGGCCCGGCCATGCGTCACGCCGCCACTTTCGGCCCGGCCGCGCGTTGACCGAGTGGGGGCGGGTGTTATCTTCGAAGCGTTCCCTCTGCCAGGTTCGTGCTTGTCGGCATCACATGGATCCCTTGCGACTACGAACCAGGGGGGCCATGACCGCTCGGTGCGCACGCCGGGCCACCCCGCGAGGGGCTGGATAAACCCGGAAGCCTAAAGCGCGGTCAACGCTCCCCACCTAGCCGTTGGCTAGGGGTTCATGTCGACCGACACACGGCCCAGGTGGTACGGAACGACCTTCAATCCGCGGGCACGAACAGTGCTCACGGATTGGGCCTGCGCGCCGGCCGACGAGCCCGAGCGCGGCCGTGCAGAAACGTGACGACCTGCGCACGGGGTGCCACGATCGCGTCGTGACCGCGGTTCGCGAGCGACTGCTGGCCGTCATGGACCACAAGAGCCACTGGGCGTACCCGTGCTTGACGCGCCCCGGGCTGACGCGCGATCAGCTGCTCGTGCATTTCCGTCACGAGTACCTCGTCTACGTGCGCGACTTCCCGGCGCTGCTCGGCGCGGCGCTCGGCGTCACGCCCCCGCTGCCCGACGTGCGCCACGCCCTCGCCGAGAACCTCTACGAGGAGCAGACCGGCGGCCTCTCGCACACCGAGGCGCACCCGGCGCTCTTCCTCCGGATGATGGCGGGCCTCGGCTGGGACGCGGGCGCCTTCGACGACGACGACGCGTGGCTCCACCCCGACGCGCGGCGTTACCGCGACTTCCTGCGCGAGCGGTCGCGCGCCACGCCGTGGCAGGCGGCGGTCGCGCTGCTCACGATCTTCGTCGAGGGCAGCGTGCACGAGCGCGCCGAGCTCGCGGGGACGCACGCGCGGCGCGTCGGCGAAGACGCCGTGCGCGAGCACCCGCTCGTGAAGTTCTACGGGTGCCCGCCGGCGGCGATGGCGCTCACGCGCGCGCACGCGCAGGTCGAGGGCGGGCACCGGGCGGACGCGTGGCGCATCGTGCTCGGCAGCACGCCCGACGAGGGCGACGCCGCCCACGCCGTCGTCGACACCTGCGAGTGCGCGCTCGCCGCATGGCACGCGTACCGCGACGGAGTGGCCCGGCGCATGGGGCTCGAGCGGGCCGCCGCGTAGGGTCGCGTGCGCGTGCGAGGCGTCCTCTCCCGTGGCTTCGCGGCGTGCGCCCGCGTGGGTGTCGCGTCCGCCTGCGCGTTCACGGCCTGCGCTGCCGTGCTCGCGGCGTGCAAGTCGGGTCCGTCGCCGGGCAGCGACGCCGGCGACGCGACGGCGTCCGCGAGCGCCGCGTCGTCCGCCGTCGCCAGCGCCGCCCCGACCGCCCACGGCCCCGCGCCCGTGCTCACCGCGCCGCAGGCCCCGCCGCCGACAGGCGAGACGTACCCCTTCTTCCGCAAGACGACGCTCGCGCTCGACGAGCTCGCGAACCTCGTCACCGCCGCGCCGTCGCTCGCGCGCGTCGGCAGCGAGCTCGCGTTCTTCGACCCGCAGGACGGCTCGTACATCGTGCGGTCCAACGCAGACCGCCAGGGCATCTCGTTCACGACGGGCCCCGTGCTCTGGAGCCCCGAGCCCGGGCAGCAGGTGCTCGTCGTCGCGGCGCGCGGCAAGGCGGCGTCGTTCGTGGCGGCGTGGTGGGTGCTGCCCGACGGCGGACACCGCCTCGCGTCGTCGCTCGTCATGATGGGCGAGATCGCGCCCGTCGCCCTCGCGTTCCGCACGACCGAGCGCACGCTGTGGTGGACGAGCTGCTGGCAGTGCCCCGGCGAGACGGGCCACGTCAGCGTGCGCGACGACCACCGCATCGTCATCGTGCAAGACTGAGGAGGAGGAGCGTCGCTCACTCGAAGGCGAACGTCGCGCGCTCGCCGTGCGCCTTCACGCGCGCAGCGACGATCGCCAGGACCTCGCGGCGCCGCTCGTCGACGCCGGCGAGCGCGCGCTCCGAGACCAGGGGCTCGCCGGGGCGCTCGTCGCCCAGCGCCGCGCGCAGGGCGCGGAGGTCCGTCCGGCGCAGGGCCTCGACGAAGCGTCGCGACCAGCGCGCCACACGCTCGAGCTGCCCCCGCTGCGCTGCGAGCGCCTTGGGCGCGGGCCAGTCATAGAAAGCGCCGTCGTTGTCGACGTAGAGCAGCGTGCCGCGGTCGTCCTCCGCGACGTTGCCCCCGCTCCAGCGGTCCCAGTTGGCGGTCACGTAGTCGAACGCGATCATCGTCGCGATGGCCGCCGCGCGCGCGCGCTGCGCGTCCGGCACGGCGGCGCCTCCGAAGACCCACGGCTCCCATCGCTCGCGCTCGGCGTCCTCCTCGAGGGGCACGATGCGGTAGCCGGCGATCCACGGGATGAGCGCGCCGCGCATAGTGTCGCCATCGTCGACGATGGCCGCGAAGTCGAGGTCCGGCAGCGCGGCCCGCAGCGGCGCCGCTGCGAACGTGCGCGGGATGGCGCGCGGCACGTTGCCCAGCCCCAGCGCCGTCGCGAGGCGGTACGCGGCGATCTCGCCCTTGTAGCGCCGGTCGCCGAGCGGTCGCTTCGACCGCGGCTTGAACGCCGCCTGCGCGCCGCCCGCGAGCGTGACCTTCAGCACGTACGAGGTGTGCCCGATGCTCTTCGCGGCGATCGGCTCGGCAGTGACGTAGGGGTCGTCGGCCGCAGCATCGCCGGCGCTCGGGCCGGCGCCTGCGCCAGCGTCCGCGCCAGCGCCAGGGCCCGCGCCCGCGCCCGCGCCCGCGCCCGCGTCCGCGCTTGCGTTCCCGCCCGCGCCGCTCTCCTTTGCGCCTCCGCGCGAGCACGCGCCGACGCCCGCCGCGATCGCCGCGGCGACGAGCGCGCTACCGCACCCGCTCGCGAAGGAACGTCTCGATGCGCCCATTGACGAGCTCCGGCTGCTCGATCGGCGTGACGTGCGTACCGCTCGGCACCATCAAAAGCTCCGCGTTCGGCATCGCCTCCGCCATCGCCGTCGCGAGGAACGCCGGCGTGAACGTGTCGCGCGCGCCCGCCACCACGAGCACGGGCACCTCCACGTGCGCGAGCAGGTCGCCGGCGGTGTGCTCCCCGGCCGCGCGCAGCATGCGCAGGAACATCGGGAAGTCGACGTGCGTCATGTGCGACAGGTACGGCAGCATGTCCTCGGGGTGCACGCGCTCCGGGTCGATCTCGCCCGCCTTGAGCGCGATCTTCAGCGCGAGCTGCGGCGGCAGTCGCGACCACACCGCGCGCACCGCGTCGGGCGCCTTGAGCGCGACCTCGAGCAGCTTGGGGAGCACCATCCCCAGCACGGGGATCCCGTGGAACGTGCTCGTCACGTTCCCGAAGCTGCCGCACAGCAGCACGAGGCCGCGCACCCCCTCGGGCCTCTGCCGGTAGGCCTCGAGCGCCACCTGGCACCCCATCGAGTGGCCCACCAGCACGCACGGCGGATCGCCCACGTGGGCCCGCACGCGCGTCAGGTCCGCCGCGTGCGCCGCGATGTCGATCCGCTCGGGGTCGGCCGGCTGGCCGCTACGCCCGTGGCCGCGGTAATGCCAGTGTACGAGAGGCGCCGTCGGCGCCAGCGCCTCCCACAAGTACTTCCATATGAAGCCGTCGCAGAGAATGCCATCGCTGAGGACGAGGTGCACCGCCCCCGGTGGGTGCTCGCCCGTCCTCGTGCGGACGAAGAGACGGGTCCCGTCCGCGCCCTCGGCGAACGACGCGGCGTCGGTCGCGACGCGGGCGTCCAGGTCAGCCGCCCTCCTCGTCCTCGCCGCCCTCGACGTCGTTCACGCTCGGGAGCTTCTTGATCTCCATGCGCGAGATTTTCCACGCGCGCTGCACGACCCAGGAGAGCGAGCGGTCGAGACGCGCCGCTTCCTCTTTGATCTCCTGGAGCATCGACTCGGGGAAGTAGAGACTCTGCTTGCGCTTGTCGGTCTTCGACCCGGGCAAGCTCGTCATCGACTCCTTGTCATTGGTCGCCAAGGGGAACCTCCTTCGGGGGGCTCGCGCGAAAGGTGCGGGGGGGAGCTTCGATCGCCTTCACGTGAGCACCCCGATTGTCGGCTGCCTTACGGCGGGGCGCAAGCTGAGCAAACTCCCTACATGCGGGCGGGGCCTTCCCGAGGGGTATGCGGGAGGTGCCGGGCGACGCCGTTCGGTGCTCGAGTCCGAACCCTCCGGGCGTGAGGACTCGCGGCGCAGTAGCTTGCGCCATGGCCTTCGCGCGTCGTTTCTCGCCACTGACCCGCCTGCTCCTCCTCTCCGGGTGCGCGTTCGCCGGGGGCGCGTGCGCCACGACGCTCTCGGGGGGCGCGCGGCCCGCCCACGGGGACACGCCGTACGCTGCCGTCGAGCAGCTCGGTCGCGTCCTCGTCGAGGTGGAGAACGAGTACGTCGACCCGGTCGACCGCGCCAAGCTCGTCAACGGCGCCATCAAGGGGATGGTCGCCGAGCTCGATCCGCACTCGAGCTACATGGCGCCCGAGGAGTTCCAGGCCTTCGAGAACGACACCGAGGGGCAGTTCGGCGGCGTCGGCGTGGAGGTCGAGAGCCGCAACGACCAGCTCATCGTCATCGCGCCCATCGAGGGATCGCCCGCCGACCGCGCGGGCATCAAGAGCGGGGACCTCATCATCAGCGTCGACGGCAAGGACCCCAACAGCGAGCCGCTCGACAAGCTCGTGAAGCGCCTGCGCGGCGCGCCCGGCACGCACGTGAAGCTCGGCGCGCGGCGCGCGGGCGTCGCGGAGATCCTCACGTTCGACCTGGTGCGCGAGATCGTGCGCGTGCCGAGCGTCACGTCGAAGCTGCTCGTCGACCGCGTCGCCTACGTGCGCGTGAAGCAGTTCCAGGAGCACACGCACGACGAGCTGATCGCGGCGGCGGCGAAGCTGCGCGCGCGCGCCGGCGGGCCCCTCGCCGGCGTCGTGCTCGACCTCCGCGCGAACCCCGGCGGTCTCGTCGATCAGGCCGCCGACGTCGCCGACGAGTTCCTCGAGGGCGGCACCATCTACACGACGCGCCACCGCGACAAGGTCATCGAGGAGGTGACGGCGCGCGCTGGGGGCGCGTTCGCGCGCGAGCCGTGCGTCGTGCTCGTGAGCCAGTGGACCGCCAGCGCGTCGGAGCTCGTGGCCGGCGCGCTGCAGGACCACAAGCGCGCGAGCATCGTCGGCGAGCCGACGTTCGGCAAGGGGAGCGTGCAGGCCATCCTGTCGCTCCCGGGCGGCGCGGGGATGCGCCTCACGATCTCGCGCTACTACACGCCCAACG
>Ga0070730_10004769_pt1 | contig 11802 bp, 10 predicted proteins | sample Coa_R1_3_FD_66447 | JGI IMG/M metagenome (GOLD analysis project Ga0070730, IMG submission 66447) | Surface soil microbial communities from Centralia Pennsylvania, which are recovering from an underground coalmine fire - Coalmine... | ecosystem: Environmental > Terrestrial > Soil > Unclassified ... | reverse complement strand
CGGTGCCGGTTTGCACCTGCGGGGTGTTATGCACGTCGTTGGTTTGTGCCGGAGCGTCTGCCGGTTTCTCTATCGGGGGCAACGGCTTGTTGTCGGTCGGACCCACCGTGTTCAACCCACCCGGGTTTTGCGCACCCGGAACGCCGGCCGCCGCCGCAGCCGCAGCCGCACCCTCGGGTGTGACAGCAGGTCCCACGGGCACGCCGGAAGTGGGCGGGGTCGAGTTCGCTGGAGCCTGTCCAGAGCTGTTCTGGCCCGTGCTGATAATTTCGGCGCCAATCGCCGGTCCGCCGCTGCTGGCTGCGGGCGCTCCGCTCGTCGCACCCTGCACGTTCTCCAGTTGCAGTGTCGAGCCGGATGCGGGGGCCGCACCCGCTCCATCAGAAGTCGCCGTTGGGGCTGCCCCACCCGCTTGGACGGGAGCGGGCAGCGGCTGATTGTTGAGTGCTGCGGCGAACAGGTCCTGGTTCCGTTTGCTGACCTGGGGAGCCGTGACCGCCGGCCGATCCGTCAATGTAGGTTCGCCGATGCGGGCAGCGTTTACCGTCACCGGGCCGCGCTTGACTAGCAGGAGAGCGCGATCCTTGAACGTGATCCCGGTCCGGCTCTGCTCTTCTGCTTCGCTCTCGGCAAGCTCTTCCTTGGTGGGCTCGGGGACCGGGCGATTAAGCGCAATCAGCCGCTCGCGCGCATCTTCGACGTGCGCCGCCATGGAGTAATGTGTGACCACGCGTGAGTAGGCGTCCGCAGCCTGGTCGTCGTAGGCCTTCATGAGTTCCTGCTTGGCCTTGGGATCGATCTTCTGCAGACTCTGCACATACCGCGCCTCGGCGGCATACGCGTCGCCCAACCCGATCAACGCCAGGTCGCTGTGGCTGTAAAGCGGGTAGCTGTCGGTGACCGTCTGCAGGCGGGCAATGGTCGCTGCCCAATTCTCGTGGGTAGCGTAGAAACTTCCCACCTGGTACTGGCGCTCGGCAAGGACTTCCTGCACTTCCCGCAAACGCTGCTTGGCTCGGGGCACAAACGTCGAGTCGGGGAACTGCTGGATCATGTTCCGGTATTCCAGCTCCGCTTGCTGGGCATTCTTGGGGTCGCGGTCAGGTTTTTCCATCTGCATGTAGTAAATGTCGGCGACCTTCATCTGCGCTTCGGCGGCTTCCGGGGTATTGGGGAAGAAGGTGATGAAGTCCTTGTATTCCGCTTCGGCCTGGGTCAGAGCGGCAGTGCCCCCTTCTTTGAACCAGCTATCGCCCACTAGCAACTTGGCGCGCATCTGGTATTCGGACTCCGGGTAGGTGTTCAGAAGGGTCTGCAGATCCAAACGGGCCACGTCGAACTTGCCCTTTTTCATGGCAATGAGGGCCTTATCGAAGAGCTCTTTATCCGGCTGCTTGGAAGCATGGCCGGCAAGGGGATTTTCGGGGGTCGGCTTGGTCGCCGGTTTGGATTGCTTGAAGATGCCGAACTGAGCGCAGGCGGGGAGGGCGCAAAGAAGACACAGGATAGAGAGCCGGGATAGAAAACGCTGCATAGCACCTCATGGGCAGGAGCTCGGCCAGGAGCCAGGGTCGTGACCGGCAGTGGTGCCCCGCCACCGCGGTCCGCATTACTTACTTACTTAATGTTAAATGGCGGCAGCCCGCCTGGAAGGGAAATTTTGCCCATTGCGGCCCCGTTCGGCTTCCTGCGCCATTTTGAGCAGAGTCCGGGCTTCCTTTTCCGGGTGCCCCGAATCAAAGACGGCGCTGCCCGCTACCAGCAAATCCGCGCCCGCCTCCACCACGGAGGCAATGGTGTCGTGGGCCACTCCTCCATCCACCTCGATACGGTAATTGAGCCCTAAGTCCGCCCTGATTTCCGCCAGCTGGCGGATCTTGTCGAGCGAAAAAGAGATAAACTTTTGGCCGCCAAAACCCGGGTTAACACTCATCACAAGCACGTGATGGACCATTGGCAGGATCTCGACCAGAAAATCAACCCGTGTCGCCGGATTGATGACCACGGCCGGCTCCATCTCATGGTGCGCGATCAACTGCAGGGTGCGGTGCAGGTGCCGGCAGGCTTCATAGTGCACGGAGATCCAATCGGCCCCTGCCTCCGCGAATTCCTCGATGAAGTCATCCGGATTCTCGATCATCAGGTGGCAATCGAGCGGCGCCGTGGTGACTTTGCGCAGCGACTTGACCACGGGAGGCCCCATGGTGAGGTTGGGGACGAAATGCCCATCCATGATGTCGATGTGAATGACGGAGCCGCCACCGCGCTCGGCAGCCTCTATTTCCAAGGCCAGCTTCGAGAAATCGGCAGAGAGGATGGATGGCACGAGTTCAACCATAATGACCCCTCGATTCTTTTCAGTGTACAGGACTCAGATGAGCGCAAACCCAGGCCAGACTCCTGGGAAAAACCGCTGGGCTTGATGGGAATCCCACGACTCTAAACCTCTTCCGCACAAACCTGAAACAAAGGTCGGAGGAAAAGGGACGGGTGCCCCACGTTCACGCAGCGTACGTGGGCTGAAGACGACGGGCGAAGCCCCACGATTGTTCTCCCCATTCAGCATAGTCGCGCATAACAGGGGCTAAAGCCCTCGTCATCAGGGGTTCTGTGCGGCACGACTCAAGTCGTGCCCTAATACAAAGCGAAACCGAAAGTGTAAATCACACATCCCGGCTCTCGAAAATGTATAGCCTGAAATCTGATTTCAATCTCGACCGGAGAATCCTTCTATGCGTGCCACTGGATCGGGGGCTTTGCCAGTTCTTCAGGGTTGGCGCTATGGGCACGTGCGGCCACGCGGGAGATTGCGCGCAGCAATGGCTTGCGTGGAACCTCTCCGTCCGTTCCAGCGAACACGATTTCCCCCGTCGAACGCCCCGCCGGCCGGTAATACCACTGTGCGAATAGCGCCAGGTGGTCCGACAAAGTCTGTGCGGATACAGTTTTGGGAGCAGACTGGGCCAACGCACGTAAGGCATCCTCCAGCCGCGACTCCAGCACATCCTTTGCCGGCAAAGCCGCAACGCCCTCCAGGGGAACAGGCTCCAAAGCCATGGGATGGGCAAACAGCGAACTGGACCCTGACCGCTCATTGGCCAACCGCATTCCGACGATGGAATAAAGCGCGGGCCCACTCCAAACCCCACGACGCAGAGCAAACAGCGCCACATGCCCGAGCTCCGCTGAGGGCTGCACCAGGATGCCGCTCAATTCCGCCAGCGGGCGAACCGCCTCGCTCACCAGGTGAGCAACCGCTTGCACCTTCTGCATCCGCTGGTGAATGGCCGCGGCGCGCTCAAATTCCATTGCCTCGGATGCCGCATTCCGCTCGCCTTCCAGCCTGCTGATCATGGACTCGCCACGCGTCGCCAGAAAAGCAAAGACCTCACTCGCTTCCTGCTGGTACCGTTCGTCGGAGCACCCCTTGAAACACGGTGCGAGGCACATCTTCATCTCGGAATAAACGCAGCCGGGAAATGCCGGATCCGGGTTCAGCTCCTCACTGCACCTGCGCAGCAAAAACAGGTTTAGCATCTCGTCCGCATACCGTTCTGCTGCCGCTCGCGAAGGGAACGGACCAAACAACGCATTCGCCGCTGTCTTGCTGATTTTCGATGTGGCATAGACCCGCGGATAGGCGTTGTCGACCGACATACGAAGAAAAGCCGGAGGCCGGAGACGCAACCGCTTTTGCGCACGTGGACCAAAGGCGCGCAGCGAGGCCTGGTAGAGGCACAGCGAAGACTCGAAGTTGGACCCGGTGACCGTGTACTCAATCTGGTCGACCAAATGTGCGAGTTGCAGCCTGCGGCTGGTTGCGCCGCCCTGGGGGCCGCGCAGAAAACGCGTCAGGCGGCGGCGAAGATTGGGCGTCTTGCCCAGGTAAGGCTCGGCCGCCGGATCCGCGGCACAGAGTGCAAAAACAGCCGGAGCCTCCGGTAGGCCGCTCAGGCTAACGCTGGGGTCGGCCGGATCGAAGTGGATCGAATGAGCGAGACCAGATCTCATAAGCAGGCGGAACGATTATTCCCCGGCGATGGTCATTCCGTCGATGCGCAAAGTGGGAGAGGCCACCGCTCCCCGGAATTCCAGATCGTCGGCGATGGCGGTGACGTTGTTGAGCATCTCCTTCAGATTGCCGGCAATCGTGACCTCCTCGACCGCGAAGGTCAGCTCTCCGTTCTCAATCCACAGACCTGCCGCGCCACGAGAGTAGTCGCCGGTCACCATGTTGACGCCAAACCCCATCAGCTCGGTGACATAGAAGCCGGCTTTCACGCCGGCAAGCAGCTGCTGTGGGGAGACAGAACCCTTTTCGAGAAACAGGTTGCCTCCCCCGATGCCGGGGGTTCCCGCCAAACCGCGGGAAGCATTGCCTGTGCTCGGCATGTTGAGTTTGCGCCCGGTGTAGGTATTCAGCAGGTAATTCTTCAACACGCCGTTCTCGACAATCACCGTGCGCCGTGTGGGCAGGCCTTCGCCATCGAAGGGTGAGGTGCCGAAAAGTCCCGGCAGGGTGCCATCATCAATGACGGTTACATTTTCGCTGGCGACTTTCTGGCCAAGTTGGTTGTTCCAGAAGGAGGCGCCGCGATAAATGTTGTCTCCATTCGCGGCTTCGAAAATATTGCCGATGAGCGAGCGGGCGATCTCCGGAGCAAAGACGATCGGCACCTGCTGCGTCGGAACCCGGCGGCCGTTCAAGCGGCGCAGGGTCCGGCGAGCCGCCTCGGCCCCGATACTTTCCGGCGAATCGAGCTTCGCCAGCGTGCGGGCGCTCGAGAACCAGTAGTCACGCTGCATACCGCCTCCCGCGGTCTCTGCGATCGGCATGGCGGAAAGGGAGCAATAGGAGCGGCGATACTCGCCTGCGAAGCCGCGCGAATTGGCCATGACCTTGTGTCCGGTGGCCGCGTCGAAACTGCCGCCGTCGCTCTTGGTCAATCGGGAATCCGCGGAGAGAGCTGCCGCCTCTGCGCGCCGTGCATACTGGATCCGCTCCGCGGTAGGCAGGGAATACACATCGTCGTAATAAAGGTTGAGCTCTCCGGTAAGCCGGCCCATGGCGTCCGGTTCGGGCAAGCCGGCGAAGGGATCCTGCGACGTGACGCGGGCCAGGTCGATCGCTCCCGAAATCAGGTGAGCCAGGCCTTCCTCGGAGAAGTCACTGGTGGAGGTATTGGCCGTGCGATACCCGCCCTTTTCCCCGAGAAACACCCGCAGACCGATCCCGCGGGCGCCTGACTCCTTCAGCGTTTCCACCTGGCCGAGGCGCACCACGGTGGAGAATTCGTCACCTTCGCGGATCACTGCTTCGGCTTCCGTAGCGCCTGCGCGTAGCGCGCGTTCTACCACGTCCGCGGCAAGCTGCTGCATAGGCAGTGTGTTTTCGCTTGCCGATATGGGGGTTGCTGTGGACATTATCTGGCCGTGCCGCCGACCGTCATCCGGTCCAACTTAATGGTGGGCATACCCACTCCGACGGGCACGCTTTGTCCATCCTTGCCGCAAGTGCCGATGCCTTCATCGAGAGCGAGATCGTTACCCACCATGGATACATATTTCAGCGCTTCCGGCCCGTTGCCGATCAGCGTGGCGTCGCGCACTGGCGCTGTGATCTTGCCGTCTTCGATCAGGTAAGCTTCCGAGGCGGAGAACACGAACTTGCCGCTGGTGATATCCACCTGCCCGCCGCCGAAGTTCACCGCGTACAGCCCGCGCTTGACGCTGCGCACAATATCTTCCGGGCTGTCTTCGCCGGAGAGCATGTAGGTATTGGTCATGCGCGGCATGGGAATGTGCTGATAGCTTTCGCGGCGTCCGTTGCCGGTGTCCGCCATGCCCATGAGGCGGGCAGAAAGCTTGTCGCTGAGGTAGCCCTTGAGGATGCCGTTTTCAATCAGCACGGTCTCTTGCGTCGGCGAGCCCTCGTCATCGACATTCAACGATCCCCGGCGCGAAGGCATGGTGCCGTTGTCGACCACCGTCACCTTGGAACTGGCGACCTGTTGCCCGATAAGGCCGGCAAAGGCCGAAGTTTTTTTGCGGTTGAAATCCGCTTCAAGACCATGGCCCACGGCTTCATGCAGCAGAACACCCGGCCAGCCCGGTCCCAGAACCACTTCCATGTCGCCCGCCGGAGCAGGAACGGCATTGAGCTGCAAAATCGCCTGCCGGGCAGCCTCCACCGCGAAGTGTTCGGGCGACTTGTCACCCTCGAAGAAGTTGATCTCTACCCGGCCACCGCCGCCGGACCCGCCCCGGGAGCTCTTCGATCCATCGCGCGCGATGACGTAGCAATTCAGCCGGGAAAGCGGCTGCGTATCGTGAGCAAAGGTGCCATCCGACGCGGCGACAAGGATGTGCCGCATCTCGTCGTTGAAGCCGGCGCGCACCTGTACGATTCGCGGATCGTACGCCCGTGCGGCGCGGTCCGCCCTCATCACCAGCTCGAGTTTAGGAGCGATGCCTGCGTCAGCATCCGCGGCAGAGATGGGGTAGAGGCTTGCTTTCGGGGTTTCGCGGAAGCCGGCAACTTGTTGCCGGGTGGGTCCGTCGGCAATCAGGGCCGCAGTGCGCGCGGCACGCATGAGCCTGTCCGCCGAGAGATCATCCGTGTAGGCGTACCCGGTGCGATCCCCTGAGCAAACGCGGATACCGCACCCGGCGCTTACACCCTGGCTGGCGGATTTGACCAGCGATTCATCGACCGAAATTGAGGTCGAAGCGATGGACTCGAAGTACAAGTCGGCAAAATCGCCGCCGGCGGAAAGGGCCTCACCCAGGCACCGCTCAATGAGACGCCCGGTTAGTCCGAACTTCTGAAAGAAGTGGAGCTCATGTTCGGGGAAGTTCATCGGCGGCCCAGGGATTTGATTTTCACCATACCCTGATTTTAGTCTGCGCCGCGAGGCAGGTAAACAACTACCACCGAGGAGGTCCCCGCGGTGGCTGTACCCTCTGATCGCAATAGGGTGGAAAACTGCAGAGTCTGCCTTAGAAGCCGCCGATGAAATTGAGTCCTGAAGAAACGCCTGAACTTCACGCTTGTCCAAATTAGCTTGGCCGTTCAGGTTGAAAACCTTAAGCGTTGGCCAAGACGGTCGCTGCTATTCCGCATAGCCTCTCCAACAGCGACCGGACCTGGAGCACAAGACAAAAGTTATCAGAGCACCGGGACCAGTCATCGGAGCACCGGGACCAGTCCCGAAGGGACGGAACAATCAAGAGCCCGGCACGGAAGTGCCGGGTAAGCTTAACAAAAGGATCGAGTCCCAGTAGGGACGGCAGAGGACGACATAGGACGACATTCGCCCAATCAGACTTTTCGCTGGCTCGACGCTGATCCCCAACCTGACTATTTGGTGAAGATGTCGTGGTCCTGGTCGTAGTGCTTTTCGGTTTTGCCGGCCTTCTCAGCCGCTTGCTCAGCGGTGCGATCGATTTTTTTGTCTTGCCCCGTCTTCGCCGTATGAAATTCCTCCAGGCTCGGTGGCTTTTCGGTACGAGGTTGATTCGCCATAGTTTGGTCTCCCTTATATCAATGGATGCCCGGGTCGGTCGCACAGTTATCCGCTATGCTGTCTGGGCTGAGCGAAAGAGGAACCTATGAGAGTCGCGGTCACGTTATTCGGAGCATTGTTCTTTTGCATTTCTGGCGCCGCGGTCCAGGGCCAAAGAGACCAATTTGTTCATGGAGTCTGGGTGTGGAGAACACCCATTCTCCTCGATCTGCCCGCCCGTGGCGAGGCCTTGCGTGACTTCTGCCGCTCCAACCAAATCAATGAGGTGTACCTGTCGTTCACTTCGCAAAATACCGCCGAGCCGGAACAACAGGAGATCGCCAGGCTCATTGAACTTCTGCATAAATCGCACATCCGGGTCGAGGCACTCCTCTCCAGCGCAGATGCGGACGAGCCGGGCAAACACCGTGACCAGCTGATGGGCCACGTTCAAGAAGTGGTGACCTTTAATCGTGCACATGCTCATCAGCGGTTTGACGGCATTCATCTCGACATAGAGCCGCAGCAGCGGCAGGAGAATCAAGGGGGAGGAAAGCTGGAATTCTTTGCGAATTTGCTCGACACCTATGGCGCCGTGCTTGCCGTGGCGCAGCAAAATCAGATGACGGTGAATGCCGACATCCCAAACAGTTTTCTCAAGGCTGATACCAGTCAGCGTCAGGGTCTGATGTCCTCATTGCCTCGATTCACACTGATGCTCTATGAGCTGAGCAGTCCAGGTGATGGGCAGAGCACCGCGGCTCAGGAAGACAAACTTCGCCAAGCCGGGACAAAGTCTATGGATGCGGCTTATCAGGGGCTCAGCGGAAACAATCTTGCGAAACTGGCCATAGGACTGCGCACCGCGGATTATCAGCAACAGCTTCCCGGGATGCTCAAGGTGGTACAGGATACCCTAGCGGCGAATCCGCACTTCCTGGGCTGGGCCTTGCATTCCTATAGCGACGAAACTGATGCGGCAAAGTAGGATACGCAGAATTGCTTGAAATACGCGTGACGTATAGCGTGAACTGGACAAATGGTCCATCGAATGTGGAGATAGTGGATTCCCACTGACGGGAGAAAGATGAAGGCGATACATCCTGGAGAGCATCTGGCCGAGGAATTGAAAGAGATGGGCATGAGCGCCGCCGAACTCTCGCGTCAGCTCAAAGTCCCGACAAATCGGGTGACGCAGATTTTGAACGGCCGCCGGTCAATCACGGGCGACACAGCTTTGCGCCTTGCCCACTTTTTCGGCACAAGCGCGGAGTTCTGGCTCAATCTGCAAGTCTCTATGAGATCAGGCTTGCACAGCAGAAGTCGGGCGCAGCAATTAAGTCTCTGCCAACGATGAAGGATCTTCCAACGGACGCCATCCGGCCGGCTGCCTCTTGACCTTCCAAGACCAACTCACTGCCCACGTTGGGCGTTGTACAGGGTAACTTTTCCGTCGACGACCCCGGCAACGTATCGTCCATCCACGAGAAATTGCATGACCTTCTTGCCCTCTCGAGCCAATTTTGCCCAACGCGAGTTTGTGCTCGGGTTTTGTTCTACGCCTCGGAAGGTTGTCCCTCCGAACTTGAAATCCACTTCGCGCAATTTAGATCGGCTGGTGCGACGGATAGGATAACGTGCTTCCCCCAGAGTGATCGTCTTTGCGTTTGCGGCGAAAGCCTGTTGCCACACGGACACGAGAGTTTCTTCCAGATTCATGGCTAAGCCTCACCGGTAAGCTCGTTCAGTCTTTTCAGGAGAAAGCGCCGCGCCATCTCCGGCCCGGCCAGAGTGAGCGCTCTTTCATAGGATGCGCGAGCTTCCGCCGTTTTCCCCAGCCGCCGGCACAGATCTGCTCGAGCCGAGTGGGCGAGGTGGTAGTCGGCAAGGTCGCCACGCGCCAGGATGTTATCGACCAGCGTGAGGCCGGCCAAAGGGCCATCCCGCATGGCAACCGCCACCGCGCGATTGAGTTCCACCACCGGAGAAGGGCTCGCCCTCACCAGCAAGTCATAAAGTTCAACGATCCGCGCCCAGTTTGTCGCAGCCGCTGAGGACGCACCCGCATGCACGGCTGCGATTGCTGCCTGCACGGTGTAAGGACCGACCGGGCGCGACGAGAGCGCGAGCTCCACCAGCGCAATACCCTCACGGATGAGATCGCGATTCCAGAGCGAACGGTCCTGGTCGTCCAGAAGCACCAGCTCGCCCGTGGGTGAAGTGCGCGTCCCCCGCCGCGACTCGTGCAGCAACATCAGAGCCAGCAATCCCTGTGCTTCTGGCTCCGGCAATAACTCGACCAACAACCGCCCCAGGCGGATAGCTTCCCCGGAGAGATCGGCGCGAGTCAGCGACTCGCCCGACGAGGCGGAGTAACCCTCGGTGAATACCAGGTAGACCACCTGGAGTACGGCCTCCAACCGTTGCGCCAGATCGGCCCGTGACGGCACTTCATAGGGAATGCGCGCATCGCGTATCTTCGTTTTGGCGCGCACAATGCGCTTGGCGATGGTGGGCGCGGTGGTGAGAAACGCACGCGCGATTTCTTCCGTCCTCAGGCCGCAAACTTCTCGAAGCGTTAACGCGGTCTGGGCATCCGGCGGCAATGCCGGATGACAACAGGTAAAGATCAGCCGCAGCCGATCATCTTCGACGCTTTGCTCGTCCCATTCTTCCGGCTCGAATGTAGGTCCGGTTGGCTGCTGGGGAAGGTCTTCGAGCGATGTATCAAACCGTGCGCGTCTCCGCATGGCGTCAATGGCTTTAAATCGTCCGGCCGAGACCAGCCAGGCGCGAGGATTGGCCGGGACGCCCTTCTGCGGCCACTGTTCTACCGCTGTCGTGAATGCATCATGCAGGGCTTCTTCGGCCCGGTCAAAGTCACCCAGCAGATGGATGAGCGTGGCCAGAACGCGGCGCGATTCAGAACAATAGATGTCGTCTACGATCCGGGTTATTTCGGCTTTCCCATTGGGCAACCCCATCGCGAACTCCCCGATCGCACTCCATCCTATCCGGACTTGGTTTGGAGTGGAGTGAACTGCAGATTCCTCCACGGCACGCCGGGGCAGGCGGGATGACAAAGGGAGAGGTGGCTGTATACCTCTAGATTTTCGGGTGCCCGAAATCTACAGTTCTACAACTACACTCCCGAACGGAAGGATCTGCAGTTTCACCCCAACACTAACCAATCCAGTCGATCAATCTCATCGGCCACGCGTTGATGGCTTTTCCCACACGACAGCGACTCGCGCCATCAAGGCTTTGACAGCGCTGGGCGGCGTCGCAACCGCGATGGCCACGGCTATTACTGAAATGCAATCAGGGCACATCGGTCTCCTCCTATTTTATTTGCTGGTACTGGCGACTAATTCCATGATGGGGCGGACTTCTACGGCGCCGTGCTGGATGACCGGAATCTTCGAGGCTATCTGGATCGCCTCATTCAGGTCCTTCGCCTCAATCAGGACGAAGCCGCCGATCTGTTCGTTGGTTTCAGCAAAGGGCCCGTCGGTGACCGACACTTTGCCGTTGCGGACTCGTATAGTCGTCGCGGTGTTGACCGGTTGCAGCGCCTGGGCCGCGATAAAGTGACCGCGGTCCTTGAGAGTTTGGTCGTAGGCCAGACTTTCGTCCGTTAATGCTTGCGAAGCGGCCTCCGTCATAGCCGCCAGCTTTTTCTCGTCAACAATCACCATGCACAGGTATTTCATTTTGTTCCTCCTCGACCGCATGACTGCTCAGTTCACCAGATAGTCGATCAGGAGCGCACAAAATGGACAACCCGTTCGATTTTTTTAAAACAGCTATTCTGCCCGCATCACGGCAGTAGGATCAGCCCGAACCGCGCGAAGGGCAGGAAACACAGTCCCAAGCAGGGTGGTGACGAGGCATAGCACGGCGGCGGTCGAGAAAGTCAGCGCGTCGGCTGGCCGCACCCCAGCCAGTAAACTTTGCATAAGCCGGGCAGCAACATACGCCAGCGCCAGCCCAGGGAGCAACCCAGCCAGTGCGAGGCGGGCGCCCTGGAGCAGCACCATTTTGAAGATATCGCCGTGCCCCGCGCCCAGAGCCAGGCGGATGCCAAACTCCTGCTGACGCATGGAAACTGTGAACGCGAGCAGGCCGTAGATGCCTAAGCCGGCCAGCACGATGGCCACCCCGGTAAACACAACCAGCACGCGCATTTGAATGGTTCGCGATTCGGTCTCGCCCGCGAGCACCTCGTCCATGGTTCTTATGTTGGAAATAGGCTGCTGCGGATCCGCCGAGCGAATGATCTGCCGGATCGCCGGCA
>Ga0070730_10004768_pt1 | contig 11804 bp, 10 predicted proteins | sample Coa_R1_3_FD_66447 | JGI IMG/M metagenome (GOLD analysis project Ga0070730, IMG submission 66447) | Surface soil microbial communities from Centralia Pennsylvania, which are recovering from an underground coalmine fire - Coalmine... | ecosystem: Environmental > Terrestrial > Soil > Unclassified ... | reverse complement strand
GAGTACCTTGAACGCACCCTGCGATCGGTGCTCGACCAGGAGTACCCGGATCTCGAGTACATCGTCATGGATGGTGGGTCGACGGACGGGTCCGTGGACATCCTCCGGCGCTACGACGACCGCCTCGCCTACTGGGTCAGCGAGCCCGACGAAGGTCAGTCCTGGGCGATCAACCGGGCGATCGAGCGCTCCACCGGCGAAGTGATTGCGTACATCAACAGCGATGACTACTACCTCCCCGGGGCGTTCGCGGCCGCGCTTCCGTACTTCGAGGATGCCTCCGTTCGGTGGGTGGCGGGCGCGTCGGATTCGATCGAACCGGACGGGACGCTTCACGTTCGCTGGATTCCCAAGCCGCCCACCGGGTCGAGAGTCAGCTGGGTGCGCGGGCCCTGGTATGTGCCGCAGGCCTCCTCCTTCTGGCGGCGGGACGTCTTCGACGAGTACGGGCTGCTGCGAGAGGACCTGAACTTCGTCTTCGACACCGAGTTCGGCGTGCGACTCGCGCTCGGCGGCCTCCACCCGGTCACCTTCCCCCAGGTGCTCGCAGTCCGCTATCTGCACGACGCGGCGAAATCGGCCGATCGCTCGCAGTTCACCCGCGAGTACAAGGGAGTCGCGCGCGTGTTCCGCAGGCAGCTCACGCGTAGGGAACGCGCGCTGGATCTCACGCTCAGGATCTTCCACTATCCGCTGCTCGCGCAGTATCTGATCCGAAAGCGGCTCGGCCTGCTGCACCTGCGGGAACGCTGGTTCGGCGGACGGTTCGCGCGGAGCTGAGCGCCTCCGATGTGCGAGGGGGAGCGGGAGACGAGGCTATCCTTGCCCGCGTGCAGGCCGCGGATTCCCACGCCGTAACGCCGCGCGCGGTCGCCGCCCACCCGAACGGTGTCCAGCGGATCCAGCCGTCCAGCTGGCTCGTTCCGATCGATATCGGCGAGCTCTGGCGGTACCGCGAACTCGTGAGATTTCTGGTCCTCCGGGACGTCAAGTCGCGCTATCGACAGACGTACCTCGGGCCGAGTTGGGCGATCCTGCGCCCGCTCTTACAGATCGTCGTTTTCTCCGCGATCTTCGGCGGGCTCGCCCACATCAAGACCGGCACGAGTGTCCCGTACGCGCTCTGGGTCGCCCCCGCCGTGATCGTGTTCGCCTACCTCTCCACGGCGCTGGCGAACACCAGCACCAGCCTCGTGACCAACAGCCATCTGATCACGAAGGTCTACTTCCCGCGCCTCTACATCCCAATTTCAACCGCGGTGACGCCGGTCGTCGACTTCTTGCTGGGTTTGCTCGTCCTCACCGGTGTCTTTGCGTACTACGACCGAGCGCCGAGCTGGCGCATCGTCTTCCTTCCCGCGTTCCTCGCCCTACTTGTGCTCGTGACGATGGGCATCGGCTTGTGGCTCGCCGCCTTCACGGCCCGCTATCGCGACATCGTGTTCGGCGCCCCATTCCTCGTTCAGATCTGGCAGTACGCCACTCCTGTCATCTATCCGGTCACCTTCATCCCGCCCACCTATCGCTGGATCCTCGATTTCAACCCGCTCACCGCCGTGGTGGAGGGATTCCGATGGTCTCTTTTCGGATTGCCCTTTCCTAGCACCACAACGTTGGCGGCGAGCGTTTGCATTGGACTCGGGGCCACGACTTCGGGCCTCTTCGCTTTCCGGCGCAGCGAGAGGCTCATGGTGGACATGCTCTGATGACGGGTCTCGCAATCAGCGCACACGGATTGGGGAAGCGGTACCGGCTTGGCCGGCTCGAGTCGGGGCTGCACCGTGCTCGGCGGCGGTTTGCACGCGAGGGTGGGCCGGGCCACATGTGGGCGCTTCGCGATCTCACGTTCGACGTGCCGACGGGCGCCTCCCTTGCGGTCGTGGGGAGCAACGGCGCGGGCAAGTCGACGCTCTTGAAGATCCTCGCCCGCATCACAGAGCCGACGACGGGTTACGTCGACGTCGCCGGCCGCGTGGCTGCGCTCGTCGAAGTCGGCACAGGGTTCAACCCGGAGCTGACGGGGCGGGAGAACGTCTACCTCAACGGAACGCTCCTCGGCATGACACGCAGGGAGATCGACCAGCGCCTCGACGAGATCGTTGCCTTCGCCGGGATCGACGAGCATCTCGACAAGCCGGTCAAGTGGTACTCGAGCGGTATGTACGTGCGCCTGGGGTTTGCCGTGGCAGCACACCTCGAGCCGGACATCCTGATCGTCGACGAGGTTCTCTCGGTCGGTGATCTCGCGTTCCAGCAAAAGTGCCTCGGGCGAATGGGCGAGGTGTCCGGGGGTGGCCGGACGGTGCTCTTCGTCAGTCACAACCTCGCGGCCGTATCCGCCCTCTGCCCGACCGCGATGTACCTACGAGAGGGAGAAATCTGCGCGCAGGGCCCGACGCGAGAGATCATCGATCGCTACATCGACGACGTGAAGGCGACGGCCCATGTGGACGTGCGCGAGCGCGAGGACCGCACTGGAGACGGGCGAATCCGTTTCACCAAGATTCGGGTTGGCGACGGCGCGTCGGTCAAGACCGGCGATGACTGCGAGGTTTCGCTGCTGTACGAGGGGTCGCCCGGCCCGGCTAGGGTCCGCGTCAGCTTCGCCGTGTACGGGGCCCTCGTGGAGCCAGTCTTCCAGTGCCTGAACGAGACCTCCGGAGACGCGATCACCGAGGTCGCGACCGACGGCGCGTTCGTGTGCGCGATCCCCAGGCTCCCGCTTGCGCCGGGTCACTACACGATCAGCGTCTACTGCGAGATCGACGGAAAGGTCGCGGACTGGGTCGAGCACGCCGCGGTGCTGGAAGTGGTCGAAGGCGATTTCTACGGCACGGGACGGCTGCCGAGCGACGCCCACGGAAGCTTCTACGTCGACCAGCGCTGGACGAGTCAGCCCGCGGCCGTCGCGCCGATCCGCCTCGGCCGGAGCGGCTTGTGACGTCGGTGGCCGGGCCGGAGTCGCGGCTTCGGCGCACAGTCCAGTCGATCCCACTCGTCGGCCCAGGACTACGCGCAATCGCAATCTCATGTCACCGCGGAAGGGCGGAGATCGACGGCTCCTACCAGGATATGAAGGAGCGCAGCCTCCCGGCCGCTCGCGACTCCGCATGTACCTGTTCGCCAACGCCGACCACTTCTACGAGGCACGGCAGGTGATCGACGAAGTCGTGGACTTCCTCCCGCCGGACGCACGCGTCCTCGAATTCGGCGGCGGGACCGGCAACCTTTCCCGGGGGCTCGCGGCCCGCGGATTCCGTGTCCACTACCACGAGCTTTCAGCGCGGCTCCCTGCCCGGCACTATGACGCGATCTGCGCATTCGACGTCTTCGAACCCCTGCCGGACCTCCCAAAGGTCGTCGAGGAACTCGCCTCTGCGCTCGCCGACGTCGGCATCCTCATCGACACGCCGAGCTTCTCCGTCGGCCTGGCCAATCCCATGCATCACGAGGATCCCGGGCTGGCCTCCCTCGGTGACCAAGGGTTGGCTCTCGACCGGACGCTCCCGGCCTTCCGCGTCTGGAAGAAGCGGGCGCAGTGATGCTTCAGCGGCTTGCCGAGCGGATGCGAACTCGGCGCGGAGACAATAGCTCGCTGCGAACGGGCCAGCTAGACAACCTCGGTCTCGAGGAGCTCGTCACGCGCATCCTCACGCGTGAGGGCTGCGAGGGAGAGCGCGAAAGGGTCGTCGTCGAAGTCGGCACCGGCGGCGGCCGCGGCAGCACGGTCGCGATCCATCGAGCCCTCAGCGCACACGGCTGCCCCTTTCAGCTCATCGGCTACGAAGGAGACGCCGGGTTGGCAGCGCTCGCCTCAAATCACTGGAGCGACGCGCACAACGTGCGCGTGATCAACGAGTACGTCATGCGACGCGAGGACCTCGACCTCACGGTGAAGCCCCGGGTGGCGCCGGAAGATCGCGACTCCTACCTCCCCGAGTTCGACGCAGTGGCGACGAAAGGAAACTTCCTGACGACCTACCCATCCGGGCCGATCGATCTGCTCTTCATCGACAGCGTCCGCTACACGCATCTCGCGATCCTGAGAGCCGCGGCGCCGTGGCTCGGGCTCAAAGCGTTCGTCGTGATGGAAGACGACATTCCGAACTACGGCGAGCTGGCGATCATCGAAACAGAGTTCGAGCTCCGGGACGTCGGCAGACACGAGATCAGCGGGCACCAGTGGCCGCTCGTCGAATTTCGCCTTGGAGCTCGCCGGTGAGGGCGTTGAGGGTCGCAGGGCTTAGTCGCAGCCCATGGCGCTCCGGAAGGATGCGATCACGTGCTCGAGCTCGGAGTCGATGAGCGACGCGCTGCTCGGCAGTGAGATTCCTCCGCTGCCGACCGTTTCCGCAACGGGCAGCGGCCCTGGCTGGGCCAGATGCGGGAGCAGGTGCAACGGCACGAACGTGGGACGACTGTCGACCCCGCGAGCACGCAGCCGCGCGGCCAACTCGTCGCGATCGACGTCGCAGCGACTGTCGATCTGCAGTGTGGTCATCCACCACGAGCTGGTCGCCCATTCAGCCTCTTCCTGAATGGTCAGGCCCGGAACGCCTTGCAGACCGGCCCGATAGATCGCTGCAATCTCACGCTTCCGGGCCAGGACCTCGTCCAGTCGCTCGAGCTGGGCCACGCCGAGCGCGGCCTGCATGTTGGTGATCCGGTAGTTGAAGCCGATCTCTCCGTGCCAGTAGCGCCGCTCCGGATCCATGGCGTGATCTCGGAGCAAGCGGGCCCGGTCGGCAAGCGCGGGATCGTCCGTCAGAACAGCCCCTCCCTCGCCGGTGGTGATGAGCTTGTTCCCGTAGAAGCTCAAGACGCCGAGCTTGGCGAGGCTTCCCGCTGGCCGTCCTCGATAGACCGCGCCGAGCGACTCCGCCGCGTCCTCCACCAGAACGAGGTCGTGCTCTGCCGCGAGCTCGGCGAGCGCGTCCATGTCCGCCGGATGGCCGTAGAGATCGACTGCTACGAGCCCGCGGGTGCGCGGGGTGATCCGTTTCGCGACGTCCTCCGGATCGACACACCAGTGAGCCGGATCGGAGTCCGCGAAGACCGGGGTCGCTCCGAGATAGCGCACGGCCGCCGCGGTGGCGACGAAGGTGAGCGAAGGCACGATCACCTCGGCTTCGGGAGCGATCCCGGCCACGGCGAGCGCGAGATGGAGAGCGGTCGTGCCGTTCGAGGTCGCCACGGCATGAGCCACTCCGCAGCGAGACGCGAGCCCCTCCTCGAACGCGGTCACGTACTCCCCGATCGACGAGACCCAGCCGGAGCGCACGGCATCGGCCACGAGCTCGACCTCCCGTTCGCCGAGCGACGGCTCCGCGACCGGGATGAAGGGCCGCCGGTCGGGATCGGGCTCCACGCGCCTGACCGCGCTCACGAGCGCTCCGCCACGAGAGCGGGTTCCCGGCTTCCGATTCGTTCGAACAGCTGGAGATACATGAGAGCGGCGTTGTCCCACGAGTACCGCCGGATGCCCACTCTATTCGCCGCGACCTGCGACTCGCTCTCCACCTCGTCGACCCACGCCTCGGCCAGGACGTCAGCCAGCTCGGCCGCGTCTTGCGGCGTGAACAGCCGCATCTCGAGGTGCTCTGCCATCTCCTCGTGGGGCGGAATGCGTCCCGCGATGATGGGCGTGCCCGCGGCGGCGGCCTCGAGAATCGGGATGCTGCTGGACTCGTAGAGTGACGCTGTCACGAGGAAGCGGGCGCGTTGATGAAGGGCGATCACGTCTTCCAGCGGGACGAGGCCGAGATAGTGCGTCTGATCCTCGAGGCCGTTCCTGGCGATGAACTCGAAGATGCTGTCGGAGGCACCGTACTTCGCACCCGTGAGGACCCAGGGAATCACGAGTCCGCGATCCCTGAGCAGCTTGAGAGCTTCGAGAATCGTGAGGTGGTTCTTGTGCGGCCACAGCTGAGCCGGCGTGAAGAGAAAGGAGGCGGGGAGCTCGTACCGCCCGACCACGTCGTTCTCCGGGAGTGCCCGCGAGAACAGGTCGACGTCGACGCCTTCCGGGATGACTTCGACATTGCTCTCGTTCAGCTTCGGGAAGTGGTCGCAGAAGTCGCCGGCCATGTAGCGGCTACTCGCCTGGATCACCGTCGCGTGCTCCACGCACTTCCCAAATGCGGCCTCCCTCTCGACGAGCTCCTCGGGCGTGAAGAACTCGGGGAAATGCACCTGCTGGATGTCGTGGATCGAGTAGATGGTGGACACGTCCGTGAAGGGGAAAAGGCGCGGCGGCGGCACATACGGCACGTAGATGACATCGGCCTCGCGCTCCAGGACGTCGACCGGGCCGGAGTTAAGCACGCTCGGTGCGTCCACAGGAAGACGGCGCTTCAGGCGCAGGGGAAGGCGCTTGTGGACGGCCCGTAGCCAGCCGTGATCCGACTCGTCGACCTCGATCACCTCGAAGTGCGGGAAGGCCGCGAACCTCTCGAACATCTCTCTGTTCCAGGGAGTCACGAAGACCTTGAACTCGTGCGGCGCTCCGACCCGACCGAAGGCGTCGAGCAGACCCAGCGTGAAGGAGTTCGTGCCGCCCTTGTAGGTCGGAAAGATTCGCAGGCAGTTGATGCCGACTCTCACTGCGCGAGCCCTGCGAGCCGCTTCAGGATCCGCTTGCCGCGCCGAAGACGAGACGGGCGAAACGCCGCCGAGACCCGGCTCGGCCGAAACTTGCGGTCGAACGCGCGCAAGACCGAGGCGTCGACCGACAGATCCGGACGGAGCGAGAACGGCCGGTCGCCCGGATCCAGCTCGACGTGGTAGTCGTCGGAGTTACCGCAGTGGACGCCGCTCCCGTCGAAGCCGATGTTCTGGACCTTCGAGACGACGGGGTGAACACAAAAGGCATCGTGCTTGTAGTGCGCGTAGTCGAATCGGATCGACCAGGAGTCGAGCTCCCCGGACATCTGGAGCTGCAGCATCGGTGCCAGGTCGTCTCCGCCGCGGCAGAAAAGCTCCTGCGCGCGAGCGTCCGTCACGAACTCGGCGTAGTCGCTCACGGCCCAGTCGACCCGACTCCAACGGTCCCGCCAGGTGCCCCAACCCCACGACGAGCTGCGATACGAGAGATACGCGTCCTCCCGGTACGCCGGCGGGATTCGGAGCGGGTAGTTGTAGCCGGTGACCGAGAAGACGTCCGGTCGGTGCTCGTAGGTGACCAACGCCGAATTGACGAAGGCGAGAAAGTTCTTCGAGGTAAGCAGGTCGTCCTCCATCACGATGATCGAGGGAAAGCGCTCGAGCATCTCGGTGACGCCCGCGATCACCGAGTTCGCCAGGCCCATGTTGCGCTCGCGCTCGACGACGGTCACCGACGCGAATCCGCTCACCGCCCTCAGGCGATTGCGAACCGCCTGCACCGAGTCGGCGGTATCCGCGTCCTTGGGGCCGTCGGAGTAGACGATGAGCTCGGACTCGCAGGCCCCGTCGTTGGCCGCCAGCGCCTCGAGTGTTCGCCGAAGGTGGTAGGGGCGATCGTAGGCAAAGAGAACGACGGGCGCGGGCACCGCGCCAAGATAGCCCAGCGCTGAACCCGCGCCGTCGCGCTCTCGAACCGACGCTAGTAGGCGCCCCGCCGGCCGAAGACGGCGGGAAGCGTCATGAGGATGATACGGAGGTCGCGGCCAAGCGAGAGGTTCTCGACGTATTCCCGCTCGACGGCGAGCACCTCGTCGAAGGTGAGCTCACTGCGCCCGTAGACCTGCCACGGGCCGGTGATCCCGGGCTTCACGCGCAGGCGCACCTCATGCTCCGGCTCGTAGCGCTCGACGAGGTCGAGGAGCTCCGGGCGCGGGCCGACGAGCGACATCTCACCGCGCAGGACGTTCAGAAGCTGCGGCAGCTCGTCGAGGCTCGCCCGCCGCAGGAAGCGGCCCACCCGCGTCACGCGCGGGTCGGACTTGAGCTTGAACATCGGGTCGCTGAGCTCGTCGATCGAGACGAGGCCGGGCAGCATCTCCTCCGCGCCGCGCACCATCGTCCGGAGCTTGAAGATGCGGAACGCACGGCCGTTCTCACCCGCGCGCAGCTGGCGGAAGAACACCGGCCGCCCGTCGTCCACGACGATCGCGAGCGCGATCAGCAGGAGGACCGGCGCGGTCAGCACGAGGCCGACCGCCGAGACGACGACGTCGGAGATGCGCTTCAGAGCGAGCGTCGACGGCGAGACGTACCACGTGTTGTAGTCCAGCAGCGGGAGGTCGGCGACGTGCCCGAGGTGCGTGGCCGTCCCGAAGATCCCACGCGTCGGCGGGACGACCGTGAGCTTGATCCCGCGCAGACGGCAGACCGGGAGGAGCGTCTCGAGCATGCCTTCGTTCAGCTCGGTGCAGGCGACGACCACGCGATCGACATCCTCGATCTCGTCGAGCCGGTCGTGCAGGCCGATACAGCTCTGAATCCGCCCGGCGATCTCCGCGTGGATGTCGGGGAAGAGCTCGAGCTTGCGCATCACGGCATCTGCAAGAGTGCCCTCGCCGACGATCAGGATCTGCTCGTGGGGCGTGAGCCGGCGCCACGCGATGCGAGCCATGCCACGAAATGCGAAGCCGAGCACGAGCACCGAGCCCCAGGTGAGCAGCCGGTCGTCCGAGCTGAGGTCGAGGCTGGGGAACGGCGCGAGCAGGAAGGTCAGGACTGCCGTTCCGCCGAGCGCCCAGACGAAGATCCATGGAAGCTCTTCGACGGTGAGATGGCGCAGCGTCCGATGATCGCGGTCGTACAGCCCGACGAGCTTTCCGATCACGATCCACACGGGGGCCGACAGCACCAGCAGGAAGGCGCCGCCGGCACCCGTTCCCCAGGAGCCGACGATGACGGCGGCGGCCGCGATCGTCAGCGTGTCGGCCGCAGCAAGCAGCCGATGGAGGAGCGCATCGCTGCTGTAGCGCGTGAAAAGACCGCGTGCGCCGGCGCGGCCGTGCGAGGGCACGGTGGTCGTACGGGCAACGGTCTGGATTTCGTTCAACCGCCTAGCCCTCCCGTTCGCTGCGGCTCGAAGCGGGCCATGGGTGCGGGATACCGTAGCGGCGGCTTCGGGCGGTCGCCACTCATGAGCCGTTTTGGAAGATCGATGCGTAGGGGTCGAGCCGCCTCACTTCTGCGAGGTCTCGATGGACGGCCGCGAGATCGCCACGGAAGGAATCGATCTGCGCCGCTTCCTCCCAGAGCGTGTAGTTGCGCGGCGCGCGTCCGATCGCCGACCGGATCGCCGACGACGCTGCCCCGTACTGTCCGAGCTTCCTCTCCACGTACGCGACCTGCAACCACGTGGAAGCGTCCCACGGCTCAACGGCCTTCGCGGCGAGCGCCTCGGACTTCGCCAGGGCTCCGTTGCCGGCGTCGAGAGCGGCGTTGCTGTTCCGGAGATGGATGCCGGCTGCGAGGAGGACGACCTGGGGAACGATCGCGGCAACGGCGACGAGCGCCAGGAGCGGCCGCAGCGCACCGAAGCGCTCCCATTCGCCCGCGCGTGTCGACCGGCGTGCGCCGAGCGCGACCCCGAGAAGGCCGACGCCCACGATCCCGATCCCCGCCAGTTGCCAGACCCAGTCGTAGGAGGCCGACGCGAAGAACGCGATCGCCGCCGCCGCCGCCGCGGCCACGTCGCCGCTGCGGAGATCGAGCGCGGAGCGGATAGCGCCCACGACCCCGACCACGACCGCGCCGGCGATCAGGAGGAAACCGATGATCCCCAGCTCGGCGAGCGACTCGAGGTAGAGCGAGTGCGCGTACTGGCTGAAGAATCCGTTCAGGGTGTTGTGTTGCAGCCACCACGCCTGCCAGGAGCCCGCCCCGCCGCCGTTCAGCGGGTGAGCCTGGAACTCGGAGCTGGCAGCTCCCCAGAACTGCCAGCGCCCACTGCCGGAGCTGCTGAGCAGGTGCGAGGTGATGTAGCTGGAGTTCGAGCTGCCGGTGGCGAAGCTCTTGCTCGTAAGGGCCTGGATCTTCGCGATCGGATGCGAGAGCGCGATCGCGAGCACCGCCGCGAGGACGATGAGGCCGGCGATGGCACGTCCCGCGTACGGGTGAGGCGCGGGCAGGCGTCGACCGGCTTCCGAGAGCCCGAGCCAGACGAGCGCCGTCACGACACAGGCGATCCCGATCAGGAGCGCCGCCCGATGGCCCTGCTGAACGGCGACGGGATCGGTCATCGCGCCGGCGAGAAGCTGAGTCCGGTGGACGAGGGCGGCGACGGAGACGGCTCCGGCGGCACCAGCGACCGCCGCCGCAGCGAGCGCGGGCCAGCGGTTCGGCGCGAGCAAGAGGTAGACGACGACGGCGGCGACGGCGGCCCCGAACGCGCCGCGCGAGGACGTCAGGTACATGACGGCGCCGAGGATCGGAAGTGGCAGCGCGGCGATTGCGATCGCCGGCCTCGAACGCCGTGAGGCCATGATCGAGAGCAGCAGCGGGTAGGCGAGCGCCATCTCGATCCCCAGGCCGTTCCAGTACCCCAGCGGAAAGCTGAGGCGGCTGTTGATCGCGGGGAGGATCGTCGAGATCTCGACGCCGAACGAGCTCGGGAAGAACCGGCTGATCAGGGCAATGCAGCCGATGGCCGAGATGGCAAGCGCGACACCGCCGACGATCACCGAGGCGGGCACGAGCCGTGCCATGACGATCGCGAGCGCGAGCACGGCCACGTAGAAGGAGACGAGGCCGAACTGCGCGAATGCCCGCCCGCCGTCGGACGCCCAGCTCATCGAGACCAGCGTCCAGACCCCGAACGCCGCGAGGAGGCCGAGCGCAGTGAGCGCGAGCCGGTCGACTCTCGTGCGCGCGCCGGCAAGGCCGATCGCAGCGCCGACCCCGAGCAGCCACCAGGCCGAGATGCCTGCATACGCCTTCGTCGTGGTGTCGAAGCCGCCGTTCGCATAGGAGAGCGCGAAGACGCAGGTCGCGACCGCTAGCCCCAGAAAGGCGTTGCGCACGCGCACAATCCCATCCTGTTCGAGACTTGTAATCCCCCAGGCGGTCGGCTGCACGGGCCGTTACAGTAGCGGTATGGCTGCCGGATCGAAGCACGTGGTACGGGTCGCAGCAGCCGTCTTGCTCGTCGCACTCGCCGCCCCCACGGCAGCGTTCGCGAATGGGGGAGCGAAGTGCAAGGCGTCGGCCTGCCAGGTGTACTACGACTCTGGCGCCCCTAGCGCCGGAGAGCAACAGCCGCCGGCGCAGACGACGACGGGCTCGAGCAAGAGCAGCGGCGCGCAGCAGTCGCACACGCCGAAGAGACTGTCGCGGGTGCTCCTGCACGCCGGCAAGGACAGGGCACCGTTGCAGAACCTCCTGAACGGTGATGCCGCCATCGGCAACTTGCGGAGTAGCGGGGGTGGAGGTTCGCCCAGCCTGCTGGGCGCCGCCTTCGATCTCGGCGCCGGCCCCACCGTGCTCCTCGCGATCCTGCTCGCGACGGCCCTCGGCCTTGCTGCGCGCGGCAGCCTCCGCGGCCGGCGGGGCAAGCGCTCTAGGTCCTAGCGGCCGCCTCCTCGAGAAGCACCTCGAAGCGAGCGGCGATCGCGCGGATGTCGAATCCCGACTCCGCGTAGGCGCGGGCCCGCTCTCCCAGCTCGCCCCTTCTGCCCGGGTCGTTGAGCAGCTCCTCCGCAGCGGCGAGTAGTGCCGGCATGTCTCCCGGCGGGACGACGACCCCGCCCCGACTCCGCTCCACCACGCGAGCCGCGAGGTTGTCGGTGGGCACGGAGACGAGCAACGGCCTGGCGGCGCAGAGGTACGTGAGGATCTTCGAGGGGACAGAGAATGCACCCGCCTCCGGCTCG
>Ga0070730_10004766_pt1 | contig 11807 bp, 10 predicted proteins | sample Coa_R1_3_FD_66447 | JGI IMG/M metagenome (GOLD analysis project Ga0070730, IMG submission 66447) | Surface soil microbial communities from Centralia Pennsylvania, which are recovering from an underground coalmine fire - Coalmine... | ecosystem: Environmental > Terrestrial > Soil > Unclassified ... | reverse complement strand
CCCTGCGAGCCAGACGATGTCGTCAAATGTCTCGACCGGCTGTATCGCCAGCGCCGGATCGACCTCGTGCATGCGCGCGTGCTGCGTATCTGGGGCGACCGCCAGAGCGCCCCCAATCCCGCCTTTTCTCGCGAACGCTGCGACTGGAAGTTGTGGCGCGAGGCCATGGATCGGATGGAATGGCCGCTCCGGATCAAGGGCATCGTCGGTTAACGAACAAGATTTCATCAAAAATTTAGGAAATTAGTCTTGACAACTAATCCCTACCTTCATTAGTTTATCCACTGTCAACGGGCGGACTCCGTCCGCTGACCTTTCTCCTCCTCGAAACTTGCAGGGCTGCCGCCTCCGCGGCGGCCCTTTCTTTTTGCCCGAAGGGAACCCCAGACATGGCCTTCGCCATCCGCAACCTTTCCGTGCTGGCCTACGCCAACGGCTTCACCCTCTGGCACTACAAGGCCGGGCGAGAGAAGCTGGACCACGTGGAAAAGCTCGACTTCTTTGCCGACGCCGCCGACATGCTGGCCGAAGGTGACATGGTGATGATCACGGGCGCCGATGGCGGACGCATCGTTTCGGTTGCCTCCGGCGCTGGCGGTGAGGTCGCGACCGCCCCGCTCGTCTGACGGTCACCTCTGCGTGCCCGGCTGCTTCAGCACCTCCCGCGCGTGCCGAAGGGTGCCGGCCGCGGTGAGCGCGTAGCGTCCCTCCGCATTCACCTCCGCGAGTCCCCTGTCGGCCAGCCGTGCGAGGCATGGGCCATCCTTCAATCCGGGTGGCCTGCCAGCGGCGCCGCTCAGCAGAAGGCGGTGCAAAGCCGATCGACAGCAGGTTTCAAGGTATGGCTCTTCCCACATCGACCGCATCGTTGGACTGTGCACATCGCTGCGCAAGGGCCCTGTTTTGATCAGGCAAATGGGGCCCGGCTGATCAGTCCCGCAATGCGGAGACTGTAGCACCTGCGACGCTTCCTGCCCGGCGGACTAGCAGGCATAAGCCGTCAGCAATGACCCCTGCCCTCGCCTCCCGTCTCCTGCCACTGCTTCGCAGCCTGGACGCCGAGCGCGCGCACGACCTCGCGTTACTCGGCTTGCGGCTCGGCCTGGCCGGCCGCGCAACCGGCATGGACGATCCCGCGTTGGGCGTCGACGTACTCGGTCGGCACTTCACCAACCCCATTGGTCTCGCCGCCGGCTTCGACAAGAATGCAACAGCCGTGTCCGGCCTGATGCGCCTGGGCTTCGGCTTCATCGAGACTGGCACCGTCACGCCGCGTCCGCAGGCTGGGAACCCGCGGCCGCGGCTGTTTCGCCTGGAGCGCGACGAAGCCGTCATCAACCGGATGGGTTTCAACAACGCCGGTCTCGAAGCGTATGTGGCGCATCTCGCACGACGGCCGCGCGGCCCGGTGGCGCTGGGCGCCAATGTCGGTATCAACAAGGACGGGGCGGATCCGGAGCGCGACTATCCGATGCTGATCGCCGCGGTCGCACCGCATGCCGATTACATCGTGATCAACGTATCGTCGCCGAACACGCCGGGCCTGCGCGATCTGCAAGGCGAGGCGCGGTTGCAGGCCATTCTGCGCGCCGTGCGTACAGCAGTTCCATCGCATCCGCCATTGCTGGTGAAGATCGCGCCCGATCTCAGCAGCGAGACGCTGGCGGCCATCGTGGAGACCTGCGTCGCCGAAACTGTGCACGGTCTGATCGTTTCCAACACCACGATCACACGGCCGCACGGCCTGCACTCTCCGGAGATACACGAAGCCGGCGGCCTGTCCGGTACACCGCTACTACATCTGTCCACCGCGGTGCTGGCGCGCGCCTATCTGCTGGCTCGCGGCCGGCTCGTGCTGATCGGTGTTGGCGGCGCATCCACCGGGGAGCACGTGCTGATGAAGATCCGCGCCGGCGCATCGCTCGTGCAGCTCTACACCGCCTTCGCCTATGCCGGACCGGCGCTGATTCCGCGACTGAAACGCCAGCTTATCGCATCGATGCGCACATTAGGCTTCGCCCATGTGCAGGACGCGGTGGGCAAGGACGCGGAACGTCTGGCAGAATAGCACAGATGGAACATCTGCCCGGCTTCGCTCCGCTTGCAGAACGCTATGACGGCTTCATCCTCGACCTGTGGGGCGTCATCCATGACGGCGTGAATGCCTTCCCGCATGCAGTGGATTGCCTGTCGCGCCTGCGCGCGGGCGGCAAGCGCACGCTGTTGCTGTCCAATGTGCCGCGACCGAACAACGCGGCGCAGGAACTGATGCGCCGCATGGGCATTCCGGACGAGCTTTACAGCGATATCCTGACCAGCGGCGAGGCGGTGCGGCGTTCATTGCAGAACCCCCCGGACCTCTGGTGGGCTGAGCTTGGCGCCTGCGTGTTCCATCTCGGACCGGAGCGCGATCGCGGCGTGATGGAAGGGCTCCCCCTCACCAAAGTGTCGGAACCGGCGGATGCGAATTTCGTTCTGAACACCGGCCCCGACGATCACCGCAATCCCACCGACATGGCCGAGTTCGAGGATGTGCTGCAGGACTGCGCGCGCCATCATCTGCCGATGATCTGCGCCAATCCGGATTTGCAGGTCATCCGCGGAGGCGTGCGCGTGCTGTGCGCCGGATCGCTCGCGCTGCGTTATCAGGAACTCGGCGGCGACGTGCGTTCGATCGGCAAGCCGGACCCGACGATCTATCAGCCGGTGCTGCAAAGCCTGGGCCTGCCGGTCGATCGAGTGCTTGCGGTAGGCGACGCGCTGCACACAGACATTGCCGGCGCAGCCGGTGTCGATATCGCTGCGTGCTGGGTATTGAGCGGCATCCACGGTGACACGCTATCGAACGGTACCAATGGCTACGACCTCACGCGCGCCGAACATATGGCACGCGAGGAAGGCGTGAAACCACTCGCAACGATTCCCCGTTTCGCCTGGTAGGTTCTGCAGGAGAATCATGTCATGCGCATGGCTAGAGCGGCATGACCGGAGGCGGAATCGCCGGAGGTCTGAATCACGCGATAGAACAAAAGGCCAGAAGGGGATCAGTGCGTCCTTCAGCGCTCATCCCGCTCTAGTGCGACAGCAGCACCGGCGCCGTCATTTCCGCAATCAGCGTCCGTGTGACACCACCGAACACCAGCTCGCGCGCCCGCGAATGTCCGTAAGCGCCAGCCACGATCAGATCGGCGCCCACATCGGCCGCATAGGACAACAGCGCCTCGCCGTCGGAAATGTCCTTCGCCACAGTGTGAGCCGCCTCGGCCTTCAGACCATGACGCGCGAGATGCAGGGCAATGTCGGCGGCAGGCACGTCGCCATGGCCGCCTACGCCGCGCTGGGGATTGATCGCCAGCACCGTCACTTGCTTCGCCCCGGTCAGCAGCGGCAACGCGTCATTGACCGCGCGCGCCGCCTCGCGGCTGGCATTCCACGCAATCAGCACACGCTCGCCGATTACCGGGAACTCGCCGGCAAACGGGATCGCCAGGACGGGGCGCCCGGACGTCATCACCGTGGTGACCGTCACGGCGTCAGCGTCCTGCGGCTCATACGGGTTCGGCTGCCCGACAACGCACACATCGGCGTAGCGCGCATGCAGCGCCACCATGGCCGGCGGATTGCCCTCGACGAGCCGCCATTCACCCTGAAGCTCATTGCGGTTCAGGCAGTCACGAAACGCCGCCTCGACCGGTCCGGCGGCCTGCTGTGCTTCCGCCCGGATCCGATCGACGATCTCCTCGGGATTGGCCGGCACGAACGGCATCGCCGCGCCGTAGAAGTAATTGACCGACGGAATGTCTATCACGTGCACGCCCGTCAGATGCGCACCGTGCCGCACGGCCAGACGCGCCGCCGCCTCGAGCCGGATGGCATTGCGCGCCGTCGTGTCCAGATGCACCAGGATATCCTTGAGAGCCATCAGCCGATCCTCCCTCTGACTGCCATAACGCCTGCACATACACGCGCTGGCGGCAACACGGCTTGATCTGGATCATACTACCGCAAACGAATTATTGCAGGGGCACTTTCCAGGTCACGCCGGGGGTCTGGATCGAGCGCTTGTCCTCAGTCGTCTGGAATTGCGATCCGGGGGCGTAGCCCGGACTGGTGGCATACTGCGAAGCACGAAAATCCCGGAATTTAACGTCAGGCAAAACCGAACCCGCGAGTGGCGCGACCAGATCGGGATCAGGGATAGGCGCCGACTGGGCAGTCGGCGCATGGGCTGGCGGGATCGGTGGCACCGGCAGCACTGGCGTTGGCGCGCCGCGCTTGACCGGGCCGGCAGCGGTCAACAGCAGGATCAGCAACAGCCAAACTGACCGTGTCATGTGTCAAAGGCCCCCGGGTTCCACCAACCGGATAGTGCCACGTGGATCACTGACCGGGTTTCCAGCTGGGACCCCGAGCGGCCCGCCGCCCGCGCTCTGCCATGCGTCCAGTGCCCACATAACGGACGGAAACGCGATTTCGCCAAATGGGATTGCCGCCCAGGAGAACAGTGCGACTTCCTGGCTCTCCGGACCGGGCGCAAATCGCGGTGGGCCGTCCCCGGAAAATCGCCCGCGGAAAATCACCTGTACCTGACCTATGCGGCTGACGCTGAACACGCCCAGGATCCCGTCGAGCGTAATTTCTGCCTGTGCCTCCTCCCACACTTCGCGCGCCGCGCCTTCCTCCAAGGTCTCGCCATGCTCCAGATAGCCGGCGGGCAAAGTCCAGAAGCCGCGCCGCGGCTCGATGGCACGGCGGCACATCAACACGGCATCGCCCGCCAATATGACCGAGCCGACAACGACCTTCGGATTCTCATAGGCAATATGCCCACATTCGGCGCAGATCAGGCGCTCGCGATTATCACCCTCGGGAACCCGGCGAATGAACTCCGGCATGCGCCGAGACTCGCGCGTTTGCCGTGCCGGATCAATCCCCGAAACGCGGGTCTAAACCGACAAGTCCAACAGCGATCCGCGCGGCAGTTTCTGCCCCGGAGGCAAACCGCCCGTGGGAACACCAGACTGCACGGGCGCCATCAGGGTGACGGGCGGCGGCGCCTGCTGGCCGGGCAACAGGGAGCGGACCCGCTGCACCGGGCTGACCTGCCCAGAACCCGCCTGTGACACGCCCGAGGAGAAGGCCGACATCGACGTAGGCGTCAACATGACGGCGATCATGGCACCTCAAGGCTAAGAACACGTGAATTCCCGCTACACCACCTCTATGTGCAGTTTCTCGCGCATGGCAACAGCCGCCCGCACCATCTCGGCTTCCAATTCGTCGCTGATCCCGCCGATCGCGCCCGGCTCGCCGCCGGTGGCCCGCAGCAGCGCACGAAGCCGCATCTCGAGCGCCGCCAAACCGTACTCCGCTGCCATGCCTGCCATCGCATGCGCCTGGGCAATGATGGACTGCGGATCGCCTTCTTCTACTGTTTCCTGAAGCGCAACAAGACGTTCCGACAATTCAACGAAACAATCCTCGACCAGGCTTGCCAATGTGTCGGCTGGCAGGGTTCCCTGCAGCTCCTCCAGACGTCTCGCCGAAAGAACGGGCGGAAGCACCGGTTCCGCCGCCTGCCCGGCGTAATCGGCCGGCGTATGATCCGAGCGATGGGGCCACACATACCGGCCAAGCACCAAGAGCAGTTCGTGCAGCGAGACGGGCTTCGCGAGCATGCCATTCATGCCGGCGGCCGCGCACAGCGCCTGGTCTTCCGCGGTGACGTTACCGGTAAGTGCGACGACTGGTACGCTGGCGGCAACGGGTCCCATGCGACGGATGTGCTGCGTCGTTTCCAGCCCAGTCATCCCGGGCATGAAAATATCCATGAAGATCATGTCGTAGGGATTGCTGGTCAGCGCAGAGATGGCCTCGGGGCCGCCGCTGGCGATGTCGACCAGATGCCCCTCGCGCCGAAGCTGCGTCGCCGTGACCAGTTGGTTCGCTGCGATATCCTCGACAAGCAGCACTCGCGTGCGGGGCAGCCGGCGTCGCGGTTCTCTCTCAGCGAGCGGCCGGGTTGGCCTGGGATTAACTGGCATCGGCTTCAGCGGCACGCTGATCCAGAACTCGTTTCCGGCCTCGCGTTCACCCGCCATCCATACCAGGAAGCCAGTCTCCCCGCCCATCAAACCGGCGATATGCCGGCAGATCGCCAGGCCTAGTCCCGTACCGAACGGCATCACGACGCTCGACTCGCCCAGGCGGGAAAATGGCTCGAACAATCGCGCACGCCCTTCGGGCGAGATGATCGGGCCGCCATCGCGCACCGCCAACCGCAACCACGCGGCACCGGCGGCGTGCTCCAGCCCGGCGATGACCCGCACCTCGCCCGGAGCGGCGAACTTCACGGCGTTGGAGAGCAGATTGATCAGCACCTGACGCAACCGGTGCGGATCCTCGTAGATTTCGTCCGGAACGTCTGCCGGGACGCTCTCCCGGAGCACGAGCCGCCGTTCCGCCGCCTGAGTCGCGAACATTTCCAGGACGCACGCGATCACCGAGCGCAACGCGAACACGCTGGGCCGCAGTGTCAGCTGCCCGGCCTCCATGCGCGACATCTCAAGGACATCGGTGGTAAGCGCCATCAACGCATCGCCAGACTGGCGCGCCATATCGAGCAGCGCCTGTTGCGGCGCCGCAAGTCCACTGTCCGTCAGCAGGGTCAGGCTGTTCAGCAGCGCGTTGAGCGGCGTGCGGATTTCATGCGACACGATCGCCACGAAGCGTGACATCGCCTTGTTCGCTGTCTCGGCCAATGCATTGGCTTCTCGCAGCGCCCGCTCAGCCATCTTCCGAGAGGTGATATCGGCATAGAGGGTGACGAAGCCGCCGTCCGGCAGGCGGTTACGCCGCAGCTCGACGATCGTGCCGTCGGGACGCTCACGCTCTGTGGTGCCGCCGACATCGCCGGAGCGGAGATGCGCGATCCGGCGCGCCACCTCGGCTTCCATATCCACGACGCCGAACTGGCCGGCGGCCGCTTGCGCACGTAACACCTCTTCCATCGGCAGACCGACACGCAGCATGCTCGCCGGCACACCGGCGATCTCCGGAAAACGCGGGTTCCACTCCATCAGGCAAAGGTCGCCATCAACCATCGATATGCCGTCGGTGATGCCAGCAAGAGTTGCTTCCAGTTGCGCGGCCTTTTCATCCGCGCGCGCCTTGGCGACCTCCAGCTCACAGTTTGCGGCAGTCAGCTTGGCGCGGTCGTGGCGCAGCAGCTCCTCGCGCCGGCGCGCGGCACGGTTGGCGTGGATCAAGATCACCGCCAACAATACCAACAGCATGCTGATGCCACTGGCGAACAGGAAGGCGGCAGCCTCCCAGGCGACGGTCGCGTGCATTGCTTCCGCCCGGTCCATGGCAACCACGACAGCCAGATCGGTCCCGGACACGCGTCGAAAGCCGTGGACCCGGACGATTCCGTCAAGCGCTGAGCGCCCTGGCCAGACCCGATCTTCATCGGCCCGCATGGCTTGGAACATGTCGGTCTCGGCGATGCTGAAGCCGGGATCGATTGGATTCGGCCCGATGGCGAGGCGAATTTTGCCATCGCCCATGCCAACAACGGCGATCATGCCGCGCGTACCAATGTTTGCCATCTCGTAGAAGCTGCCGATGGCGCTCAGGCGAAGGGCGGCGACGATGACGCCGGCAAACGAACCATCGGGACGATGCAGCGGCCGCGCGAGGTTCATGTGCCACTCGCGATCGTTCGCACCAAGCGTGCTCGGACCGATGAACATCTTGCCGTCGTCCAAGTTGCGCTCTGCCAGCGCGCGGAAGTAGTCGCGGTCCGCGACAGCGGTGCCCACGGTCTCGGGCACCGTACTGTCGCGGATGATGCCGTGCTCGTCCGTGATGGAGACGTCGGAGCAGATCGCGTTCATCGACACGAACTGGCCGTGCCACGCCAGCAGGCGGAAGTTCTTCGGATCACTCTCCCAGCTGTGCCCCAGGATGCGGAGGCTCTGATCCACCAGCATCAGATCGCGCTGCAACCGGTCTTTGAACAACAGCGCACGGTTGGCGACATTGGCAGCAACGTGGGCCTCGGCCTCGGCCTGCTGCGAATGCGCGGCGCTAAGGGTGCCCAGCCAGGTGAGCAGGATCAGCGTCAGCGCGGCAGCGATGATGCCGAGCAGCCCTGTCACCTGGCCGGCACGAACGCGATTCATCGGCCTTCCCAGTCAGGTCCCATAACGTGTCCGCTCTGTGGGGGCGCCAGAGGATGCGGCTACCGGGTTTGCATAAACATTTCAGGACGCGCAACACAACCATTGCATGGCGCCCCGGGCAGGGCCGAACGTCACTGCCCCCCACTTTTGGTGCGGGCGGCGCCAACCAGCTCAGAAGTCCGTGGCTTCCCGCCCTATCGAACGGGAGGCTGCGCGCCGGTCAGGCGGGGAACGCAGCGTCCAGGGTTGCGCTCGGGCGCATCACGGCAGTGACCTTGCCGGTCTCCGGCCGGTAGTAGCCGCCGATGTCAACTGGCTTGCCCTGAACGGTGGCAAGTTCAGCGACGATCTTCTGCTCGTTGTCGGCGAGCGTCTTGGCAAGCGGCTTGAAGTGCTCAGCGAGCGCGGAGTCCTGGGACTGCGCGGCCAGCTCCTTCGCCCAGTACATTGCGAGGTAGAACTGGCTGCCGCGGTTGTCCAGCTCTCCCGTCTTCGGCGAGGGAGACTTGCGGTTGTCGAGCAGCTTGCCAGTGGCGGCGTCCAGTGTCTGGGCCAGAAGCTTGGCCTTGGCGTTGCCCGTCTTGATGCCGAGATCCTCCAGGCTGACCGCCAGGGCGAGGAATTCTCCCAGCGAATCCCAGCGAAGGTGGTCTTCTTCGACGAGTTGCTGGACGTGCTTGGGGGCAGAACCGCCGGCGCCCGTCTCATACATGCCGCCGCCGGCCATCAGCGGCACGATCGACAGCATCTTGGCGCTGGTACCGAGTTCCATGATCGGGAACAAGTCGGTCAGGTAGTCGCGCAAAATGTTGCCGGTGACCGAGATGGTGTCCTTGCCGCGTATCACCCGCTCGAGCGTGTGACGCATCGCCATGACCTGGGGCATGATCCTGATGTCCAGGCCAGTGGTGTCGTGGTCCTTCAGATACTTGACGACCTTTTTGGTCACTTCGATCTCGTGCGGGCGTTCGTCATCCAGCCAGAAGACCGCGGGCATGCCGGAATTGCGGGCGCGCGTTACCGCCAGCTTCACCCAGTCACGGATCGCCGCGTCCTTGAGCTGGCACATGCGCCATACGTCGCCTTCCTCGATGTTCTGCGACAGCAGGACCTCGCCGGTGGCGACGTCGACGACATTGGCAACGCCGTCTTCCGGGGCCTCGAACGTCTTGTCGTGGCTGCCGTATTCCTCGGCCTGCTGCGCCATCAGTCCGACATTCGGCACCGTTCCCATGGTGCGCGGATCGAAAGCGCCGTTGGTTTTGCAGAAGTTGATGACCTCCTGGTAGATGCGGGCGAAGGTGCTGTCCGGCACCACCGCCTTGACTTCCTTCAGCTTGCCATCGCGGCCGTACATCTTGCCGCCGACGCGGATCATGGCGGGCATCGTGGCGTCGACGATAAAGTCGCTCGGCGAATGGAAGTTGGTGATGCCGCGGCCCGAATCGACCATGGCGATTTCCGGCCGACGCGATTCGCAAGCCTTGATGTCGGCCAGGATCTCGTCGCGCTTCTCGGCCGTCAGCTTCTCGATCTTGCTGTAGAGATCGACCATGCCGTTGTTGACGTTGACGCCAAGTTGCGCAAGCGCCGCGGCGTGCTTGTCGAACACGTCCTGGTAGAAAATCCTAACGCAGTGGCCGAACAGGATGGGGTCCGACACCTTCATCATGGTCGCCTTGATATGCAGCGAGAACAGCACGCCGCACTTTTTCGCGTCCTCGATCTCCCGTTCATAGAACGCGCACAGCGCCTTCTTGCTCATGAACATCGAGTCGATGATTTCGCCTTCCAGCAGCGAGACCTTGGGCTTCAGCAGGTGGGATTTGCCGGACTTGCCGACGAGTTCCATCTTCACGTCGCGGGCGCGGTCCAGCGTGAGGGACTTTTCGCCGTGGTAGCAGTCACCGGCGCGCATATACGATGCATGGGTGCGACTGGCGGGTGACCACTCGCCCATCGAATGCGGGTTTTTCCGGGCGTATTCCTTGACGGCACGCGGGGCGCGGCGGTCGGAGTTGCCTTCGCGCAGCACCGGGTTGACGGCGGACCCCAAGACCTTGCCGTAGCGGGTCTTGATATCCTTCTCCTTGTCGGTCTTCGGGTCGCTGGGGTATTCGGGCACCATGTAGCCCTTGGCGCGCAGTTCCTTGATCGCGGCGTTCAGCTGTGGAACCGAGGCGCTGATGTTGGGCAGCTTGATGATGTTGGCGTCGGGTTCGAGCGTCTTCTTGCCGAGATCCGCCAGGGTGTCGGGGACTCGTTGTTCCGGGGTCAGGTAGTCCGGGAAGTTCCCCAGGATGCGGTTGGCGACCGAGATGTCGCATTCCTCAACCGTGACGCCGGCGGGTGTGGTGAATGTTCGGATGATCGGGAGGAACGCTGCGGTCGCCAGGAGCGGCGCCTCGTCGGTGAGCGTGTAAATGATGGTGGAATCAGTGCTCATACGGTCTCTCCTGCTGGGCGGGACAGGGCCATGTCGTTCGGGGTGAGTCAAGCCGAGTCGACCGTTTACTGATGCGCTCGGGAGGCATCACCACCGGCAGGTGCCGGTTGCGACAGGCTGCTGAATCGTCCAACCGGACCGCAACAACAATCAGGAAGAATGGCGGGACGAGGCTGCGAGACGGCCGAGTTTGCGATACAGCCGAACGCAATGCCGGGCAGGCACGGCATTCGCCGCCCCGAAGCGTGGGCTGGCGGCTTACCGCGGGCGCGTCGACAACACGCAGGACGTGACGGCGTCCGCCGGGTCACTGGAGAAGGAGTGCGTCATGCGCGACGGGCATCATGACCGGTCCAGCGACCGGCCATGATGGCATGCGTGAGATGTGCGTCAGTCGTATCGGCGACGTCTCAGGCGTATCGGCGACGTCTCAGGGCCAGGAACGCCGCTCCCGACGCGAGCAACAGCAGCGTCGACGGTTCCGGCACCGATGACAGGTCACCGAACAGGCCGTGGTCCTCTACGCTGCCAGGCCCCGGAATGCCGGCTGTGAAGAACAGATCGTCCGGCAACGCACCATGGGCGCCGTTGCCGAACAACAACCCCCACAGCCCCCTCGATCACGATCGGCTTGCCCTGCGCGTCGTCCAGTGTCCCGGCAAAGGCACCTGTGGTCGGATTGAACGCGTCGATGGTGCCGTCGCCGAAGTTTCCTACCAGGAGATCACCACCGAATTGACCGAAGGCACTGGGGGCCAGCGCCAAGCCCCAGGGCGAGTCGAGTGGGCCTCGCGAGACCAATCGTCCGAGCAGATTGCCGTTTGTATCGAACACATCGACGAAGCCGTGACCCGCACCGGCGACGTCATCATGCCTAGCTGCGTCTTGCTGCGCGTATGTGACGTAGAAATAATGCACCACCAAAGGCGCCCGCCCCCGCGCTGTTGAACACCTGACCGGTGGGAGCAGATATTGTTCCGGCGGGGGAGCCACCCGGCGGCGGTATCGTCACGATCAGCCCCTGCTTCTGCCCGCCACCGGTGTAGAGTGTCGCAAGCCTTGAGCCGTTGTCGGACACCCAGATGAAGCTCGTGGGCGAGGCGGACATGCCCCATGGATTGACCAGGTCCGGATCCTGGAACTGGGCCACGCCGGGCAGATCGGAGACGAGATCC
>Ga0070730_10004764_pt1 | contig 11810 bp, 8 predicted proteins | sample Coa_R1_3_FD_66447 | JGI IMG/M metagenome (GOLD analysis project Ga0070730, IMG submission 66447) | Surface soil microbial communities from Centralia Pennsylvania, which are recovering from an underground coalmine fire - Coalmine... | ecosystem: Environmental > Terrestrial > Soil > Unclassified ... | reverse complement strand
GGCCAGGTCGGCGACATGGACAATCAGCGGATCGTCCGCCGGCCGCTCTTTCACGCCAAAAATGCGGGTCACGGCGGCGGCGTCGAGCGCATTGGCGCCTAAGCCATAGACGGTCTCGGTGGGGAAGGCTACCAACTGGCCGGCCCGCAGCAGCGCGCCGGCCCGCGCCAGCACGGCGGGGTCCGGATGGTGGGGATCGACGACTACAATCTCGGCGCCGACGCTCATAGGGCCCGCTCAGCAGAAAGCATGCCTGGCGGGCGGGGGCCGCAACAAGACAGGGAAGTAGGCGTACCCAGGAGCAACGATGCCAGAGGAGTCTACATTCGGCACCGCGCCCGCCACGCATGGGCGACAGCCGGGCCTCGGCCCCCTGCCGGTGCCGCGCACGAGCTATATTGGGGCGGCGGAGGCGGTGGCCGCGGTATGTGCGCTGCTCCGCCGCCCGGAGATCCGGCTGCTCACGCTTACGGGACCTCCCGGCATCGGCAAGACACGGCTCAGCGGGCAAGTGGCCCCCATCCTCGCCGCCCTGTACCGCGACGGGGGCTGTTTCGTGGCCCTGGATGCCATCCAGGACCCGGGCCTGGTCGCCGCGACGATCGCGCAACGCCTCGGCATCAGTGGGCGCGGGGCCGGCGCCTGGGAGGATGCCCTCCACGACTATCTGCGCGACAAGCAGTTGCTGCTGGTGCTCGACAATTTCGAGCAGGTGCTGCCGGCGGCGCCCCTGGTCGCCGCGCTGTTAGAGGCGCCCGGGGTGAAGGTGCTGGTGACGAGCCGGGCCGTGCTCCGGCTCTATGGCGAGCACATCTGGCCGCTGCAGCCCCTGGCCCTGCCCGCCCCGGCCGCTTCCCAGCCCGTAGCGGCGCTGGCCGCCTACCCGGCGATCCGGCTGTTCGTCGAGCGCGCGCAGGCGGTGCGGCCCGATTTCGCGCTCACGGCGGGCAATGCCAGCGCGGTCACGGCGATCTGCACCCGCCTGGATGGGTTGCCGCTGGCGATTGAGTTGGCGGCCGCGGGCGTGCGGCGCCTCGCGCCCGCGACCCTCCTGGGGCAGTACCAGGGCGGGCTGGATCTCGCGGTGGACGGACCGGCGGATCGGCCACCGCGCCAGCAGGCCTTGCGCCTGGCCATCGGCTGGAGCTACGATCTGCTCACGCCCGCGGCGCGGTGGTTGTTGCGCCACCTGGCCGTCTGCCGCGGGGGCTGCAGCGTCCCGGCCGCGCAAGCGATCGCCAGTGCGGGGGCCGCGGCCAGCCTCCCCCCCGCGCCGGCGCTGCGGCCCGATGGCGGGCTGCCCGTCTGGCGCACGCTGGTGGCCCTCCACGACCAAAGTTTGCTCTGGCAGCGGGAGCAGGCGGGGGCGCCACGCTTCGGTATGCTGGAGACGATCCGCGAGTACGCGCTGGAGCGCCTGGAGGAGAGTGGCGAGGCGGCGGGGGCGCACCTGCAACACGCCCGCTATTTCCTCCAGTTCGCCGAGCAGGCCCGGCGCGCCTGGGCGGCGCCCCCGCCGGGGGGATGGCTCGATACCCTCGCGGCCGAGCACGATAATCTGCGCGCCGCCCTCGATTGGTGCGCAGAAGATCCAAGCGCCGAGGCGGGCGCCCTGGGCCTGCGCCTGGTCGAGGGGCTCTGGCGCTTCTGGGAGCTACGCGATCATCTCGGCGAGGCCCGCCGGCGGCTGGCCACCGCGTTGATCTGGGCCGCCGGCGAGCCGCCCCGCCGCCAGGGGCGCCTCCTATGGATCGCCGGGTGCTTCGCGACGTTTCAGGGGGACTATGCGGCCGCCCGCGACCTGTTGGCCCAGGCGGTGGAGCATTGGCAGGCGCCCGCCAGCCAATTCGAACTCAGCTTCGCGCTGCTCGCCCTGGGCAACGTGACTCTGGCCCAGGGCGACCGGCCGGCCGCGCGGGCGCTTTACACGGAGAGCCTGGCCATCCGGCGCACGCTCGACCAGCCCGAAGCGATCGCCGGGGCCCTCGTGGCGCTGGCGACGCTCGCGGCGCTCGACGCCCAGTTCGCCGAGGCAGAAGCGTTGATCGCCGAGGCGCTGCCGCTGACCGACAGGCCGGGCCGGGCATACGATCGCGCGCTGGTGCTGCTGAGCGCCGCCGACCTGGCGTTGCGGCAAGGCGCCCAGGGGCGGGCCGAGGCGCTGCTGGACGAGAGTTGGGCGCTGATCACGACCCTGGGCCAGCGCACCGGCCTGGCCGAGTGCCTGGTCGCCTACGGCCGGGCGGCCGTGGCCGCGGACCGCCCGGCCCGGGCGGCCCAACTCTTTGGGGCCGCCGCCGCGCAACTGGAGGCCACGGGGGCCCGCCTCAGCCCGGAGCGCCAGGTCGAATACGACCGCCAGCTCGCCGCCGTGCGCGCGCGCCTCGGCGCTACGGCGTGCGCCACGCACCTGGCCGCCGGCCGGCGCCTGAGCCCCGAGGACGCCCGCGGCACCGCGCCCCGGGAGCCCGCCCCCCGCGCAGCCGTGGCCCCGCGCCCGCCCGCCCCCCTGACCCGCCGCGAGCACGCGGTGCTGGCCTCGGTCGCCAGCGGGTTGACCAATGCCCAGATCGCCGCCCAGCTGACCCTCAGCCCACACACGGTGAACGCGCATCTGCGCACGATCTACGCCAAACTCGACGTCCGCACCCGTAGCGCGGCCACCCGCTACGCGCTAGAGCACCACCTCGTCGCCGGCCCGCCGGAAAAATAGCACGTTCACGCGATGCGCCCGCCGCCACGGGGCGGTAAACTGGGGCGATGGTGTGTTCCCGGGACGGCCGGCGCTCCCTGGGCGGGGGTGCGGCCGCCCCTCATCAAGCAGGAGGTAAAAACCAATGCGCATCCGCACCGCCACCCTGGCGTTCGTCGCCCTGCCGGTGGCTATCCTGGCCCTGACGCTCCGGCTGCTGGGCCCGCCCGCCTCGGGGCCCGCTGCCGCGGCGCCCGCCGCGCGCCCCGCCCCCCAAATCACGATCCCGGGCAGCGGCAGCCGGACGTTCCCCGAGACCGGCCACACTGTGCAGGGCATCTTTCTCAGCTACTGGACGACGCATGGCGGCCTGGCCCAGCAGGGCTATCCCATCTCCGAGTTATTGAGCGAAGTCTCGCCGCTCGACGGCAAGACCTATATCGAGCAGTATTTCGAGCGCGCGGTGTTCGAGTATCACCCGGAGAACCAACCGCCGTTTGACGTGCTACTGTCGCAGCTTGGCACCTTCCGCTACCGGGCGCAGTACGGCACGCCGCCGGCCCCTCCCGTGACGCCCACGACGGGCGCCGGCGCGGTCTTCGAGCAGCAGGTGGTCCTGAGTTTCGTCCACATCGCGCCCGTCCACATCACGGTGCCCGCCGGCCGAGTCCGCTTCCTGGTGACGAACACCGACACAGGCTTCGGCCAGACCCAACATAACTTCACGATCCTGACGGCGGACGGCGCCGTGGTCGGGGCGACGCCGAGCTTCACGCCAAATGAAGGCCAGCAGGTGTTCGAGGTGGATCTGCCGGCGGGCACGTACCAGACGCGCTGCACGGTGCCGGGCCACGCCGAGCATGGCATGGTCGGCACCCTGACGGCAACGGCCCCTTAGCTCTTCGCTGCGCTCGAGGGTAAACTCCGCGAAGAATCCGTTGCCCGATGTACTCGATCGCCGGGGGACGGCGGCCCGTCCGTCCCCCCCCCCCGCCGTCTCCGCGCGCCCACCCACGGCGCACCTTTGGGGTAGTGGTTTACACGCCCCAGCGGATTCTTCGCTGCGCTCAGAATGACAAATCTTATATTCTGCGCTAACAAAATGCATCATCCAGCGATTAGTTGAACTTCATGATGAACGGAACCCTATCCACAAACGCCACCCCCGCGCGCCGCTCCCGATACGACCTCTATTGCGTCTAAGTTCCCGTCTATAGCATCCTCTCCCAGACGCCACCCCCGCGCGCCTCTCCCGACGCGACTCCTAGAATACCGCAAGGGCCGCCCCTGGCCCGGAGGCCAGGGGCGGCCCTTGCGGCATACAAATCGCTAAAGCTTATGGACCATAGGAGAGATTGATCAGCTTGGCCAGTTGCCCGCGGGTGATGCTGTTGTAGGCGCGGAAGTAGGTGCCCGGGCAGGGCTCGCCGGCCCCGCCACAGGCATAGCCGCTGATGATAGTGTGGTTATAGGCCGTCTCGACAAAGGTGTAGAACCCGTTGCTCGCCGGTACATCGGCGAAGTGGGGGCCGCCCGTCGTGTCGATCGCCCAACCCCGCGCGCTGACGATGATCTTGGCGAACTGGCCGCGCGTGACATTATTGTTGGGCCGGAAGGTCCCGTCGCCATAGCCCGAGATAATGCTGTGGTTATAGGCGGTCTCGATGAAGTTATAGAGCGGGTTGCTGGTGGGCACGTCGCTGAAGTGCGGGCCGCCCGTCGTATCGATCGCCCAGCCGGAGGCCACCACGATCATCTTAGAGACCTGGGCGCGCGTCGCGCTGCTGTTCGGCTGGTACCGCAGCGTGCCGTCGCCGTTGCTGTAGCCGGAGATGATGCCGTGGCTATAGCACCAGTTGATCTGGGCATAGAACGGCGCGGCGGGCGGCACATCGCTGAAAATCTGGCCGGGGGCGAAGGTCGCCGTGGGGGCGGGGGTCACGGTGGGCGGGATGACGCCGGCCACATCCTGGGCCAAGTTCCAGACGTCGATCGAGCCCCAGCCGGTCACCGGGTCCCAGCCGGCAGCGGCCACATAGCGCCCATTCGTGCCGATCGTGATATCGTGGTAGGGCGGGAAAGTCTGCGCTGTGTTGGCCAGATTATAGAGCGTCGGCGGCAGGAAGCCGAGGGTCGTGCCGAGGCGGGCCAGCATATACTGGTTGACGTCGGCCGTCCAGCCGGCCCAAAGGGGGCTGGAGAGGCTAGTCCCCCCGATCTGGATGCAGCCGTTAAAGTCGCTGCAGCTATAGAACCCGGTATTGGGGTCGCCGACGGCCGCGACGTCGGGATAGCCGCGCTTGGTGCCGGTGGTGCCGAGGCCCGTCTGCCAGGACGGGCGGGGGCTGATCAGCGAGAAGCCGCCACCGCTGCCTTCGGGCGGATTACTGGCGGTGTACAGCCAGGCTTGCTCGCCCGGCCAGCCGCCGTTGATGGCGCCGTTAAAGGCGGTGCCGCCGACGCTGGTCACATAGGCGCTGCTCGTCGGGTAGGCGGGGTACGGATCATTGTTGCCGGCCCACGAGCCGTTATCGCCGCTGGAGAAGAAGTAATTATGGCCGGTCGCCTCGTTGGCGGCCAGAATCGGATCGATCGTGTTGCGGGCCGACGCGCTCTCGGGCCCGCCCCACGAGTTGCTGATCAGCTTGACGGCGGGGTCGGTGCCCGCCTGGTTGAGAGCGTGCGACAGATAGCTATTATAGGGGCCGAAGGCGTCAAAGTACTTGATATGGGCGGCGGGGGCCATGCCGCTGATCGCTTCGATGTCCAGCCCGGCCTCGGTGTCGTCGGAGTCGGTGCCGCCGCCATCCACCGGCACGATGGTCAGGCGGCCGTTCGCGCGCGTGGCGACGGGCGCCGCCGTATCGGTTGACCAGCCGTTCAGGGTGGTATCGCTGGGGGCGACCGACCAGAGGGTGATCGCGACCGTCGCGTTGCCGCCGGTATCGCCATTGGTCCAGAGCGGATTCAGATCATAGGCCGTGGCGAAGTCGGACGGGGCATACGGCGGGTTGTTGGTCGGGCTGTTGTGCCGGGCCGCCAGGCTCGCGCGGGAGACGGCTGGGCCCTTGCGCAGGTTGGTATGGTACTGCACCTCGGTGTCGAGCCCGCCGATCCAACTGATATCCGCGCTCACGGCGGCGGGCAGGGTCGGCGCGCGATCGGGCGCATAGAAAGTGCGCCCGGTCGCCTGATAATCGTTGATCTGGATATTGAGCAGCTGGGCAAACGTGGTCGTGGTCGCGCGGGCCAGGACATAGAGGTGGTTGGGGGTGGTCTCGACGTCGGCGACGCCATTCGCGCGGAGCCAGGCGAGCACGCTGGCTTCATGGGCGGGGTCCGGGTTGAAGCGGGCATTGGCTTCGTCCTGGGTCAGGTAATGGCCGTAATTGGCGCTCTGCGGATTACCGGTATCGGCCAGGAAGGCGTTGAGCCCCGCCCAATCGCGCAGCGGCAGCATAAACAGCAGTTGCAGCCGGTCCGTCGCGCGGTGGGCGCCGACCAGCGGCACGGCCCCGGTCTGCACCGACTGGGGCACGATCTCGCGCGCCAGGGTGCGCGGCAGGGCGGGCGCCGCACCAGCGCGCCCCGCGCCGGCGACGAAGGGCACGGCGAGCAGCAAGGCCAGGGCGCCGGCGGCCGCTACGCAGGCCAGTTTACGGTTTCGGATATGCATCGTGTTCCTCCTGAAGGTGATAGGATAAAGGTGGTATAGGTGGATAAAGGTGTATAAAGGTGGTACAGGTAGCGCCCCGCCCAGCAGCGGGCCGTGCTGGCAAAATCCGTGGCAAAATTATTGTAACAACTTCAAGCGGAGAATACAACCGGGCCGGCGTCTAATTTTGCGACGTCTGGGGGCGATGTGGTATACTGACAGCGATCCGTTTAGCCCCACGCTGCGACTGTAGGTTGCCGCCCTCTGTTGGCCGGGCGCGCAAAAGGAGCGAGCGCGCAGAAGCGTCACCCCACAACGTAACCGCGAGTGACCCAACACGTGGCCCACCTGGAGTAGGAGGCGCCCATGGCGCTGGAAGGCAACCTCGAAGAATTCAATATCGTCGCGGTATTGCAGACGATCGCCAGCGGGCAGATGACCGGCAACCTCGCCGTCTGGGATGCGGTCAACAAGGCCACCGTCATCTTCGCCCGGGGGCAGATTATCCACGCCGAATCGACTCTGGAAGCCGACCGCATTGGCGAGATCCTGGTGCGCACGCGGCGGATCACCCGGCCGCAGCTCGAAAAGGCGACCACGAGCCAATTACGCCAGCAGTCGGGGAAACGGCTCGGGCAAATTCTGCGCGAGATGAGCCTGGTCGCGGATGAAGATCTGGCGATGGCGGTGCAGGTCCAGATTCTGGAGATCATGTCGCGGCTGTTGCTGTGGAGCCGGGGCCGCTGGCATTTCGAGTTTGCCGCCCCGGATCCCGCCGGCTATCTCCCCAACGGCGCCATGACGGTCGACGAGATCGTCAGCGGGCAGATCGTGCTCCTGGACAACCTGGAGCCGATCTACAACAAAAACGAGATCCTGGACGAGATCTATACGATCGTGCCGGGCCGCAATAAAGAGAGTGAGCGCATCATCCTCGAAAGTGACGAGTGGACGGTGCTGAGTGCCATGGACGGCCGGTCGACGGTGCGGGAGATCGCCCACCAGGTCGGCCTGGACGCCGACCAGATCTGCCAGATCATTGCCGACCTGCTGGCCGTGCGCCTGCTGGCCAAGCGCCTGGTGCCGGCCGCCGTGGAGCATCCGACGGTCGCCAACTTCCCCGAAGCCGCGCCGCGCGCGCCGGCCCTGGCGGCGGGGCCGCCCAGCCCGCCCCCAGCGCTGGGGCGGTCGGGGACGGTGGTCGTCAACGCGAGCGACCTGGAACGAATCAACCAAGTGCTGGCGATCCTCCTGGCCCGGACGGAAGGCAAAGAGGTCTGCTTGATCGACAGCAGCGGCTCGCTGATCGCGCGCCGGGGACCGGACGTGCATGCCACCTATCCGACGTTATTTGCCCTGGCGGCCAGTATCTTCGCGTCCTGGCAGGAGCTCGGGCGCAGCCTGGGCGAGAGCAAGGCGTCCACGTTGCTGTATCAGGGCGCCGGGTTGAACGTCTGCCTGAGTCCGGTCGGCTCCCAGGCGATTTTGATGATCCTCTACCAGCAGGCCTCCAATAGTGGGCTGGTCAATTTCTGGAGCCGGGAGGCCAGTGCCCGGGTCGCCCGGCTGCTGGAGACCAGCGGCGCGGCGCCCTCCCTGGCGCGGGGCCGGCCGGCGGCCGCCGGCCCCGCGCCAGGGGGCCAGAACGGCAGCACGCCCGCGCCCACCCTGGATAGCGAATTCAACGCCGAGCTCGCGCGCCAGATGGAAGACCTCTTCCGCGGTTGATGGTCCGGTCACACGCCGCCGCCCCCGCGCTTCGGCACGGGGGCGGCGGCGTGTGACCGGCGGGGCGTTAGTCGGCCGCCGGACTGGCCGGGGTGGGCTCGATATCCGCCAGCGCCTGGGCTAATTCGCCGCGCAGGGCATTCAGCTCCTCGATGCGTTGGACAATCTGCTCCAGCAAGCCCCGGCGGGGCTTGTGCTCGTACTCGTTCCGCAGATCCAGCAGCACCTGGGCCAGGCGCCCGATCTTGCGTACCTCGTCGATATGGTCCTGGGGACGAAACGGATCGGTGAATGGCACGGACACATCCTCCCGGGCACGGCTATAGCAAGAAGTATGGATCGCCTGTCAAGGCACGCCTGATTATAGCAGAAAAGCGATCAGAAATCGATCGGAAACGGCCCCGCTGGCCGCCGGGCAACGGGTGGGCTTGACACCGTCAGGAGGGACGTGTAATATAGGCTCCACTTCGCGCCCCGGGCGGCGCGCACGCACTCCGCAGGGCGGGAGACCGGCATGATCGGCTATTATGTTCTGGCGTTCGACGGGCAGCTGTTCGAGACCACCTTATATCCCGCGGTCTGGCGCGCCTACTATCTGAATGACTATAGCGCGCTCGAGCGGCTGGCGGCGGATTACCCGCTGCTGCAACGCTATGTGCGCTACAGCCAGGAATGGACCCGCAAGGGCTGCCGGCGGCCGCTCAAGCACTTCAGCACCGGCATTTGTGAGTTCAACACGAAATCGGCCGGGATCGCCCGGCTCCACCCACCGGACGCCGCCGCCAGCCTGACCGACGCCTGGAGCGCCGTCATCGCGGTGCTGGAGCGGAAGGGCCGCTGCACGCTGATCGACGTGCCCTGCGGCCAGAATCGCCTGATCCACTCAGATCTGATCGATCTCTGCCGCTACAAAACGGCGGGGGGCGCCTCCTGGGAGCTCGGCACCCCGGCGCAACGCGAATTTGTGCATCGCCCGCTGGCCGACGCGCACTATGCGAATTTTGTCGACCTCGTGGCCAGCGCCCTGGCTAACGCCGTCGCCGTGCCCCACGACGCCCTGCAGCTGCTGACCAAGCTCTCGTCGGCCTTCCGGGGGGACCTGGAGCTGCACTACACCGGCGATCAGACGGGCTTCCTGGGCTATCTCACGCCCCCCGAGGCCGCCTACCTCCACCAGGAGCTGGCGGCCATCGCGGTGGGCGATCTCCAGGCCCACCAGTACCTGGAATGCCTGCGGGGCTTCCTGGCCGATGCCCGGGACCACGGCAGCGGGCTCGTGCTCGAAGTGGCGTAGGGGTCGGGCTCAGCCCGGGCGATCGCCGACGACCAGCAGGTGGCCCTCGTCGCTCGGCACATCGGCGGCCGGCGCGACCTCGCCGGCCGTCGCGGCCTCCCGCGGCGGGAGCTTCTGCAGGGTCGCGAGGTCCTCGACCCGATCCGTAAAGAGTACGCCGTTCAGGTGGTCGATCTCGTGCTGGAGCACCCGGGCGAAGAGGCCGTCGGCCTTGACCCGGGTCGCCTTCCCCTCCAGGTTCTGGCCTTTGACTACCACACGGGTGTAGCGGGGCACTTCGCCGATCCAGCCGGGCAGGCTCAAGCACGCCTCGGTGCCGAGCGCGCGACCCTGCCCTTCCACCACCTCGGGATTGCAAAGGGCCAGGCGCACCGCCCGGCTGCCCGGCGCGTCCTCCTCCGGGTCGGGGGTCAGCTCGACGACGATAATGCGGACCAGTTGGTTGATCTGATTGGCCGCCAGCCCGATGCCATTGGCGGCGCGCATGGTCTCGAACATATCCTGCGCCAGCCGCTTCAGGCTCGTGTCGAATTGCTTGATCTTATGGGCCTGCTTGCGCAGGGCCGGATGCTCATTGGTAATTATGTTAAGTACTGCCATTGTAATCCTCCGCTGCCCGCGGTACTCCTGCCGCGGCACGGCCACGGCGGGCCTGGGAAAGAAATCGTCCCCTTATAATACCATATTTTGCGGCCCCGTTGACCGGAGCAGCGCCCGGAGTTGCGACCGGGGCCGTGTTCTGCCGGAGCCGACTTCTGATCGATTCCTGATCGCTGATCTGCTATAGTGATCGTATCGCCTGGGGCCAACAGACGGGGGCGGCTCGTTGGCCTAGAACACCAGGCTCTCGCGCCGAGAGTCGGCAACGGAGGAAGCAGTAATGGCGCCCGGTACCTTGATTACAGTCGGCATTGCCGCAGCCGACCCTACACAACTGGCCCGGTTGCGGGCCTTCCTGTTGCAGGACCCCTATATCCGCCTTGTCGCCGCCGCCGCAACCCGCGCGGCGCTGCCCGGCGTGCTCAACTGGGAGCCCGACGTGCTCGTCCTGTCCGCCGACCTGGACCCGGCGGCAACGCCCGCTGTGCTGATCAAGCAAGTGCTGGGCGCCTGTCCGGGCACACAGATCCTGCTGATCGCCGAGGGCTTGCACCCGACAGACATCGAGCGCGCCGCCGTGGCCGGCGCGCGGGGCATCCTCGGCGTCCCCCTGACCGCCACGGAGCTGGTGGATACCATCCGCGAGATCCACGAAACCGTCGTGGCCCGCCGCCAGCGGGTCGCCGACCTGGCGCACCTGCACCGCCGGAAGGTGCAGCGGGGGCTGGTGATCGTCGTGTTTAGCCCCAAAGGGGGCGTGGGCTGTAGCGTGCTGGCCTGTAACCTGGCGGTGGCCCTGTACCAAGCCACGCAAAAACGGGTCGCGCTGGTCGATTATAGCCTCCAGTTCGGCACGGTCGGCAGCTTGCTCAACATCCGATCGCCCCATCACATCGGGGAGTTGGCGCGGAACTACGACGAGATCGATAAGACCATCCTGAACAGCGTGCTGGTGCCCCATGAATCCGGGATCAAGGTGCTCCTGCCGCCGCCGGCCCTCGACCAGGTGGACCAGTTCACGACCGAGAGTCTGATTGGGATTCTGGAGGGCGTGCGCCGGCAGTTCGATTATGTGGTGGTCGATACCTGGCATGCGATCGAAGATGCCACCCTGGCGGTGCTGGAGCTGGCCGACACCTTGCTGCTGGTGACCACACCGGAACGCCCCGCGCTGGCCAGTACCCGGCATTTTCTCGCCGCGCTCAAAAGCTACCCCCATTTGCAGCACAAGCCGCAGTTGGTCGTGAATCGCTACCCCAGCCGCGGGGGGGTCGGGCTCGCCGTCATCCAGCAGGAGCTCGGCCTGACGCCGCTGGCCCTGGTGCCGAGCGATGGGCAAGCGATCCTGACCGCGATCAATCACGGCGTGTCGTTGCTGGAGAAGAAGACGCCCGGGGGGCCGGGGCAAAGCATGGTCGGGCTGGCCTCCGCCCTGGCCCTGCGGGCGCATCTGCCTCCTACAGTGCTCACGGCGCCGGCCCCCCGGCTCCATTTTTCGCTGCCGCGCTAACCCGATCCCCCGGTTAGGGGCTGAAGCTCAGCTGATAGACGGCGATCGTGCTGTCGCCGGCCATGCGGTTGTCCGGCACCGCGAAGCGCTGCACCTCGCGCGCCCAGGGCAACGGCCGGCCGCCCGGCCACCAGCGGGGATAATAGAGGAGATAGGCGGCCCCCCGGGCCTGGAGCAGGGCGCGGGTGGCCGGCCAGTCGCCGTAGTGTCCCAGCTGGGCCGGCGTCGTCAAACCGACGATGTCGACGGTCGGGTGGCCGCTGAACAGCCGGATCGCGCCGATCGGCTCGGCGGCCAGCACGACGCCGGGGGGCGCCTGGGCGGCCAGCCA